>Ga0187858_10006576_pt1 | contig 10407 bp, 9 predicted proteins | sample June2016WEW_8_15_FD_133015 | JGI IMG/M metagenome (GOLD analysis project Ga0187858, IMG submission 133015) | Peatland microbial communities from SPRUCE experiment site at the Marcell Experimental Forest, Minnesota, USA - June2016WEW_8_150 | ecosystem: Environmental > Terrestrial > Soil >...
AGCCGGAAAAATCCGGATCAACTGCTCTCCGTGTCATTACCTGGTTCTCTGTCGGTATCGCCGTTGCTGCCGTGGGCATCTATGTCGGCGCCGAGTTGCGCAACCGCTACCGATTCAAGAAGCGCACGCCCTATGACTTCTATTCCAACGCCGGCTCGCAACAGGCCAGCGAATTTGGAGTCGGCATCTAGCGTTCGGCGCCAGCATCATGCGCCTGGCGCGAGACCCTTTCTAAAACATGCCGCCTTCAGGCGGCATGTCTGCGTTTGCGCGCCCTAGTCCCCTATTCACTCCTTCACCCCTTCACTCATTCACTGCCCACTGTTCACTGTCCACTGACCACTGTTTCTATCACTTCGTCCCGATTAGTCGGATCCTCGCCGTGAACGCTCGCCCCTGCAACTCGCTGAAGGTTGCAAACTCCGGCGAATCCACTACGTTATTCACCACCGCCGGATCCGCGCTATTCGTCACATTCTGCAGAATGCCGCGCAGTCCCCAATACTGTCCGCGAAAATGAAATTTCCACTCCAGCCCTGGGCTGAAGTTTACGAAATCCGGAAAGCGCTGCCCTCCCGCCGCGCCCACCACCTGCTGCGCCGCATTCACCGCCGTGTACGGAAACCCCGTATGCTCGTCGAGCAGATACACAAAATCCCACCGCTTCCGCAGCCAGGCAAACGGAACCGGCAGCCATCCCCACGAAATCACGCGGTTCGGCACGTCCCACGGCAGCGGCCCGCTTTGTTGCGGACCCAGCGGCGACGGCGTCGGCAGGGTTTCGAGCGCCGCGTTCGTCCGCGCCGACGAATGTGTGTACGACACATACACTGTGTAGTCGTTCCCAAACAGTTTTCGCGCGTCGAACTCCTCTGAGCTGTAGTGATCTTCCCGTCCGTTGGTCAGCAGGTAATTTCCCGCCAACGCCGCTGTCCCGCTCTGATTCGCAAACGTGAACACGTTCGTCGTTCGCTTCTCCATAAAATTCGCGCCCGCGTCGATCGACCACGGAAGCTTACGTTCCGCGGCCACGCTCCAGTTCAGCGCCCGCGGCGCATTCAGCAGGCCGTCGTTGGCGGCAAACGCCGATTCCTCTGCCGGTCCCGTTGGCGTCACTCCATCCGCCTCGTAGCATGTGTCATTGCGAATGCCCGCATACGTCTGCGCCAGATCGTAAAGATAGGTGTGTTCGTAATAAAGTCCAATCCCCGCCGAAATCTTCGTCGAATTCTTGTCTCTCAGCGGGGCATACACGAGAGCCAGTCGCGGCGCAACAATCGCCTTCCGCACAATCTCATCCCAGTCGAATCGGAGCCCCGGCTCAACCAGCCAACCCTCTCCTGGCTGCCATCGGTCCTGCACGTATGCGCCGATCTCGCCGTTATGCATCGTGAATGCCGGCGCTGGCGCAAACACGCTCTGCCTCTCAAGCGTTCCGTCTTCGCGCAGATAATTCACCGGCGTCCGCGTCTGTCTCTGGTCATAGGCGATGTGGTCAACGTCCAGCCCCGCCTTCACATCGTGCCGCCCCATCCACTGCCGCGGAGGTAAATACAACGTCGCGGTCCCTTCCAATCTCTGCGATCGCCCGCTCAGATTTTCAAAATAGCTGCCCTCTGTCCGCTCGGGCGTGTACTCATACGGCGCGCTCCCGTGCGGCTCGTAACCATCGCGAATGCTCACGAACCCCACACCCAAATCGAGCAGCGCGCCATGACCAAAGCTCTGCTGATCCCGCGCGTACGGCATCCACGCAATCGTGTTTCGTTTCACCGTGCTTTCTTGCGGCGTGAGCGATGAGATCCCGTCGTACGGCGAATGGTAGTTGTTGTAGAGCAGCCCGCCGGTCAGGATGTTCGCTTGGGTCGCGTTCACCTGCGCCCTGATCAGGTTGCTTCCGCGCACCAGCTCGTCGGTATTGGCGTTCGCCGGCAGCTCGGAGATATAGATGTTGTCCCACTCTGTTTCCACGCCGTCGTACCACCACGCATGGTCGCGCTTCAGCGGCCCGCTGAACGTGAATCGCGGAACAAATTTGTCGAAGTGAAGTCCATTCAGCTCGCGGAACGACGGAATGAAATCCGTCGCATTGAAGCGAAATTTGTTGTCGCCCATTCCCGTGTAGAATGCAATTACGCCGCCCGTCGCCCGCCCAAACTCCACCGGATACCGCGTCGTCTCCGAGTCAATCGTGCGCACTGCATCCGTGCTCACCCGCAGGCTCAGCGAACCGCCCACCGGCGAGCGGATGTCGAATCCATCCATCGTGTCCAGCGTCTCCCATGTCTCCGACCCTGCCACGTGCACCTGTCCTGTCTCATCCTGCACCACGCCGGGATTGAAGGGCAGCAAATTGCGGATGTCGCGCGAAGTCGGATAGGGAATGTTCACAATCTCCGCCGTATTCATCACGCTCTGGTCAGAAACTTGTTGCGTGTCGATGCCCGGCGTCGACGCCGTCACATTCACCTGCTGGCGCACAATCTGCTCATGCGCTATCACCACTTTCACGCTGTTTTGATCGGGTCCGACGCCGCTCTCATCGGCCTTATAGAATCCAGCCTTCTCAACGGTGATCCGGTACAGCTCACGTTGCCTCAGCACGTACTCGCAGTTTCCGGCGTAATCGGTCCAAAGTTGTGCTGGCTCCGCTCCCGGTTCGGCAATCGTTACCTGGGCGCCTTCGACCGCCTGGCCATTTTCGTCGACCACCGTCACGGTTACGTGCGCGACATCTGCCTTCTGCTGGCTGGCCGCAAGCCCGCCGGCAAACCCACACCCAAGCCCACATACGAGTATTGCCCAGCTCAAACGCGCCAAGCCGGCCTTCACCCGCCGGGCGCCGTCGCAACGCCTCATGAAGAGTTGCCGGAACCAGCTCAAAACACCCTGCCCTGCGGCAAGTATAGCGCCGGCAAATTCGTCACAAATCAAACTTGGGAATACACGGTACCGCCCGTCCGAAGGCGTGATGCATGAACAAGAGTTCATCCTACGGGTTTCTTGCAATCAAGCAACCGCTCCCAATGCTGTGGTGCGGATCCGTTACGACCCGTGCTCTGTCCGGGTCTAGCACTGCTGCGTTAGCTTTCGGCCAGTTGCGTCGAACCGCGGCCGGCGCTTCACGCGCATCTTGTGCGCCACAAAACTGATCGTCGTTGCCAGAACTCCGAATCCGTACTCCACGCTGCGGCTGAAGTTGATTGAGGATGCTTCCTCAAAATACTTCGTCGGGCACGAAATTTCGCCGATGCGAAAGCCAAACATCACCGCTTGCGCGATCATTTGATTGTCGAAGACAAAATCGTCCGAGTTCTCGAGCAGCGGCAGCGTTTCCAGCAGTTCCCGCGAGAAAGCCCTGAACCCGGTGTGGTACTCCGAAAGCTTCACGCCCAAAAACACATTTTGAAAAGCAGTCAGCAGGCGGTTGGCAACGTATTTGTAAAACGGCATCCCGCCCTTCAATGCTCCGGCGCCCAGAATCCTCGATCCCAGCACCATGTCGTACACGCCGCTTGCAATCATCCCCGCCATTGCCGGAACCAGCTTCGGTGTGTACTGGTAGTCGGGATGCACCATCACCACGATGTCCGCCCCAGCCGCAAGCGCCTCGCGGTAGCAAGTTTGCTGGTTGCGTCCGTAGCCGTAGTTCGCATTGTGGACAAACGTCGTTACGCCCAGCTCGCGCGAAAGCTCCGCCGTTTTGTCCTTGCTTGAGTCATCGACCAGAATCTTGACGTCCACTACGTCAGAAAGCTCCCGCACGGTCTGCTCTAGCGTCTTCTCGGCGTTGTACGCCGGCATCACCACCGCGATCCGCATTCCGTTAATCATTTCAGACGCCCCAAAATAACTGCCGTTGCCCAAAAAACCCGTAGCCAGATCGGTGCAGCGCGGCTAGCATAGTGGTCAGCGCAGAAACAAGCGGCAGCCTGCACAGCCCGCACGGCGGCATTCAAGCTCCGCCTAAATTATCAATCAAGAAACCCCCTCAAGGTGCTACCGCCAGTTACCTTGGAGTATCCCCACCGTGGCTACTGCCTGAAACCTATGAGACTGTGGAAGTCCATCAGCCTTAGAATCTTGTTGCGGCTCTGCCCTTACCCAAGGTGTGCAATCATCTTGCGTCTGGAACGATTCTCCGCCTCCAAAAAGCGCTGGGAGCGGCGGCCAGATGCTCGTAAGTCTCTTCCTAGGTTCGTTTGAGGTGCCCATGGAACGCGACTCAACCGCTGTGCATAACCCGGAGGAAAAATGGTCGCCTGCTTTTCTCCTTGCCTGCGCCGGCTGCGTTGTGATTGCCGCAGCATTTTCCAGCCAACTCTTGAGCAAGGCTGCGGCCGCCGAGGCCTATCGTCCGCGCGCTTTCGAAGCGAGACTCCTCATCCTGCTTGGCACGCTATCCCTTGCAACTGCGCTCGCCACCGCGGCCTTGGTCCGCCCCGCCTCCGGAAACCTGTCCCAAGATCGAGTTGAAGACACAGGTAGGTTTATTGGGCTGGCTTTCGCACTCCTGGTGGTGGTCCATCTCCTGCTGGCATTCTTCATCGTTCGTCCCGGCACAGTGCCTCATATCGATGTTTACACGTTTCAGAAGCACGCCTGCGAAAACCTGCTGCGTGGTATTGACCCGTTCGGCGCGACCCAGGCCGATATCTACGACGCCCGCGATTCCTCCCTCTATTACGCACCTGGATTAGTCGTCGGCGGGAGAGTGCTTGAAGGATTCCAGTACACACCTTTAACCCTCTTCTGGGCACTACCCGGATACCTCCTTGGAGATGTACGAATCAGCTACATCTTCGCGATGATCGTCTCGGCCTGGATTCTGTTTGCTCTTTGCCCGGATTATCGAGGTCTCGGGATTACCGGCGTTCTTTTGCTCAGCCCACTCACTTTCATGGTTGAGTACAACTGCTTCACGGAGCCCCTCGTATACATGACTCTCTGCGCGACCGTTTACGCAGCCGTCAAGAAACGCTGGTGGTTGCCAATCGCTCTCGGTCTATTTCTGGCGAGCAAGCAGTACAATTTCTGGGCGTTGCCGCTCATCGCATCTCTGCTTCACTCTTTCCAGTGGAAGACCTACTGGAAATTGGCCGGATTGTCGTTGGCGACGGCTGCCACGACGATACTGCCTTTCGCCGTCTGGAATGCGGGGGCGCTTTGGCATGACGCGGTCCTCTTCCATCTAAGGCAGCCATACCGCCTCGACTCGTTGAGCTTCGCTGTTCCACTCCCGTGGATCATGAAGGTTGGCCCTTTGCTCGTTCTCGCGTTCGTCATCTGGGCAGCGCGAGCCGGAAATCGAAGTGCGGCCACGTTCCCGGCGGCCTACGGAGTGGTTCTGCTCCTGTTTTTCCTCACGAGCAAGCAGGCGTTCCCAAACTACTACTTCCTCGCCGGACAAGCATTCTTCCTTGCGGTTGTTGCGCTGCATCCCAACAGACTAGGACAGAAGGTTCAGCTCCTATAGTGCCCTCGGAAATACCCCACAATTTGGGATGCAGCCCCGTGGACGCCTGGGAGGAAGAGGTCGAAGATCAAGCAAAGCTTATTTCGAAACAGGCTCCATGTCGTTAACCTCCTGAGGAGCTGGCCGAAGCCTGGAGACACTTCGTAAATACGCCCAAAGATAGAAAACCACCATTGCTAGCAGTGCGAGAGAAACCGGCAGTGTGAGTACAACGGTCATCGCCGATGCCAAAATCACATTTGTATTCACGTGGAGGGGGCCAAAGACCACGTCGGAAAGCTCGCGCACGGTCTGCTCCAGCGCCTTCTCGGCGTTGTACGCCGGCATCACCGCCGCAATCCGCTTTCAGTTGATCAATGTCCGGTCCCCTCGGATTCGTAGCCCGCACTCACTATTCTTCTCTACACATGCAAGGATATCTGCTGTTCCAAAACACCCTGTATCTCCTGGATCGCGGATGCGCCCTCCTTTAACAGAGCGGTTCGCCGAAGGTATACCCAAAGATAGAGAATTCCTGTCGCCAATAGGATGGGTGCGGCGGGCCGCAGCAGAATCAAGTCGAGCAATTTTCCCGTGAACCCGGTCACGTGCCCATGCAAACTTCTGTCAATCAACATGAGAATCGTCGATGGGACGTCTGCGGTAACCACGATTGCGGCCGTATTCAGCAATCCCGCAGTCCACTTCAAAGGCCCGCCGCCGGCCCAGAGCATGGCGCATGCGGGGAGGGTGAGAAGCAGGAGTTTGGCGTCGTGCAGCCGATGGTAGACCGGCAGCATCGAAAGGGCCGCTATTGCCGCAAGCGCGAACCACGCCTTCGACTGGGAGAACCGCGTCCGCAGAGTTCGCACTGCGCCGAGCAACAAGAGGACGCCGCACACCAGATAGGTGGCCGTGTTGTAGACGCGGGGATCGTCGCGGAAGATTGCGATTGCCGATTGCAGGTTGATCACCATGTCGGGGGCGAAGAAATGGTCGGACGCGGGCCCGGGATCGTTGAGGGTGCCGCGCGCTTCGGTCGTCAGCAAGTTGGCGTGCAATTCCTGCGACCAGTGCGGCGAAACATGCGAAACCCAGAGGATCGACACCAGAACCAGCACCCCAACCACCAGCAGAGTCTGCAGCGCGCGTTTCCGATAGGCGCCGCCCGCCAGGAGGAAGTAAGCCCAGACAAAGCCTGCATCGTGGGGTTTGATGGCTAGCGCCACCGCCAAGCAGAGAATGCCCGCCGCCACAAACCGCTCTTCCATTAGGCACCAGACCGCAATGACGCAGAGACCCACCGCCGCCCCGGCGGTGTTGCCGAGCGCAATCACATATATGGAGTTGGCAATCAGGAAGCAGATGAGCAGAAGCGCTAATCTCGGTGCACGGCGTTCAGCGACTCTCCACATCAGGAATGCGGCCAGCGCGAGACCCGCCGCACTCAGCATCGTCCAAAGCGCGCATGTAACCCCCCAGGGCAACATGGCCAGGGGAGCGACGACGAACAGCGCGCTCGGAGGGTTGCGTAATACGGTCACTGCGCTTCGGAACATGGGCCAATCGGCCGGGTCGGACGGCAGCTGCCCCCCTTCCGCAAAATACACACTCTCGAATTCGCTTCTGTTATACGGGTCCCGGTGGTCGAAGAGGCATCGCGCGCCGTAGTAAACCGCCTTGAAGTCGCCCATGCCCGCGGGCGGCTTGGCCGCTAGATATGAGCCCCATAGAATGAAGATGCCGCTGCTGATGAGCAGGCAAATCAGCGCGGCTCGCCGCATCGATTTCGAGTTCGGACCCACTCTCTGCTCCTTCGCCTGCTCAGGACGCCAACCTCCGTAAGGACTTTGCTGCGGTGCGGTCGTCCCGGCGATCGACCCAACCTGGACACGCGGCTGCACGTTTAGACGCCCGCCAGCGAAACCGCTTGATGGGCTTCTTGTTTGGCTGGTTCGGGCAATCTTCCTATTTCCTTCAACGCTCGAACCGGCGCAGTGTTCCGCAGGTATACCCAAAGATAGAAAATTCCCGTCGCCAGGAGAATTGGCACGGCAGGCCGCAGCAAAATCAAATCGAGCAGCCCAGCCGCGATTCCCGTCACGCGCCCGTTCAAGCTCCTCTCGAACAGGACGAGAATTGTCGATGGAACGTCCGCGGTCACCGCGATTGCGCCGGTATTCAGAAGGCCGGCAATCCACTTCAACGGCCCGCTTCTGGCCCACAGCATAGCACATGCTGGGATGGTCAGCAGCAGGAGTTTGGCGTCGTACAGCCTGTGGTAAACCGGCAGCATGGAAAGGGCCGCAATGGCCGCCAGCGCAAACCACGCATTCGCTTGCGAGCGGCGTGCCCGAATGGTTCGCACTGCACCGAGCAGCAGAAGGCTCCCACACACCAGATAGCTCGCCACATTGTAAAAGGCTGGCTCGTCGCGGAAGATGGCGATCGCCGATTGCAGGTTAATCACAGTATCGGTGCCTCGGAACGCATAGGATGCTGGTCCAGGATCGTTTCCGTTGCCAGGGGCTGAACCTGCCAGCACATTCGCGTGCAACTCCTGCGCCCATTGCGGCGCCACATGCCAAACCCAAAACATCGACGGAATCGCCACCACGCCAACCACGAGCAGCGTCTGCAGCGCGCGTCTGCGGTGAACCCCGCCGGCCAACAGGAAATAAGCCCACACAAACCCTGCGTCGTGGGGCTTCAACAAAAGAGCGAGCGCCAGGCAGAGAATGCCCGCCGGCACAAACCGCCCCTCGACGAAACACCAAACCGCGACAATGCAAAGACCTACCGCGATTCCGGACGCGTTGGCCAGTGCAAGCACGTATACGCTGTTGGCCAGCATCATGCAAATGAGCAGAGGCGCGAGTCTGGGCGCATCGCGACCTGCGACTTTCAATATCAGGAAAGCGGCTAGCATCAAGCTTCCCGCGATTAGCATCATCCAAAGCACGGATGCGAGACCCCAGGGCAGCATGGTCAGTGGCGCGGCAACGAACAACGAGCTCGGAGTATTCACGCACTGGAACTCCGCTTCTCGGAACATGCGCAATACGGCGGGGTCGGAGGGCAGTTTCCCTCCTTCTGCCTGGTACACGCTCATGAATTGGGCTGGATTGTAGGGGTCACGGTGATCGATGACGCATCGCGCGCCGTAATAAATCGCCTTGAAATCCATCGCGCCCGTGTCGGGCTTGACTGCAAGGTAAGAGCCCCAAAGAATGAAAATGGCGCTGCTGACCAGCAGGCAAAGCAGGGCGGTCCGATGCGTCGATGTGAGGTTCAGCCTCATGACTCAAATCATTCCGGCCGTTCAGAACCCCGGCCGAACTCTAAGGACCGTCTCCGCCCAACTTAGCGAATGGGGTCTCGTCTTTGGCGCCGGCAGGTTAACGATAATTCATGCTCTGGGGCCTGTGTCCCGGGCGCCATGTGCGGCCCTCGTCTTCGTCGTCAGAGGGAGACGCCAAAAACCTTGCGGGGAGAGCACGCGTCCAGGGTTTAGCCGGGCGTGTGCTCTCCCCGCAAAGATCCAAAGCTCAACTCACCGGGTGCGTTGTGTGGCCGGGCAACCGTTAGAGCGAATTGCTGATGTTGCTGAAGACCGAGTTCACGGCATTGGCTACATTGTTGACGCCCGAGATGCAAACCAGTGCAATCAGGGCAACCAACAGCGCATATTCAACCAGGTCCTGTCCTTCTTCGCCGTTCTTCAGGCCCTGGAATTTCACGCACAGGTTCAGAAGTGAATTCTGCATTTTTGTTCTCCTCTGTGATTTTCCGGCCCGCGCCGGGGGAACTGGGCCGCCACAATCACCCGCGGCACCACGGACAAGGTTGCACGCTTGGGTTGTTCGTTTTCGCCCGGTTGCATGTCGCTTACTTGCGGTTGATCCTTTGCGCGAAAAGGCGCGCCCGGCGCCTTCCCGGTTACGCGCCTTCCCACACAAGGACTGAGGTTCTGTGTTCTGAGCTTGCTGAAACTTTTTACAGCGAGTTGCTGATGTTGCTGAACACAGTGTTGACCGCCGTAGCGACCTTGCTGACACCGCCGATGCACACAAGAGCAATCAGGGCGACCAGAAGGGCGTACTCGACCAGATCCTGACCTTCCTCACGAGCCGTCAGGGTCTGCAACTTCACATAGAGTGAAAGAAATAGATTGTTCATTTGTTTTTTCTCTCCGAGAGCTAGATTTTCCCAGCCTCAGCCGGGCGCACTTTAAATAGCATCTAGCGTGCCAATCTCGGACAACTGCACCACCGTTTTAGATTCAATATCTTACGAGAGATTCCTCTCATGGTGACCACGGACACTGTCTACGTGCGTTTACAACCGCCCGTCCACCGGCCTGCTGTGTTTACATTTTCAGTCCGCATTCCTCCTCCCGCTCTCTCCGAATCCCCCTCCAATCCCCGCGAATACGCCTTCCTTTCGTGCCTTTTTACTCCCTTCGCCAGATCTTCACGAATTCCCAGAAACCTCCAGTGAATCCGCACTCATCCGCAACCTCTGCGGCTGCCGTACAGCATTTTCTTCAATTGCTGTCGAGCGAAAGTACACACTCAAGTGGCTTTTTCCTCAAGAAAAAGCGACATATCAATGCGCTCAAGAAGCCCACGTGTATTCCGAAGATGCTCTAGAATAGCCACCATGGCCAGCAAGCCGGACCTCCCTCCTGTTGAGGATCCTCGCAACGTTGCCCAGGTTGCGATTGCCACTGTCGCCGGCCTCGCGCTTGCCGTCACGATCCTTTACATCTTTGCTGTCCCCATTGCAGGCAAATTGGCTGCCAGTCGCGACTTCCTCTCTTACTGGGCCACTGGTCGCCAGCTCGTCCACCACCACAATCCCTACGACCGCGACGCCATCTGGGCCATCGAGCACTCCGCCGGCCTTGACCCCCGCACCGTGCTCATCATGCGCAACCCGCCCTGGGCCCT
>Ga0187858_10006577_pt1 | contig 10406 bp, 5 predicted proteins | sample June2016WEW_8_15_FD_133015 | JGI IMG/M metagenome (GOLD analysis project Ga0187858, IMG submission 133015) | Peatland microbial communities from SPRUCE experiment site at the Marcell Experimental Forest, Minnesota, USA - June2016WEW_8_150 | ecosystem: Environmental > Terrestrial > Soil >...
AAGACTCATGGCTCCGGCGGCATTCACAGCATGTCGATCAAGCTGGCGGTAGGCACCACGAACAAGAACCTGATGCGTGAGCTGCACGGTGCGCGCCAGACACACATGCGGCGCATGATTGCAGAGGTTCATCAAGCCTTCAAGCCGCACCTCATTGTCATGGATGGAGTGGACGTGTTTGTGGACGGCGGCCCTTCTCAGGGCAAGCTGGTCAAAGGCGGGGTCATCATCGCCGGTACGGATCGTATTGCGATCGATGCGGTCGGCCTTGCGGTCCTCAAGAACCTCGGTTCCAACGATGCCATTATGGTCCCGAAGATCTTCGAACAGGAGCAGATCCAACGCGCTGTCGAGCTGGGTCTCGGAGTCAGCAGTCCGAATGACATCGAAATCGTCACCGGCGACCCGGCGAGCCGAGCCTACGCCGATACCCTCAAGGAGATCCTGGCTACCGCTTGAGCAACGGGAGCGAAGCGGGTTCGCGGGCGGCTTTGGCCCTCGTGGATTGCAATAAGAGTTCATCCCTGTCGATCGCCTGAATTGCAGTTCTGATTCGCGGAGGAAGAAGCGCATGAATCGAATCCTGCATTTATCTTCGCGTGTAACTCTGTCGATCCTTGTCCTGGGCTTGATGTTCGCACGGGCGCAGGTACTCAAGCCTGTCCAGCTTCCCACACCTCAGATGGATGGCGGCCGACCTCTGATGCAGGTGCTCAAGGATCGAAAAACAACACGGGAGTTCAGTGCCGAGAAGCTGCCGCTTCAGACCTTGTCCAACCTGCTTTGGGCGACATTCGGGATCAATCGCCCGAATGGAGAGCGTACTGCTCCCTCGGCCATGAACTGGCAGGAGATTGACATTTACGTCGCGCTTGCCGATGGCCTGTACCTCTACGACGCCAAGGCCAACGCTCTGCAGCCCGTCTTGGCTCAAGACATCAGGGCAGCCACGGGACAACAGGCGTACCCCAAGGACGCACCGGTCAATCTGGTTTATGTCGCCGATCTGGGAAAAAATTCCAGAGTGCCTGAGACCGAAAAGGATTTCTGGTCCGCCGCGGACGTCGGCTTCATCGCCCAGAATGGCTATTTGTTTGCCGCCTCGGAAGGGTTGGTCGCGGGCGTGAGGGCAATGATCGACCGGCCGGCACTGGCAAAAGCCATGAAGCTGCGCCCGCAGCAGAAGATACTTCTTGCCCAGAGCTTTGGCTATCCCAAGAAGTAGCGGCGAAGATAGCCCGGCACTTCGCGTCCCGTAGGGACGATGTGAGAATAGCCCGGCACTTCAGTGCCGGGATTAGGCATCGGGTTATGGACGAGTCCCGGAGGGACGACTGATAAGGAAAACACAGACGTTAAACTCCTAATCCAAAACGACGAGAGGTAAGTCCGGAGAGGGCTCAGCCGTCCCTACGGGACTTACCTCAGAGGTATCCAAGAGTCCCGGCACTGAAGTGCCGGGCTACTCTCGTTGCGTCCCTAGCGGGACGCTTATCTGCAGACAAAGAGACCAACTCGAGTGCGTCCCTAGAATTCTCGACTTTTATCGAGGCAGTTTCACTGACACCCGTGTATATTCTTGGCCACTGGAGTTGGGAGGATTGAAACATGCCTCAGTGGCTGAAGAAGGCACAGATTAGCTGGGTTCCGGCAGCGGTTCTTTGCATATTCCTGTTGGCCTCATTCGCTCTCGCCGACAACTATCCGCGCCAGCCTGCCATCGACATTCAAGACTATCTCTTCAAGCTCGAACTACGGGACGACACCAACAGGATCGAAGGTCAGACACAGGTCGATGTCCTGTTTCGAACAGACGGTGCTTCGCAGATTTTTCTCGACCTGGTCGGCAAATCTGCAGACGGCAAGACCGGCATGGTCGTAAGCAAGGTAATGAGCGCGGGTAAGCTTCTCGTATTCCGGCACGAGTCCAACCGCCTCTTGATCGATCTCGGGCAGGCTTCCAAAGCGGGTGAACGCCGCCTCATCACGGTTGATTATTCGGGTGTTCCCGCGGACGGCCTGATCATAGGCCCGAACAAGAACGGACAGCGTGTTTTTTTCGGCGACAACTTCCCGGATCGCTGCCGCTACTGGCTGCCCGTGATCGATCACCCATACGACAAGGCGTCCTGTGAATTTGACATTACCGCGCCTGAGGCCTACCAGGTGGTCGCAAACGGCGCTCTGGCTGAAACCAGCAGTCTGCCCGGCAACCGCCGCCTGACGCGTTATCGAGAGGCCGCCCCCATCGCGACCTACTGCATGGTCATCGGCGTAGCGCGCTTTGCGGTCGAAACCGCCGGACAGGTTGCCGGTACGCCGGTCCAGACCTGGGTCTATGCAGAGGATCGCGACGCCGGATTCACCGATTATGCTGTTGCCGTAAAACCCTTGCGACTTTTCAGCTGGCTGATCGGCCCCTTCGCATACGAAAAGCTTGCGAACGTGCAATCGCGCACCCGTTATGGCGGGATGGAAAACTCCAGCGCCATCTTCTATTCCGAGAGATCCGTCACCGGGCGGGGCCGTACTGAAGGGGTGATGGCCCACGAAATCGCCCACCAGTGGTTCGGCGATTCAGTGACCGAGTCGGATTGGGATCACACCTGGTTGAGTGAAGGGTTCGCAACCTACCTGACTCACGTCTACAACGAATATACGTACGGCCGCGACGTGATGACTCGCGGACTGCGCTCGGATCGCGATCGCATCATTCAGTTTTTCAAGAAGAATCCCAAAGCTGCCATTGTCACGCCCGCCGATCCCAAACTCGACAACATCCTCAGCACCAACGCCTACCAAAAGGGCAGCTGGTTCCTCCATATGCTGCGCCGCGAGATCGGGGATGAAGCCTTCTGGAAGGGACTCTCAACCTATTTCAAGCGCTACCAGAACGGCAATGCGCTGACCGATGATTTCCGCCGTGTCATGGAAGAAGTGTCGGGAAAGCAACTGGAGAATTTTTTCCGCCAATGGGTGTACATGCCGGGGCAACCTGTGATTCAAGGTAGCTGGACTTATGCGAACGGCGTCCTGACTCTCGAGATCCGCCAGGCGCAGACAACGGATGTCGTCTACGAAACGGCTCTCGATATAGGAATCGTCCAGGAATCCGACGCCGCACCGAGGCTCGAAACCGTGCGGCTGACGCTACGCGATCAAAGCTTCGTTTTCAAAATCGCCAGCCGGCCCTCCGAAGTTCATCTCGACCCGAACGTGTGGCTGCTCATGGAAGCAGGTCCGTTCGTCAAGAAATGAGCGGTGGAATACGGATGCATCCGGAGGCAGGAATCTGATACATTCGCATCCTCGGTAACTGTTTGGCATTTTTTTAAGATTCGGATCGCATGAGCGAAAGGCAAGACAAACCTCAAAGACTCGAAGAATCTCGAAGAGGCGCTGGCTTCTGCGGCCCTGAAAGGGCCGGCAACCGGCAGCGGATGGCTGTACTGCTGAGCCAATCGGCTCTCATGGAGGTAAGTGCATGATAGGAAATTTGAAACGTCTGTCGATACCGCTGCTCGCATGCATGGCGATCCTGGCGGTGGCAATGGGCCAGTCCACAAAAACGGTGCCCCAGCAGCCTGTGAAGGCGGCCGCCGGCGCACCTACCCAGGCAGCGAAGCCCGCGGCGCCGGATCTGACCAAGCAGCCGACTTTGTACGTGGTCGGATACGCGCACCTGGACACGCAGTGGCGTTGGGACTATGCGACGACTATCAAGGATTATCTCCCGAAGACCATGCGGCTCAATTTCGATTGGTTCGAAAAGTATCCGCACTACGTCTTCAATTTCAGTGGCGCCAACCGCTATAGGATGATCAAAGAGTACTACCCTGCCGATTACCAGCTGATCAAGAAATATGTCGCGGCAGGCCGCTGGTTCCCCGCGGGATCATCCATGGAGGAAAACGACGTTAACAATCCGTCCGCGGAGTCGATCATCCGGCAGATCCTGTACGGCAAGGAATATTTCCGCCATGATTTCGGCAAGACGAGCGCCGAATACATGCTGCCCGATTGTTTCGGATTCCCGGCGTCATTGCCCACGATCCTTGTGCACTGCGGCATCAAGGGATTCTCCACACAGAAGCTGTCTTCGGGTTGGCAACCCGCCCCGCATGTGGGAGGCCCGGACTCGATCGAGAAAACACCGGAGGGCATTCCCTTCAACGTCGGAGTGTGGGTGGGTCCCGATGGCAGCTACGTCATTGCAGCCCTTAATCCTGGAGGATATGGCAGCTCCGTAACCTCTGACCTGAGCAAGAGTCCTCCACCGCCGCCGCCGCCCGATCCGAATCAGCCGCGGCGTGGCGCTGGGCCCGGAACCGATTGGCCCGCGCGCATCCAGCTGGATGGGCAAGTTACGGGGGCTTTCGCGGACTACATGTATTATGGAACCGGCGACACCGGCGGCTCCGCCAATGAATCCTCCATCAAGCTGATGGAGGCGATCGTCACCCGGAGCAAGACCATTCTTCCGCCACCCGGGGGTGGAGGCCGGGGACAGCAAGCACCGGCGGCGCCCCAGCAAGAAGTACTGGTCGGTGACGGGCCGGTCAAGGTTATATCGGCGACGGCCGACCAGATGTTCCTCGACCTCAAGGCGGCGCAGATCGCAAAGATGCCGAGGTATCAGGGCGATCTCGAACTGATCAACCACTCCGCCGGTTCCATTACGTCGGAAGCTCATATGAAGCGCTGGAACCGCAAGAACGAAGTGCTCGCCGATGCGGCCGAAAAAGCATCGGTTGCCGCGGAATTGCTTGGAGGACGCGCCTATCCTCTGAAGCGCCTGAACGACGCGTGGACGCTCGTGATGGGCGGTGAGTTTCATGACATCATTCCCGGAACTTCGATCCCTAAGGCATATGAGTACGCCTGGAACGATGAGTTGCTCGCGATGAACCAGTTCGCGGGTGTTCTGACCAGCGCGACCGAAGCGGTGGCTTCGACCATGGACACTCAGGCTAAAGGGACGGCGATCGTAGTCTACAATCCGTTGAGCATCCCTCGCGAAGATCCGGTGGAAGCCACCATCGCGTTCCCGAACGGCGTGCCGCGGGCCGTGCGCGTTCTCGGGCCTGATGGCAGCGAAGTCCCTGCGCAGGTGAATGGTGAAAAGGACGGCGCCGCCAAAGTGCTTTTTGTGGCGAAGGTGCCCTCGGCAGGCTTCGCCGTTTATGATGTCCTGCCCGCCGATGCTCCCTCGATCTCCACGCTCAAAGTGTCGCAGTCGTCTCTGGAAAACGCGCGCTACAGCATCAAGGTCGATCAGAACGGCGACGTCACCAGCATTTTCGACAAGACACTGAACAAGGAACTGCTCTCCTCTCCCATGCGGCTGGCGATCTCAACCGACAATCCGGCACATTGGCCCGCCTGGAACATGGATTTCGAGGACGAGCAGCGGATGCCGCGGGCCATAGTCGGCGGCCCGGCGGAAATCCGGGTCGTGGAAAATGGCCCGGCGCGAGTGGCGGTCGAGGTATCCAGAGAAGCGGAAGGCTCAAAGTTCGTTCAGACAATCCGACTTGCGGCCGGCGACGCCGGCAACCGCGTCGAATTCGGCCATGTCATGGATTGGAAAACCAAGGAGGCCAACCTCAAGGTCGTCTTTCCCCTGACTGCCTCGAATATCAACGCGACCTACAATTGGGATATAGGCACGATCGAGCGCCCCACGGAGAACGATCGGCAGTTCGAGGTCGCCTCTCATCAGTGGGTTGACCTCACAGACGCCGGCGATTCTTATGGAGTGACCATCTTGACGGACTGCAAGAACGGCTCGGACAAGCCCAATGAAAAGACGATCCGGCTGACGCTCGTACGCACACCAGGCACCCGTGGCGGCTATGAAGATCAAGGCACGCAGGACATCGGCCACCATGAGTTCGTGTATGGCCTCGCCAGCCACGCGGGCGACTTCCGCCAGGGCCAGACCGATTGGCAGGCATTGCGCTTGAATCAACCGCTGGTTGCGTTTCAGAGTCCGAGTCATTCTGGGAGTCTCGGCAAGACCTTCTCTCTGATGAAGGTCAGCGACAGCCGCATCCGCGTGCTGGCGCTCAAGAGGGCCGAGCAGAGCCGCCCTGAGATTGGCATCGAATATGTTGTCCGCCTGGTCGAAATGAACGGCAGGACCGCGCAGAACGTTCACGTCTCCTTTGCAGCGCCGATTCTCTCGGCGCGCGAGGTCAACGGCGCCGAGGAATCCGTCGGTCCTGCAACGGTGATCAAGGGCGAGTTGGTAACCTCATTCAAGGCTTTCCAGCCGCGCACGTTCGCCGTAAAGTTCGGCGCCGCGCCGGCGAAGGCTGCCGCCGTGCAATACCAGGCAGTCAAGCTGTCTTACGATCAGTGCGTGACTACGCCTGACGGCAGGCCCGGAGCCGGGTACTTCGACAATCAAGGTCACGCCATCCCCGCGGAAATGCTACCCAGTGAAATAGCCTACGGCGCAATTCGTTTTCTTCTTGCACCCTCGGGGTACGGAAGACACAACGCCGTCATCCCGCGAGGCCAGACGATTTCCCTGCCCTCGGGCAATTTCACGCGTCTGTACCTGCTGGCGGCCAACGCCGGCAGCGATGCGAAGGCCTCATTCCGAATCGGCGACAAGCCGGTTGATCTCACAATTCAGGATTGGAGCGGCTACATCGGCCAGTGGGACAATCGTATCTGGAAGAGCCACGAGGAACCCGTGCCGCCGCCGACGCCGGAACAGCAAGCCAGGGCCGGAGGAGCGGGCCGCGGCGGAGCGGGCGCGCAAAACCAACAGCCCAGGATGCGGACGGTGGAGGAGATGGTGGGATTGACGCCGGGCTTCATCAAGCCATCGTCCGTCGCCTGGTTCGCCTCCCATCGCCACGCATCGGACGGCAGCAATGAGCCCTACGCATATTCGTATCTGTATGCGTACACCATCGACATCCCGGCCGGGGCGACTACGTTGACGTTGCCCAACGCCGGCAACATCCGGATTCTGGCAATCACCGTTTCGGATGAAGCCGCCCAGGTTCGACCCGTGCAGATCCTGACGGACTACCTTGCGCGCTAGTAACTGTTTGGCTTTTTTCTGAGATTCGGATCGCACGATCGAAAGGCAGGACAAACCTCGAAAACTCAAAGACTCTAAGAGCCTCAAAGATGCGCCGGCTGCGTCGGCCCTGTAAGGGCTGGCGCCTGGAGTTTCTACATTTTCCGGGAGGCCCGAAGGCGGAAGCCCTAGGACTGGAGTTCCTACATTTCCGAGAGGCCCGAAGGGCCGCCAGTGAATAGGCCCGGCCGTGAGGCCGGGAGTTTCACGCGCCTCCGGAATGAGCGCCGAAGGTGCGGCACCTTGCGCCAGTATTTTCTTAGCCACCATCATGTTGATCTTTACACCTCCATGCCGCAAACGATCTCCATTGCCGATTTGATCATCGCACTCTTCTTGACCTGCTAGGTCGCCACGGGATCGAGTATGAACTACGATGTGTATTTGATAAAGTGCCGCGCCTTCGGCGCTCGTTGTTTTCTCGACCCATATCCCGGCCTGACGGCCGGGCCTATTGACTGCCGGCCCTTCGGGCCTCGCCCATAATCGGAAAGTCTAGGAGCTGCCTCTCCAAATCTCCGCGTAAATGTAGAAACTCCAGGCGTCGGCCCTGTAAGGGCTGGCACTCCTCGCCCGCGTTTATTGACGGAGGCTGGGGTCAGAAAAGAATCTTGGCGGCCAATACAAGAGGGACCGCAATCAAGGCAAGAACAATCCCCACGATGACGAGCGGGATTGCGGCGGCAAAGATAAAGCCAAGGATTAAGAGCGGAACTCCGACGAGAGCAACCAGCAGGACCTTGGCCAGGCCGAAGCCGATTCTGAGTGGAAGAAACACCAGCGAAAACACTAACTTCGCCGCGAGGACTCCAATCCCGACGATCAGAAACAGCAGCCCTAGTGCGATCATGTAGCCACCTCCCGGTTTCCCTGAGATGTATACGCCTCAGCCCCGACTTTTGTTCAATCCGGTTCCAAATTCGGCATCGGAATCGGGATCGTGACCGGTTTTTTGTTACTGCTCGGGGTTTTCCGGGACCCAAAAGACCGACCACGATCACTGCCACGGCCACGACGACAACTGATCATTTGGCAATGGAGGTTGGGCCCGCATTTGCTGACTGGCAACCATGCGATTCGCTTGCTAGAATTCTAGCGGGTGTTGGCGGATGACTGGTATTCAGCGTAAGTTTTCCCTGAAATGCGCGGCTTGGATCGTTGCGGGCATCCTGATTTTTGTCGGCATGGGATTGTGGTCTGATTCCGGCGTGAAATCAGGGAAAAACCTACCAGGTTTGGAGAGGGAGATGAATTCACAAGGTGAAGGCACTGGACTCAAAACTGCCACGTTCGGCGAAGGGTGCTTCTGGTGCACGGAAGCAATCTTCCAACGGCTGCAAGGCGTGGTGAAGGTGGTATCAGGATACTCCGGCGGGCACGAGGCCAACCCCACGTACGAGCAGGTTTGCACAGGGAATACTGGCCATGCGGAAGTAAGTCAGATCACCTACGATCCGGCCAGAATCTCTTACGATGAACTCCTGGAAGTATTCTGGAAAACCCACGACCCAACCACCCTCAATCGCCAGGGAGACGACGTCGGCACGCAATACCGTTCCGTGATTTTCTATCACGATGGTGAGCAGCGGCAGCTTGCGGAGAGTTACAAGGCGAAACTGGCATCCGAGCATATCTGGAACAGGCCGATCGTGACCGAGATTGCGCGCTTCGAAAAGTTCTGGCTAGGCGAGGCCTATCACAAGGACTACTACAATAACAACCCCGACCAGGGCTACTGCCGATTGGTCATTACCCCCAAACTCGAGAAGTTTGAGAAGATCTTCAAAGACCGGCTCAAACAGAAGTGATGCAATCGCGAGCCGCTCCAGCGCGGCTGCCACGGCTCTTCGTTAATGAGCTTGTCGCGATTCAGCGGGTGTAAACGGCTCTTACACTGCAGTGGACATTTGTTTAGCCGTTCTCAAATGTGATCGCTGCAAGGACCGCACACGGGTTTTGGCCGCAATCCATCCTTCGGATGCGAACTGGAAAACTCTGGCCTGTCTCGGCCTGCCTTCGAGACCGCCACCGATTGCAGTCGCCTCTCCTAATCTCGATGCAGACGGAACATGACTCCGCGAGCGAATGGCATCGCGGCATTCCGTCCTGGCGCACCTGGGAAAGGTATCCACAAAACTCGGGCAGGGCAGCTGTTTCGGTGCATCATCCACTACCTTGACGCTGCCACGGACTATCAATACGGAGGCACGTGGGGAAGCAACTTAGCCACCTACAATCTGAATCATTAGGCTACAACAAAAACCGGCCGGGTTCGGAATTCCAAACCCGGCCGGTTTTAAAGCAAACAGAAAGAAGAGCAGTTACTTAGCGAGTCACCTTCGGAGTCGCGCTCGCCTGATTGGACTGGCAGTTCTCGTTGCCGTTGAGGGCAGCCGGTCGAACCACGTAGTAGTACGTCGTGCCGTTCGAGACCGTGTAATCAAGGTACAAGTTCTGCGGAGCCGTACCAATAAATGTGTACGGCCCACCGCTCGTCAAGCTCCGATAGACGTTGTAATGATCGGCGCCCGCAGACTTGGTCCAACTCAGCTGTACTTGCTTATTCTTGGCCAGCGCTGTCAGGCTGCTGACGCAGGCGCAGCTGGGATCCGTCACAGCCAGAAGGAATACTTGAGCTGAAGCTATGCTGGATAGATCACCCAAGCCGGAGGCAGGGAAGGACGCGGCGGTGTTATCTGTGACCTTGAGAGAGATGAGATGAGCTCCCAGACCCAAAGCGCTAAGGAAAGCTGTTGCGTTGGGCTGCGCCCCCGCAACATCGCCGAATACACCGTCACCGTTGAGGTCCCATAAATAGGACTTAATGAAATCGCCCGGATAGGGACCTGTCTGATGTTTTCCATCGTCCGGATTGACGGATTTCGTCCCATCCAGGTACCACGGTATGACATTCGGGCAGAAATTATACGGCCCACCGGCGTTTGCAGTCGGAGGAATTGGAGGAGTATTGATAAGCACCGTAATTGTAGCAGTCGCAGTCTTTGCTGGGCTGCTGTTGTCCGTAACCGTAAGGGTAACGGGGTAGCTACCCACGGCTGGCCAGAAATAAGTTGCTGATGGTCCGGTCGCGTCGGTGATGCCATCGCCGTTGAAATCCCATTCCCACTTAACGATACTCTTGGTGCTGTCCTGTTGGTATGATCCTGACCCATCGAAATTGATCGGCTGAAATCCTATCCCCGGGTTGGGGGTGGCAGTGGCGACGGCCACCGGCGAGCCGGCCTCGAACAAAGTCTGGCCGAGCATCATGACGGCCCATGCGGTTTCGAAAGGGTCTTGACCATAG
>Ga0187858_10006580_pt1 | contig 10402 bp, 8 predicted proteins | sample June2016WEW_8_15_FD_133015 | JGI IMG/M metagenome (GOLD analysis project Ga0187858, IMG submission 133015) | Peatland microbial communities from SPRUCE experiment site at the Marcell Experimental Forest, Minnesota, USA - June2016WEW_8_150 | ecosystem: Environmental > Terrestrial > Soil >...
AGCATGTCCATCCCCAGCGATGGCCGGATCAGCAGGACGCCGGGCGTGTGCGGCGGCAAGGCCTGCATCGCGGGCCACCGCGTCCGTGTGCTCGATGTCGTCGTGTGGCATGAACACCAGGGCATGAGGCCCGACGAGATCGTGTCCCAGTTCCCTACCATCACGCTTGCCGACGTCCACGCAGCCCTCGCCTACTACTTCGATCACATCGAGGAGATCCAGCAGGAGATGCGGGAGGAGCGCGCGTTTGTGGAGGAATGCCGCCGCAATAATCCATCCCTACTCGAACCTAAGCTGCGCCAGGAACGGCTGGAAGAAGCGTCCTGACCGGTGTCCGTCCGCTTTCATTTGGACGAGCACATCTCGGCCCACATCGCAGCGGGCCTCCTGCGGCGGAACATCGATGTGACTACCACTGCGGACGCCGGCTTGATCGGAGCGACTGATAGGGCGCAACTCGAGTTCGCAGCCTCGTCCGGACGTGTCATGGTTACGCACGATGATGACTTCCTCAGGCTCCACGCGCAAGGTGTGGCGCACGCCGGCATCGCCTATTGCCAGCAACAGTCCATGTCTATCGGGGAAATGCTCCGTCGCGTGGTTTTGATCCACGATCTGCTGTCGCCTGAAGAGATGTCCGGCCGGGTCGAGTTCCTGTGAAGTTGGGGCAGTCCTCTTCGACTTTCGAAAAGCGTGCTCAATTTTGGGCGTTAGACTGGGAGGCGTTCCGATGCATAAGACCATTCTGGCCGTGCACGCCCATCCGGACGACGTGGAGATTCTGGCGACGGGCACTTTGGCGCAACTATCGGCCACCGGGCACCGGGTAGTGATTGTCAGCATGACGCCGGGAGACTGCGGTTCGCGCGATCGCGCACCGGACCAGATCGCGGCTATACGGCGTCAGGAAGCGGCGGCCTCCGCACGGCGCATCGGCGCCGAATATCGCTGCGCCGAGTTCCGCGATTTAGCCATCTTCAACGATGGCGCCTCCCGCAGAAGGGTCACCGAGTTACTCCGCGAAGTGCGGCCCGACGTGGTGATGACGGCCTCGCCGGTGGATTACATGTGCGATCACGAAGCGACCAGCGCGCTAGTCCGCGACGCTTGCTTCGGCGCGCCCGCTCCGAATTACGCGACATCGGCGGCATCGCCCGCGCCGGCCCTTTCCGCGATTCCGCATCTCTACTTCATGGATCCGCTCGGCGGTGTGGACCGCGAGAATCGGCCTGTGATGGCGGACTTTTATGTTGATATCGGGCCGCAGTTTGAAACCAAGCGGGCCATGCTCGCCGAGCACGCCAGCCAGCGCGAGTGGCTGCTCGCGCAGCATGACATCGACGATTACCTGCTCGCCATGGAGCGCTGGACACGGGAAGCGGGGCGCCGCGCTGGCGTGGAATTCGCCGAGGGTTTCCGGCACTATAAAGGACACCCGTACCCGTCGACACCGCTTCTCGAAGAACTATTGGGGCGGGTGATCCGGCCACGCGCCTGATCCTCACGCCGGACCGCTGGACGTCCCCAACTCTTCCCAGAGCAGCCGGAGCTCGCGCGTCGGATCGTTTTCGACGCGTGTTTGCTTATCGAAGATCATGGTGGAGCGCGTCTGCGCGTTGTATGGCGGCCAGTCCGGCAGGGTCTTATCGTTTGGATTGCCGGTTTTGGCGAACGCCACCCAGGCAGCCGCCATTTGATCGGCGAGCGCGTGTGCCTCGGCGCTGCCGCCGCAAATCGAGCCGCGATAGGCATGAAACACCAGCGGAACATCGGTGCCGTGGACTGCGCCGAACTTCCCGCCAAAGCCCGGCGAGGGCCACGTGAACAGATACATATAAGCGGGCGCCTTCCCCAATGCCGCCTTGCGCTCCGCCTGCTTGTAGGCCTCGGCGCGGAACCCGCGGTCGGTCATGGCGCGCACCTGAATCAGGTAGGGCGAGGCATCCGGGTAGGCTTTGCGATACAAAGCCAACACGCGGCCGGCGTTCGCGCCAAACGTACTCTTCGCCACCGCCTGGAGACCCGCTTCGTCGAGGTTGAAGTTGGTCAGCAGCAAAGCCGCTTCATCGAGGGCCGTGCTGACGATCATCGGCACATCGGCGGATACCTCCGGCGCGGTTGGATCGAACGGATGCCGCGGAATGACTGTGCCATCCACCACGGGCGCGAATCCGTTGGCCAGCCCGGCGCCGGCCACGGCTACCTGCGCATCCAGGATCTGCTCCCACGGAAGCTTCTGCAGATCCGCGATCCGCGCCTTGTCGAGGCCGAGGTGCTTCAGCATCTTCCCGGCGCGCTCGGCGGCGGTTTCGCGGCTCATCATCTTGAGCTGGGAACCGCTCTGCACGGCCGCGCGATGAAAGAGCCCCTTGGCGGACGGCATCGCCATTAAAGCGCTCGTCTTGGCGCCGCCGCCCGACTGGCCGAAAATCATCACCGTCTTCGGATCGCCGCCGAAGTTTTCGATGTTGTCGCGGATCCATTCGAGCGAGGCCGCCAGGTCCATCATCCCCGCGACGCCTGCCTGCGCGAATTCCGGCGGAGCCCCTAGCGCACCGAGATCCAGATAGCCGAACGATGCAAGCCGGTGATTCATGGTAACCACCACCACGTTGCCGAAGCGGGCCAGCGGATCGCCATCATAGCCCATGGCTCCGCCTGAGCCTGTGGCGTAGCCGCCGCCATGGATCGAGACCAGCACCGGACGCTTGCCGCCGTCCCGAAGCCCCGGGGTCCAGACGTTGAGCATCAGGCAGTCTTCGCCCATGCCGCCGGGCTGCGAATCCCAGTCGATCAATTGCACGTAGTCGCTGCGGGTGTCGGCCAACACCTGCGGCGAAACCGGGCCAAACTCGAAGGCATCGCGTACGCCCTTCCACGGCGCGGGTTTCTTCGGCGGCAGGAAGCGATTGGGACCGGCGGTCGAAGCGCCATAAGGAATGCCCTTGAAGGTGTTGATCCCGCCGAGCAGCATGCCTTGCACTTTGCCGGCGGTGGTCTCGCCGGTCACAAACAGACTGTTGGCGCGGAGGCCGCGGCTCGCGGCAAGGAACAGCCCGGCACTCCCCAGAAAGGCGCGTCGGCTGTGGGTACGGGTTGGATGATCCATGAGGACCATCCTCGCATAGCACCGGCCCGCGCGGACAATCAGCTTTGCGCTGTGCCATAATCCCGGAATGGCAGGCCCCGCCGCAGTTCTGGAACCCTCGTCGCCACGCAACCCGGACGCCCCCGGACCCACCCTCGAACCTACGGCGCTGCTCGATATTGTCGAGCGCTCTCTGCATGCGCGGCGTTCCGAGTGGCTTGTCCTACGGGAATTGCGCGTGGGCACCGGCCGGCGGAACGGCAACGCGCAGCGCCTCGACGCATTCGCGCTCAACTCCCTGCCGCATACCGCCATGAAGCGTGTGTGCTATGAGGTCAAGATTTCGCGCGCCGACTTTCTGACCGAGCTGAGACACCCGCTGAAGCGCCGCATTGGCATGCGCTATTCGAACGAGTTCTACTTCGTGGCGCCGGCCGGCCTTTTCGAGATTGCTGAGATTCCCGCCGAGTGCGGACTCATCGAAGCGGGCTGGGCGACATGCGCGGAATGGAAGCGCCTGATCGGCCGTCACGCAGGCTTCTTCAGCTATGATCCCGATACGCGCGCCTATTGCATGATCGCCGTCCCGGCGCCATGGCGCGACACTCCCGGCCCCACGTGGCAACTGCTCGCCGCTATGTTGCGCCATCAGCGCCGCGAATTGGAGGAGAAGCCTCCCGCGCCTCCCGCCCAGCAACGCTTGCCGTTGTTGTAGTGATGTTAGTGACGGCGAACTGAAGTTCGCCATTGGCAGGCGAAAGCGCCTGCCCCACCATACTCAGCCCCCGAACGTTCGCCGCAACATAGGGCCTACCACGCGCATGCCGGGTGCGGCGGCGATCCGCGCAATCCTTTGTTGACGCCGTTCGAGTGACTGGATCGCCCACCTTTCCCGCCGGGCCTCCTCCGCGAGAGCGGGTGGGAACTCGAACCGAATGTCATCGCCAGGGATCGGACCGGGATCGATCCGCTGGAAAGCGTCCCGGATCGCGGCGTGGGCGTAATCCTTGGCGGGAAGCATCAGCTTGCGAATTCGCTGCTTTTCGGGTGTTTCGGCCGGCCGATCGGGGTTGCCGGCAAGCACCGGAGTGAGGTTGATCTCCCATGCTTGCGGGCGGCCATCGCGCAGGCCGTAGTCGAGGCGCCCATACTCGATATGCGCCATTTCGAAGACCTCGCGTGCCCAGGCGGCGTGCGGATTCTCGCGCACGTACGCCATCTCCGCGAGAATCAAGCTCTCATCGGCGCCGCGAGTATCGTTCTTCGTCATCCAGTGCCGGCCGATGTGCAGATAGCGGGGCACGTAGGCGTCGCCGATCCGAAAGATGGAGTATTTGCGATACAAGCCATCCGCGCCAGCCGTTTCGCAGAATTCCACTACCAATAGTTGACGGCGCGCCAGTCCGCGCATCCAGAGATATGCCATGGCCCGCCGAAGCTCGGCCCGATCACGCAACAGCGGTGTGAGGCTTCCATCGTGTTCATTTGCTACCCGGACGAACACCGGAAACCGGACGGATTCGAGCGGCCCATCGGCGCGGTGTGCGCGAAAATCGTTGCGGCTGGACTCGTGGAGGAGCTGCAACAGTTCGTACCGGTGCACCACCTCGCGGACCGGATTGAAGACGGGCAGGCCGGCATCCCGCGCAGCGCACTGTATGTGGTGGACCATTCGCAGTTCGGCGTCCGTCAGGGCGTCGAGCGCTGTAAAAATCCAGGCTCCACGCGGCAGCGCGGGCATGCGGAACAACTCCGGGTAGGCGATCTGGTGCATGCGGTCGCGGAGCGGGCGTCCCCACTCGCCGGCGAGATAGTGGGCCAACAGATGGATTCGCAGCTCATCGACCGCGAAGTAGATCATCCGGCCTCCGCGTGGCTCGCCGCTCGGCTTTGTTGAGCGCGCCACATCTCGGCGTAGAGCGGGCATTCTGAAATCAGTTCGGAGTGCGTGCCTAGCCCTACGCAACGGCCGTCTTGCAGAACCAGTATGCGGGTGGCGTGCCGCAGCGTGGAAAGCCGGTGCGCCACCACGAAGGTAGTGCGGCCCCGCACGGCGGCATCTACGGCCCGCTGCAGTTTCGATTCGGAGAGCGAGTCCAGGCTGGACGTGGCCTCGTCGAGCAGCAGGATGGGGGCATTCTTGAGCAGGGCGCGCGCCACGTTGATGCGTTGCGCCTGCCCTTCGGAGAGCGCGCGGCCTCCCGGTCCGATCGTGGTTTCGTAGCCCTCGGGCAGTCCAGCGATTTCGTCGTGAATCTCGGCGGCGCGGGCGGCGTCGGCGACCTCCCGGTCTGAGGCGCCGGGCCGCCCCGCCCGTATGTTTTCCGCAACCGTACCCGAAAACAGAAAAGGCGATTGCGGCACCAGCCCAATGCTGCCGTGGAGATCGGCTAGGTGGAACTGCCGCAGATCGTTGCCGTCCCACGTAATGCGGCCGCCCTGGGGATCGAAGAAGCGCGCCACCAGGCTGAGCAACGTCGTCTTCCCGGCCCCGGACGGCCCCGCGATGCCGAGCGTTTCTCCGGCGCGGACCTCCAGCGAGATATTCTCGAGCGTCGGCCCTTCGCCGTACCGGAAGCTGACATTTTCGAAACGAATGCATCCGGGGCCGCCGTTTCCGGGGAGGGCGCCCGGCGCATCGGCAATCTCCGGCCGCTCCGCGAGCAGGGAAGCGATGCGGTCTACCGAAGCGGCGTTGCCCTGGAATTCCATGAAAGCCGCATTCACGTTCTGGACGGGAGAATGTAGCGATCGCACCGCCATCAGAAAAGCCAGTAGAGAGGGCCAGCTCAGCCGGCCGTGCAGCACCTGGAATCCACCCACAATCACCACCAGCACGATACTCAAACCGGCCACCGATTCCAGGAGCATGCGGCCCAGCGACTCGGCCCGGGCGATCTCGATACACGCCGCGAAGTAGCCGCGGGCCTGCCGCTCGATGCGCGCGCGTTCGGTTTCCTCGCCGCCGAAGATCTTGATCACGCGAATGCCGCGGAGAATCTGAAGCACAGAATCGTACAGCGCCGAAGCGCGGCGCCGAATGGTGAAGGACTTTTGCATGGCGCGGCGGGCGAATACCAGGACCGGCGCCACTACTACCGGCAGCACCAGGAAGACAATGACGGACAGCTTCGGACTGATCCATAGCGCGCCGGCTACGTAGCCCACGGCCAATGCCGCCTCCAGTCCCATGCGCACGCAGGCGGCCGCGGCATTTCGGGCCTTGGTGACGTCCAGGCGAATCGCCTGTATGAGATCGCCGTGGCTCTGCCGCTCGAAGAAGCTGACAGACAAGGTCAGCAGGTGACGCACAAGCCGGTCCAGCAGGCCCAGCTCGAAGGCGCGTATGATGCGCTGTTCGACCATCTGTCCCTCGTAGGTTAGGGCGCTCGATGCGAGATAACAGGCGAACAGCAGACCCGCGACTGCATACAGCGCCAGGGTCCGGCCCAGGCGTACTGCGAGGTAACCCGCGAGGCCGCCCTGCCCCGCAAGCACTCCGGCGAGGAACTGCTGCATGAGCACGAGGATGGCCATGGAGAGGCCGGAGCGAGCCAGCGAGGCCAGCCCGAAGCGGATCAGCAGACTCCGGTCAACGCGCGCCGCCCGGAGCAGGAACCGGCTGCCGGTGAGCGTCATGACACAGGCGATCCTGCCGCAACCATAGCCTGTTCGCGTACGGGACGTCCGGACCATCGGGTCACTATGGCGGCCACCGACAGGTCTCCTGTGACATTCAGAAGTGTTTTACAGATATCCGAGAAGGGTTCGAGCACTTCGAGCAGGATGACGGCTTCGATGGGACAGCCGGCGGCCAGATAGGCCGGCAGGGTGCGGAGCTGCGTGCCGCCGGGTAGTCCGAGCTCGGAGAAGCTGAGGAGAATGACCGTCAACAGAAAAGCGTAGATCTGCGATGGGTGCGACGGAACCGACCAGAAATGCAAAATCACCAGCAGCCGGCAGAGGGCGCTGGTGGTCCGGTTCACCTTGAATATGCCTACGGCCAGGGGTAAGACGACGCGCGCCGTCTCCGGGTTGGCGGGCAGCATCTTCTCGCCGGCGGTCAGCAGCGCCGGAAGAGCGGCCAGAGAGGATCGGGTACTCACCGCCACCATCTGCGGACCGAGAGCCGCGCTGGCGAATGCCCGGAAAGGCAGGCCGCCGGCCAGCCTTGTCAGCGGATACAGAAGCAGCACAAACGCAAGCAGGAGGCCGCATTCCAGCAGAATAAACTGGCCGAGAATCCCCACGATACGGGCGCCGGAGCTTGCGGCGAAGGTTGCCGCCAGGGCGAACATGGCGACCGGCGAGCACCAGATGATCCAACGAACCAGGACCATCATCGCTTCGGTAAAGCCTTCCACAAACCGGATAACCGTGCCGCCTTTTTCGGGACTCACTTGGCGCAGCGCCAGCCCGAACAGGATGGCGAAAACCAGGAGCCGCAGGAACTCTTCATTGACCGCGGATTGCATCAGGTTCCGCGGGACCAAGCCGACAAGCATGTCTCCGATCCCAGGAGCGGCGCTGGTTTCGCCGGCGAGTTTCCGCGCCTGGGCGGAGGCTGTCTGGCTCAGCGCCGCGACCGCCGTACGATCCACCGGAGTGGCACGTAAGATCGGCGGGACGGCCAGCAATACCATGGTCGCGCCCAGCAGCAGCAGAGTCACGTAGATCGCTACAGCGCCGCCCATGCGCCCCGCGGTCCGGGCGGTCCGCTCGCGAACCATCGCGCAGACCGTGTTGCCAATCGCCAGAGGCAGGGCCACCATGCGCAGCGCATTCACCCAGAGCGTGCCGATCACGTTCAGGGTTCCGAGGATGGTGCCGGTGTGAGTGCCGGCAGGCGACCCCAGAGCGCTTCCGACTGCCACCCCGGCCACCAGCCCGGCCAGCGACCAGAGGGTCGCCTGCCACGTGCCCCATCGGGATTTCGCGTCATTGGCTGAAGCCAAGCATCCTCCGGTCAACGGTGGGGCCGGCGCTTTCGCCTGCCAAGGCGAGCTAAGGTCTCGGTCACCCGACACTCCTTTGCGGCCTGGAGCTATGTATCAACTAGAGATCATCGCATACGGCACGCGAGGCGTCCTGCGCGGGCATCGCCCACTTTATCGGAAACGGCGAGCAAGTCCGAACCGACCAGCCTCCGATACGCCGCCCCTGAGGATCAGATTCTCAAGAAGGTAGCGTAGCGTCCTCGACAGCCTGGGAGTATTCCGTATCCGGCTACTCTAGGTGTGTCCTGGGAAGTCGAGTTCACCAATGAATTCCGATTGGTGGGGGCACCCTCTCCGAAGAACAACAGGATGATTTGGCGCACTCCACCCGGCATCTCATCGAATTCGGTCCCACCCTCAGTTTCTGCTGAAACGCCCAGCACTCACGTGGCCGTATCCCGCGCATCCCTGACATGCGAAGGGGCGGAAAGCGGTCGATGGTTCGTCGGGTATCACCCCGCCCTGCCCCATCCCTTACCAGCTCTCGCGCGCACCTCTCGACAGATATTGCCTGAGCGGAATGGTCCAGGCAAGAAAGTCGATCAGCAGAAACACCGGCAGCCGCGCCACCACGCGATTCGGAAAACGGATGCCCAACCACACAGCGGCAACTTTCAAGTAACGCAGCCGCGAAAAAAAAGCATGCAAGAACCCGAGCGCCCACATGGCTGCGGTTATCCGGGCGATAACAGGTGAGCCTAACAACGCCAGCGCGAGCGAAAGGCACGGGAGGACCAGCATCGCAAATCCCACCAGCGAGGTAAAAAGGCAGGCCGCCACTTCCCGGTATGCCCGGAAGCGCATGCCGTGGATCGCCACATTGCGGAGCCAGCGCGCCTGTTGCCGGAGATACGTCCCCACCTGCGTGTGGAACTCAATCGGGATCGACGCCTCAACCTCGTAACGTATGCGCGTGCCTTGCCGCAGCAGCCGCTTGCCGAGGTCGTAGTCCCCACCGGCGCGAACCTCGGCATGGAAGCCGCCTGCCTGTTCCAGCGCCTGGCGTCGAATGGCGCTGTTTGCCCCCGCAAGACCCGAGCAGTACTCGGGTTGATAAATCGAAGTGTACACCCGGCTGGCGCATTGACTCACAACGAACGGGATTTTGATCTGCCCGGGAAAAGACGTACACGGGATGCTGGTCACAACCTCTTCGTTGCGGCTGAGGATTGGCCCGAGAATCCGCCCGAACGCCGAGTCGGTGATGAGACAGCCGACGTCGAGAAGGTAAACGATCTCGCCGGTCGCTCTTTCCAGACATCGCTGCAAGGATTTTTGCTTGCCATCTCCCGGCTGCTGGGCGAGGAGAGTCAGTCGTGGATCCCCGAATTGAGACGCGATCTGCCAGGTAAGATCCGTCCCGCCAGCGCATAAGACGATTTCCAGATTGGGGTAGCTCAGGCGCAGGATCGCTGCGATCGACGACTGCACAGTCGACTCTTCGTTCCAGGCAGCCACCAGAAAGCTCACCCGCGCCGCCTCGTCACGGCGCAGGTCGAGATGGATCTCCTTTCGCGAGGCCGCCAATTCGTGGATTCGCAAAAGATCCCGTCGCCACTGGAGCAGGTTCAGGATGAGCGGCGGCAGCACAATCGCCGGAATCAACAGCCACATGTAGAGTCACTCGACGACGAATGGTCGGAGACTTCCATTTTGGATTCCGGGGCTGCAAAAGTAAACAGCCCCGTCACCGCCGATACGCGGGACGAAAGATCTTCTCCGCCGCGTAGGTGACGAACCGCCGCGGCGCCATCCGCTGGACCTCCACGCCGAGCCAGTTCGTAAACCCCGAGATGACCGAGTGTTCTCCCGCAGCCAACGCCCGCAGGCCACTCCGCGCCACCTGGTCCGCCGATTCCTCCATGCCCACCGACATCTGTTCCGGCACGCCGGCGGACTTCTGGAATTCCGTTACTGTCGGGCCAGGGCACAAGGCGCAAACCCGCACGCCGTAGCCCTTCACCTCCTCAGCCAGCGCCTCCGCGAACAGCAGATCGAAGGCCTTGCTGGCGGCGTAAGTGGCCATGTAGGGCACGCCCTGATATGCGGCGGTGGATGCCACGATCAGGATGTCGCCCGCACGCCGTTCCACCATGCCGGGCAGGTAGAGCCGCGTGAGATGCACCACGGCCGAGCAGTTCACCTGCACGATTCCGAGCTCGTGCTGGCGGTCGCTGTTGCGGAACTCCCCGTAGGAGCCGAATCCCGCGTTGTTGATCAGCAGGTCGACCGCGATGCCCCGTTCCCGGTGAAGGCGAAGATCTCCTCCGGCGCGCCCGGCTGGGCAAGGTCGGCGGCCAGCACCTCGACCCGAACC
>Ga0187858_10006583_pt1 | contig 10401 bp, 6 predicted proteins | sample June2016WEW_8_15_FD_133015 | JGI IMG/M metagenome (GOLD analysis project Ga0187858, IMG submission 133015) | Peatland microbial communities from SPRUCE experiment site at the Marcell Experimental Forest, Minnesota, USA - June2016WEW_8_150 | ecosystem: Environmental > Terrestrial > Soil >...
ATGCAGACCGGCGCGATTGTCGGCATTCAGGACATGGGAGCGGCGGGTCTCACCTGCTCGACCTGCGAGATGGGCGGGCGGGGCCGTGTGGGGCTGGAAATTGAGCTCGATCTTGTGCCCCAACGCGAGACCGGGATGACGCCTTACGAAATCATGCTGAGCGAATCGCAGGAGCGCATGCTGCTGGTGGCCGAAAGAGGCCGCGAGGACGAAGTGTTCCGCGTCTTCCAGAAGTGGGGACTCGACGCCGTCACCATCGGGCGCGTGATCGCTCAGCCCGCCATGCGAGTGTTGGAGCACGGCAAAGTAGTCGCGGAAATTCCCAACGCCGCGCTCACCGATAATGCCCCGCTTTACCATCGGCCGCTGGAACGCTGGGAGCCGCCCGTGCCACGCGAGGTTCCGGCACACGTTGTGTGGGGCCGGAAGACGGAATTCACCGACGATCTGAAGCGATTGCTCGCCAGCCCGAACATCTGCTGCAAGCGCTGGGTGTTCCAGCAGTACGACTCCATGGTGCAAACCAACACGGTGGAGGGTCCGGGCGGCGAGGGCGGAGTGATTCGTATCAAGGGGACCCGGCGTGGCCTGGCGATGGCGCTCGACGGCAATAGCCGCTGGTGTTACCTCGATCCCAAGCTGGGCGCTATGCACGCGGTGGCCGAGTCGGCCCGCAACGTTGCCTGCACCGGCGCAACCCCGGTCGCGGCCACCAATTGCCTGAACTTCGGCAATCCCGAAAAACCGCACATCATGTGGCAGTTCTCGCAAACCATCGATGGCATCTCCAAGGCCTGCGAGGAGCTGGAAACCCCCATCACCGGCGGCAATGTCAGTTTCTACAACGAGACACTGGGCGAAGGCATCTATCCGACTCCTGTCATTGGCGTCGTGGGAATTATGGACGACGTGCACAACGCCGTCGGCCCAAATTTCCGCCAACCGGGACGCGCCCTGCTTGTCATCCGAGGGTCGGAGCCGGGAGACGCCTCGGACGTGGAGGCGGAATTTGGCTCCTCGGAGTACGCAAAGGAGCTGTTGGGCGAGATTTGGGGCTTTCCGCCGTCGCTGGAACTAGCGAAAGAGGCAGCGCTACAGAAGGCTATAGTCGAGATGATCGGCGCTGGTCTGCTGGAATCTGCTAAAGACTGCTCGGAAGGCGGGCTGGCGGTCACTCTGGCGGAGTGCGGATTCGCGCACGGCATCGGCGCCACGGTCAACCTTAGTGCCGATGGGTTAGTGCCGGAGTACGTCCTCTTCGGCGAGGACGCCAGCCGCGTGCTCATTTCCTGCGACCCGCAAAACGTCGAAGGAATCAAACAAATAGCGGTACAATGTGGGCTCTCAGTAGAACCAATAGGAGATACGGGGCCTGATCAATTGGAGATCCAGGTTGACGGAAAAGCTGCCGTCCAAGCAAGCGTCTCCGAATTGAAGGCTGCATGGGCCGGTGCCTTGGAATGCGCGCTGCACGTGGAAACCGAGGAACGGCTGGTGCCGGGGTCCCTGCAGAAGAGCTAGCCAGCAAGTACGGGAGTAGAGCGCGGTCCGGGCAGTGTGGGTTTTTGCTTGGATCTTCGGCGGCTGAAGACAGCAAGCTTTGAAAGGGCGCGGCTTCAGCCGCGCCGCACGTGCGAGGAGAGTTGGGCTTCAGCCCCTGAGGGAACTCGCACTTCGTCTTAACGACGAAGTCCCTCAGTGGCTAAAGCCAGTACGATGACAGCAGCTCACGGCACGGCTGAAGCCGTGCCCCTTCAAAGCGTGAGATGCTCGTGAATAACTCAGGTTCAGGCCCGCGTTGCGGCGGTTTATAGATTTGGGGCTTTAGCCCTCAGGTGAGCGATGCTGATTCCTTCCGATAAGCTACGCGAAGAATGTGGGGTGGTGGCCATCTACGGCCATCCCGAAGCCTCCAAGCTCGCCTACCTCAGCCTGTACGCGCTGCAACATCGCGGCCAGGAATCGGCGAGCATCGCGGCCTCCAACGGTGAGCAGCTTCAACTGCACAAAGCCATGGGGTTGGTATCGGACATCTTCACCGCCGATGCCCTGGCCCGCATTCCCGGCTCGCTGGCCATCGGTCATACGCGTTACTCCACTAGCGGCGATTCAGCGCTGCTCAACGCCCAGCCCATCATGGTGGAGTGCAATAAGGGCAAAATTGCGCTGGCGCACAATGGCAACCTCACCAATGCACCCGAAGTGCACGCCCAACTGGAGCAGCAGGGCTCCATCTTTCAGACCACCAGCGACACCGAGGTTTTAGTGCACCTCATTGCGCGTTCGCGCGAGCAGACCCTGGTCGACGCCATGGCGGATTCGCTGCGCCGCATCGAAGGCGCATTTTCCCTGGTCATGCTCACCCCCAACCGCATCTTTGCCGCCCGCGATCCCCGTGGCTTTCGTCCGCTGGTGATGGGCCGCATTTCGGGAGAGGCGGCGCATCGGACAGATACCATCGTCTTCGCGTCCGAAACCTGCGCCTTCGACCTGATCGGGGCTACCTATGAGCGCGAAGTCAAGCCCGGCGAATTAGTGATCGTCGGTCCGGAAGGCGTTCATTCGCGCTTCTATTCGGCGCAGCAACCGCAATCGAGCTGCATCTTTGAGCATGTTTATTTTTCGCGGCCAGACAGCATCGTATTCGGCAAGTCCGTGCAGCAGACGCGCGATGCCATGGGCCGCCAACTCGCGCTGGAATCGCCGGTGGATGCCGATATTGTGGTTCCGGTGCCTGACTCCGGCGTCACTGCCGCCCTCGGCTTCTCCTATCAGAGCGGCATCCCGATCCAGTTTGGGTTGATCCGCAACCATTACGTCGGCCGTACTTTCATCGAGCCGGAGCAGCGCGTCCGCGACTTTGGCGTGAAGCTCAAACTGAATCCGGTGCGCAATGTACTCAAGGACAAACGGGTCGTGCTGATCGACGATTCCATCGTGCGCGGCACTACCAGCCGCAAGATCGTTCGTCTGGTGCGAGAGTCAGGCGCCAAGGAAGTACACTTTCGCGTCTCTTGCCCGCCGACCATCTCGCCCTGTTACTACGGAGTGGACACGCCTTCCAAGAACCAGTTGATCGCGGCCAACAAGACGGTGGAGGAAATCCGCGAATATATCGGCGCCGATTCGCTGGCCTATCTTTCGCTGGAGGGCCTGCGCAAGGCGGCTGGTGAGGGCGACGAGTGCGCCTTCTGCACCGCCTGCTACACCGGCAAGTATCCGACCAACATCGTCGGCGTCGAAGACATTACGCCCGCAATGGCCGCAAGCGACTGACTATTGGCAGGTCATCTGACTATTCGGAGGTCTGTGCCGATGAAACTCCTGCAAGCACTGCGCCAACTCATGCGTCGTCTGTTGCGGCGTGATCCGGCTGAACCACAGGATCCGTATGCTCGGGTGCAGGTGCCTGTTCGTCGCGGACCTGGCGGCCGCAGCTCCGCAGTCGCTCTCGAAGAGCCTCCCGAGACGAAGCTGACCAATGCGTTCGGTCGCAGACGGACTCGTTAAGACCAAATTGCAGAATTCGTGCGCGTCTGCCGTCCAGCGCGCAAACAATTTTTCTCAATGGCCCAGCGACTCGGGCTTCTTTCCCGCCATCAGCTTCTTCCGCAGGTCCTCCACATAGTGGTCGGTCATACCCGCGATGTAATCGCACACCACCCTTACCACCTTTTCGCTTTCGCACCGCTCGCGATAGCTGCCGGGCAGGGCTTCGGGATGGGCGACCAGGTAGTCGAACACCTCGCTGACCACCTTCTCGGCCTGCCGCTTCTCCGGCTCCAGCGGCTTGCAGTTGTAGAGGGCCTCGTAGAGGAAGCTCTTGGCCGCGCGACGCTCTCCCTCTACTTCCGGGCTGAATGACGCCAGCCGCTCGGGAAATCGCCGGACGTCTTCAAGACTTCCAATTCCCGCCTGCTGCACGCGCCATTGCGTATTCTCGATCAAATCGGTCACAAAGCGGTTAAGAACTCGCTTCAGCGCCTCGTTGAATTTCAACCTGTCGGGAGCTTTCGGATACCTGGCTTCCGCCTCGACGTAATAGCGCTCGAAGATCGGGACCTGTTGGCGAATCTGCGGCAGGCGCAGCAGCCTGGCCTCATACCCATCGTCGAGGTCGGCGGTGCTGTAGGCAATTTCGTCGGTGAGGTCGATCAGTTGCGCTTCCAGCGGCGGGCGTTCATGCAGCAGGTACTCAGCGAGTTCAGGATGTTCGGCTTCGCTATAGTCGTGCGAGTGCTTGATGATGCCTTCGCGAACTTCGAACGTCAAGTTTAAGCCGGGGAAATCGGCATACCTCAGCTCCAAATCTTCCACGGTGCGCAGTGCCTGTAAGTTGTGATCGAAGAAATCCCCATGACGGCGCATCAAGAGGTCCAGCGTTCGCTCGCCGGCGTGTCCAAACGGAGGATGTCCGATGTCGTGGACCAAAGCCAGCGCCTCGACCAGATCGACATTCAGGTTGAGCGCGGCGGCAATCGTGCGCGAGATTTGCGCCACCTCCATGGTGTGGGTCAGGCGAGTGCGGAAGTGGTCGGAGTAGCGGAGGGTGAAGACCTGCGTCTTGTTTTCCAGCCGGCGGAAGGAGCGGGCATGGATCACGCGATCGCGGTCCCGCTGAAAAGGATTGCGATAGGGGTGCGACGGCTCGGGATAGCGGCGTCCGCGGGAATCGTCGACGCGAACGGCGTAGCTGGCGAGCATAGCAGGAGTTTAGAGCAGTTTCGCTTGTGGTGTATAGGACGTGGGCGGAGCACGCCTTTTCACTGGCTGCGGCAAAAGCCTGCGGAGACTTTTTGGTGGAAGCCCCCTGCTTCAGCAGGGGGGGCTCGACTTTAGTCCAGCGGAAAAGCGTTCGCTTTCGCAATGGGCTTTAGCCGCGGGATCTCTCGAGGCCAGCGCTAAAGCGCATGATCAAAGCCGAAACTGTTCCCCCGCATAAATGCGGGGGCTTCCACCGATAGGTCTTACCCAGAGTTTCCCGTAACCGCTAAAGCCGGTTCATTCCCGAAAATTGACTGGCACCGCATAAGAAAAGGCGCTGCCGCGGCAGCGCCCTGGTTCCCGATCGGAGCTATTGTTTGGTCGCCGCGGTTTGTTTGGCCAGCTTGACGCGCGTGGTCTCCAGCTCCTTAGTCAACTTAGCGACCTGGTCCTGGTCCACCTCGGCGGGAATGGTCTTGTTCCATTCTTCCAGAGAGCGCTCATAATTGCTCGCAGCCAGCTTCAGCCGTCCCGTCCTCTGGTAAAGCTCGCCCAGATGCTGATGCACCGTGGGATCCGTAGTGATACGCTCGGAGGCGCGCCGCAGGTTCTCTTCCGCCAAGTCGTATTTGCCCAGCTTGTAATAGGCCCAGCCCAGCGAGTCCAGATAGGCGCCGTTCTGTGGATCGAGCGCCACCGCGCGGCGAATGTACCCGAGGGCTTCTTCCACCCGGGTGTCGCGATCGGCCAGCATGTATCCCAGATAATTCAGGGTCATCGCATTCTTGGGATCGTCGGCCAGCACCTTGCGAAATGCCTCTTCCGCCAAATCGTATTTCTTCTGGCGCTCATAGATGGAGCCTTGCACGAAGATCGCGTAATCCTTGTCTTCCTGCTTGCTGGAGAGATCGATGGCTTTGCTGATGTTCTCTTCCGCGTTCGGCCAATCCTTCACCCGGCTGTACATCTGGGCCAGAGCAATGTAAACCTCGCGATCGTCGGCGTTACCCTTGAGCAACGTCTTCACATGCTCGATCGCCACATCGGGCTTGCCCATGTCGGCCTGTTGCGAAGCCGAAACCATCTGCAAGCCGCGGTCGTTGGGATATTTCTCGGCCGCCTCGGCCGCAGCCTCCGTTGCCATTTGCCACTGCTTATTGTCGCGGTAAGTTTCAACAATTTGCTGGTAGCCGCGAATGGCGTTTTCATCGCCAAGGTTAAGCATCTTGCGGAAGGTCTCGACCGCCTGCTGGTGCTTATTGGCCTCGCGGTACACCGTGCCCAGCCGCTCCAGGAAAACCGCCCGGTTGTTCTTGTCGGGCACGCTGTATTCGCCGTCGGCATGTTCCGTCTTTTGCAGTAACTGGTTGAGAATCTGGATGGCGTCTTCGTATTTTCCCTGGGCCTCGTCAACGACCGCGATGTTGTACTGCACTTCCAGGGAATCGGGCACGATTGCGGTGGCTTTCTTCAGCGCTTCCAGGGCCTGATCGAATTTCCCGTCGCGGCGATCGATCTCGGCAATGCGCATGTAAGTTTGCGCATCCGAGGGATCGGCATCGGCAATGACTTTGTACTGTTCCAGGGCGGCGTCGGTCTGGCCATCGTTCATCAGGTTCTGGGCCAGGCCGCGAACGGAATCCAGATTATCGTGGTCGAGTTCGGTGGAACGGCGATAGGCGTCGATCGCCTTCTTATAGTCCTTCTCCTGCTCGTAGGTGAACCCCAGGGCGGAGTACAACTTGGCGGTGCGCGCACTCTCCGGTATGGCGCTCAACACCTGCAGCGCACGGGCGGAATCGCCTTCTTCGTTGTAAAGATAAGCCAGCGTGGTGACGGCCTCTTCCGAATCGGGCTGTATCTTGACTGCCGTCTTGAATTCGCCTTCCGACTTCAGAAGCTCGTTGTTGAGCCGATACAAGCGGCCCAACAGCAGGTGGTCTTCCACGCTCTTGGGATCGAGCTTCACAATCTGCTCATATTGCTCGATCGCCAGCTTCAGAATTTCCTGGGACTGTGTCCCGGCCTGCATGTCGCCGAGGGAACGCAGATAGATTCGTCCCAGCAGACGGCGCGCCTCGAGATTGTTGCCATCGCGCTTCAGGATGTCCTGGGCTTCGAGGACGGCGTCGCGAATGCGGCCGGTCTTGGCGTACAGTTCGGCGAGTCCGGCGTTCAGGTAATCGGAAGTGGGATCGTTGTCGATCGCCAGCCGATACTCTTCAATCGCCTTATTGGCGTAGTCGGCGCGCCCGTACATGGAAACCAACTCCTCGTACATGTGCGCCATGGTGAAGTGGTAATACGCCGCCGCCTTGTCCGGCTGCTTCGGGGGAGCCGATTCGACCGGCGCCGCGGAGCCTGGTTGGTCCTGGCTTGCAGCCGGGGGCTGCTCAGCTTGCGCGGACGCAGCAGAGCCTGGTTGTGCCTGACCTGCCGTCGGCGAGGCCTGCTCGGGGGCCGATGGGGTCAATATAATGTCGGTATTTTGGGCGATACCGCTCACCGAGCCGGCGAGCAGAAGTGTCGCGAGACAAACAAAAATACGATTCAGGGTCATTCAATAACCAGCCACTCAACAGCGATTGGATGCCGCGGCTCACACCGAAGTCTTCTTATATTCTAGCTGCTAATACCCGGGAACGCGAAAACCAGAAAAGACTTTCTTAGAGCGTGTTTCAAAAAGCTCGTTTTGCGACAGCAGGGCTGAAGCCCTTTTTGGGGAGTCGCGATTTTCGCGGGCTTAAAGGCCCGCGCTTTCACCCAGAGCGCTGCAGGACATTTTTGAAACAAGCTCTAGCAATAGTTTCTCAGCTTCTACGATTCGCCAAACAGCTCGTGCAAGTTCCATTGTTTGAAGGGGCTGTTGCTTTTCCGGCTCTTTCCGCAGCCTATTCAACACTCGCTGGATTGGACGTCGCGCAGACCGAAAGGTTAAAACGCGGGAACCGCCTCCAGCACCCGCACCTCCCATGAATTCTCCGCTGCCGTCAACAACGCGACATAGTGCATGGTCACATCTTCCGAGTGCAGCACTTTATCGCCATCCAGCACCTGAATTTGCAACTCGGCCGTGTCCTGCAGCTCAATCGCCGAGCCATCGGGAGAATGGAAGATGGGGGCGCTTGCCAGGTGGGGGAGCGAGATCGCAGCTGATCTAGACACCGCTTCTGCCTTGTAGAGTCGCACCGCTCTGGCGCTATTCTGGTTGGCTGTAACAATTACCTATTGCCTCCCCTTCCTACTCAAGCGGCGCCGAAACCGAAGATGGCCGACAAGTTGGCGTGGTGAAAACAAAAGGCTTACCGCCTGGCTTCCGGCCCTTAAGTTTGGCAACCAACCTGTAACAGAAACAGTGTTGGCGCGCGGCTCTATATGTGTTTAGGCGAACCGCCGCAGGACAGCAGAAATTACCGCGGCCAGCATGTCTGGCACTTTGTGCCAAAGGATTCTGGAGGAACTCTCTAATGAAATCTCGCATACTGTTCACCTTGCCGTTGGCGGCCAGCCTGATGCTGCCGGCCATGGCCCAGCAAGCGCCTGCCGACAATCAACAGCCCGCTGCCACGTCGCAGGGCAGCACGCAGTCCTCGTCATCTTCAACCTCGAGCCAGACTGTCAGCTCCGATCAGGACATGACGGCGCGGCAGCCACTCCAACCTGAAATGCGACAGGGATTCTGGGGCAAGATCAATCCCTTCGCGCGCAAGAAATACGTGCAGCGCCAGCTTAGCCCGATTCGTAACCGGGTGAATGAGCTCGACGACCTTACCGCCGCCAACGCCAGGAACATCAAAGACGTGGATGCCCGGGCGCAGGAAGGCATCCGCCAGGCGTCCGCCAAAGCCAACGAAGCTGACCAGCATGCAACCGACGCCGGTAACCGTGCTCAGCAGGCCAACCAGACCGCACTACAGGCCAGCAACCGCCTGAATACCGTGGAGCAGGTAGTGGGCAACATTGATCAGTACCAGCCCACTTCGCAAACGGAGATCCGCTTCCGGTCGGGCCAGACGGTGTTGAGCAGTAAAGCCAAGGAAGCCCTCGACGGCATGACCACCAACCTTAAGGACCAGAAGGGTTACATCATCGAGGTCCAAGGTTTCTCCACGAGCGGCGGACAAGCCGGTATCCAGAGTTCGCACGCCCTGGCAAACTCCGTCGTGCGCTACCTGGTAGAAAAGAATGAGATTCCGGTATACCGCGTATTCGTCATGGGGATGGGCAATGCTCGCGTCGCCGCGTCTGAAGAAACCGGCGCCAAGCCGGCTCATGGCAATCGCGTCGAGGTCAGCCTGCTGAGGAACAGCGTGGATCAGTTGGCATCGGCGAACCAGCCCTATGGCGAAATGGACCTGAACACGCAGGCACCCCGCAACAATTACGCAGCCCCGTTCAGTTACCAGTCCGCTCCGGCGCAACCGCAATCGAACAACATGAATTCGGCTCCGGCAAACGGCAACCCTCCGCAGTCGCAGCAATAGCAGTAGTAGCAGCAGGCGCAACCGCTGAAGCCCCTCGCGCAAGCGAGGGGCTTTGCTGTTTTGGCCCACTCTGTGTGGGGCAACCGGCTAGCGGGCTCCGACTTGCGAGGTCTCCAGCCCGGAAATTGCACCCACTTCCAAAAAGCCGAGTTTTCGATTGCGAGGGTAATGGGGATTTCGCGACAGCTATCGCGCTATCAGCTAAGCTTCGATGACCATTCCTCAGGCAAGTAGCGCTTCGAACTCCGGATCTCCGTGCAGGCCTTCGAAGTCGGAATCCTGGCGCGCGTACCCCTTGTTCAAATGGCCCATTTCGTCCAGCTTCTTCAGCAGCCTTAACGCCTCCTGTTTGTTTTGCAGGATCGCGTAAGTACACGCGGCGTTGTAAAGGATATTCGCGTCGTTCGGACGCAATGCGATCGCGATCTGCAACGCCGCCGCTGCCTCCTCGTTCCTTCCAAGCCACGCCAGGTTGCTGGCCAGCAGAATTCGGGCACGGACGTCTTCCGGCACCAATGAGAGCTGTTGTTCGAGCGCCTCCAGGCAACGTTGACGCAGGCGGCGCGCGCCCTCCGTATCCCCAGAGCGCTCGGCTGCGACCATCAACGGAACATAGACGTTGTAATCGTCGCCGTTGGCCGCCAAGGCTGCGTCGGTGATGGCACTAACCTTCTCAGGATGTCCTGAGGCGATATAGGCCCGCGCCAGCACGAAGTAGGCTCCATCGCAATCTGCTTTGCGCTTGATGGCTTGCTGCACGAACCGAATACCTTCTTCAAAGCGTTTTACCGCGTAGGCTATGCGACCTTGCGCCAGCAGCGCCTCGGCCAACTTGGGCTCCAGTAACAGAGCATTTTCTGCTGCCGTGGTGCCCTTTTCGAGCCAGCGATCGCTGTGATCGTGCCACTCGTAATACTCGCCGCAAGCGTTGGCGACGCCGGCATGCGCCAAGGCGAAGCGGGAATCCAGTTCGATGGCCCGCTCGAACATCTGCATCGCAAATTCCAGGTCAGTGCGGGTGACGCGCCGCGCCAGGCTGCGGCCACGCAGGTAGAAGTCATAGGCCTGCAGGTTCTCGGTCGGCTTGCTGGCCAGGGCAGTTTCTTCCTGGGGCGACAGGGTAATGCGCAGCGCCTGGGTGATGCTGCGCGCAATCTCGTCCTGCACGTCGAAGACGTCCTTCAACTCGCGGTCGAAACGTTCCACCCACAGG
>Ga0187858_10006609_pt1 | contig 10370 bp, 5 predicted proteins | sample June2016WEW_8_15_FD_133015 | JGI IMG/M metagenome (GOLD analysis project Ga0187858, IMG submission 133015) | Peatland microbial communities from SPRUCE experiment site at the Marcell Experimental Forest, Minnesota, USA - June2016WEW_8_150 | ecosystem: Environmental > Terrestrial > Soil >...
AAGGAGCAGCTCGCCCCGCTGTACACCGCGCTCGACCGCATCAACTCTGAAATCGCGGCGGCGCAATCGGCCGTCGATGGCGAAACCCGCGGAGACGCCGGGGTATCCATGGGCGCCCGCGCCCCAGCCGGCACGCCGCAAGAACAACTGGTGGCGCTCCAGAAGCAACAGCAAGACATCCAAACGAAAATAGACAACTTGCTCGACCAGGCTCGCCACAACGATCTCCCGCCCGGCGACCTGCGCTGATCGCGTCCGCACGATTTCGCCTGAATTGGAAATGCTGTAGCGCGCAGCACAGCCAACATGCACGCAATCTAGTGCGCAGCCGGCGTGTCGCTGGACCTTAGCGCGCTCGACTCGGCAGGGCTCCACGCTTCCGGCAAGCGCGTCTCGTGCGTGCCCGGAGCGGCGAACTGAATGGCAAGCGTCCGCCGTGCAGCGTCCCACTCAGCAAACTCAAACAGCGTCTCCTTCTTAAGCCGCCGGAAGCCGTACCCCGCGGCTTGAAACACGGCGCGATGCTCGAACCACACCACCGCGATTGTGCCCAGCAGAAAGAAGCGATGCAGCGCGCTGCGCACGCGATCGAAAACGCGGCGCCGCGGCGCAGTCAATCGCGCCATCATTGACGCTTGATATCTCAGGTGTGTCGCTTCGTCGTCGAGAATTCTTTTGCAAATCGTCTTCAGCACCGGCGACCCCGTAGCGTCGCGCAGCGCACGGTAGTACGGCACCGCGATGAACTCCGCCGTCACCAGAACCGCCAGCGAAAGTTCGAGGCCGGCCAATCCACGCAACTTGCGAAAAATGGTGTCCACCCAATGCCGCCCGGCCACCGCAATGCCCTGCGATTGCATGAACGCTTCAAGGTACCGGCTGTGTTGTTGCTCTTCCTTGATAAACAGATCGAGCGCGGCCACGAAAAAAGGATCGTTCACCGATCTCCCGTATTTTCTTCCGCGGTTCAGAAGGCGCTGTCCCTTCGATCCTTCTCCGAGCTGAAATTGTTGGATGGATTTCGCGATCGTGGCGATTTCTTCGGGCGTCAACTGAACGGCTGTAAGGTGAGACACATAAATTGCGGTCATGCTGCGCAGAAAAAAGCGCGCAATCCATCGCCTGGACTCCGCGCGCCCATCAACTTTTTGAATCATGATCCGCTATGCGTAGCACTTCCGATTCCAAACGATCGCGCGGATTGCACACGCCAAGGCTTCGGCGTTTTCGAGGGGAATGAACACGTTAGAAACACCGCGAAAAGCCCGCAAGGACTGAAAATGAACTTCCCTTGCGGACGATCCATGTCCGGCCTGACACGCGTCGCGTCAAATTGAACGCGGTTAGGAGCGGCCCCAGCCTGATGAATGTTCCTCTTTGTCACAGCTTCACTACGCCCGCTGGCAACCGATCGACGCGGCCGCATACTCTATTCGATGTTTTGTTGACGTCCAGGAACGTTGCGCAAACATAGTTTCGCCAGTCGCACCCGGAGGTTCTAACCTCAATACGAGCATGGATTGGCATCACTCCGGGGCTGTGCACGTCCCAGCCTGCGGTGCCGTACTGCGAGGCTCGATCACTGAGAACGTGGATGGCCAGAAGTTCACACCGCGAATTACTGTTCGAGTACAACCCTCAGCCGATGTATGTGTTTGATCTGCGCAGCCTGCGATTCCTAGCCGTCAATCAAGCTGCGATCAAGAATTACGGCTATACGCGCAAGGAATTTCTGCGAATGAACGTCAAAGACATACGTCCCGCCGAAGACGTCCCCGGTTTTCTGAAGACATATGCAAAAGGGAAAGGAAAGATAAGGGAAAAAGGCACGTGGCGGCACATCAAGAAAGACGGGACGCCGATCGACGTCGAGATCACCGCGGCGAATATCACATGGGAAGGACGGAGGGCGCAGATCGTCGTTGCCAACGACATCACCGAGCGCAAGCGCGCGGATGAGGCTCTCTCTGAGGAGCGCAGGTTGCTGCGCGCGCTGATCGACAACATGCCCGACTACATTTACGTCAAGGATGCCGCGGGCCGGTTCGTTGTGGCAAACCGCGGCGTCGCCGCGCTTATGGGATTCAAGAATCCCGACGAGTTGCTCGGCAAAACGGACTTCGATTTTTTCCCGAAAGAACTTGCATCCGGCTACTTTTCCGACGAGCAAGCACTCGTTCGCTCCGGCGAGCCGGTGATGAATGAAGAAGAGAGGACGGTCGACGCCCAAAAACGTGCGAAGTGGACCTCCACATCGAAAGTCCCGTTGCGCAATCAGCAAGGCGAGGTGACCGGGATTATCGGAATCGGCCGCGATATCACGCGGCGCAAGCAAGCAGAGGACGCGCTCCGAGCCGAGCAAGAATTGTTGCGCACGTTGATCGACACCTTGCCCGACCGAATTTACGTGAAGGACGCCAAGAGCCGCTGGCTGGTGGCCAACCGCGCGCTTGCCGATCTTGTGGGAGCGAAGAATCCCGAGGATATGCTCGGGAAAACGGACTTCGATTTTTTTCCGAAAGAACTTGCATCGGCCTTCTTCGCCGACGAGCAAGCCATACTGCAATCCGGCGAGGCCCTGGTAAATCGGGAAGAGCGGTCGGTGGACGCCCAGGGAAACCCCAAGTGGACCTCGACGTCGAAGGTGCCCTGGCGCGACGAACTCGGCGGCGTGATCGGAATCATGGGAGTTGGCCGCGACATTACCCGGCGCAGGATCGTCGAAGAGGAGTTGCGCGAGACAAATCAGGCCTTAAAAGCGCTGGTGGACGCGTCTCCGGCGGCCATTGTGCGTGTCGGCCGCGACTCCAACATCACACTCTGGAGTTCAGCGGCCGAACGAATGTTCGGATGGAGCGAGAAAGAAGTCCTCGGCAAACCTGTTCCGTCGGTCCCCGCCTGGCACCTGCCCACCTACCGCGCTCTTCGCGAAAAAGTGTTTGCAGGGGAGAGCGTATCGAATCACGAGGCGGGAGCCGTCCGGAAGGACGGCTCCGCGTTTGACGTCATTGTTTCAATGGCGCCTTTGCGTGACGCCGCGGGCGAAATTCGCGGAGCGATCGACATCGCACTCGATATCAGCCGTCGCAAAGCCGCCGAAGCCCAGCTCCACCTGCACGCCGCCGCCCTGGAGTCGGCCGCGAATTCAATCGTAATCTCCGACAAGTCTCGCCACATTCTGTGGGCGAACCCCGCCTTTACGGCTCTGACCGGATATTCACTCGAAGAGGCGGTCGGGCAAACCTTTGACATCTTCAATTCCGGCAAACACCCCCAGGAGTTCTTCGAGCAACTGTGGGAAACCGCCGCAAACGGTCAGGTGTGGCACGGTGAAATCATCAATCGCCGCAAAGACGGGGTGCTCTATACCGAGGAACAAACCGTCACACCGGTGCGCAATGAAGCGGGCGAGATCACCCACTTCGTCACGATCCAGCAGGACGTCACCGAGCGCAAGCGCACCGAAGCTGAGCACGTGCGCCTGATAACCGCCATCGAGCAGTTGGCGGAGGCCGTGGTGATCACCAATACCAGCGGAGAGATCGAGTACGTCAACCCAGCATTCACAAACATCACCGGGTATAGCCAGGACGAGGTTTTGGGACAGAACCCCAAGCTGCTGAAATCGGGAAAACAGGACTCTGCGCTCTACAAGCAGCTTTGGGAGACCATCCTTAAAGGGCAACCGTGGCACGGTGAACTCATTAACAAGAGAAAGGACGGAACGCTTTATACCGAAGAAATGGCCATCGCCCCGGTGCGCGATGCGCGGGGCGCAGTCGCTCACTTCGTCGCCATTCAACAGGATGTAACCTCGCGCAAATCCCTGGAAGGACAGCTTCAGCAAGCGCAGAAAATGGAATCGATCGGAAGACTCGCCGGAGGCGTGGCTCACGACTTCAACAATCTGCTCAGTGTGATTATCGGTTACAGCGACGTCCTTGTGGGACACCCTGGCCTGGATCTCCGCGCGCAGAAACAAATCGAGGAAATCAAGAAAGCCGGCGATCGCGCCGCCGGGCTCACCCGCCAGCTTCTGGCATTCAGCCGGCAGCAAGTGCTGGAACTGAAGGTTCTAAAGATCAACTCCATCATCGTAGAGACGGAGAAGATGCTCAAACGCTTGATTGGAGAAGACATCCAATTCCAAACGAAATTGGCGCCCGATATGGGATCCGTCAGAGTCGATCCGGGGCAAGTCGAGCAGATTCTGATGAACCTCGTCGTGAACGCGCGAGACGCTATGCCCAACGGTGGAAAGTTGCTGATCGAGACGCGCGAAGTCGAATTGGACGAGGAGTACGCTCGTTTCCACGCTCCCTGCGTTCCGGGCTGGTACGTCGCGCTGAGCGTGACGGATACCGGCACCGGCATGGACCCAAACACACTCGCGCATATTTTCGAACCCTTCTTCACCACGAAAGAAATCGGCAAGGGCACGGGATTGGGCCTTTCAACCGTGTACGGGATCGTCAAGCAAAGCGGCGGATACGTGTGGGCCTACAGCGAACCCGGGCAAGGCACGGCATTCAAAATCTATTTGCCGCGTGTCGATCAGCCGGAGCATCAGGTGCAGCCGAGCGAAGCGGCGCCGGAGGAATTCATCGGATCGGGGACTGTTCTGGTGGTGGAGGACGATGAATCCGTGCGGGATCTGATTTGCAATATCCTGGAGCACTCCGGATACACGGTTCTGGAAGCCAAGAGCGCTGCCTTCGCTCTCGCGCTCGCTCAGCAGCATCCGACTATCGATCTCGTGCTCACCGACGTGGTGATGCCGGAAATGAACGGGCCGGCAATGGCCAAGAAACTCGAGGAGATGAAGCCTGGGCTGAAGGTGCTTTTCATGTCCGGATACGCCGGCAGCTTTGCAGCCGCTCGCGGCCTTCTTGCCGAAGGTACGCCCTTGCTTCAGAAGCCATTCACAAAGAACGTGCTCTTGAAAAGACTCCGCGAAGCGCTGGAACCACAACCAGAACACAAACTAGTTTAAGGGCACTCACTGTAACAATCCCGCGACGCAATCGATCACGCCCAGCAAATCGCCCAGTCCGTCTGCCGCGCCGCCAAACTCCGCTTCGTCAACCTTGCGCCTTGCGGGTAATATAGCGTCTCTCGCGAAGCCCAGGAGATTGCATGGCGTCTGCGCCCGCCGGTCCGATTGCATCGTCGCCGCCCCTACAGATTGAGGGGTTGGTCAAGCGCTTCGGCAAGGTGACTGCCGTCGATGGCATCACGCTGGAATTGCGCGTCGGCGAATGCCTGGGTTTGCTCGGGCCCAATGGCGCGGGCAAGACCACGCTGATCCGCAGCATTGTCGGCCGCGTTATTCCGGATGCTGGCCGCGTCGCGGTGTTTGGCTATCCAGCCGATTCAGCCGCGGCTCGCGCGGCGCTGGGATGGGTGCCGCAAGAGCTGGCCGTCTATCCGCGGCTGACGTGCAAAGAAAATCTAGAATCGTTCGGGCGATACCACGGCCTGGCCGGAACTCGCCTTGAAGAATCCGTTGCGTGGTGTCTCGATTGGTCGTCGCTGCAAGACCGCGCCACGGAGTTGGCCAGGAATCTTTCCGGCGGGATGCGGCGCCGGCTGAACATGGCGGCCGGAATCATTCACCGGCCCAAGCTGGTGCTGATGGATGAACCGACCGTCGGAGTGGACCCGCAATCGCGCAATCGCATTTTTGAGATGATCGAAACGCTCCACGGCGAAGGGACCGCGATCATCTACACCACGCACTATATGGAGGAAGCGGAGCGGCTGTGCGATCGCGTCGCCATCGTGGACCACGGGCGCGTGATCGCCCTGGGTACCAACGCGGAACTTGTCCACAACGCTTTCGCATCGCGCAGCCAGGTGGAGGCGCACTTCGCGGGCCCCTCCGATGGAGTGGCTGCGTGGGTCGCGCAGCGCGGCGGGCGATTGGTGGATTCCACCGCGCAGTTCACCGTTGAGCGCCCCACGGAGATTGCCGGCTTGCTGGACGGTGCCGCCAAGGCCGGCTTGGAAGTGGTTGATGTGTCGCTGCACCGTCCGAATCTGGAGTCGGTGTTTCTGCATTTGACGGGAAGGGAGTTGCGCGATTGATCGTTCCCATTATTCGCACCGCCATGGTTGGCCTGCGCCGCGATCGAGCCGCGCTGGCGTTGAGTTTCGTCTTGCCGATCGTTTTCTTCAGCATCTTTGCCATCATCTTCGGCGGGCGGCGCGACACCGTGCCGAAAATCAAGGTCATCGTAGTGGACCAGGACCAGAGCCCCGCATCGCAACAGTTGGTAAAGGGTTTTCAGCGCGAAGGCTCGCTGGTGATCATGACGAGCCCCGCCGCCAAGAAGGGCGTGCAGCAACCGGACTACACGGCGGCGACTGCGGAAGCCGCGGTGAAGGCAGGCGATGCGCCGGTGGCGCTGATCATTCCCAGTGGCTTCGGCGCAAATCCAATTTCGTTTTCTTCCGGCGGCGGCCAAGACCGCACAGCAATCGAACTGCTGAGCGACAGCAGCGATCCGGTGGCGCCGCAGATGGTCGCTGGCCTTCTACAGAAAGTCGCCATGACCTCCATGCCGGACGTCATGGCGGAGCAAGGATCTAAATACACCGGGCAGTGGATCGGCGGATTCACGCCGGCGCAGCAGAAGCAGATGGACGCCGGCCTTGAACGTCTGCGTCAGCGAGAGGCCGCGGGAACTGCCGCCGGAAACGCCAGCCCCACTGCCAACAGTAGCAACGGCGAGATCGTCGCCGTCAAAACCATTTCTGTTCTCGGAAACCATAAAGACAACGACACGATTTCTTTCTATGCCGCCGCCATCGGCGTGATGTTTCTGCTGTTCACGGCGAGCGGCGCGGCCGGGTCGCTGTTAGACGAAGTCGAAAGCGGCACGCTGGATCGCGTGCTCAGTTCGCGCGTCACGATGACGGCGCTGTTGGGCGGCAAGCTGGCGTTCAACAGCTTGCTGGCGTTTTCACAACTCGTGCTGATGTTTCTGTGGGGTTGGGCCGTCTTCAAACTCGATTTCTTCGATCATATTCCCGGCTTCGTGGTGATGGGTGTGTGCACCGCATTCGCCGTCGGCGCTTTCGGCATTCTGCTGGCCAGCATCTGTCACACGCGCGCGCAACTCGGCGCGCTTTCCACGCTGGTGATTCTGATCATGTCCTCCATCGGCGGCAGCATGTTCCCCCGCTACCTCATGCCGGAGGCCGTGCAAAAAGCCGGCTTGCTCACGATCAACGCCTGGGCCATCGACGGTTTCACGAAAGTTTTTTGGCGCGATGAGCCGATCTCGCACCTATGGCCGCAGGTTTCCGTGCTCCTCGCCGTCGGCGTCGTCCTCTTACTAATCGCTCGCCGAATCGCCCGCCGCTGGGAATTCAGCTAGCTCAGCGCCGCTCGCGATGAGACTCACTCAACAACAAGAGTGATGACGTTGCTCTTTCCGTTGGCATTTGAAACGTAGATCTCACATGGACCCGCTGGGATCGAGGCCGGCACCTCGATCCGCAAGTAGCCTCCGTTCATGGAAACTTGCGCCGCAATTGATTGGGTACCAAACCACACATTGTTTTCGATCTGAAGACCGCGGGCATATATCGAAATCGTTTGGCCGTGGCGAATCGTCGATTCCGAGAGTGGCTGATTATTTTGGTCGTAAATCGCCAGTATATTCAGAGATTGCGGCGGAAGAACGGACACATCGACTGCGTTTGATTTTCCGTGGACGTTCTCGACGAAAACTTGATAATTTCCCGGAACCAGATTCTGGGGCAGTAGGAAGAGCATCTCCGAGCCGTTCTTGCTTGCGGCCGGCACGGCGCTAGACCCGAACCACACGGTGTCCTCCGAAAGGAATCCATGCCCGTAGATCTCCATGGGCCCGCCTGCGTAGACTTTGGGAGGAATGCGCTTCCCAAACGAGAATTGCGTCGAGTTATTCACCGCGATGAATTCTGGGGGCGTGAACGGATACTGTGCCGCCGCGGGCGGCGTGATGATCTGAAACGTTTTGCCGCCGTCGGTGGTTGCCAGCAATTCCTTGCCGGCAAACCTCGCTGCCGGCTGGTCGAGATAAGTTGCCCATCCGTTCGCATCGTCAAAGAAATCGGCGCTCTCGAGTTGGCCACCCAGTGGGAGCCCCGGTGCAAAGCCGGGAAAAATGATTTGGTTGTCGGCTCGAATTGTTGTCTGCTTCGTCTCGAAGTCGAACAGAATCCAGATGATGTGCGTTTTGCCAAACGCCGGGCCGCCGTCGGATTCATCAAGTTTCGAAAACTGCCACCTCTTGCCGCCATCGTGCGTAACGCAACCCAGAAGATGATAGGTTTCCGCGTCTGGGGATCCGCCAGCAACGTCCGCAGCAAGCATTCCCTCGGCCGTGTTTCTGAATTTCAGGGCAATGAATTGCCCCTTGGCCACATCGCTCGGAAGTGTTATTGCGACGTCTTGCCAGTGTGCGCCACCGTCACGGGTGGCCCAGAGATGGTTGCGTATCTGGTCGGGAAACATAGGGCCGCCTTTCGGGTCTCCAATCATCCATCCATCGCGCGCCGATACGAAGTCCATCGGCCCGTTGCCAGGGGGATCGGGCAATCGCTTCCAAGTCTTCCCACCATCTGCGGTTGCGAGGAGCGCATACACCGTGGAATCCCTTTCCGCCAAGCTCCAGAGAATCCATCCATGCTTGAGATCGGAGAAGAAAATCTCACCAGGAAACATGTCATCCAGCAGCTTGTAGATGGGTTTTTGAAACTCGAGAGTTCGCCAGGTCATTCCGCCATCGCTTGTGGAAAGCACATAGGACCGGGTGTCGTTATCGGCGTCGACGGTATCCGCTGAGAGCATCCAGCCGTGCGCGCGATCCACGAAAAAGACATCTCCAATATTCCGCGTTGGCAACTGGGCGGGTGTAATGTCTCGCCAATTCTGTCCATTGCTTTCCGTCCAGTAGAGGCTCCCGATCGGACACCCCTCGCCCGGCGCAAGATAATCGGCGCGCTGATCTACAACGGCCCATCCTGTGTTGAGCGAGACCAACTTTGCCCGGCTGAGGATTCCGCGACAGTTTGGATTCAGCGTTGGCGAATTCTGGGCGAGAGCATTGCTTGGAGACACGGCGAAAACGATGGCTGCCACGCCGAGAAGGGTCAACCGTTTTAGGAGAGGTCCTTTTTTCGCCATCTTTTTCACCCTCCTTAAATCCTTTTGTCCGGCCTGCTGTCTGGGAAGGAAAGGCGCACAAGCCTCGATTCGATGACAAGCGCAGCACGCCGTTGCCCACTACACAATGCGCTTAGTCCAAAGGGTTTGCGGGAATTGTGGGCCGGCGAGAGAGTGGCCGTCCAGACACATTGTGGCGCTGAGGCCACTCAGGCATCTGTACCGCAAGGACGCGCGGCGCTTCACGTTGCAGGTTTCACGCGTCGGCAGTTGGTCGCGGAATCTGCCCTTCGCGTCCGCCCTGCCTCAGGCCGTGTGCGAACGGCCGCGCGCCTCGCAGCTACGGTTTCGCAGGCGGCGCTGCCGGGGCCGGCGGCGCGGTTGGAGGCGGTGCGGTCTGCTGAGCGGCCGGCCGCGCAAACTTGCTCTCGTCCGCGGGCACATTGATTTCGATTTTGCTCAGGCGCTCGGTTGTGGAAGAGCCGGGCTGCGTCTTGCACACGGTGAACGGCAATTTCAATCCGCCGCCGGCATCGCGCCAGTCGCTGAAATCGCCCTGGATGGGATTGTTGCCGATCGGGCTGGGCGCCACGAACGCGTAGCGCAGCAGCAGCCCGCTGTCGGAGTCAAACATCAATCGCTCTCTTGGCCCTCCGCCGGCGGGAATTGCCATCACCACGTAAACTTTGTGATCGCCGATCTGGTCCATGTTCGGAGCCACGGTCAATCGCGTGAAGTTTTTGCGGATATCGAGCAGCCAGCCCATCGCCGCCGCGCGCTTCATCTCGACCAGCCGCGTTCCCTCCAGGTCGCGCACCTGCCCGCGCGCATCCTGCAGCCAGAAATCCGTGCCGTTGGTGCCTTCCGTTGTCGCGCCGTCTTGTCCACCGAGCGATATCCAGCGCTTGTTCGGCGCTTCCTGCATGATCGCCAGCGCGCCGGACTGAATCGCGGCACCCTCGCCTTCAACCGTCACCGTTCCTTCAGCCTTGTAGCTCGTCAGCTTCGCGATCGCGTCGGCCCCGCCGATGGCTTGCGTGTATTTATCGATGATCTGATCCGCCGTTGGTGCAGGTGCCGACGCCGGAGCCGCGGACGCCGCATTCGACCCCGCGCCAGGTCCGCCCGGCCCTCCCGGCCCTCCCGGACCCATCCCCGGCATTGCCGGCATCGCGGCCATCGCCATCTGCCCTTCTTCCGGAATCGCAGGCAC
>Ga0187858_10006610_pt1 | contig 10369 bp, 9 predicted proteins | sample June2016WEW_8_15_FD_133015 | JGI IMG/M metagenome (GOLD analysis project Ga0187858, IMG submission 133015) | Peatland microbial communities from SPRUCE experiment site at the Marcell Experimental Forest, Minnesota, USA - June2016WEW_8_150 | ecosystem: Environmental > Terrestrial > Soil >...
ACAAGCGCCAGCGCCGTGCAAATGGTACAGATCCTACCGGTCATTGCTATCGCCTCCCTCCGCCGCCCCCGTGGAATCCACCGCCGCCCCCTCCGAATCCGCCGAAGTGCCCGCCTCCCATGCTGGAGAAACCGCGGTCGCTTTGCATGCGCGTCATGCCACCGTTGTGATAACCGCCAAAGACGCTGTGGTTGCCCGTCCAGCCGCGCTGTTCAAAGCCCTTATTTCCAAGGCGTTGCTCAGGCGCGCCGCGCGACGCCTCGCGCCCGCCCTCGCTGCGCCCAACGCTACTCCTGGCCGCGCCGCCGAACCGGTTGGCGACCTCGCGATTGGCATACGGCACGCCGAGCCTGTGTGCCGGATCATGCGTCCACGCGGAACGGCCCAAGCGGTCTCCCCCGAAATCGCCATGGAAACCGTAACGATAAAAGAAAGAGTGGTTGAGGAAAATACCTCCACCGAACCAGTCGCAACCCCATCCCCAACCGCCCCAGCCCCAACCGCCCCAGCCTCCAAACCAGAGCCCGATATCTATGCCGGGAAACCACCCGAAACCTACATCGATGCCGGGATAAAGCAGCGGGGGGTACAGTCCCCAGACCGGCGGTCCCCATACGAATATGGGATTATAATTCGGCACGTACCATTCATCCGGGTTCCCCGGCTCAATGTCGATTACCGCCTGGCCGTTCTGGTTTTGCGTGGTCACGGTTTCCTGCGGTGTCGAATGGAGCGTCCCCTTCGCCTGGGCTTGGGCCCGCATGCGCTGCACCGCCTGCATCACATCCGCTTGCTGGGCGAGAAAGGCGTTGCCAAGCTGGGTGGTCCAGCTCATATTCTGCGTCAACCGGGCGAGCACGTCGGGGAAGGCCACCAGCGCCTGTACGCTGGGATCCCAATGCTGTTTCTTGGCCTCGCCCATGAGCTTCGAATCCTTCCACTTCGGATGGTCACGCACCCATTGTTCGGCTTCGGCGATCTCCATCGGATAAGTGGAAGCAGCCAATACTTGGCCGACCAGGGGATCGGGATACAAGGCGATCGGCGCTACCAGATCGTCAAGCTGCTGCGGCGACATCGGCGCCCCTGGCGCCGCGACCGCGGGAGGGGCGTTCGGCGGAGGATTCTGTGCCACCGCCCCATGCAAAAGGAGGAAAGCGACCAGGGCCGCCGCGCCATAATACGAATGTTTGCCTGCCATTTCACACGGTTGGATGCACAATTTCCGTTCCGGTTGCCGATTGGAGCATTTATAGTTCGCAGCGCAATGAAAAGATGTACGTGAATGCACAAAACCAGGAAGCGCGAACTCCGCGTGGGCGCGACCGCGGAACTAGCCTTCGATAAGACGAAATAACCCGGCGCCATACCGTCACCCGGCCTTAGCACGCCCTAAACCCCACATCCAACTTCGATGCGCTATAATGAAACCTACTGGACGTTGATCCGCAACCCCTCTCCCTTAATCGGTAGTCGGCTCGCCGATTCTCCTCCGCAAAAAACAAATCACAAATGAAAAGTTTCTCTGAATTCTCTCTGTCTGCTCCATTGAAGAGCAATCTGCTTAAGCACGGCTTTAAAGAGCCAACCGCCGTCCAAGCGCAGGCCATCGAGCCGGCACTGGCCGGACGCGACGTGGTTGCCACGGCGCAAACGGGCACCGGCAAAACGCTTGCGTTTGTCCTGCCTATCATCCACCTGCTCGGACCTGAACCATCGCATTCCGGCATACGGGCCGTCATACTCAGCCCCACCCGGGAGCTCGCCCTCCAAATCGGCGAGACCTTCGCGCAAATGGCCGCGGGCACTCATGTTCGCGCTGCCGTCGTCATCGGCGGCGTCGGCGAGGGATCGCAGTTGCAAGCCATTCGCAAGGGCGCGCAGGTGCTGATCGCCACTCCGGGCAGGCTATACGACTTCCTCGACCGCCGCCTCATCGACCTACGCCGCGTTCGCATCCTCGTACTCGATGAGGCCGACCGCATGCTCGACATGGGCTTCCTGCCGACGATCAAAAAGATCATGGCGGCCATCCCTCCCGAGCGCCAAACGTTGTTCTTCTCGGCCACCATCGAAAGCTCGGTCGCACACCTGGTGGAAACGCACGTCCGAAACGCCGTGCGCGTCGCGGTTGGATCCACTACAAAACCCGTCGCCAAGATCGATCTGCACTTGTACGAAGTTGAGCCGGATCGCAAGCTGGGTCTCTTGCAAATGATGCTCCGCGAGGAGGACGGGTCGTTTCTGGTATTCGCCCGCACGAAGCACGGGGCCGACCGGCTCTCGAAGAGGCTCGCGCGCGAAGGCGTGAAGGCCGCGACGATCCATGGCGATCGCAGCCAAAGCCAACGCACTCAGGCGTTGCGCGGCTTCCAGGACGGATACTATCGTGTGCTGGTCGCCACCGACATCGCGGCACGCGGGATTCACGTGGAAGGCATCTCTCACGTGGTGAACTACGATCTGCCGCAAGTCCCGGAGGATTTCATTCACCGGGTCGGCCGCACGGGACGCGCGGGCGCTTCGGGAACGGCTTCGACCTTCGCGACACGCTCCGAGCGCGCGGATGTCGCCAACATCGAGCGTATACTGGCCACCCGGCTGGTCCGCCGGCAGGTTTCGCAAGACGTTTCTCCCGAAGTTCGCACGGAACAGAGGACTGCGGCTCCGGTGATCGTGATCCCCTCCGCCTCGTCCCGGCCGCAGCGGCATGTAAGGACGTTTGCGCCCAAACGGCGGCGGCAGTTCAGGCACGCAGTGTAATAATAGCGGTGTGAGGCCGATCGCTCCGGACCTCTTAGCCGATATCATCGAGGCCGCCATCGACCTGAATCCCGGCGACAACCTGTCGCCAAAAGTCCTGAGAGCGATGGCGGCGCACCTGGGCGCGCGACCCGTATACCATTCTGCCGAGACCGGCGCCGGCGGAAGCACCCTGCTCTTCTCTCAACTGAGCGAACATCACTCCGTGTTCGCCATCGAGGGCGAAAACCACATCATCACGCGCGTTAGAGCATCGTCGCTGTTTCGCTCCGGCGCCGCCACCTTCGTCGAAGGACCGACCCAGTCGTCGCTGCCGCACCATCGCTTCGACCAGCCTCTGCAAGCCGTCCTTCTCGACGGCCCGCATGCTTTCCCATTTCCTCAACTCGAGTATTATTACCTCTATCCGCATATCGAGCCGCAAGGAATCCTGATCCTCGACGACATCCACATCAATACCATCCACGAACTGTATCGCTTTCTTAGCGCGGACGACATGTTCGAGCTGGTCGAGGTGGTGGACCGCACCGCGTTCTTTCGACGCACGCACGCGCCGGTCTTCAATCCCCTCGATGACGGCTGGTGGCTGCAATGTTACAACCGCAAGCGGCGCTTTCGTTACACTTGGCGGGAGTCGCTGCGCGCTGCATTGCCGCGGGGGACAACCGCATCGTTGCGGGAAGCCAGCCGGCTCCTTCGCGCCAAGGCTACCCTGAAAGTGAAGTATCCGATACGGATCGATGCGCCCATAAATGGCGCCTGCGTGCCCGGGGTGTGTCTGGCAGAGGGACGCGCGGACCTGCCGTCCGGCGGTACGCTATGGGTGTTTGCCCGCCGGGCCGATTCCCCCGGCTGGTGGCCCCAACGCGGGCCCGTCGATTCATCGGGCAAGGGTTGGCGGCAGAGCTGTACGCTTGGCAACGAGGCCGACGCAGGCTATCGATTCCAGATTCGAGCCTTGGCCTTGGATGAACGTGGACATCGGAAAGTCCTCCGCTGGTTTGAAGAAGGCGCCAGATCGGGGCACTGGGGCCCTATGAGCTTACCAGAGCAGATGCGTGGCACGGGCGTCGCTACCATCGATGTGGTGCGCGGCTGACCTACTCACCCCGCTACGGCTTCCGCCAGATGCGGCTGATAGACGCAGCGCGGATCCTCCGCCAGGTAGTTGCCGGTCAGCGCGTACGCTCGGGACCGCGAGCCACCGCAGACCTTCTGATACTCGCAGATCCCGCACTTGCCTTCGCGCTGATCGACGTCTCGCAGAGAGCGGAACAGGCTCGAGTTCTGGTAAACGTCGGTGAGCGAATCCCGCAGCACGTTGCCACCAGTGATCGGCAGGAACCCGCTCGGAAAGATCTCGCCGGTGTGCGAGACGAACACGAACCCCTTGCCGTCGCTGACGCCCGCCGTGCGCCACATGACGGCCCCGGTCTTCTCGCTTTCCGCGGCGGAGCGGTGCTCGGCCTTCATGCGCTGCGCCACGTATCGCCGGTAGTGCATGGCTTCGGTGGTCTTGATGGCGAACGGCGCGGTCTTGGACAGGTCGTACATGTACGCGAAGACCTGTTCGTATTCTTCGGCCGCCAGGTCGTCGTTCTCCAGTGCCCGGCCAGTCACGATCAGGAAGAACAGGCTCCACATCTTGGTGCTCACATCCGCGGCGATTTGGGCCACTTCCGGCAGCCGCGGCAGATTGCGGCGGGTTACCGTGGTTTGAAGCTGTGTTTCCAAACCGATCTTCTTGGCATGATAGAGCGCCAGCATGGCACGGTCGAACGTGCCCGGAATGCCGCGAAAATCATCGTGCGAGCGAGCGTCCGGTCCGTCCAAGCTGATGGCCATGCGTGAAACGCCGCATTCCTGGAAACGGTCGATGGCGGCCTCAGTCAGCAGCGGCGTGGCGCTGGGCGTGACGTTGGTGCGCAGCCCTATCTCCGCGCTGTGACGGATCAACTCGTAGAGGTCCGGGCGCTTCAACGGATCGCCTCCCGTGAAGACCATCATCGGATTCCCGAAGGACTTGATCTCGTCGAGCAGTTCAAAGCCTTGCCGCGTGCTCAACTCCTGCGGATGGCGGCTGGACTGCGCCGAAGCGCGGCAGTGTACGCATGCCAGATCGCACGCTTGGGTCACTTCCCAAATCACGAGCATGGGGGCTTGGTCGAAATTCATCGGTTCTCCTGCAACTGGGATGCAAGTGACTGCAATTCCGGGGCCAGCACCCCAACGTTGAAAATACAAGGGCTTCGAAGCGCTAACATCCAACCGGTGGGTGAAATCACCCAGCATGTTATGCTCGGGGCGCATGGGCCTGCCCACCCTCGAAACGACCCGGCTCATCCTGCGCCCCTGGTCGCTCGACGATGTGGATGCACTGCACGAGCTGTGGACCGATCCGCAAGTCCGCCGGTATCTCTGGGATGACGAAGCGATCTCGCGTGAGCGGGCCGCCGCCACTGTGGAGGCTGGCGTGACCAGCGCCCGCGAACGCGGCGTGGGACTCTGGTGCGTGCTGCGAAAACCGGCGAACCTGCTCGCTGGATTCTGCGGCTTTCGTTCCATCGGCGATTCGCCCGATATCGAGCTGCTATACGGGCTCTGCCCGGCGCATTGGGGGACAGGGTCTGGCCACTGAGGCTGCCCGCGCCGCTCTCGAATACGCTTTCGACGCCGGCCTGTTTACGCGGGTCTACGCGCGAACCGATGTGTCCAACCGCCCTTCCGTGCGCGTCATCGAGCGGCTTGGTATGCAGTTCGAGCGGGAGGTGCAAATCGGCGCCCTGCAGACCTTGATCTATTCCCTCACGCGCCACGCTAACTGAAGCGGAGGGTCGTGGATGCACCGTTTCGCCCGACTCAGGTTAGGATGAAGAAGTGTCCAAGCTGTCCATGACGCACGTTGCGCTGCTTCGGGGAATCAATGTCGGCGGCAAGAATAAGCTTCCGATGAAAGATCTGGTCGAGATGTTTGGCGCGGCGGGATGCAGCGGCGTGCAGGCCTTTATCCAGAGCGGAAACGTCATCTTCCGTCCGCCGAGCGGCGCTGCGGCGCGCCTTCCGGAGCTGATTACCGCACAGATCGCCAAGCGCTTCGGATATAGGATACCAGTTCAGTTGCGGACGCTCGAACAGATGGGCGACGTCATACGAAACAATCCGTTTCTGCAAGCGGGAGTAGCGGAGACGGAGTTGCAGGTGCTGTTCCTTGCGGACATGCCGGCGCCACGCGGTGTCCAGAGCCTCGATCCCGGCCGCTCGTCGCCGGACACGTTCATCGTTCGGGGACAAGAGGTCTATCTGCGTCTGCCAAACGGCATGGGGCGCACCAAACTGACCAACCAATACTTTGACTCGAAGCTTGGAACGACGAGCACGGCTAGAAACTGGCGGACCGTGACCAAGCTATTCGAGTTAATGGCAGGTTAACCGGTCACGCATTGGCGCCGCTGGCTGAAGCGCGCAGCTCCGCTTGCCCGGTTATTTCGAATCTGAGGGCAAGCGTAAGAGCTCGGTTTCAGCGCCTACGAACCCCCAAGTGACCCACACATGCCCTTTGAGGATGCGACGGAAGTAATCCTGGGCCTTAGCTGTGTCGCCGCCGTAGAGGTGCCAGTTGCCGATTCCGTATGCCACCGTATCGAACGCCAACTCGACCTCGGGATCGGTGTTGCCCGCCGGCGGCTCCAGGGGCAACGCCTCGGATTCGGTCATGCGGCCCTGAAAGAAGCGCACCAGATTGAGATAGAACCTGGTGTGAGGCTCTTTATTGGTCATTTCCGGCGGGATGGCCTCCAGCGCCTTCGCCGCCTCGCCGGTTTGCTTGGCGCGGCGCAGCGCGGCATACAGCCAGTTTGTGGAGTTGATGCGCTCATCCGTGTCGGGCGCAGTTTCCACCGCGTGGCGGAAGGCGTCGGCGGCCTGATCGAATTCGCCCAGAAAGTAGTGAGCCAGTCCGAGGTGATAGTACGCCGCCATGTTCTTGGGATTAAGCGCCACCGCGCGGCTCAGATCGGCGCGCGCTTGCGAAAACTCCCGCAACGGGAGTTCGCGATGGCCCCGCTCGATGTAGAGGTCTCCATTCTGGGGAGAAATCGCCAGGGCGCGAGTCAAGGTTTCGACCGCTTCCTTGTCTTGCCAGACGGAGATTTGCGCCTGCGCCAGTTTGAGCAGCAAGTCTGGGTCTTTAGGCGCGGACGCGAGTTTCTTCTGCGCCGCTGCGACTACGCCCTTCTCGTCGGGCAGCGAATAGAACGTTGTGCCAAGTTTAGAAGTGACTTCGGGTGTGGTCTGAGCGGGTGCGGCAGTAGCAAGCGCCAACACCGAGGCCAAGAGGCAGAGAGAACGCACGGTGGTCATAGCTCCGAAGATTATAGCGGACTCGGTTGCCGTTTCCATCTTCAGCTTTTCGACGAGATCGCGCGGTCCCCCAACCTACGACCCTTGCGTCACGCGGCAGATTCGTGAGCTTTGCGGTATGCCGCCCAACGTTTTTTCGTGGCTTCTCTTATGGCTCTCAACCCGGCCGCCGACATCTTCCGTTTCTTGGGCTTTTCCGGTTGGACCCGATGCTGTTTCTGGGCTGCCCACCTCGCTCGCTGTGCTGCAGCGATCCTGGCGCGGCCAGCCTTGCTGATCGTGCGGCGCTTCCGCGGGACCGCGTCATCCGTTCCGGCTGCCGTGGCTTTGGGCCGGCCCGGACCACGCTGCCCGAGCCGCGCTTTGATATCGGCTATCGTCGCCGAGAGCTTTTCGAGTTGGCTCTGATACCCAACGATGGCCATCTCCAGGATGGCATGGTCTACTTTTGGCTGTGCCTTTCTTGGCATTATTTGGTTTCTCCCCTAGTCTAGTTTGGAACACTGAACATGGAACTGTGTTTTAATCAGTCCCTCGCGATCTGATTCTAACACCGGGCGGCCTCGCGCCGGATAATTTCCAATAATCCTGGTGCAATACAGTGCGACGGGATTTATCCCGATTTTTTGGCTAGCCGCGTTCGCTTGATCAACGTTTAATTATGATAGCGTAGCTGGCGGATCAAATTAGGCTGAGTGTCCCCGCCGGGGCCGGGCTGCTGCCAGGCCAGGTTCGCCAAAGCCCGGCAGGACGTTATACACTGATCCAAATGCGAAACACAGCGAGATTCTCGATCGGACTGCTCAGCGTCCTATTGTCGGCCGCGGCGCTCTCTCAACCCCTGCCAATGGCCGAGCGGCCCGAGGACGTGGGCATCTCTTCCCAGCGTCTGGAACGGGTGCGCCGCCAAATGAAAGCGGACGTTGAGAGCGGCCGTATTCCAGGCGCCGTGCTGCTGATCGCGCGAAACGGAAAGATAGCCTCACTCGACGCCCTCGGATTTCAGGAGCGGCGGTCGCAGACGCGGATGAAGACCGATTGCATCTTTCGCATCGCATCGATGTCGAAGCCGATTACCTCGGTCGCCATCATGATCCTTGCAGAAGAAGGCAAACTCGATATTGGCGCGCCGGTGGCGCAGTACCTCCCCGAGTTCAAGGACGTGACGGTTGGCGTCGAAAAGGCCGCGCCCAAGCGGCGGATGACCGTACAAGATCTGCTCCGGCACACCTCAGGGCTCACCTACGGTATTTTCGGCAACTCGCCGGTGGATGAACTGTACAAGAAGAGCAACATCTTCGCAAGCAAATCGCTCGCGGAGATGGTAGCGGCCATCGCGCGCCTGCCGCTGGCACACCAGCCGGGCGAAGCTTGGGAGTATAGCGTGTCCACGGACGTCTTGGGCCGAATCGTCGAAGTCGTCAGCGGCATGGATCTGGACCAGTTCGTCGCGGGGCGAATCACCGGACCGCTCCGGATGACCGACACCGGCTTCTATCTGAATGCAGCGCAAGCGGCCCGCCTCGCGCGTGCGGATTCTGCCACCATGTTGAGCGGCACCGATCCGACCGCGAAACCGGCGGTTTTCTCGGGCGGCGGCGGCATGCTCTCGACCGCGGGCGATTATGCACGATTCTGCCAGATGATGCTTAGCGGCGGCGAACTCGACGGTGTGCGCATTCTTTCCCCCAAGACGGTGGCGCTAATGACTTCCGACCAACTCCCGCCTTCGACGGAACGACATACTTCTGTCGCGACGTTGCTGGACTCGTTTGGCCCCACACCCGAGATGGGCACCAGCTTCGGCTTGGGTTTCGCTGTCCGCACGGACCCAGGCCGGAATCCTGTGCCCGGATCGGTTGGCGACTTCTCGTGGGCCGGTATTACCGGCACATACTTCTGGGTCGATCCGAAGGAGAAACTGGTTACGGTGCTGATGATCCAGGTTCCGGTGACTACCAACGTCCCCTACTGGCGCCAGACTCGCACGCTGGTTTACCAGGCCGTCACGAACTAGGCCGTGCGCGAGCAAGCTCGTGAGGCTCGCCGCCAGAACGCGCGAGAGACTAGCTTAGTACGCGCGTTCGGAATTACCGCTGCGTATGGGAGCACCGCTTGCTGACGCGCGCGGCGCTGACCGGAGCCACGACCGTCAGGGAGTGGTCTTCCCAACATACGAGACCGTATATAAGAAATCTTGTACTTAGCTACTTTCCGGCGCAAACAAAACGACCATGGCGGCCAAGATAGCCTGTGGAATCCGGACGGCGCCACGGAGTGATCGCCGGCTCGTGAATATCGCCTCTACTTCGCCACTTCGGCGAGTTCGCGGGGCGCGGGCCTTGACGACACTTGCGGTGGGTTCGAGAACTCCAACGCGTCGTTGTCAACCGAGCTCCATTTCAGGCTGATCGTGTCGCGGATGTAGTTCTGATAAACGCGCCACGGCGGTTTCGAGCCCTGCTTCGGCCAACTCGCCAGCGCGCGTTCTATGTAACCTGGCGAGAAGTTCTCCACGAAAGGCGCCGCCGCTGTCTCGTCGCGGTTCTTCGGCGTGACTTGACGCACGCCTTTCTTGTCCATAAGGTTCAACAACCGGCACACATACGTGCAGATCAAGTCGGCTTTAAGCGTCCACGACGCATTGATGTAGCCGAACACGGAGGCCAGGTTCGGCACGCCCGACATCATCACACCTTTGTATGCCAGCGTCTGGCCGGGATCGACGCTGCGTCCGTCGACCGAAAGCTCGGCCCCGCCGAACGCCTGCATCACGAGGCCCGTCGCGGTGACGACGATATCGGCTTCGAGTTCCTGCCCTGATTTGAGCCGGATGCCATTTTCGGTGAACGTTTCGATCTGATCGGTGACCACGCTGGCGCGGCCCGCTTTAATCGCCTGGAACAGGTCTCCGTCCGGAACCACGCAGAGCCGCTGTTCCCACGGCTTGTAGCGCGGCGTGAAGTGGGTGGCGACGTTGTAGTCGGGCCCCAGGGCTTCACGCACCTTCTTGACGAGTCCGGTCTTCACGAAATTCGGGTAGTGCTGCGCCAGTTGATAGATGTAGATCATCAAGGCGACATTCTTCCACCGGCTGAGCTTGTAAGCCCACATCGCCGGCATTACGCCGCGCAGCCAATTCGCGATCTTGTCTTGCTCGGGCAGCGTAACGATATAGGTCGGCGAACGCTGCAGCATCGTCACGTGATCGGCGGTCTTGGCCATCGCGGGCAGGAGCGTCACGGCC
>Ga0187858_10006612_pt1 | contig 10366 bp, 8 predicted proteins | sample June2016WEW_8_15_FD_133015 | JGI IMG/M metagenome (GOLD analysis project Ga0187858, IMG submission 133015) | Peatland microbial communities from SPRUCE experiment site at the Marcell Experimental Forest, Minnesota, USA - June2016WEW_8_150 | ecosystem: Environmental > Terrestrial > Soil >...
GATCGCCGCCGAGAAACCCTTTCTTCTGGATGAAGTAGATGAACATCAGGCGGTTGAGCATCACTGAGACGTACCACTTCTCTAGTTCTTCGTCCGGGATTCCCTCAATAAACTTCAGGAACGTGTCATGCTCTTTCTTGAAAAGTTCGTAGAATCTCTTCGTGACCTTCTCTACGTCGAACGCCGCGCCGACTCTCTCCACCGTCTCAGCGACGTTCGCCTCATCTTCCAAGCTGAATGCAATCGATTGAATTTTCTGGACGAGAGCATCACCAGATTGCCCTGTGTAGAACAGTTGCTCGCGGCAAGCAGACGGCTTTCCTGCCTCACGCTTTACCCATTGCCATATCTGAACGGTCTTCGCACGGTCGTGGAAGACGATGATATGTTCGCGTGCGGTCTTCGAGACTTGCGTGTCGATTTTGCGGCGAGTGGTGTACTTCGGGAAATCCGCATCCGTTGGGGGCACGCACTCGTAAACTGCCATGCCCCGCTGTGCCACGGGAATGAGAGCATAAGTTGAACCGTCTACCTTCACTTCCAAGTCCCTCGTTTGGAAGTGATTCCACATCAACTCCTGCGTGAACAGACCTCTGAAATCGAAATCCTTGAGTCGTTTCTGAATGTTTGCGGAAGGTGCAGTCATCTCTGTTGCTTACTCCCTTGTGACGAGAGTCCGAGCGAGCAAATGATCTGTGGTTCTTGTGTCTCGACTTCTTCTTCGATACGGCAGAGGCGACCCTCTCCGCGTAGTGCAGTAACAAGGTCGGCAAGCTGCTGGTCGGTCGTGCCCGTGCGTAGCTGCCGATTTAGCGTGTCAGCGGCGACTTGTTGCAGAGGGTACCGATAGATTTCGTCAATCGCTTTCGTCAACTCTTGAGTCGCAAAAAGTGTGCCCTGTATGTGGGTAAGATAAATCTTGAGGCGTTCGTAAACTCGGAACCGCGCACCTGAGGGTCTGCCAAGCTGACCACCTACCGACTTTTCCTCCTTGACCATGTGCCTGACGCCTGCCTCCACGAGATCATGGTGCTTTTCCTGTCGAGGAAGCGCGGTAGTATCGGGCAAGCACTCCGCTGCTTTTAGGATCGCAAGCTGAGACTGCGTGACGTTGTTGCCATCGGCGTCGATCCATGCCAGTGAATCATTGCCGTCCGCCGTCCTCATATAAACCAGCACTCCTGTGGGACGATCAACGCTCGCTTTGTGAGGCTTGGTCGAATAGACCACATTCGGCAGATCAGCAACCAACTTCTGGAGCTTCGGGTCGCTGTCTATTGCGTTCTTCCAAATCTGATAAGCATACGAAGCCAGATCGACTTCCGAATCCGACTCTTCCAAAATGCCAGACTTCTCGTTGTAGAGGTCGATCACAGGCTGATCGTTCGCGTCGTCTTCGAAGAATGATTCGTCGCTTCCGACGACCTCGGCATTTTCTCTGAGCCTTTGCCGAACTCGCCGACGAAGATTGATGATCCGTTCGACGCCATCGGCAGGCATGAACGAGTTGCAATCAATCGTTCCAGACTTCTGTCCAATTCGATCCACGCGCCCAGCGCGTTGGATCAGCCGGATGATCGCCCATGGCAGGTCGTAGTTCACGATCACGTGGCAATCTTGGAGGTTCTGACCTTCGCTAAGGACATCGGTCGCGATCAGAACCCGCAACTCATGCTCAGGCTTTACCACATCGCGTTTCATGTTGCTCTGCGGGCTGAATAACCACGCAATCCCCGTGGGGTTCTCGTCATCGCCTGTCACGGATTCGAGACGGCTGATGCCGCGCTGTTTCAGTTGCTCGGATAGGTACTTGGCGGTGTCGGCAAACTGGGTAAAAACGAGAACCTTCTGATTCGTATAGTCCGTCGCGAGCAGTCTTTGGAGAGCATTCAGCTTAGCGTCCTTAGAGGCGTCCCAAGCTCCACATTTCTTGATGACTTCCAGCAATGCATGGGTGTCATTGAGTAGGTCTTGCCGCACGGCATCCACGAACAGCGTGGGGCTGAGCCACTTGAATCTCCTTCTTAATTCCGCGGAGTACCGCTCGTAAACTTCCTTCGCACGCTCGCGGAAGTCTTTCTCATCCCGTAGAAACGCAGCCGCGCTTCCGTTCGTGTCTTTGTTGTTGTCCTGATCATCCTCGACCTCTGTAAGGAGGTCATCGAGGTCTTGGTCTCCCACCTTCGCGTCAAGGAGTTCGGCTCCTTGCGTGCCAATCGGCAGCGGCAAGCCATTCTCGATTGCATAGAGGTAAACGAAATTTCTTAGAGCGTGACGTTCCAGAGATTGGATGAAAGCCGGACCACCGCTTTCCAGCCGTTTGAACAAGTTTGTTCGGCAGAAACCCATCAAACGCTTTCCCGCCCGCGACAATTTGGCTAGTTCTTTGGCGTCGGCGTCGGTCGGCGGCTGATGTGGCGAGGGCGCAATATAGTTCCCGAGTCCATATCGAGGCAGAGTCAGACCGTTGATCGCGTTGACCACTTTGTTGGAATAGAGGCGGGCATAGGGATCGTTCGGGTCTTTTTCGCTGAATTCAAATTTCACCGTCTTGGGGATTCGGTCAGGGAAATAAAAATGTTCACCCGTGTCGAAAGTCAGGTACCTCCGCCCTGTCGCCTCATCGAACTTCGCATAGTTGTCCTTGATGAAGCCACGGGTTCGGCGGATTAGGAACAATCTCATCAAATCACGCCAATCGTCTGGATACAGGCTTTTTTCGAATGCAGCAAGAGATCGAACTGGAGCCTGATGCCGCCGGATGAACTCAGTTTCGCCGATTTCCTTGATATACCGTTCCGGTCTGATTCCGAGGTCTTCGTCCCCGGCGACAAACAACTGCAACTGCGACGAGAGGTCGATGTACGACTTGTTGTACGGCGTGGCTGAGAGAAGGATGCACTTGCTCGTGTTCTTTTGGATGTACTCCTGAATCACCTTGTACCGCTTGCCCTCGCGGTTCCGAAGGTTGTGGCTCTCATCAATCAGTACCACTCGATAGCGCGGCAGATTCGGGAGGTCTCTCATTGCTGTGCTGAGAGGGACGATTTTTGCAGCCATGCGGTACTGGTGCATATAGTCTTCCCACATCCGCACGAGGTTCTTCGGACAGATGATTAGCGTCTCGGTTCCGTGGTCGTCTTGGAAAATTCGAGCCAATGCGACCGACATCAGGGTCTTGCCCAGACCCACAACGTCGCCGATGACCACGCCGCCACGTTTGTTAAGATATTGAGCGGCAATTTTCACCGCTGCCGTCTGAAACGCCAGCAGTTTGTTGCCGAAGTCACGGGGAACGTGAAATTCGGAAAGTCCAGCCCTCGCCTCTTGGGAGAGGTGGTATGCAATCTTTAGGTAAATGTGATACGGGGGGAGAGGCTCCTCGCGTGCCCAACTGTTATCGATGATCTGAATCAGTTCATTCGAGATGTCGATGCACCACTGATCATTCCAGCGATCCTCGAACCATTTTTGAAGCTTGTTGCAAGCGTCCTGATCGAGGACATCGACGTTCAGTTCTCCCTGCTTCGAGAGACCGGGGAAAGTCAGATTGCTGCTACCGAGGAATCCGGTCGCAGGGTTATTGGGATCGGTTCGATGAATCAAATAGAGCTTTGCGTGCAGCGGGTATCGCAGGAAAAGCTTGACGACCAGCTTCTTGGCCTTAAGCTGTGCGCTAAAGCCGCCGAAGTCCGGCTTCGTCAAAATTGTTCGGTGCCCCGAGCACCAGTTGTGATTTGAACTCTTCTGCCGCCCGCTTCTTGAGACGCTGCGCCGACTGGGCATCGAGGTCGTCTGGTGCCGCTACGAGGCTGAATGACTTGCGAAGCTCGTCTTGCGGCATGAACGTCATGCCAACGATCAGCCGACAGCAAGATTCTTCTCCACCCGGCCACGCCTCCACGAATTCATCGACCAGCCTCCAGCCACGAAGGTTGAAATAGCCGACGCAAAAATCGGCCCGCTGTGAAATCTTCAAGGTATCGGTGAGAGCAGGGTGAAGGCGCAGGTCGATGTTGTCGAAGATTCTGGGCACAAGAAGTTTCCGAAGCTCAAAACTTACCATTATTGGTGCCTGTTTGCTATATCCACTCCGGGCGACCGCGCATCAATGAGTGATCGCTCTGATCTTAGGGCAGCCCCTTTTTCCGCCAGCGTTCTGACCGTGGCGGCGGCGATACGCCGATCATGGGCATGATGTTCCGCAACGGGTCACGCGGCGTAGTATCATGTTCGGCGAGTCTCTCTCAACGCCCGAAAGCAAGTTTTCCATTCTCTAGCCGAAGCCGCGCAGATCAACAGGTTCACACTTGACCAGAATCAGTCCTCGGGCTCAAAGCTTCCCGAATCAGACCGCGAGGACATGGAAGTGTTTTTGGCACACATTCGGCAACTCCTTCCCGTCCTCGGCTCCGACCTTCTCGCACCTATCGCTCAACCCGCCGCGAAAGGTCCGCCCGGCGGCGTGCTCTTCTGCCGCATAAAGGACGCTGAGGCGCGAGGGCAACGTACGGCGAATGGCTTCGTCGTATATCAGGGCTCCACCGCGGTTTTGGAGGAACGTCGATCCGCCGAGAGCTATCCCTACGTCCTAGCCCAGCGCAAGCAACTCATCGCCGATGGGACGCTTATCGACAAGGACGGCTTCTTGGTCTTCACCAAGGATGCGGAGTTCTCCAGTCCTTCAGCGGCTGCTGCTGTTATTCACGGCGGGAGCGCAAACGGACTCATCGCGTGGAAAACTGAGAATGGCACGTCGCTTAAACAGCTCGATGAACAGGCATGACCAGCGCGTCTGCGGACGGCTCGTTGTTTCATCAAAAAATCTCCAACGATGCTGTTGCGCTGCGGCGGTCTTCACAATCACAAAAAACGACAGGCCGATCTATCCCAGCAATCCTTTCACAATGCTGAGCCATTCCGCATCCAGTGGCTCTCGGCAAACAGGCTTCCCCGCCCGGTTGTACCAGTACGCCGCGTTGTCCTGATCGCCTTCTTTGCGATGGAGGTAGGCGTGCACCGACGAACCCTCAGGGCCTTCGTCTTGCTGAGCAGATTCGTGGGCTCGCGTCCAATCGCCTTTTGCGTCCCACCACAGTCCTGCGAGGGCGAGTGTGAGTCCGGGTGGCGGTTCGGTCGCGGTGAGCGATTGCTGGAAATCGTCTGCGGTCATTTTGGGTCTCTGTGATGCAATGGCCTCATGCTGCCCTTGGCGAATCAGATTGTCAATCTTCCTCATGATCGGCTCAGCCCACTGAATCGCAGCGGCAACGAGCTTGTCCGTTCGTGGGCTGGAAGATGCGCTTTAAGGAGCGGGAGGAGAAGTAGGGGGTTCGGGCTTTTGTTCAGCCTTGCTGTGCATCTCAATAAAATCCCGCATACACTGCTCGATTTGCTCGCGCAATCGCGGCACCTTAAAGCGTTCTTCCTGAACGCCGAGTACATTCAAAAGGATGTTCTGTGCCGTCATTAAAGCTTGGTCAGCCTCGCGTCTCTGTGCCGTCGGAATGAATGACACTCCTCCAATCTCACCGCCTTCCAGCCGTGACAAAATGGCACCGAAGGTCGCGTGCCCGTGGCGCATCGGAAGGTAATACGCTTGAACAATCAACTTGTCTAAGTGCTCGGTCTTTTTCGCCATCGCAACGAAGTCGAGTTTGCTCCATGTGTGATTCAGCTTCTTCGTGCCGCAGTTCTTACAGTCTGTAACCATGAACTGCTTTTTGACCTTTTCAAACTCAGCCTTGATGTCCACCAACGCTTTCTCTGGAATTGTTCCACTGCCAAAAATCTCCGCGATGGGCATTGTTAGCTTGTGTAGCTGCACATGATGGAAGTTCCAGAAAGCATCTAGCTCTTCCGGGTGCTCATGCAAGTACCGCAAGGTCACCGCTCTTTCGTAAAGAGTGCGCAGCAACTTCAAAGCCGCTACACCGTAACCGTTTCCACAGCACAGCAAGACTTCGAAGAAGTCTTCGCAGCAGAGTCTTCCGTAAAAGAATACGAATCGGTCAATGGGTTCCATCGTGAACCCAGTTCTGATGAACGCAGTATTCAGCGCGGCTCTGAGGTTAGGGAAACGCTCAAAGAAGGGAAGGTTCCTTTGCTCGAAACTCTTCCACTCGTCGGGTATGCCGAAGATGATTTGCTTGTCTGTATTCTCTGCCACTCGGTGTCTTCTCCGCAGGATGAACGTTGAAATGACGATACCGACTGCGCATCCGACAACACACCGTCATGCGCCGAGAGTATAGAGCTACTTGCTGGGAAACACACTATCGATCTGCCGCTGAACGGATCACTCAGTCCTTCCCAGCGCGGTCTACAAAGAACCAATCAAGGGCATACATATCTTTGGCATGGGTGTCACGCACGAACTCCTGCATGAGCTTTGCAAATGCAAGATATTTGTCTGCTTTGCTCAATCCCCTCGGCAATTCGTACCCGTACCCTTCGAGGACGCCCTGAACCTTTGAGTTGTATACAGGCCATCGCGTTCTGTCATGTATCGTCAGAACCTTCGTTATGACGTTGGTCCCTATGCCGTCCACCTTCGCATCTCCCGACAGAACCCTGTCCAATCGGAAACGGATGGCTTTGGAGTCGTCAGTGAGAATTCGAAATGCATACTGCACGCGACCCATGGTTTTGCTCAATTTCTTCTTGGAGAGATTGAGCGCAGCCAAATTGCCGAACGCACGTATCCGCAGAAATTCCTGCCATTGACGATACCCGAAGTGGAACCGCGGATAGTCGAGACACTGTCGGATTCTGTTCGCGGCATCGTCAAACCGCTGCCATTTTTGCGCAAACTCTGGTTTGGCAAAGAAACGCTTCGCGCCTGCAACGGCTTGCTGCCAGTGCTTGAGTCGTGCGCCTTGTTGGAGGCCAATCTGTTGCCCGAACTTCGTCAGGCCTTTGGATTGTGCACGGCTTAGCTTTGTGACTCGCGGCCTGAATTTATCGTAGAGGGGCTTGTACTTGCGGATGATTGCTTCGTCCAGCGGGTCGGCGAAATTCTCGTAAACGCAGTCGAACCACTTAACAAGATCGGAAATGAGCTTCGGGTCGTCCGTGAAGAGGCTGCATTCTAAGTTCTCCCGCAGACCGCCAGCGGATAGGTTCCCTGAGCCGACAACTGCAAAATCCGCCCCCGCAGCGCCGTGAACAATCAAGACCTTCGGGTGGAACATCCACTTGGTATGGTTTTTGGTTACGACTTTACATTTAAAGTTGTCTGACCGATGGGTTTCCTTCAGCCAACTGCTCAACAGCGGGGGCTCGGTCTGAAAAAAGTGCAAGCCCGCAAGAATATGAACCTTGCCCTTGGAGCCAAGTATGGGCTCACTTATGAGGTTCCATCCGCTCGCATGGGCGAATGCTGTCGCCATTCTGATGCACGTACTCTCGGCGAGCTTCTTCGCCAAGGAAAAATTGCCCGGCAATCCGACTACTGCCGCCAAACCATTTCCAAGTAAACCGGGTATGGGGATGGCTTTTTTGCTTGCCTTCGTCATTGCGTTCATGTTTTCCCCTTTGCCTGATCCTGTAGACGCCTTGACCGCTTTGTGTCAATAGCCTGCTCGTGGTGGAGAGCGCCATCAAGCTGCGCCTAGTCATGACGACGGGGATCGTGTCCCACACGCACAGTGCCCGCCATCTGAAGTAGCGTCAGACTTGACCGAAGCAACCTCAAATTGGACAGGTGGAAGGTTTATCAAGAACCGTCAATTCTACCCCGTGCTCCGCGTCGGCCTGCTGTCGATCCTCGCCATGATCCGGACTCCAGCGCAGGAGAAGGTCGCCCGTCCCAGTTCACCAGCTTTCGCGCGGCAAGAATACTGGCGGCGATGAGCAGCACGCGCTTGCGACCTTCGTCTATTGCGGCGGCACCAGAACGTGATGAGAGTGGAACCTCACGCAAAAGTATGTTGCGCAAGGGAATTGCACCAATTTGCGCCGTCGCCATACTGAAAGGGCTTGGTACGCGAGAATCGCAGAAGCGGGGTTGATTTCCGCAGCCATCAGAAGGAACTCGGTGGCGGTTGTAACCTCTGGTATCCGGGTATTGAAGAAATGCCTGTCCCACGTGGACCCTTAACGTACACGTTTTTTGCTATCCCTAGATGCGGACTGTTTAAGAAGTCTTGCTCCGTCGCGAAGCGAAGGTATCCTTGAGCGTCATAGTACGCGGCTGGAAACCTTTCTAAGGGCCAGTACCCAACGTGTTCTGGTACGGAGAACGCGGGATCATTAACGCAGTAGTCGCACATCTCAGCACCAGCGGTGATTTCGTCGGTGCCGTAAGGAACCTCCTCACAGCAACCCGCTGGGGAAATGGGAATCAGCCGTCTTGGATTGAAGATTTGTCAGACGCCCATCTAATTGTAGAAGTTGGGCTTGCTGACTTTGGCGATCCCGATCTACTGATAGCGTGCCGCACAGGATCGGGAATGATCCACCTAGTCTTTCTTGAAGCAAAGGCGCAATCGTATACGGACTCGATGCAACAAACTTCGCGGTTGCGTGCGGCGAAAAGGGGGATGGAACAAGACGGCTTCAACAGCAGCATCAACGGCCAACTTACGCTTAAGTACCGATTCGCAAATGCACTCTCCTTGTGGGACGGACGTGCAGCAGCCATATGCGAATCACGCTCGCTGTTCGAGGCGTACCGAGTACAACTTAACGACTCGCCAAAGAAATCTCCCGGACGCAGCCTTGCCAAATCTTCCATAGTCACCGGAATTTTCGGACGACTGGGCTTGGCTGGGCTCCCAGAAGAAAATTGCCACTACGTTGCGCTTACATGGGATTGCGAATCCAAGGCATTCTTCAACTCTCCTGATGTTCCTTCTGACTACCTGCCCGTTTTCCTTGGAGCCGCTGGCGAAGAAAGATTTTCGACAATGTTGGATCGAATTGGATGGATTGGCTACAGGCAATTGGAGGATGCACTTGGCCTTTCAAACGCCACGGAGTACAAGGCGGCATTCACAACGATGCTGGACAGCACCGAGCCGCCATTGTCTTTCTACGCTGAGAAGCGACAAGGCAGGTGGGAAAGTTTCCCGAATGAGATCATCGAACTCGGCGAAGACTTGGCGATTGCACTGGGAACAGCACGTGTCCAGCGTCTGGCCGGAAGTTACAGCATGAAAGATGAAAACAATCAAACGGTTGGGAAAATAATTCCCAACAAGGATTCTGTTTTCATAGGCGTGCGTGAGAAATACACACCATTTTCCGATGCCCGAGGTTGGATTGATCAGGCGCAAGTCCGTAGAAAGCGCGTGCAACGGGTCGATTTCATCGGTATGGACGTGAAGAGCGTGTCCGAAGCTGCGAGACTAATCAATGGCATCAAAACGGTGATCGCTGTTCTCCCCGAACCCGCTGAAGGAGTGCCTGAGGAAACCGACGTGTCGTAACCCGCGATGCACCAGCCCCTCAGAAACAGAGCAATCAATTACAATTCTTTGCCGAGGGGGGATCCATGGCACATCTAAAAGGGCTCGTGTCCATCGTGTCGGAGTTGAGGGTCGAGAGAACGAATCTCGCGAACCAGCTTAAACATGTCGATGCGGCTCTTTCAGTTCTTGGCAAGTTGGGCGGCTGGAGTTCTCACACGAAACCGAGGCACACTGTGTCAGCCTCGGCTCGCAAGCGGATGAGCCTCGCGCAGAAAGCGCGATGGGCGAAGGCGAAAGGTCAAGCGCCGAAACCCAAGCGCACCATGTCAGCATCAGCCCGTAGGAAGATCGCGGCGGCACAGCGGGCGAGGTGGGCGAAGGTAAAGGCGGGGCAGAAGAAGGCGGCTTAAGAGTAAGCGGAGCCAATCACTCGCATCGTACTGTATAGCTGCTCTTCAGAAGATCATCGGCAGCTTTGTTGCCTTTCATCGATGCAGCGTGTAGAAGCATGTGTGCCTGTTCACAGTTCTGGGGGATGGCTTCTCCCTCCAAGTAAAGGTTGGCTAGTGCGACTTCCGCGCTTACGCTTCCTCGCTTGACCTCCTTCCACAACTCGACAGGATCAGCTTCTTTCGCTGCGTTGGTTGTCTGGGCGGTTCCCAGCTTTGCCGTAACGAGGTGCTGAACTCCTCTGACTGGATTGTGTACGATGTGTCGTTCAGCAGCGTTTTCTAGCTTGATCTGCTCTGATGTGGCGGTAGGTTCGGTGGCTGCGCCGGATTCTTTAGCCAGTTGGTCTTTGCGGCTCTTGTAGAAAAACGATGTAACCGCCATTAGCGCTATCAAGACAACGACGACGGGGATCAATCTCCTGAGCCCCGGTCCGAGAGTTCCCTGTTGACCATCGGAACTCGACGGTCGGACTTCGTGACGGGCTCGGCTGAATTTGTTGA
>Ga0187858_10006614_pt1 | contig 10365 bp, 10 predicted proteins | sample June2016WEW_8_15_FD_133015 | JGI IMG/M metagenome (GOLD analysis project Ga0187858, IMG submission 133015) | Peatland microbial communities from SPRUCE experiment site at the Marcell Experimental Forest, Minnesota, USA - June2016WEW_8_150 | ecosystem: Environmental > Terrestrial > Soil >...
GATATCACCGCGCTATCTTCTGATCGAACTCCTCACCGGCTTGCTCTTTCTCGGCTGCTATGCCCATTTTGGTCTGACGCTGGCAGCGCTGAAGTGCGCCGTGCTCGGCTACCTGCTGCTGGGCTTGATCTTTACCGATGCGGAAACCAAGCTGCTACCCGACGCGATGACTCTTCCCGGCTTGGCTCTGGGAATTGCATTCAGCCTCGTGGTTCCGGTGAATGACCTGGCCTCGCGAATCATACCTGGCATGGTATCGCCGGCCATGCGCGGCGAGATTTCGTGGCGGATATGGTCGCTCTCAGACTCCCTGTTGGGTGCGGCGGTCGGCGCTTCGTTCCTCTACGGCGCAGCCGCCATTTACCTGCGAGCCCGTGGCGTCGAAGGCATGGGTTTCGGCGACGTCAAGCTGATGGCGCTGATCGGGGCCTTCCTCGGAACCAAACTCACCGTCCTGACCATTTTTGCCGCGTCGCTCACCGGTTCCTTGTTTGGACTCAGCACGGTTCTCGCAGTGTGGATGAAACGCCTGCGCCGGAACAGGAACAAGGCCCGCAGCACGGGCACGGCTGCTGGCGAAGCCCGGCGGCGCGCCTGGCAATCCGCTCGGTTTGCGCTCCGCTATTACGAGATGCCGTTTGGCGTATTTCTCGGCGCCATGGCGATTTTGTCTTTCCTGTTTGGCAACCGCCTGCTGCACTGGTATTGGAGGGCGCTGTGAGGCTGCTGACGAATCCGATGGTGGTGCGCATGGGGCTGCTTCTGTTCGCAGCCGTCGCCGCCTTTGGGTTGGGCTTATTCGTGATTCGGCGCCTGCGGAAGAATCTCGTAGCCGAACCCGAATCGCTGAATCAACTTCCGCTAGCCGCGGAGGGATTGCCCGTGCACGCTTATCATGCCGTCATTCAGCAACTGAAGCAGCAAAAGCATGAGCTCACCACCCAACAACTCTCGGATCGCAGAAAAGCCAAAGCCTCCGACACGCTGAGCTCAACCATACTTTCGAATCTTCCCTGCGGGGTTCTGTTTTTGAACACCAGCGGTCTGGTACGACAGGCGAACGGGGCGGCGCGCAAGCTGCTGGGATTTGCCTCGCCGGTGGGACTGCACGCCTCCGATCTTTTCCGCTCGGCGACGCTGCGCCCGGAAAGCAATGGTTCTGGTTCGGATTCAGGATGCACCATCGAACAAGCTCTTGCTCCCGCTCTGGCGGGGAACTCAGCGGTACGGGGGCTGGTGGTGAATTGCTTCAGCCGGGAAGGAGAAAGCCGTGTACTCGAAGTGACGGCCTCTCCGGTTCTGGCCGAAGACGCCACTCTCATGGGCACGACTCTGGTGCTCACCGACAAGACCGATATTGAGCGCATCCGGCACGATCGCAAGATGCATCAGGAAGTCTCCTCGGAACTCGCGCTCGGACTGCGCAATTCCCTGACTACGATCGCGGGATATGCGCAGCAACTGGCCCGCAGCCGGGACCCGGAACTGGCGCGCCAGTTGGCCGACGGCATCGCCCATGAAGCGGCGCAGTTGGACCGGACGATTGGCAGTTTCCTCGGAGGCGCGCAAGCGGCAACGACAAGTTCTTGATATTGGCGATGGCAGGCCGCGACAGGAATCGCAGGCTTGCGAAAGGATGATTCACATGAAGCACGCGAAACTGATGGCCATGGTTACTCTGCTCCTGCTCGGGGTCAGCGGCGCCGCCGCTCAGTCCCTCGGGGAGGCGGCGCGGGCGGCTCGCAAAAACAAACCCGAGACGACTTCGGCCAGCCGCCACTACGATAACGACAATCTGCCTACCGACCAAACTCTGAGCGTGGTCGGTCCGCCGGCCGGCGAGGCGAGCGCCGCGCAAGCCGCAAAAGCGGCAGCCCTCAATCCCTCCGCGGCCGCCGTCGAGCGCCAGAAGTCGGCGGACGCATGGAAGGACAAGCTCGACAAGCAGAAAGAGAAAATCGCTTCCTTGAGCCACGAGCTCGACATTGATCAGCGCGAAATTCAATTGCATGCGGCCGCGATGCAAAGCGACCCGAGCGTCGGCGTGCGCAACGTCCAGTTTAATAAGGACGAGGCGCAGTACAAGAGCGACCTCGAAGCCAAGCAGAAAGCGCTGGACGCTGCCCGCCAGGAAATGGACGATCTCCAGGAACAGGCGCACAAGGCCGGCATTGCGCAGAATGAAAAAGACAGCGACAAAGACAACAGCAAGGACACCGACAAGGATAAGGACAAAGACAAACAGTAAGACTCACGAGTAGATCTTGTTCCCTGTCCGAGGCCTCAGGGGTTTTTCGTCCGCTGACGAATCTGCCGCGCGTGATGCCGCCCGTGGACCCAGTGGAACTTGCGCCACTCGTCAGCCGTCAAAGGTCCGAGGAAGAGGTGGTCCATGATTTTGGTCCGGGTGCCGAATCTGCGCTCGCAATCGTCCAGACCCAAGGCCATCCTCTGAAGCTCGGGCACAATGGCTTGTTGAACTTCTTCCGGCGGCATTCCTTGTGGTGTCAAGCGTTCCGGAGCCTTGCGCCCGCCCGGGAGATAACCGAGATTGACGACCAGCAGAGCCGCCACGCGGTGCTTCAGCGTGGCACGCGTGGCCAGCGGAGCGCCCCGTTCCAGGCATTTTGCCGCTCCGCGGCTGGTGTTCTTGTAGGTGAGAAAAAGGTGTTCCAGGATCTGCGCAGCATTCCACTTTCCGGCGGGAGCCTGCGTCAATCCGGCGCTTGCACCCCCCATTGCATCTTCGAGTTCCTGCCGCAGACGTTCAAGATAGGAATTCATGGCATTGATTCAGTACAATCATTCGCAAAAACCAAAGTCGCGAATTCGACCGCCAAACGACTACAGAATGCGTGAACAGAAAGCATTGATGAAAATGAAAATGAAAAAGATGAAAAAAATATTCCTGGCGATTCTAGCAGCGGGATTGATGGCAGGGTGCTCTTCGGAGCCCAGCAAGCCGTCGGAGACGCCCACACCGAAGGATCCGGAGGCAATCACCGGAAGCAGCGCGCTCTACAAGTGCTACATCTCCGCCCGCGGCTGGGCGCAGGACGCGCAACCATTTCGCGCCGAGTCACGAGCTTCGACGGGCGCCAAGGGCCATGACGGCAAGGCGGGAGAGTGGCGCGTCGGATTCGCCTCGCCGGCGCAGCGCGCGACCAAGTTCTATACCTGGGCCAACGACGACATTTCTCACGGCACCGACGACACCTACAGCCCAACCAATTCGAGCACCCAGATTTTCAACGTCCAGTTTCTCAAAACGGATACGGATAAAGCCTTTGCCGTCGCCCAGCAACACGGCGGAGACAAACTCCTGGAGGCGGAACCGGACACACCCGTTCTTTATGTGCTGGACTGGAACCGGCAAAGCAACGAACTTCTATGGCACGTAATCTATGGGACGGATCGCGACACCGCCAAGCTGCGGGTGTCCGTGAACGCATCCACCGGAGATTTTTCGCGGGTAGAGAAGTAGGAATCAGACCGGAATCGACGGTTATCCGGCGACCTGGTACTCGCTCTTCACCAAGCCGCTCGGATAGTGCTGCGTCGAGACGTGACGGAGCCGCACATCCCGCGGCAAGGTGCCGAAGAGAGGAATTCCGTCTCCAATGAGCACCGGCACACGAGTGATAATGAGACGTTGCACGAGGCCGGCGCGCAGGAACCCTTGAATCGTGATCCCTCCGTCGACGTAGACGTGGCGGATGCCACGGGCAGCTAGTTTCGCAGCGATCTCAGCCGGAAGCCCGGCCATCTGTTCCACCACTCCTCCGCGCACCGCGGACAAGTCGACGGGCTGGCTGCTCAGGACCGCTACACGCTTCTTACCGTATGGCCAGGTGGCAAAACCCAGAACCGTCTCGAAGGTCTTGCGGCCGATCACCAGCGCATCGACGCTGGCCATGAACTCGTCGTAGCCGTGGGGCTCGCCGCCGCCCTCCGGCAGAAAGTCGAGGCCGCCATTCGGCCGCGCAATGAAGCCGTCAACGCTGGTCCCTATAAAGACGGATATGGTCATCGTAGACTCCTCACCTGTGGCCGCCTAGCATTCCAAGTGATGCGGTGGAGCAGCGCGCGTTTCGCCCCGCCCAGCAGTTGGGTGGCCGGGCGGGGACGTCCGGCTCTCCACCAACAAGCTCATTGCGTTTTCGCGAGGCGGTCCAGTGAAGCACGCGCATCCTTGGCAAACGGGCCTGCGGGCAGAATCTTCAGGTACTGCTCGTAGTATTTCCGGGCTTCAGCTTTGTCTCCAAGTTTTTCCTGGCACTCGGCGAGACGGAAGCTGGCCACGGCGTCACCATCCTTGTAGTACAGAGCTTCCTTGTAGCGTTCCAGCGCAGCTTTGTAGTTCTTGCGTCTGAAGTAAAAGTCGCCGATCCCAATGTCTTTCTGCGCCCGCATCGGGTTCCAGGGATGGAACTCCTGGATGCCGGAGGTGTCTGGGTTGTCAGGGGCTTCGAGATCCGCCACCGCATCCTTGCTGCCGGGATGATTCTTGGCGTCGTCCCTGGGCGGGCTGGTATCGATTCTCGTGTCGCGGCTCGAGCTTCCCTGGGCCTCGCGATTGGGAGCGGGAGCCTGGTCCGAAGCAGTCTTGTCCGGGGCATCCTGTGCCAGCGCAAGCGTCGCCAGCAGCGGCAATAAAACCATCAGGAATCGAATGCGCACGGCTCTATTGTAGCGCTTTGGAACGAGCTCGAAGGAGTACCCGATGCGGGGGAAACTCAGGGGAAGCACATGCAAGCAGTTTCTCAGTTGGTGAAATCGTCTCCATTGCGCTCATTGACTCGGTTGTGGGCGAGAGGAAGCCCGCAAAAAAAACCAGGCCTCCCATAATTGGGACGGCCTGGTTTGACAAAGTCCTCCGGGGAGGAGGGGCTAACTCACACTTATACTTATAAAGACGGCGGATTCGCGCTCGCCGTAGGAGTCGGTGTCGAGTTGCTCGGCGCCTGTGCAGGCGTCGTCGTTCCGGTCCCCGTATTGGTCATCAGGTGGATATCGACGCGGCGATTCTTGGCGCGACCCTCGCGAGTTTTGTTGGTCTCGACCGGCTTACCCTTACCCAGCCCGATCAAATAAATCTTGTAGGCGGGAACGCTCTTTTCCGCAGCCAGGTACTGAATCACTGCATTGGCGCGGCGCTGGCTCAGATCGTAGTTGTACTCCTCGCTGCCCACCGAGTCGGTCGCGCCCTCTACCGTAATGATGTATCCCTTGGTAGTGGCAACGCTGGTGGCAAGCTGATCGATGGCTTCCTTGGCTTCCTTCGTCAGATTGTCCTTATTGAATCCGAAATGCACCGCCGTCTCCACCACTGGGCGATAGTTATCGAGGTTGATGACAGCGTTGGTCAGAACATCCACACGCTGGGTAGCGCTGTTCGCCGACAGTTGCGCCTTATCCGCCTCGCTTCCCGCCGCCAAAGCCTTCTGGTCGACTTCCGCGGCCTTAGCCTGCACGGCCTGGATTCCGGCTTGGGCGCGTTGATCGACGTCCTTGATATCTTTCGAATTCTTCGCCGTCAGGTCGTCGAGCTCGTTAGTCTTGTTGATCAGCGGCGTGGTCTGTTCACGCACGTAATTCTTGGATGTGCATCCGATCGTTGCGGCCAGTACGGCTGCCAACATCAGGGTCAATTTCAATGAGGTGCTATTCATAAGCGTTTTAGGGCTCCTTGCCCAAATATTGCTCTGTCCTTCCGGTCCTACCAAACGTCCGTGACCAGGACCTGTCCTTTGGTAATGCACGGGGCGTGCCATTGCGTATTCGGAAAAGAAATAGCTAACTCATTTTATATCAATACCTTGAAAAGTGGCTATGGGAAACGCACAAACCTCCGACCAAGGCAATCGGGATATAACCGTAGAAATTTTATACTGTGGGATTTCTCGCTGCGAATCATAGACGCTAGCAACTGCTTGCACTGTCGACTAGCCAGATCTTGGGGCAATCGATCGGGAGGGGGTACACCCGGCCTCAATGCGTAATCTTGTCCCAAGCTTTCTCAAACTGCGAAAATAGCGGCATCTCGCCCTTCTGCAGCCCGCCGCGTCCCATCACGCGCCACAAATAGGTCTGCGAAGGCCGGCTGCTCGCGTCCCCGCTGTGCGCATCATAGACAGCCAACACGTCCTCTGACCCACGAGATTGCACCGCCAGCATGATGTCCGCATCCTGAGGCCGGTACACCACCGTCAGCTTGCCCCACTTCTGGATCGCATCCTGGACGCGAGCAATCGCTTCGCGGTCCTCGGGCAACAGGTTGGGATTGAATTGACCGCCATCGTAGGCGGTTACATACACGAAACGGGCGTTGGCAAAAATGCGCGGCATCTCTGGAACGTTCTCCGCCCAGGCGACAGCAGCGCTAAACGCCAGACTTAGCAGCACCATGGCAAAGATGCTCTTCTTCACAGTCTTCTTCTTCATATAACTAACCCTACTATTATAAGGGATGCCGCCAGGAGCGCCCGAGTTGTAAGCCTCGGTAACTCGCCTTACATTACCGGCGGAACACTGATTCCCATGGCCGCGAGAACGCGAAGGAGCTCGCGGCGAACCACCGCCGCGGTCGTCAGCAGAAACCTTCTTCTGCCCTCATCCGCTTCGCTCAGGATGGGATAGCGGTGATAGAAAGTGTTGAAAAGCTGCGCCAGTTGGAACGTGTGCTTGGCAAGACAAGCCGGCTCGGTGGTCGCGATGCACTGGCTCACAACGTAGGAGGTCTTAGCCGCCGCCAGCCAGAGCGCCCAGATGTCGTCGGAGGATTCGCCGTTGAGATACTTACCAAAATCCGCTGTAGAGACGAGGCTTGCCTCGTCTCCGCCGACACCAGCATTGCTCGAGGCCCGAGAAACACCGCCAGCCGAGTCTCGACAGAAACTCTCCGGATCGAGTCCACCCTTGCGGAAAATATTGGAAGCGCGGACGACGGCATACTGCGCATAAGGGCCAGTATCACCCTCGAAATTCAAAGCGTCTTTGAAATCGAAGGCGATCACCGAGGGCTTCGTGAACTTCAGCATGAAGTAGCGCAGCGCCCCGATGGCGATCTGCGTGGCAATACCGGCGCGCTCTGCTTCGCGTAACTCGGGATGACGCGCATCCACCTCCTTACGAGCCGAGGTAATGAGAGCATCCAGAAGATCGTCGGCTTTCACGCCGAAACCCTTGCGCCCAGAAACCTCGATCCACGACCTCCCCTGATCTTCTTCGCTAAGTTGGTAGCCAAGTTCGGCAGCGCAGCGCGGAGTGAGCGCGACCATCTCGTAGGAGAAGTGCGTGTAACGATCGGCGGCTTCGCCGTGGCCCAGTCCTCGCAAAGCTTCAATCACCGTGTTCTGCGCTTCGGATTGGCGCGCATCAATCACGTTGTAGATCTCGGCCACATCGCCAAAGTGCGGATGATCTCGTTCGCCCTCGGTGGTTGAGATCCAGCAGTCGTGGGCGTTGGGATAGCGAAAGAATTTCCGATAGCCAAAGTCGCGCCCCAGCAGCCCGAACTTCCACATGTGATAGGCGATATCTTTGCCGACGTAGCCAACCGTGCCGTTGGAGCGCACGATAACCTTCTGGTCTTCCTCGGTGATTTTGTCCCCAGTCTTGCCTTCCCCTGTGTCCCCAGTGTCCCCTGTGGTTGAGGTTTCGGCCGCGGAAGTCCCCGCGCGCCGCATCACCCAGCAGCCCTTATTCTTGCCGTCGCTCTCGTAAGTGAGCACGCCCGCTTCCTTCAGCTTGGTAAACGCGGCATCCCAGAAGTGCAAGTGAAGGATCTCGCTCTCGCGCGGCAGGAAGTCGTACTCGATGTCGAGCCGATCCATGGTTTCGAGATGGCGGCGGAGCACGGCGGTCGAGATCAGGTCGGCAACCGCCGATGTCTCATTGTTCCCTTCCTCAATCAAGCGTAGAACTGCAGCGCGCGTCTGCAGGTTCGACTTGTCCTCCTCGTACCAGTGAGAGACGCGAGCGTAAAGATCCCAGCATACGTAATCGAACCGGGGCGCGGCGGCCAGCGCTTCGATCTGCGCAGCGGACTTCTGCTCGATGTGCAGGAATCCAACCACCACGTCCGCGACCTGCACGCCGGTGTTGTCGATGTAATTCTGGACATCCACTTCCCTGCCCGCAAAGCGCAGCAGGCGCACGAATGTATCTCCTAGGATGGCGTTGCGCAGGTGTCCGATATGCGCCGCCTTGTTGGGATTGATGCTCGAATGCTCGACCAGCACTTTGCCAGGCGGACCATCCGCCGCCGGGGATTGATCGCCCGAAGAACGATCGGCGGCGAGCGCCGTGGCCAACTCGGCGCGGCTTACGCGGACGTTGATGTATCCGGCCCCAGCCACCTCGAATTTCGCAAAGCCGGGAATCGCACCAACGCCCGCGACGATCTCTTCGGCAATCTTGCGCGGTGCCTTGCGAAGTTTCCGTGCGAGTTCAAAAGCGATAGGCAGCGCGTACTCGCCGAATTCGATTTTCGGCGGCTGCTCGACAACAATGTTCGCGATTTCCAAGCCATAAGTGCGACCCAGAAACACGCGCAGATGTTCGACCAGCCGAAGTTCCAGATATCGATACAAGGATGCCCTCTAACTTATTGAAGGAACAGTGATTCTAACAAATTCGCGGCAGGCGGCGGGTTTGACGGAGCTAGCGGGGTTCCCTATGATGAAAGATCGGTCGTCGGTCGCTAGTCACTGGTCGTTAGCGAACCAGCCATGTTCGCCTCCAAAATTCGCAGAATCTGTTTGCCTAACGACTAACGACCAGCGACCAACGACGATTTCTCTATGCGCATAGCCTACCTCGACTGTTTTTCCGGCATCAGCGGCGACATGTTTCTGGGCGCGCTGGTGGACGCCGGGGTGTCTCCAAAGCTTCTGGAAGACACGGTCGAGGCGCTTGATATCGGTGCGCGGTTGCAGATTTTTCGGGTACTGCGCGGAGGAATCTCGGCGACCAAAGTGGATGTGTACGCCAATGGCGAAAAAGACCTACCGCGCGAAGCGTTCTGGGAGCAGCGAGAACATGACCATCCTCACCAACACTCGCACGAGCATCATGACCACGATCACGACGAGACCGCGTGGAGGCGGGGCTCTGCCGCACCTAAGACGGGGCAAAGCCCCGTCACCACACAACATGGTCGCGGGCTGAGCGAGATTCGCCAGATTATTGAGAAAGTGGCCATCAGCAGTAATGCGAAGGCTACTGCGATCAAAATCTTCGAGGCGCTGGGCGAAGCCGAAGCCGAGATTCACAACACCTCGGTCGAGCGCGTCCACTTTCACGAAGTGGGCGCCGCTGATGCCATGGTTGATATTGTCTGCGCCGCGGTCGGAGCGGAGTCTCTTGCGGTCGAAGCATGGGTATGCTCGCCACTGAACGTGGGCGGTGGAACCGTCAAGTGCGCCCACGGAACGCTGCCCGTACCGGCGCCAGCAACGTTGAAGTTGCTGTGGAACGCGCCGGTCTATTCGTCGGGGCCACAGGTCGAACTGGTGACGCCCACCGGGGCAGCGATTGTGAAGACGCTGAGCGCGCGCTTCGCGCCATTTCCAGCGATGAAAATCGAAAAGACGGGATACGGCGCCGGAAGTCGAGAATTCCCGGAACACCCGAACTTGCTGCGGCTGACAATTGGAGAAGCTCTGCCGGCGGATGGCGCGAGCCTATCGCCATGCACATCCACATCCACATCCAATGACACCATCACCGTGCTCGAAGCAAATCTCGATGATCTGAGCCCGCAGGTGCTGGCCTACGCCATGGAGCGATTGCTGGCCGAGGGAGCGCTGGATGTGTTCAGCGTCCCCGTGCAAATGAAGAAGAGCCGTCCCGGCGCGCTGCTCACCGTGCTGGCGAAAATGGAAGACGCGAATCGCCTGACCAAAGTGATTTTTGCCGAGACCACAACCCTGGGCGTACGCCGCCGCGAGGAACTGCGGCAGACCCTCTCGCGACGCTGGGAAACAGTCGATACAACCTGGGGTCCAGTGCGCATCAAAATCGCGAACATGAATGGCAACGTCTCCAACTATGCGCCGGAGTATGAGGACTGCAAGACTCTGGCGGAGGCGCAGCACATACCGCTGCGCACGGTGATGCAAGAAGCGATTCAGCAGTATCTTCGAGGCAACCGAAAACAGTGAATCAGGCTCTGTTTCCGAGCATCTGTTTCGTATCAGGGCATCGCTTTAGCGATGCCATAAGCTTTTCCAATCAGACGCCCCTTCAGGGGCTGGCTATTTCCATCCGGAGGTTATATATGGTGAAAAGTTTGAGAATGCTCGCACTTTGTCTGACTCTCTTCGCGCTAACGCCTCTTCTCGCCTTCGCGGGATCAGCTCC
>Ga0187858_10006618_pt1 | contig 10360 bp, 8 predicted proteins | sample June2016WEW_8_15_FD_133015 | JGI IMG/M metagenome (GOLD analysis project Ga0187858, IMG submission 133015) | Peatland microbial communities from SPRUCE experiment site at the Marcell Experimental Forest, Minnesota, USA - June2016WEW_8_150 | ecosystem: Environmental > Terrestrial > Soil >...
GAAATTCCTTGCGACGGTCGGTGAGGGGAAGCAAGTCCTGTTCTTTGCCGAGAGGCAAACAATCTTCACACAGGGGGACGCCGCTGACGCGGTGTTCTACGTTCAGGAAGGCAAGATTAGACTTACTGTCGTATCCAAGTCTGGCAAGGAGGCGACCCTTGGCATACTAAGTGCCGCAGACTTTTTTGGAGAGGGTATGCTTGCCGGACAGCCCTTACGAAAGGGGTCGGCAATAGCAATGACCGCCTGCAAGCTTCTCCGCATTGACAAGAAGGCGATGATGTTCGCACTGCATCGAGAGCACGCACTCTCTGAAATGTTCGTAGCTTACTTGCTGACGCGGAACATCCGATACGAAGAGGATTTGGTTGATCAGCTTTTCAACTCAAGTGAGAAGCGTCTAGCCCGCATTCTGCTTCTGCTCGCTCGCTTCGGCAAGGAAGGCGTATCGGATTCGCCAATCCAAAGCATCAGTCAGGAAACGCTGGGAGAGATGGTGGGCACAACTCGTGGGCGGGTTAGCTTTTTCATGAATAGGTTCCGGAAATCGGGATTCATTGACTATGACGGGAGCGGGATACGGGTTCACAATTCCCTACTCAATGTCATTCTCAACGACTAGACAGGCGTTTTAGTTTTAAACCGTGATCCCCCTCTATTGTTGCCGGACCTCTTCTCATGCAAACCCCGTCAAAGAACGCATCGCGAAGTTACGGGACGAAATAGCGCAAATTAGCGAAGCGAACCGTCTTTATCTAAAAGACGGGAGGAGACGGCATGGCGCAGCAGGCGATCATGAACGCAGGCTTCAAAGATTGCAGGAAACCTTAGATCAGTTTGGATCAGTTGGTGGCCCTCACCGACTGGAAAAAACTATGAACAAGGCGTCACCGCCAAATAGAGGTTGCTGTTGAGATCGTGGTGCTTTCTGTTGATTCCGTGCTCTTCCCCTGTCTCGACTGGATTTGGCTCGGGATTGTCTTTATTCGGTGTTTCCATGTTCGTTCGCTCCCTTGTGTCGCTCAACTCTTTACAGCATTCCCCCTTATTTTACGCATTCGGCGCTACTGAGGCATGGTGACAAAAATCAGCGATTTCGCTCGACCAACCCTAACGCGCCCTAGGGTTTCTCTCAAAACTGAGCAGTCTTGAACAGACAACAAATAAGTCAGCATTGTAGGTTGACCACAGAGATGCGAAGGAACAGATGCGGACCTCCCCCCATTGTCCGCCTGTTCCTCTTAGTGGCGCAGTCTAAGGAGTCAAGGCAACCCTGCGCCACCCCCTTTTGGGAGGGTGCGGATTACACCGTTATGACAAATGAATGAGTGATGACAAATTCAGTGTCGAAGAAAGCGCGGCTTTGCTCCATGCGATTTTCCCCAACTACCCGGACATACTGGGGATGAAGCCCGCGCCGGAGGTCGGAGCGTTCTTGTGGACCCTGCGAGCCGGAGAGCCGTGGCAAACGGGCGCAGAACGCACTGGCACCAACCAAATAGCCTGCCAGTAACACCTTTCCGATTACATGAACTAACGAGTTGTTTGGCGGTGATTGAAATCACAGCTCCCTATGCTGCGCCGTGGAAACATAGCAGCAGTGAAAGATGAGCACATACCCGATTTCGACGGATGCTGGCAGTGCAAAGACGCCGTAACCATCGTCCTCCCGACTGGCGAAATGTATAGGGTGTGCGCACCCAGCAAGTGGAAGAGTTATGAATGCGCGGGGAAACAGCTAATTGCCTCAAAGAAGCTAGTATCCCACGTTGATCTCGCACAACCAGCGAAGCCTTTGCAGCAGCGACGGTAGAATCGAGTGCAAGCGTGATCTCGGCTGGATGCGTTTACCACGGTGCTCGCCGCTACAGCAGTCCGCCGGTCTGTATTACCAGATCATCCAGCGCCATTTCCAGCTTCGTAAATCGCCGCCCCGATTTTCGGATGCTGTCCGATCTTCTTTTGCAAGACTCTTAGAATCGGAGCACTCTTGATGTGGGCTTCCGCCTCGGTTACTTTATGTTCAGGATCGGATTTCTTCGGTGTTTCCCTGACTACTCGCTCCCTTGTGTCACCCGATTCCTTACCGCAACAGAATAGTAAAAGCAGCCCGAATAGTGAATCTTCAACAGGAGAACTGACGGTGACGAGAGACGCGGCTTTGAATCTAGCCAAGCTTTGGGTCGCGGCGTGGAACGCTCATGATTTGGACTTGATCATGGCGCACTATGAGGATGCAGTCGAGTTGACCTCGCCCGTTGCTGCCCAGCTATTGGGATCAACTGATGGCAAGGTGGTCGGAAAACCAAACTTGAGAGCTTATTTTCAGCGAGGGCTAGACGCTTACCCTGAACTCCGCTTTCATCTTGAGGACGTGCTGTGGGGTATGAACAGCGTGGTGCTCTATTACACAAATCAAAAGGGCACGCGCACGGCAGAGTTTATGGACTTGTCAGCACATGGGAAAGTGACACGAGTTGTGGCGAATTACGGTACGTAGGAACCCAACTCCTAGTCAGGGTCGCATCGATGAGAAGTTACGAAGTTACGCCGACTATCCATCTCCCCACCGTATACCAACTGAGCTACGTCGCCTTCTGGTTGCGTTGTTTCAGTTTACCAAATCGGCGCCGAAAACAAGCTGGCAAGCCATCTTCGTGGAGAAAATCGCCTTCGCGCAGATGTGATCTATGCGGCGCGCGACGCCGCCAGTGCTTCGTATTCCTGTTGTGACTGCGCTGGCAGCAGAACCCACAGCGTATAGACTCCCACCGCCGTACCAAATGGGATGTTGAACAACGAGATGAATCCCAGGACCAAAGCGATGACCCGAGCCCAGGATTCGCGCTGCAACAAACCCCATCCGGCGAGAAATCCGCAGGCAGCTTTCGCCAGGATGAAGATGGCGACAACGCTCAGCAACGAACGTAGGAATCCGGTGGGTGTCTCCGGCGGTGCTCCCATTTCGTGCAAGTGGGCAAACAACGTGTTAGCGACCAGATAAAGGATCACGCCACCGATAGTGTTGAAAGCCGAAATAGCTAGCCAAAGTATTCCCAGCAAATGCACGTGCCCCTGCACGCGACCGGGACGAAGTTGCATTGCGGTGATGGGGCCGACGACTTGCTTTCCGCAGCCACTGCAAAATGCCTGACCCGGTTGTACTGCTGCACCGCATCCATCGCAGAACATAATCTCCCCCGCTTCTATCGATCGATTACTCAACAGAGGGTACGGAATTCTAGCTTGAGAGTTCCGTCTGGAATGAGGAAGTGGGTTAGCCCAATTTCTGTAAGTAGATGGCGAGGCGCCTGTCCGCCGTGCAAACGAAAAGGCCGCCCGGCAACAGGGCGACCTTCTCTTTATCAAGGGAGAATAGTTCCAACGGAGGCTTAGATCCCGTCAAAACTTTCCGTACAAAATCTTATGAGTCGAAAAAGGGAGGTGTCAAGCAATTTTTGGGAAATAAATGTCTTTGTTTTCAATAACTTGCGTAACCAAGCAACACATTGGTGCTATGCTCCAATTTGAGACAAAATGCTGTCACAAACGCCGTAAGCCGATGCTGCTAAGCCACTTAAGACCCGTTTGAACTGTCGGCTGCGGAGGAATGTCTGGTGCTGGATCCCCCCGAGACCCGCTCCGACAGGTCCAATGAAATGAACTCGTCCTGGTCGGCACGACCAAAAATTGGACCCGGGAAATAGCGTCGCAGCAGAACACGGGCGCCTCCGAAAGCAACACCTGCGGCTAAAGATATCGCGCCCACAATGATGCACAGCAAAATGATGTTGACCAGCAAATTCGCAACGTTGTTCCTCTTGTCGAAATACGTGTTCTCATTCCAGGTAACGCTGGCTTCGTAGTTCACCGCACCTAAAAGGGTCTGCGCGTCGCTTTGCGAAAGCGGTCCCGCCGCGATTGCCACGATCGGTCCCGTGCGCTTATCAAAAAACGGACCGATGTTTTCGACTCCTTCCACTCCTGCTTGCGGTTGAGCAGCATGATGCACGGTATCAATGCGCCGCAAATGCTCGGCAGCCAACGCCGGCGTGGGATACTCGATCAGCATCAGCGTGGCTGCGCCCCCCGGCGTCGAGTACTGCCCCAGAACAACCTCCGGGCTCGAACTGAAATCCACCAGCGTTGCCGGAAGCGGAGAAGAGATCCCCCCAAGACTGACCGGTCCCTCCGCATACTTTTCGGTATTCGCCTGATAGCCGTGACGCGGCATGAAGGCGAGAATCGGCGGCAGATTGCCGGCATTTCCACCGGGACGCGGCAGAGCGCCGGCAAGTTCACGCAATCCGGCCGCGGACATTACGGACATCTGGCTGAACAAGGCTTCCACCAGGATGTGGCCGCGATAAAAGAGAACCCGTTGATCGCGCGATGCGCCCTGATCCCCAATTTCTTCCCGTGCCATTTCTGGCTGCAAATAGAAAGTGTAGGCACCGAAGGCGCCACTGGCATCCGCGAACCTAGCCGCACGGATTTTCAGCGTGCGGCCGTCATCACTCTTGTATGTAGCCGCCTCGAAGTCGGTGAATCCATACTCCTTAAGAAGCACCGCGTTGGTGGGGTCCGCGGCGTTCGCATCCTTGCTGGACTGAGGCGCCCTTTCGATCTGCCAGCCGGCAAATTGCTTGGGGAGAATGGGCGGAGCGGGCGTTTCCGCACTCGGGCCAGCAGCGAAGACGAAGCTCCCGAGGGAAATGACCACCGCAAGTATTGCTCGAGACCTGAGAAGCTGCATAAACCCACCGCTTGGCACAGAACCCTTCTTTAATTAGACCACACAGGAGAAGAAAAGGTTTCCGGGTGAGACTTTTTTGGTTGGAGCTTCGCGGATGCTGTCGTGGTGAAGACGAAGGTTGAATGTTGAGGGAAGCTACTGCCCGGCCGATTTATCCAGCTTGCTGGCCACCTTTACCCCGCTCAACCCGTTCACATATTTGGCAATGCCGCGGTAGAGCGATTCAGCGATGCGTTCCCGATATTCGCTGGTGGCGAGCCGATGCTCGTCGGTAGGATTGCTGACGAAGGAAACCTCGGCAAGAATCGAGGGCATGTTCGCGCCAATCAGCACAATGAATGGAGCCTTCTTCACACCGCGATCGCGAATGGCCGGGCTCTTGATGGCAAGCCCGGTGTGCAAGGATGCCTGCACGTCCCCCGCAAACTCTCGCGACTCTTCGATTTTTTCCTTGAGCGCGATCTTCTTCACCAGATCCTGAAGTTCGTAGATGGATTTTTCCGAAACTGCGTTCTCGCGCGCAGCCACATCCAGCGCTTCGGGCGAAGAGGTGAAATTCAAATAATAAGTCTCCACTCCCCGCGCGTCAGGATCGTGGCTGGAATTGGCGTGAATCGAAACGAACAAGTCGGCACGAGCCTGATTCGCGATGGCCGTGCGTGTTTCCAGCGGGATGAACGTGTCGTCTTTTCGCGTGTAAACCACTTCCGCACCCAGCCGTGTCTCCAGCAATTTTCCCAAACGCCGGCCCACGTCGAGCACCAGATCCTTTTCCTCGAGCCCGTTAGGACCGATGGTGCCGGTATCGTGGCCGCCATGTCCGGGATCGATCACGATCTTGCCGATTTTCAATCCCAGCGCGCGAATTAGTGAACGATCACCACTCGCCGTAGGCTTCGCCTCGCGCACCCCGAGGTCCGAAACACTGCCCGATCTGCCGGAAGCAATCGTGCGCGAATTCGACCGATGTCGCGACCCGGATAAGTCGCTCCGGCCCGCGGGAACGCTGGCATCGGAAGTCTCGGATTCGCCATCCACATCGCTATGCGTCAATTTTCTCGCCGCGATACTATTTCGGGGCGTGGTTACTTTCTTCGAGTCTTGAACATTACGCTTTGCGATTGCGGTTTCCGGGATTCCGCTATTGTCATCGTCGTCGGCATCGACCACTTTTTTCACCACTGTAGTTTGCGGTTTTCCAGCGACTGCGGAAACCTCCGTCGCGGACGGCATCGCAGATGCGCTCGCCTCAGCATCCGTCGAAGCGACTTTTCCTGCGGTAGGATCGGCCAAAGCGCTGGTCGCCCCTGCAGACTTTTCCGAGGAGCTTGGATCGAGTTCAGAACCCACGGGCGGGGGAACCATGTTTTCCGTATCTGCCAGGGAAGAATCGACGGCTTCTTTGTGCTGCTTCGCCCGCCCATTCTTGCCGTGAATGTCGATGATCAGACGATATGGATTGGGCAGCAGGAAAGCGTCGTAATCGGAGAGATTATCAACCTCGAGGACGACCCGCGTGCGGCCGGGAGCGAATTGGGCAACGCGAACCTTCTGCAGAAATCCATCCTCTACGTCGAAGCTTTTTCCGACAAGCGTGGAAGCCAGTTTGGTGTTCCGCAGATCGAAAAAGATCCGCGCCGGGCGGGCAATGCGCTGCGACGAAAATTTCACGTCGCCTTCCAAGTCAATGGCCACGCGTGTGTAGTCGGGCGTGGACCAGTGGCGGATGCCGGTCACTCGTGGCAGATGTCCGGAGCGCGCGCCCGAAGATTCATCTCTGGCGGAAGCTGGCCGGGAAACGCTCTCCCCTGCGACTATCCCTTTCTTGGGGATGTCGTCGTGAGGGTTTTTTTCAGACTGCGCTTTCTCGGTGAAATTTCTCGCCTCTGATGCCTTCTCGGCTTCGTCTTGCCGGTTCAGTTCGACGATAGCCTGACGGGAGCCGTCGGCCAGGCGATTGTGGGGGTAGTGGTGCAGAAAATCCTGAAACGCGGAGCGCGCCGCTTCGGGATCGTTGAGGTCCTCTTTATAGATTTCGCCGATCGTGAACAGACCGTCGAAGCGGTACTTACTGCCGGGATATTCGCGGCGCAAGAATCTATACTGCTCGATGGCTTCGTTCAGGATCTTGTTGTCGTCGAAATGCCGGCCCATTTCCACCAGAGTCTCGGCAACAGCCACCACGCTGGGATCAGCTTTGGTGGAAGTGGGCGCGCCCAAATAAACTGCACGGTATGCATTCACCACGCGCTGGTAATCGCGGCGCGTTCGCTCCGCCGTGGGCCGTCCGTTCAGAGCCTCGCGCATCCGCTCCGCGGCGGCGAAGTGCTCCCGCGCCCAGGCATCGGAATGGTGAACGCGCGCGTTTGCCGGCGGCGTGGCCAATAAGGCCAGCCCAAGCAACGCTCCCCACAGACCGCGCTCCCGCGATGAGCTCTTCAAATTAGCCAGCCCGCGCCTTCGTTCCTGCTTTTTTGAACCAGTTGGTTGAACCAGTAACCCGGTTGCCTGAGATAGCGATCGAGATCAATACCAGATGCCGCAAAACTAATCGGTGTTGCTGATGTAAAGCACGCCCCGCGCATCCCGCTGCATTCTCACGGGATCGTGAGGTACGCCGCCGCCGTCAAATGTGGCTCCGCCATAGTAAAGATTGGTAATCCGCCGGACATAGTTTTGGGTTTCCGCGAAACGCGGCACGCCCGAACTGCGGGCCACGGCTCCCGCGCCAGCGTTATAAGCCGCCAGGGTCAATTTGATGTCGCCGCCATAACTCTCCAGGAGTTGTTTCAAATGTCGCACGCCGGCATCCACATTCTGTTCCGGATCAAACGGATTCTTCACGTTCAATTGACGCGCCGTCGAAGGCATCAACTGCATCAATCCCATTGCTCCCTTGCGCGACACCGCATTCGGATTGAAGTTCGATTCCACCTTCACTACGGCCCGCACCAGATTTGGATCCACGTTATGCCGGGCCGCAGCCTCTTCAATCGCGCCATCGATATCGACGGACGTTGCCCCTATTCCGCGAGAATTGGCGGCTACAATTTTGGCGTTTGCCGATTGGCTGGATTCTCGACCGATATACTGGCTAACCTCGGCCGCGGCCGACCGCGCGGCCCGCATCGATGCCGCATTGACCGGAGGCACCGGCTTCCAACGATTCTCCTTCGAACTCCAGTACATCAGCGTCCGCCGCGGCGATTCAGGGGCTTCAGCGCGGTGAGCTGGACCAGCCACGACCGAATCGTTCACGTAAATCTTGCGGCCGTTATCGTCAGTCGCTGTAATCTTTTCGGAAGATCCATCGCCGTCAGCAGCACAGAGTTGGGGTGCGAGAGAAAGAGAGGTCGCGGCTATCGTGCTGGCCATCAGGGCGAGTTGCAGGCGCTTTCGCATTACCGGGCTTATACCCTCATAGAGCGAAGACAGACTTCACCCTCGCATGTAACTACCCGGAACCCGACGGAGAACCTTCAACCAGAGTAAGACGATTATAGGCCCTGGACCGGGGGCGGGCAATCAATCCGAAGGGAGTAGAACCACCGAAGTAATATTTGCAAACTCCTGAAAATAAGCGCCTTATGCCGGGCGATTAGAAATGACTCATGCCCCCCTCTCCAGCCCCAGCCCGAACGCATCCAGCGACAACGAGCGCAGCAAGTTGCGGCGCATGCCCCGCTCCACCTCCGCCAGCCGCTCAGAGGCCGACGCAATCCAGTCAAAATCCGCGGACTCCGCGAGCCTGCTGAGTTGGCTCTGGATGTCGGTATTGTGAACCAACTCAGGCGCTCCCGAGCCCAGAAACATCAGATCCCGCAGCAGCGAATAAAGCGTTCCGAGAAGGCGCTCCGTTTTGTCCCGGCCCTCGGCGCCGGGACGATACGACTCCGTAACTTTGAACAGCGCGGTGTGCTCGCTTCCCAGCAGCGCGGAGCTCAGGATGTTCAGCGCATCGGCACGGGCCGCCACGTAAGCTTCGACGTCGAAGGTGCGCGCCCGCCCCAACGCCCCTTCGGAGAGTCTGGCGACCAAGGCTCGCTGCGCTGGTTTCCACTCCGGACGATGTTCAGCTAGATATCGCTCGACGTCTTCCACCGCTAGAGCGGAAAGCGGAAAGACCATCGATCGCGACCGGATCGTCGGAAGCAGTTCACCGGGATTTTCCGACAAGAGAAAAATTGTGGCGAACTCCGGAGGCTCTTCCAGAACTTTAAGCAGCGAATTCGCCGCCTCTTTCATGAAAGCCGAGTCGGTAAAAATGTAAACTCGTTCCCGAGCATCCGACGGGCGGTAATGAATGGTTTCGATGACCCGCCGCACCTGATCCACTTTGATCATCATCTGCGGAGGGTCGGGCGGGATGACGAGCACATCCGGGTGAGTCTGAACAAAAAGGCGAGTCTCTTTCTTGTCCGTCTCGCGCAGACCTTCGCGCGTCTCCACCGCTTCGGCAAAGCGGGCCTCGAGATCGGCAGATTGCGCGATTCGGCGGCAATTCGAACATTGCCCGCAGAAATCCGGGAGCCCATCCCTTTCACTCGGCGTCAGACAATTCAAAGCCTGTGCCAGCATCAGCGCCAACGTGTACTTGCCCGACCCCCTTGCGCCGGAAAGAATCACCGCATGCGGAAACCGATTTCGCGCCAGCATATCGCGCAGGCGATGGACAGTTTCAGAGTTACCGTGAAAATCAGAAAAAGACATTAGTCAGCACCACACAAACTGAGGGCGCCCCACTGTAACTTCGTATGAGCGATGCCAGATGTCAGCGTATTCCCCCGTCGACATTTTGACACCGTAAGGTCCCCCATGCCAGTGGCGAACACTAGCCAATTAGCCGGCATGCCCCTCGGCCAATGAAAATCATCACGCTGTCAATATCATCCGTCAGGTCGACTTTCCCATAGGGGCCGAGGATGGTTTCGCTCTCCAGCATGTCCCCTCCGCCGGTTTCACGCCACAGTTGTTTCAAATCATCTGGAACGACGCGCCTTCGCTTCCTCAGGCACCCGTCCCTCGTCCCTGGGGTCGTGAGATGGGCCCATTTGCGAAAGCCAGCTCTGGCCGTTTCGCCATGTCTCGTTGGAGCATTTCTATCATTCGCGATACGACTCTTTGGGTGATCTCAGTCTTAGCCTCTTCCCCACCACGTCGAGGATTTTCACATGCGTCTGCGCCGGCGTGCCGCGAGCGTCCACCGCAACCACCCGTTGCGGCTCCCGTGCGGCAATCGCTAAATAGCCTTCATGCACCCGGCTGAAAAAACTTCGACTCTGCCGCTCGAAGCGATTTTCGTCGGCATGTTTGCTAGCGCTTTTATTTGCCCGGTCGACGGAGTGCCGGTTGCGCCTTCGAGCACGCCCCAGGCTCATTGCCGGGTCGGAGTCGAGCAACACCGTCAAGTCTGGCTGCAAGTTTCCACACAGCACGCGGTGTAACTCGAGTACAGCTTCGCTCCCTAGCTTGCGTCCGCTGCCCTGGTACGCCTCCGTAGAATCGGTAAAGCGATCACAGAGCACAATTTCCCCGTGATCGAGCGCCGGCTGAATGACTTCTGCAATCTGCTGGGCGCGCGAAGCAAACATCAAGGCCATTTCC
>Ga0187858_10006620_pt1 | contig 10359 bp, 7 predicted proteins | sample June2016WEW_8_15_FD_133015 | JGI IMG/M metagenome (GOLD analysis project Ga0187858, IMG submission 133015) | Peatland microbial communities from SPRUCE experiment site at the Marcell Experimental Forest, Minnesota, USA - June2016WEW_8_150 | ecosystem: Environmental > Terrestrial > Soil >...
ATCTCACCGCGGATAGTCTGGGCGTGCTCGCTCACATAGGCATCGGCCACAATGAGCGATTGCTCGATCATGGCCCGCGTGCGCGTCGAGAAGAAACGATCGAGACCACGATCGAGCGTCGTGCTCGCGACTACGGCGACGAGCACGGTCGGAACTGCGGCAATCACTGCGAACAGACCGACGATCTGCACATGAAGCCGTGAGCCCGCATATCCGCGCCGGCGTGCGCGCACGACAACCCAAACTTCTCGCCCGATGATCGCGAGCAGCAAAAGCCCGGCGGCAAGATCGGCCAGGAGGAGCTTGACCACGACTTCGTGCACGGGCGCAATCGGGGTCAGTCCCGCCAGCACCACAAAGGTCGCGGTAGCGCAGAGAAGAGCGATGCCGACCGCGATGGCCCCAATGAGCCGGGAGGCGGCCGGCATGGGCGCGCCCGCGGCCGGGTCGAGCGGCGCAACCGGTGCGACCGGCCGCGTCGCGGTCGCGGCCGGGTCGAGCGAGGCGACCTGATCGACAGTCGTCATGGACGCCTTAGGAATTGGGACTTCGGCGGAGCATAACGAATGGAGCCCAGCCACTCGCGCCAGTGATGCTTTTATACAACAATGTTGCCAGATTGCGACAATTCCTAGGCGTCGTTTCGCCGTGCGGGCCCAAAGCCGGCGATCTCATCAAACGAGGCCTATCGCAAATATGGATTCCGGGCTGGTGCGCTGGGCGCGCCCCAGAATGACGGATCAGCCGCCACCGCTTCGATAAACCTGGATTTCCAGGTCGCGGATTTTCTTGCGCAGCGTGTTGCGGTTGACGCCAAGAAGGTCCGCGGCACGAATCTGATTGCCGCGGGTCGCCGCCAACGCCGCAGCGAGGAGCGGCGCCTCCACCTCGCGCAGAATGCGGTGATAAAGACCGGGCGGCGGCAGACCTTCGTCGAAGCCCGAGAAATAGCGCGCGAGGTAACGCTCAACCGCGTTCGACAGGTTTTCATCCCCGCGCTGAGTCTCGCCGGGCGCAACAAGCGCGGGCTGCGACAATTCGGCGTCGACCACAGCGGCGGTAATCGTCTCCTGCGGGTAGAGGGCGGCGAGGCGCCGGGCAAGATTCTCCAGTTCCCGCACGTTGCCGGGCCAGCGATGCCGCCGCAACCGTTCCAGAGCGGCCTGGTCGATCTGCTTCGGCGGCAAGCCTTCGCGCTCGACTTGCGCGAAGAAATGCCGGATCAAATCGGCAATATCCTCGGTGCGCTCGCGCAGCGGCGGCAATCGCAGCGGCACCACGTTAAGGCGGAAGAACAGATCCTCGCGGAACAACCCTTGCTGGATGAGCTGCCGCAGATCTTTGTTGGTCGCCGCGATGATGCGCACGTCGGCCTTGATCGGGGTGCGGCCGCCGACCGTGGTGTACTCGCCCTGCTGCAGCACCCGTAAAAGCCGGGTCTGCGCTTCCATCGGCATGTCGCCGATCTCGTCGAGAAAAAGCGTGCCACCCTCGGCCTGCTCGAAGCGGCCAGCGCTGCGCGAGTTGGCGCCGGTGAAAGCACCTTTCTCGTGGCCGAACAGCTCGGACTCAATGAGGTCGCGCGGAATCGCCGCCATGTTGATGGCAACGAACGGGCCGGCGCGCCGCTTGCCGTAATCGTGCAATGCGCGCGCGACCAATTCCTTGCCGGTGCCAGATTCACCGCTGATCATCACGGTCAAATCCGTCTGCATCAGCCGCGCCAGCACACGATAGATCTCCTGCATCGCCGGCGAGCGGCCGACAAGCGGGATCGATTCAAAATCCTCGGCTTTGACCGGCTGCCGGGTGCGATCCTTCGGTTCCGACAAGGCGCGGCCGACGATGGCGATGAGCTCCTTGAGGTCGAACGGCTTCGGCAGATACTCGTAGGCTCCGCGCTCCGACGCGCGGATCGCCGTCATAAACGTATTCTGCGCGCTCATGATGACGACCGGCAGGTCAGGTCTGGCCTTCTTAATGCGCAAAAGCATATCGAAGGCGTTTTCGTCCGGCAGCACGACGTCGCTGATGATCAGATCGCCGTCGCCCTGGCTGATCCAGCGCCAAAGCGTCGCGGCATTGCCGGTCGAGCGGACCTCGTAGCCGGCACGCGACAGCGCCTGATTGAGGACGGTCCGGATCGCCGCATCATCGTCGGCAACGAGAATGTTTCCCGCTGGCATCAATGATCCTCTCGTGGCTGAAGGGCTGCGTCCGGCTCGGCGCCCTCACCGGTGTACATCGGCATGAGAACGCGAAAGATGGTTCGTCGCGGCTGCGACTCGCACTCGATAATGCCGCCATGATCGCCAACGATCTTGGCCACGAGCGCGAGCCCGAGCCCCGAGCCCGTCGGCTTTGTGGTGACGAACGGATCGAACAAATGCGGCATCAACTCCTCCGACACCCCGGGCCCGTTGTCCTTCACGCAGAATTCCAGCGGCAGCGAAATGCGCGTCTTTGCGCCCGGAACCGACAGACGCACGCCGGGACGAAAGGCAGTCGAGAGTGCGATTTCGCCGCCTGGGCTTTCACCGATCGCCTCGGCCGCATTCTTGACCAGGTTCAAGAAAACCTGAACCAGCTGGTCGCGGTTCGCCAGTACCGGCGGCAGCGAAGGATCGTAGTCCTCGACAAATTTAAGGTGGCGGGCGACACCGGATTGCGCGAGCCGTTTTACGTGATCGAGCACAACATGAATGTTAATAGGTTCGCGCTCGACCGGACGCTCGTCGGCGAAGACCTCCATCCGATCGACAAGCTTCACAATGCGATCGGTTTCGTCGCAGATCAGCCGCGTCAACGTACGGTCGTCGTCCTCGACCGATTGCTCGAGCAACTGTGCCGCGCCGCGGATGCCCGATAGCGGATTTTTGATCTCATGGGCAAGCATGGCGGCGAGCGCAATCACCGAGCGCGCCGCACCGCGGTGCGTGAGCTGGCGGTCCATCTTGTCGGCGATCGAGCGCTCCTGCAGCATCACGACCACGTAGTCCCGCCGCTCGGGCAGCGGCGCGACGTGCAGGTCCACCGCGCGATCGCCGGGATTTCGCGGCGTGCCGAGATCGACCTTGTACTCATTGACCGCCGCGCCGGTCGCTCGGACTTGGTCGACAAGCGTGAGCAATGGACTGCCGAAGGGAACGAGATCTTTCAGCAGGTGGCGCCGCAACAGCGGTAGCGAAACTTCGAAGAAGGCTTCCGCCGCCACGTTGGCGTCAGCCACTTTGCCGTCGGATGACACGACGATGACGGGATGAGGCAGCGCGTTGAGCACGGCATCGGCGGCCGTTCCCATCAGCAATAGCTCGGCGGTCCTCATGCCGTGATCCTTGGCGCTGGATCCAAAGGGGGGCGAACGCAAGCCCCGTCACCAAGGAACGCTGCTTGAGCTAAGGGCGACGGGGTCGACAAAAATGGTCCGCTGGACAATGTGCACACGAATTAGGCGCTACCTATGTTCTGCATAGAGTTTAGCCAAAACCCCGAGGGGCGCAAGTGTTGCAGTGCAATATGGACCCTTTCGTGGTGTTTTGCATAGCTGGCCTGTGGATTTTGGAAGTGGAAGCAAATCCAGGGCTTAGGCGGCACTAGGCCCCATCGCTGCACATGCGCTAAAGCGGATGCCGGAAACGTGAGCGGAGCAAGATTTCATGGCGGCAAAGGTGGCGGCTGTCATAGTTGCCGGCGGACGCGGGTATCGCGCCGGCGGCGAGGTGCCGAAGCAATATCGAGAAATCGCTGGGGAGCCGGTGATCCGCCCTACTCTCCTTGCATTTCTTCGCCACTCGCAGGTCGATGCCGTGCAACCCGTTATTCACCCGGACGACGAGAGCGCCTTTGCCGCGGCGACCGCCGGACTAAAGAACCTGCTGGCCCCGGTTCCAGGCGGCGCCACGCGACAGGCCTCCGTGCGCGCCGGACTCGAGGCGCTCCAAGCCACCGCGCCCGACTTCGTCCTTATTCACGATGCGGCGCGGCCGTTCTTGAGCGCCGAGCTAATCTCTCGCGCGATTGCCGCCGCGGAACAATACGGCGCCGCGGTGCCCGCCATCGCCATCACCGACACTGTAAAGAAGATCGACGAGCAAGACATGGTGAGCGAAACACTCGATCGCAGCCGCTTGCGCACGGTGCAAACGCCGCAAGCGTTCGGCTTCGGCCTCATCGTCGATCTACACCGTCGCGCGGCAGCGGCCGGCCGCGAGGACTTCACCGACGACGCCGCCCTTGCAGAATGGGCCGGTCAGCGTGTCAGCGTGTTCGCCGGCGAGGCCACCAACGTGAAACTGACAACCCAGGACGACTTCGCCCGCGCCGAGGCGCTGCGCATGACGGCGCTTTCGGACGTGCGCACGGGAAACGGATTTGACGTGCACGCCTTCGGCGATGGCGACCACGTCATGCTTGCCGGCGTCCGCATCCCGAATGGGCGCGGTGTGACCGGACATTCCGACGCCGACGTGGCGCTGCATGCACTCGTCGACGCCATTTTGGGCGCGCTCGCCGAAGGCGACATCGGGGTGCACTTTCCGCCGAGCGATCCGCAATGGCGGGGAGCATCATCCGACCGCTTTCTCGCCTTTGCCTGCGAGCGCGTGCGCGCGCGCAACGGCGTGATTGCGCACCTAGACGTGACCATCGTCTGCGAGACCCCGCGCGTCGGTCCGCATCGGGATGCGATGCGCGGACGCATCGCTGAGATCGCCGGCATTCCGATCGGCCGCGTGGCGATCAAAGCGACGACGAGCGAGAAAATGGGTTTCACCGGCCGCGGCGAAGGCATCGTGGCGATGGCAACGGCGACGGTGCGGCTGCCGTGGAGCGCGTCGTGATCGACAAAGCATTGCGCGAGTCGGCAACGCACCTGCTCGATGTCTTTCGCGCGCGCGGATTGAAACTTGCGACTGCGGAATCCTGTACCGGTGGCCTGGTCGCCGCGACGCTCACCGAAATTGCCGGCTCGTCCGATGTCGTCGATTGCGGCTTCGTTACTTATTCGAATGAGGCAAAACAGGCGTTGCTCGGCGTGCCGTCTGCGACCCTCAAGCGCCACGGCGCCGTCAGCAGCGAAACCGCGACAGCCATGGCCGCCGGCGCCCTGAAAAATTCGCACGCTGATGTGTCGGTGGCGATTACCGGCATCGCCGGTCCGGGCGGCGGCTCAAAACAAAAACCCGTCGGCCTCGTCCATTTCGCCGCGGCAAGCCGCGACGGACGCCGTATCGCCCGCAGCCGCCGCTACGGCAAGATCGGACGCCGCGGCGTGCGGCAGCGCTCCGTCGCCGAAGCGCTCGCGCTTCTGCAATTGCTGGCGCAGAAGTCAGATGGCTAGAGCGCCGGAACGCATCACGTCTCAAGCTGATGGATGGTGCGGTTCGCGGTGCGCAGACGCCCGCTCAGCTCGCGGCCGATTGCGGCCATGAATCGGATGGCGGCCCCGGGTACCGTCTTGGCCAGCGCAGCGAAGTCCGCATTGGTTAAGCCGTAGCATACGAGTTCGTCGTCGGCGACGACCGAAGCCGAACGCGGCCCTTGATCAAGAATGGGCAGCTCACCGAACACGGTACCGGGCGCGAAGGTTGCCAGACGGATATTGGCACCGTTGGGAAGATGCAGATAGGCGCTGGCCGTGCCTTTGGTGACGATCAGCACTTCATCGCCCGAATCGCCTTCGCGAAAAACGACCGCGCCGCGGTCATATGACTTGCGCGTCATGTAAGATTCGATGGCCTCGAGGTCCGTCCGCTCGAACCCCGCGAACAGGGCGACCTCCGCCAGCTCGATTTCCGTCGCGCCCATGTGGCCCTGAACGCGCAGGAGATCATCTTCCGCCCGTTGCATAGCGCGATCGACGTCGGAAAAGATGTCGGCACGGTCCAAAGAGGCAAATGCGCCGAATTCCTCAAGGCGGTCCATCACTGTCGTTTGCTCACCGGCGGCCAGCAGCAAGTCGATTTTTCGTCGGGCAAGATCCGATTTAAGTTCGAGCAGAACGTTCGTGCCCGTGCTATCGATCTCCGTGAGACGGCGCAAATCGAGAATAACGCAGGCCGTCCCCTGTCCCAATGCCGCCTCGATGTTTTTCACCATCGTCTCGCCGGTGCCGAAGAACAGCGCTCCTTGCAACTCCATGACCAGAATCGCGCTGCCGGCGCGTTCGAGAAACGCCCGCTCCGGGGCCGTGCGGGACTTTCGCGAGTGACTGACGTCGCAACGATAACTCCGCCGCACAACCGACCGGCTCATATGGAAAACGAACAGCACGACAGCAATCACCACGCCGATGAAGACCGCAAGCACGATGTTGAGCGCGACGGAAAGCACCGCGACCACGACGACGACCAGGAGATCGAAGATAGTGCTGATGCGCAGCGACCTGGGAGCGCCGCGAACTCGGCTCAGGAGCCGCAGGCTCCATAAATCGAAATGCTGCGCGGCTATCACCATGATCACCGCCGAAAGCGCGACACGCGGGATGTCGCCAAGCCACCTGAACAGGAAAACGCTCGCTACGAGCAAAGCCGCTGCATTGACCAGGACCGAAAGCGACGATTGCGCGCCGAACGTCCGGTTGGTGAGACTGGCGCCGATATTGACGCCGCCGGTGATGCCGCCGAAGCAGGCGGCGGCGAGGTTGGCGATACCGAGCCGCAGCAGAATGCGGTCACCGTCCCGTCGCTCTTCGCCAGGAGCAGTCACCAGCTTGCTGCACAAGAGAGCGTCGATCGACGCGATAATGGCAAGAGCCATTGCGCCGCCGATGATTGTCGGCGCAAAAGTCAGGACATCACCGCTGCCCTTCAAGTCGGCCAGGTAAGGGAAAGCGGTCAGCCCCATGCTCGCGCGCTCCTGGCTCGCTATGACCGGGCCGAGATAGGCGCCGAGGCCGGCAAATTGGCAGAAATAATAGAGCACGCATCCAAGTACGATGCCAACCAGCATAGGCGGCACCTTCGGCATGATCTTGCGCGCGTTCCACATTGCAGCGAACGTGATGGCGGCGATGATCACGCTGAGCGGTTTGATGGATGCCCAATGCGCAGGGACCTGCGTGAACGGGACATTGTGATCGAAACCACAGACGTTGCCCAGTTGCACCAGGAACAGTAATAGCGCCGCCGCGTTCTGAAAGCCCGCCATGACCGGCTGCGGTGCGAACTTGATCAAGGTGCCGAGCTTGACGAAGCCGAACAAGGCTTGCAGGACACCGCCGAGAAGAATGACGGAAAATGCAATGGCAAGAATAAGTGGAACTCCACCGGCCGCAATCTCCGGCGCGTCGGAATGAACAAGCCCATAGATCAGGATGCCTAGAAAGAAGGTGGTGTTGACCCGGGGGGCATAGACAGTCGTCGTCTTGTCGCCGAGCACAACGCAGACGATGGCGACGACGAGTGCGGTCGTGAGCCCGGCCAACGCGCCATCGGCAAAATAGTTTTCGCCGAACGACGCGAAGGCAAACATCCCGTAGCCCATGGCGAGCGGAATTGCGATGGCCGCGGAGACGAGGCCGCCGAAAACGTCGCTGCGTACATGCTTCGACCAGCCCATCAGTCACAGCGCCCCATCCAGCGAGTGCCCTTCTTTCGCTACTAGCCGAGGTCAGCCGTCAGCGCCAGCGATCGTCGACGCACTAAGCCGGTCGCGTGCCGTAAACCTGGTCGGCACGCCGCTCGAAGGCAGTGGCGAAGCGGCGGAAGGCAGCATCGAAGACGGCGCCCATCAATAGGCCGAGCGCGCGGCTGCGAAATTCATAAACGATGAAAAATTCGACGTCGCAGACGCGATCTTGGACCGGCCGGAAATTCCACCGGTTGTTCAAGCGGCGAAACGGGCCTTCGAGGTATTCGACCAGAATTTCGAGATGAGGCCGGTCGAGCGTGACGCGACTCGTAAATGTCTCGCGAACAAGCTTGTAGGCGACGGTCATATCGGCAACGATCACATCCTTGCCGCCTTCCTGCAACCGCTTGCGCACGGTGAGCGACTGGCACAACGGCACGAATTCCGGATAGTGCTCGACGTCGGCGACGAGATCGAACATCTCGGACGCGGCGTGTTGCACGCGCCTCGTGGTGGACAATTGCGGCATGGATCAGCGCGCCGTCCGCAGCGCCTTCAGCCGAGCGAAATCCTCGCCCGCATGGTGCGAGGAGCGCGTCAGCGGACTTGCGGAAACCATCGAGAAGCCCTTGGCATAGGCGATTGTCGCGAGCGCCTTGAACTCGTCCGGCGGCACGAAGCGCACGACGGGGTGATGCTTGCGCGAGGGCTGCAGATATTGCCCGATGGTGAGGAAATCCACCTCGGCCGCGCGCAGGTCATCCATCACCTGCAGCACTTCGTTGCGCTCTTCGCCGAGACCCACCATGATTCCCGACTTGGTGAAAATCAGCGGATCGAGCTCCTTGGCGCGCTGCAACAGGTGAACCGATGCGAAGTAGCGCGCCCCCGGTCGCACCGTCAGATAATTCGACGGCACGGTTTCGAGGTTGTGGTTGAACACATCGGGCCGCGCGGCAACGACGGCTTCGACCGCACCTTTCTTGCGCAGAAAGTCGGGCGTCAACACCTCGATCGTCGTGCGCGGGCAGCGCGCCCGGATGGCGCGGATCACCGCGGCGAAATGCGCCGCACCACCATCGTCAAGATCGTCCCGATCGACGGAAGTGATCACGATATGCGTCAGGCCGAGCTTTGCCGTGGCCTCGGCGACGTGCTCCGGCTCGGCGGGATCGAGCGCACCCGGCAGGCCGGTCTTGACGTTGCAGAAAGCGCACGCGCGCGTACACGTGTCGCCCATGATCATAAAGGTCGCGTGCTTCTTCTCCCAGCACTCGCCGATATTGGGACAGCCGGCCTCCTCGCACACCGTGTGCAGGCCATTGGCGCGCACGATCTGCTGAGTCTCGATATAACCCGCCGACACCGGCGCCTTGACTCTGATCCAATCCGGCTTGCGCAGGATGGGCTGGTCCGGCCGGTGGGCTTTCTCCGGATGGCGGGGCATTGTCGCGGCGCCGACCGTGTCAATCAGGACGGTCATGAAAGCTCCAAGTCAGTCACGTGTTACTTACGAGTCGGAGCCCTGGTCCGCAAGGCGGCTTTGCAAAGACAAGATCAGATATTCAGCACGCGCCCGTAAGCGTCGAGCACCGCTTCCTTCATCATCTCCGAAAGCGTGGGATGCGGGAACACGGTGTGCATGAGCTCTTCTTCCGTGGTCTCCAGGTTCATCGCGATGACGTAGCCCTGGATGAGTTCGGTCACTTCAGCGCCGACCATATGCGCGCCGAGAAGCTGGCCGGTCTTCTTGTCGAAAATCACTTTCACCAACCCTTGGTCCTCACCGAGCGCGATGGCCTTGCCATTGCCGACGAACGGAAAACGGCCGACGCGGATGTCGATTTTCTTGTCCTTCGCCGCCTGCTCGGTAAGCCCCACCGAAGCGATCTGGGGCGTACAATAGGTACATCCGGGAATGAGGCGTTTGTCCATCGGGTGGGGATGCAACCCCTTAATAGCTTCGACGCAGATGACGCCTTCGTGCTCGGCCTTGTGCGCCAGTAGCGGCGGCCCGGCGACATCGCCGATCGCGTAGATACCGGGAATGTTGGTCTTGCAGGCGCCCTCGATGACGATGGCGCCGCCCTCGGTTTTCACCCCGAGCTTTTCCAGGCCGAGATTCTCGATGTTACCGACGACACCGACCGCGGCGATGACGCGGTCGACGGACAGCGTCTGCGTGCCACCTTTGCCGCCATCGATGGTGGCCGTGACGCCGTCGGCTTTCTTGTCGAGCTTCGTCACCTTGGCGCCGGTGAGGATCTTGATGCCCTGCTTCTCAAAACTCTTACGCGCAAATGCGGCGATCTCGGCGTCTTCCATCGGCAGGATTTGCGGCAACACCTCGACCACGGTCACCTCGGCGCCGAGGGTGCGGTAGAACGAGGCGAACTCGATACCGATGGCGCCGGAGCCGACGACCAGCAGCGATTTGGGAACGCTGTCCGGCACCATCGCCTCGAAATACGTCCAGATGAGCTTCTTGTCCAGTTCCAGGCCGGGCAGTACTCGCGGCCGTGCGCCGGTCGCGATGATGATGTGCTTGGCCTGATAGGAGCCGGGGCCGAGCGCCCCTTTGGGAGCTTCGCTCTTGCTGGCTTTCACCGTGAGCTTGCCCGGCGCGTCGATCGCCGCCTCGCCCCAGATCACGGCGACCTTGTTCTTTCTCATCAGGAAGCCGACACCGTCGTTAAGGCGCTTCGACACGGCGCGCGAGCGCTTCACCACCGCCGATGGATCGTATTTCACCTCGCCTGCGGAAAGGCCGTAATCCTTGGCGTGCTGCAA
>Ga0187858_10006622_pt1 | contig 10357 bp, 6 predicted proteins | sample June2016WEW_8_15_FD_133015 | JGI IMG/M metagenome (GOLD analysis project Ga0187858, IMG submission 133015) | Peatland microbial communities from SPRUCE experiment site at the Marcell Experimental Forest, Minnesota, USA - June2016WEW_8_150 | ecosystem: Environmental > Terrestrial > Soil >...
GGACCTGGACGCGATGGTCGCCGATGCCGACAAGTCCGACATCCTCGACTGGGGCCTGGTCGAGACGCTGCGGGCCTTCGACGAGCACCCGGCCCCCATTATCGCCAGCGTCCAGGGAGTCTGCGTCGGGGGCGGCTTCGAGCTCGCGATGGCGTGCGACCTGATCGTGGCGGCCGAGTCGGCGAAGCTGGGTTCGGTCGAGGTCACGGTCGGCCTGCAGCCCCTGATGGGCGCGGTGCAGCGGCTCACCCAGCGGGCCGGTGCGGCCCGGGCCAAGGAGATGGCCCTGCTCGGCCGGCGTTATCCCGCTACGACCCTGGAACGCTGGAACATCATCAACTGGGTGGTGGCCGATGAGCGGCTGGACAGCGCCACGATGGTGCTCGCCCAGGAACTCGCGCACGGCCCGTCGATCGCCAACGCGGCCACCAAGCGCCTGGTCTCCGTCGCGGTCAACGAGGGGATCGCGGCTGCCGATGAGGCCATGGCCGAGATCCAGCGGCCGATCATGCGGTCGGCCGACTTCCGCTCCGCCGTCCGGTCATATCGCGAGAACGGTCTCGGCATGGCCGAGTTCGAGGGCCGGTGAACCGCATGCCGCTTCCGCTCGAAGGCATCCGGGTGGTGGATTTCTCCCGCGTGCTGGCCGGCCCGCACTGCGCCAAGACGCTGCTCGACCTGGGTGCCGAGGTCATCAAGCTCGAGCCGCCGGCTGGCGACCTGTCACGCAAGGCGTTCCCCAGCCAGGGGCAGGTCTCCGGCTACTACTCCCAGCAGAACGCGGGCAAGCGCAACATCAGCATCGACCTCAACGTGCCGGGAGCCCGCGATGCGGCGCTGCGGCTCTGCGACACCGCCGACGTGATCGTGGAGAACTTCAGGCCAGGTGCGCTCGCCTCGTTCGGGCTGGGGTATGAGTCGGTCTCGGCCCGCAACCCTCGTGTGGTCTACGCCTCGATCAGCGGCTACGGCCAGCACGGCGCGTGGCGCTCGCGGATGGCCTACGCGCCGACAGTCCAGGCTGAGACGGGGATCACCGCCAACACCGCCGACCACTTCGAGCGGACCGGCACGCTGCGCAGCGACTCGCTCTCGCACGCCGACGTCTACTCCGGCCTGCACGCCGCCATCGCCATCCTGGCCTGCCTCACCGAACGGGGGCGCACCGGCCGGGGCCAGTACATCGATGTGGCCATGGCGGCCGTGATGCTGTCTATCAACGAGCGCGTGCACGTCGACCTGTCCGATGCGGAGCTCGGTGCCGAGCGGCCGATCCTCGGGGCCACGGACGGCCCGTTCTTCACCGGGCCGCACGGTGAACGATTCGCGAGCCCGATGAGCCTCGTCGGCAGCATGTCCTTCCCCTTCTACCTGGCGGCCATGCGCCGGCCCGATCTGGGCCGGGATCCGCGATTCCGCACGCCGGAGCTGCGCCTGCGCAACCTGGACGCACTGCACCGGATCGTTCAGGAGTGGATCTGGACCTTCGCTGACATGGAGTCACTGGACGCCCAGCTGGACGAGGCGAAGATCGCCACCGGACAGGTCCGCAGCGTCAGGGAGTTCGCGGACAGCGACTGGGCACGCCAGTGGAACGCGGTGCGGGCCGTGTCCGACCGCTCAGGTGGCGAGATCAAGATCCCGGGCCGCCCGTGGCACTTCGCGGACCAGGTGGCGGCCGACGAGGGCCAGCTGGCGGCCCGCCAGGGCGAGCACAACGCCGAGGTGCTTAGCGAGCTGGGGTTCAGCGCGGCCGAGATCGCGGCGCTGGAAGCCTCCGGTGCGCTGGTCCGGCCGAGCGATACGCCGACGATGCTGACCGGCAAGGCTCACAGCATCTGACCGCACGCTTGCACGGGGATGTCACGGCAATGCGCTGCCGCCCCGCAGGACCTGGCAGCTCCACTCGCGAAGATCGCAGTCGAGCTGTTGCTGGGAGTGCGCCAGACCCGGGAGGCGCTCGGTGTGCTGGGCTTTCATGCCGTCCAGGACAATGGCAAGGTGGCGGCGCCACTGGCCGGGCGAGCTCTGGCTGGTAATGGCCATCGTCCGGGCCACGCCAAGCAGGGCGAGAGTGACGTCGGCGACGGTCAGGTCGCCCCGGGCCTGGCCGCTGTCCTGAGCCCGGGCCAGCAGGCCGGTCATCAAGTCGCGGAATCGCTTCCGCCAGTCGGGGCAGACGGCCAAGAGCGCGCCGATGGCTTGGTTGCGGGTGCCGTCAGCCAGCACGTCTTCGGTGAAACTTACCAGGCCGTGCCAGGGATCGGGGTCGGCCAGCGCGGACTCGGCGACGGCTTGCCGGCGGCCGTACCAGTCCTGGAACAGCTCATCGATGAGCTGTTCCTTGGTGAAGTTCCGGTGCAGCGTGGCATTGCCGACCCCGGCGCGCCGGGCGATCTCGATCAGGCTGACGCTGAGCCCTTCGTCGGCGAAAGCCTGCGCGGCGGCGGCGAGGATCCGGTCCCGGTTCTCCCGGGCGTCGCTGCGCAGGCAGCGCACCGGTTCGGCTGGTGTGAGAACCACGAGGCTAACTCTAGCCGATCCGGACAGCTTGTCCTGTAGCTGTCGCAGGATCGTCGCGGGTCCCGGTCGCCGTGCCCGCGCCGAGGTCCCGCGCTGCGGCCTGCTACCGCCCCACCTCGCGTGACCCTGGACTCGGGGGGCAACTGGATAGCCCTGACCGGTTGGTGATACGTTCGGAAGAAGCGGATAGCCCTAACCGGTTGACGGTGCATCTAGACCCCGTGCACCAAGGAGGTCCGTCCCGATGGCCTTTCCGGACAATCTCAGGTCCCTCGGTGAGCTGCACAGCCGGCCGCTCGGTTCGCGCGCCCGCATGGCTGCGCCGAGCCGGGGGCGGACAGTACCCCCGTGGGCGATCGTCTCGGCCGGCCTGACGCCGATCCTGCTGACGGGGGGCTGGCTCCTCGCGGGCGCGCTTCAGCCGGCCTCCTACAACCCGATCCGGGAAACGGTGAGCGTGATGGCTGGTCACGCGGGAACCGACCGGTGGGTGATGACTGGCGCCCTGCTGCTGGTCGGCGGCTGCCATCTGGTCACCGCCGCCGGCTTGGGCGCCATCCGGGTCCCGGCCCGTGTTTTGCTGATCCTCGCGGGGCTATCCTCCATTGGCATCGCCACGTCCCCGGAGCCCATTGTCGGCTCCACTCCGCAGCACCTCGCCTGGACCTCGTTCGGCGCGGTAATTATCGCGGTATGGCCGGCTTTCGCGGCCAGGCCCGGATCACCGCAGCCACTGATCCTGAGCCGCCGCGGCTCGGCCGTCGTGACCGCCGTGTTTCTCGCCCTGCTGTGCTGGCTCGTCATCGAGACCCAGGGCGGCAGCGACCTGGGCATGGCCGAGCGGCTGACTTCGTCGGTGCAGACCTCGTGGCCGTTCGTCGTGGCGGTGGTGATGTGGCGTCACGCAGCCGGCACACGCCGACCGGAACTACCCGGCGAGCCACCCGAAGCCTCCCACGCGCAGGCGATGACGGTAGAGGCCATGACGGCAGAGGCGATGACCACGGAAGCGACGGCCACGGGGCTGCTGCGCGGCCAGTGCGATTTAGCATGATCGCGGGCCTGCGTGAGCAGATCGCCGGCGTCGGCTTCGCGCTCGGCTGGGGCGTGCTGAGCAACGTCCCCGCCCGGATCACGTCTCGCGGATTCCGCGCTGCCGCTGACCGGGCCACCAGGCGCGGCGGGCCGACCGTGCGCCAACTGCGTAAGAACCTGCGCCGGGTGGTCGGCCCGGCTTGCACCGAAGAGGAACTGGACGCCCTGGTCGGTGAGGCGATGCGGTCCTACGCCCGCTACTGGCTGGAAACCTTCCGGCTGCCGAAGCTGGACCGGGCGGAGGTGATCGCCCGGGCCAACGGGCAGACCTCCGGGATCGAGCACCTCGACGCGGCGGTGCAGGCCGGCCGCGGGTTCATCCTGGCCCTCCCCCACAGCGGCAACTACGACGTGGCGGGGCTGTGGCTCATCGACCGCTACCACAAGCCGTTCACCACCGTGGCCGAGCGCCTGCGGCCGGCCTGGCTGTTCGACCGCTTCGTCGCCTACCGGGAGAGCATCGGGATGGAAGTGCTCGCACTGACCGGCGGCGATCAGACGCCGACCACGGTGCTCACCGAGCGGCTGAAGGCCGGCGGCGCGGTCTGCCTGGTGGCCGACCGCGACATGTCGCGGCACGGGGTCGAGGTCGACTTCTTCGGGGAACGGGCCCGCATGCCGAGCGGGCCGGCGCTGCTGTCCGCGATGACCGGAGCCGCGCTGCTGCCGGTCGGGCTCTGGTTCACGCCGGATGGCGGCTGGGGCCAGCAGATCATGGCGCCGGTCGGGGAGTCCGAGGGCCGGCTTCGCGACCGGGTTAACGGTGGCACCCAGCAACTCGCCGACGCCTTCGCCAAGATGATCGCCGAGCACCCGGCCGACTGGCACATGGTGCAGAAACTCTGGCTGGCGGACCTGACACCGCCGAACGTCCCGGACTGACTTGGGATCGGGCTCTAGCCCGGCCCGGCTGACCCGGCCACGGCCTGGCCGGCCGCAGGGGCGGGCACCTCCGGGCGGTCCATGGTCAGCTTGGAGGGCCACCAGTTCCAGCGGCCGAGCAGCACGACCGTGGAGGGCACGAGCAGCGTCCGGACCAGGAAGGTATCCATCAGGATCCCGAGCGCGAGGCTGATCGCGATGTCGCGGAACTGGCTGCCACCCGCCCCGCTGCCGGCCACGACGCCGAACACCACGAAGGTACCGGCCAGCACCAGACCCGCCGAGGTCACGGTCGTGCCGGTCATGCCGATCGCCTTCACGACCGCCTCACGCAACGGCAGTTTGTGCGCCTCTTCCCTGATCCGGGTCATGACCAGAATGTTGTAATCCTCGCCGAGCGCGAGCAGGAAGATGAACATCAGGAACGGCAGGAAGAAGACCAGTCCCTTGCTCCCCCCGATGTCGACGAACAGCAACACGGAGAGCCCGAGCGCGGCCAGGTAGGACAGGCCCACCGAGGCGATCAGGTAGAGCGGGGCGATCAGGCTCCGCAGCACGAGCGCCAGCAGGATCCCGATCACCACGATCGCGATGGGGATGACCCTGACCAGGTCACTGTTGGACACGGCGCTGATGTCGTAGAGGGCCGGCGCCTCGCCGCCGACCGCCGAGTCGACGGCCCCTATGGATTTGGCCACCCTGGTGTTCTCGGCGCGGATCGCCGGCACGGCATCCAGGGCGGCCGTGCTGCCGGGATCGCCGGCCTTCAGCCCGACGGAGAACTGCACTGTCCGCCCGTCGGCGCTGATGAAGTTCGAGGTGCTGCGATACAGCTGGTAGATGTCAGGCGGCACCTTGCTGGCCAGACCCGGCGGCGGGACGGGCGGCAGGGCCTTGGCCGGGCCGAGCGCGGCGTGCAGCCTCGCGTAGTCCGCGGGCGGCAGCGCCAGCCCGCTCGGGTTGAGCGGGCCGGCCACCGTGGTGAACAGGCTGCTGGCCTTGAGCTCGCTGGTCGCCTTGGCCAGGACCTGAGGATCGTTCCAGACCGGCTGGCTGAACTTGAAGATCGGCGAGGTCGGGTTAGCGGCCGACTCCGGGAAGTACTTGGTCAGCAGCTCGGTGCCTTTCGCGGAGTCGCTGCCGGCCGGCGGGCTCGTGCTGCCGCCAAACCCTGACGCCGTGTAACCGAACACGGCCAGGGCCAGGCCGCCGAAGGCCAGCACGCCGATGATCAGCGTGGTCGCGGGCCGGCGCACGATCCGGCCGGCCACCCGGCCCCAGACGCCGACCCCGCCCTTGCCCTGGATGCTCCAGGGCAGCAGCTTGGGCTTGTGGAACATGGCCTGGAACAGCGTCCGCTTCATCGCCAGCAGCGACAGGCGGATCGACAGCAGCGCGGGCAGCAGCGTAAGGCCGGCCAGCAGGGTGACCGCGATCGCGATGGCGAACGGGATGCCGAGGTTGGAGTAGAACGGGAAACTGGCCGCCAGGAGGGTCAGTACCGCCGCGATGACCGTGGCGGCCGAGAAGGTGATCGACTCGCCGACCCGCGTGACCGACTCGACCAGCGCGGTCCGCGCGGCCGGCCGGGGGCCGGCCAGGTCCGAGAGCAGGGACCGGAACAGGCCATGCTCGGGCGCACCGGCCATGCCGGTCACGTCATGGCCCGCCGCCCCCAGCTCCTCCCGGACCCGGAAGACCAGGAACAGCCCGTAGTCCGTCCCGGCGCCGAGCACCAGGACGATCAGCAGGAACTGGGCGAGCGGTGATACCTGCAGGCCATGCTTGGCCGCCTCGGCCACCAGCGGACCGGAGATGAGCACGGACAGCAGGGCCGGCAGGACCGTGGTGATGGCGAGCGTCAGCGACCGGAAGATGAGTACGAGCAGCACGATGATGAAGATCAGCGACAGATCCTGCACCTTGTTGCCGGTGTTGCCGGACGCCTTCTGCTGGTCCACCTGAACGGCGATGCTGCCCGCCAGGTGGACCCGCAGTCCGGCGGGCAGCCCGGCGCTGGCGATCTCCGCCCGCATGTCGTCGATGACGTTCTGCTGATAGTTCTGGTTGCCGCTGTTGTTGGCGGCGAGGGCGAGCAGCTGCACGGCCTGGCCGTTCGCGGAACGGCCGACGTCAAGCACCTGCTTGATACCGGTCACGGAGTGGAACTTGGCCTGCAGGGAACTCACGGCGCTGATGTCCGCCGCGGTCAGCGGCCCGCTGGCGGTCGCCGCGATGACGGGGATCGGGAGCAGGTTCGCGCTGCCGAACGGCGCGGACAGATCGATCGCGTGCTGGCTCGGCGCGCTCGCGGGCAGGAACTTGGAGTTGTTGCTCTGGGTCACGCTCGACAGCGACGGCAGCTGCGTCACGGCCGCGATCGCGCCGAATACCCAGATCAGCAGGACCAGCCAGCGAAGGCGGACGGCCCAGCGGCCGATGGCACCGAAAACCGCGTCGACGTGCATGGGCCACCAGCCTATTGGCCGCCACCGACAAGTCGACGCGCGACCCGGCGGTCCGGGCTGATGTCGCGGCCGGAGCCGTACATCCCTGACGGGCGGCTCCGGACTCGCGGTTACCTGAGAATTCAGCCGGCAGCGTAGCCGTCGGCCATGGGCCGCCTCGTTTCCCTGCCACCCGACGCCCTGAGCAGGGCAAATAGCGCCATCACAGGTCCTGGCTGTGAGGCTATCCGCGCTAACTGTTGGCGCTGAGGATCACCATTCGCCAAGGATTCTGTCCGTGAGCGAACGCCAAGCCTCAGTCCACACCGACGGCCCCGGCCCTCGCTCTCGCGACCGCGACCGCGACCGCGATGAAACGCTGCAGCGCGGGACTGGGGTCGTCGGCGCGCCACGCCAGGCACAGCGAGGTGGAGGGCACGCCCTTGCCCGGCACGAACGTGATGCCCGGCCGCGCGTGGTACGTCTCGGCCGACGCCGGGCAGAGGCTGACTCCACGGCCTGCGGCCACGTATTCGCGCCACTCGTCGACGGTCCGGGCGGTGGCCCCGATGACCGGCGGCGCCCCGCCCGGGCGGGGACTGAGGAGCCAGTCGTCCCGCCAGGCCGTCGGCTGGCAGCCGTCGGTCGCTGCCGCGGCGGCGATCCAGGGCAGCGCCTCGGTGTCGCTGAGCTGGAGACAGTCCCGGGTAGCGAGTGGATGTCCAGCTGGCAGTACGAAGACGCGCGGTTCGTCCGCGAGGGTGGTGAGCTTGATGCCGGCGGCGCGGATCGGCGGGCGGACGAAGGCCACATCGGTGCTGTGGTCCAGCAGGCCGCCCGCCGGATGGGTGAGCTCGAAGCTGTGCAGCCGGATCTCGACCCCGGGTTCCTCGCGCTGGAATGCCGCGAGGATCTTCGTGGGGAGGTCGCCGCCCGCCGCGACGCTCAGGCCCACGGGCAGCACGCCCCCGATCGCGTGGGCCGAGTTGCGGGCGGCAGACGCGGCCCGGTCCAGTTCGGCCAGGGTGGAGCGCGCCCCGTCCAGGAAGCTGGCCCCCGCGGCGGTGACCGAGGCGCCGCGGCTGCTGCGCTCCAGGAGCTGGACACCCAGGATCGTTTCGAGCTGCTGGATCTGGGTGCTCAGCACCTGCTGGGTGATGTGCACGCGCCGAGCCGCGGCCGTGAAGCTGCCTTCCTCGGCGACCGCGACGAAATAACGCAGATGCCGGACCTCAATGTCCATCGCGGCCGATCGTACCGGCCGGGACCGGATCGGGCGGCCTGGCGTCCGCGCCCCGCTTCGCGGGCAGGACCAGGAAGGGTGACCTGCGTGAGGCCGGTGATGGACCAGCACGACCTATCCGTGGCCCCCCGAGCAGGCGGGGGTGCGGGCCACGACGACATCGGGGAGGGCTCATGAGCACCGACCGGGCCAACCAGGCCGCTACCGCGCCGGGCCACCAAGCCGCCACCACCGCCGGTGGCGGTGGCGAAGGTCCGCTGGCCCGTCTGCTGGAAACCCGGGGCGGGACCGCGGCGCCGGAGGCCCCGTTCGTCATCGAGCACCGCGAAGCCCTGATCTACATGCTGTGCCAGGCGGCCGAGCTCGAGCACGGGATCATGTGCCAGTACCTGTTCGCCGCGTTCTCGCTCAAGGAATCCGAGGACGAGGGGCTGACCCCGGACGAGCTGGCCGCCGTCACGCGCTGGCAGCGGCAGATCCTGAGCGTGGCCGCGGGAGAGATGCTGCATCTGGCCCTGGTCCACAACATGCTCTCGGCCATCGGCGCCGCCCCGCACCTGACCCGGCCGAACCTGCCCGCCCCGGCCGGGCACTACCCCGCCGGGGTCCAGCTGGCCCTGCTGCCGTTCGGTGACCAGGCCCTGCGGCATTTCATGTTCCTGGAGCGCCCGGAGGGCATGGATCTGCAGGACGCCGAGGGCCTGGCCGCCCTGCAGACCGCCATGCCGAGCGTGAACCCGCGTGACATCGTCCCCACCGGCCAGGATTTCTCCACCGTCGGGCACCTGTACCGCTCGATCGAGGCCGGCTTCCAGCACCTGACCGAGAAGTACGGGGAGGACTGGCTGTTCACCGGGCCCCCCCGCGCCCAGGCCGCCCCCGCGCTGTTCGGCTGGCCGAACCTGCTGCCGGTCACCGGGCTGGACAGCGCCCGCGCAGCGGTCGAGGAAATAGTGGAGCAGGGCGAGGGCCCGCGGGGGGACTGGCGCAACGCGCACTTCGGCCAGTTCGTCGCGATACTGGACGAGTACGAGCAGATGCGAGAGGCCAACCCCGGATTCGAGCCGACCCGGCCGGTGATGGCCGCGAACGTCCGCCCGCACGACCGGGCCGGCGCGGTACCCGTGATCACCGACCCGCTGACCGCGCGGGTCACCGACCTGTTCAACGTCAACTACGAGATCCTGCTCCAGTTGTTCGAGCGGTTCTTCGCGCACACCAGCGAGACCGACGCCCAGCTCAAGGTCCTCGCGGACGCCTCGGTGGCGCTGATGGTGCAGGTGATCAAGCCGCTCGGCAGCCTGATCACCACCCTGCCGCCCGGCCCGGCGTACCCGGGGCGCACGGCCGGGCCCAGCTTCGAGCTGTTCTACGAATCCGACTATCTGATGCCGCACCAGCACGCGGCCTGGGCGCTGCTGGCCGAGCGGCTGGACACAGCGGCCTGGCTGTGCAGCGAACTGTGCGCCGGGCGCGGCACGGCCGTCGCGGCCCAGCTGGAACCGGTGCTCGACGCCATCCGCCAGATCGCCGCATCACTGGCCGCACACCTGGATGCCGGCCGCCCGCAGGCCGCCCTGGCGTCGGCCGGGCCGAGGGTGCTGGCCGCCGACATCGACGCCCTGGCCGTCGCGGCCACCAGGATCCTGGACGGCATGCCCGTCCGCACGCAAACCCCCGCCGAGGCGACCCGTGCGGCCGGCGAACTGCTCGGCGTGGCCCGCGACCTCCCGGGCCCCGGGGGCCGCCCCGCGGCCGGAGATCCCGAGGCCGCCGCCGCAGCCGGGCGGCTGCGGGAGGCCGTGCTGGCGGCGACCCGCCTGCGAGCCGGCCTCGGCCGAACCGGCACCTGCCCCCCAGAGCTCACCGAAGCGGTCGCGGCCCTGCAGGACGTGCTGCTGCGGGTCGCGCCGCCCAGCCAGGAACCGGCGTGGCGCGACGCTCTCCGGCAGGCGCAGTCTTCCCTGCCGGCCTCGATCCAGGCCGCCCGCAACGGCCCCTACCTGGTCACGAACGTGCCCACAGTCCGCAGCCACCTGGGGATCGCCACCGAGGCGGCACCACAGCTCGCGCTGTGCCGCTGCGGCGCCTCCGCGGTCAAGCCCGCCTGCGACGGGACCTGCCAGGCGACCGGGTTCAGCGACGCGAAAGACCCCGCCCGGGTCCC
>Ga0187858_10006626_pt1 | contig 10351 bp, 5 predicted proteins | sample June2016WEW_8_15_FD_133015 | JGI IMG/M metagenome (GOLD analysis project Ga0187858, IMG submission 133015) | Peatland microbial communities from SPRUCE experiment site at the Marcell Experimental Forest, Minnesota, USA - June2016WEW_8_150 | ecosystem: Environmental > Terrestrial > Soil >...
ATCGGGTCATTGGGATAAAGGCGGGCGGCCTCACGATACTCTTGAAGAGCCTCGGCGAACTTTCCAGCCTTGTCCAACTGGATGGCAAGTTTCATTCTCTTTTGCAACTCGGGATTTTCGGGCTAGTTGGTTTCGGAACCGTTCAGGGAATTTGTAGCCGCTGCACTTTGCAACAGATTCTCCGGCAAAGAAGATTCATTTTTCGGCAAGACAAATATTCCCAAAGCCAAGATCAAAAGCGCGCCAATTACTAACCAGTAACCGTGTTTCAACGCAGGGTGGCTCCGGTCAGGAGTGGTGGCCGAAGGCGACTCGGCAAAAAACATGGTCATGATTGTGGCGAACCACGCCAGCAACACTGGTAAAACATATCGTCCACCGGTTAGGTCTTTGGTTAAGTTGATCGCCTCACTGAGCCCGTCAACAGTGATAAAGCTGGTAAAAACCCCGCTGAGCGCAGCCGTGGCGCCGATAAACATCGCCAGTATCCAAACGATGACTCGACGCCGGACGGGAACGGCAAACCAAAGCACAACCGTCAACAAAAAACAAAGCCATGTCAAACCCAGTGTTGAATGATTATACAAGGATGAAAGCCCGTCCCATTTGCCAATCCAATGAACTTGTCCGCCTTCACCACTCCAGCTGGCAAAGTCGGGGCTTAAAAACAATCGGGTCAACAGTATCATAACGATAACGGGCCAGTGTAAAAGCGTGATGCCGGGATTGTGCAGGGCGTAACCAGCCCAAGCAGACTGGTGGTCCAAGGAAGGTATCTGGATGCGCAAGCAGGCGAAGGGCAGGATCGCCAAAACCCAGAACGCCAGTATCCGCCAGAAGGGCGGCGACAGCTTCAACGAAGGCCGCGCCGAAGGCAGAAGCAGAATCCAGCCTCCCACCAACGCCAGAAAAATAAACCCCTCGAAATGTGTCATGGCTCCACCAAATAACAGTGTCAGACCCAGCCCAAGCCGGGCGCGGTCTTTTCCCACCAGCCAGAAAGCACATTGCACGAAGCCCAGCACGGTGAAGAAGATCATCGGCAGGGTGCTGCCTTCACACTGAACGTACTCTTGGGTGGCCGGCAAAAGCAACAAACCCAGGAGAGCGAATGACGCGATATGCCGCCAATTGTTCCCGGCACGGTTCAGGGAGGCTAGGGCGGCCATGAGGAAAAACAGCATCCAGGTGGGCCAGAACTTGGTGACAAACTCATCCACATGACCGAGCGAGTCATACGTGGCCGAATGCAGTGAGGGCACGAGCGTGGGATAGTCCAGATGCGCATATGCCAGACGCGGGTTGGAAAACCATTGCACCATCTCGTTTCCGGTGTAGAGGTGGATTATCTTCGCCTTGAGCATCCACCTCATCGCGTCGCCGTCGACAAGCCCCTGCAGCCCGGCGATGCGGAATAGAATCAGAAATACAAGCAACCCGGTTATCACGAAGATGGCCGTAATGGGACTGCGAACCAGCTTCCAGTAGCTGTCAACAATCTTTGTTAACAGCACCTTGCGGTCGCGCCATATATCCGCAATTGCCCCAACGGCGGTTGCCACGAGAATCAGCACCTGTCCGTGAAAACCGCAGAGCTTGACGCCCAGTGTCAGTGCTGCCACGGCCATCATCCCTAGTCCCAGACCACACGCCAGTTGTTCGAGCAGCGGCATCTGCATATTCAGGGAGGGAAATAAAAAACGGAACAGCCACATCCCCGCCAGGGTGGTCAACAAAGGAAGTAGAAATGCAATGACAAGATCGAAATCGGAGTCAAACCAATCCGGATTGACCGGGTCTCTGATGGAAAGATTGCGAAGCCCTTTGGAAGTCACAATGTCAGATATAATATCCATTCTTACATCGAATCCGTTGGTGAGAATTTCCTGATCGGATTCAGATGTCTTGCCAAGAAAGCCGTCCTTGGTTAATCGGGTTATATGATCCAAGCTCGTCCCAACCTCACGGGGAAAGAGGTAATAGGTCGTCCAAAAATAATACCCAGTCTTGCCGTAGTTGGTGGGGCCGATCATATCCGTCATGAAAATACGCGCATCTTTTGGCAGCACCAAATCAATGTGTCGATCTCTTCCGGATTCTGAAGTGATTTGGCTGTCTCTTTCCGAAATATCAGAAATCACCGCCAATTGTTCCCCTCGCAGAATAGACCTCGCCAGGGACGGATACGGGTCCTGCACGTCGTTGTAATGCCGAATCTGCCACGCTATCACAAGGCTGGCAAAAGCCACCAGGGATGCTGCGATGACGGTTGCCCAACGACTATTCATGAAATTCAAAACGCATGCTGATTAAAAGAGTTTTGCGCAGACCGGAGCACTGTAAAGACGAAAAACGCAGTAGACGCCGACATCCGTCGGCGCAAACTCCTTCTGATGAGCGCGAACTGACGTCCGCGGCTACAAATCGCCCAGACATCCGCGCTATTTTTTCAACGTCTTCAAGCCGGCTTCCCCACCAACGGGGGAACCGACAGATGCCGGTGGGTAAGGGACAGTCATCCCTGTGCCTGGAGTTGATGCAAACGAAGGCAGGTCCGCAAAAAACATGGTTAATGTCGTGGCAAACCAGGCAAATAGCACCGGAAGAAGGTATCGTCTGGCGTGATCTTCGGTATAGCCGATCACCAAGACCAGATTGGTGACGTTGAACAAGCTGGCAAAAACCATGCTGAACGCGGTCAAGGCCCCGATCAGCATCGCCAGCATCCAGACAACGACCCGGCGCCGGACGGGAAGGGCAAACCAGAGTGCAACCGTCAGCAACAGGCACAGCCATGCCAAACCAAGTGTCGAATGATTATACAATGATGAAAAGCCATCCCATCGGCCGATCCAGTGGAGCCGTCCGCTTTCTCCACTCCAGTTTGCGAAGTCAGGGTTCACAAACAATCGGGTGAGCAGAATCATGAAAATCCACGGACAGTTTGAAAGCGTGGTGCCGGGATTGTGCAGGGCGTAACCCGCCCAACCCGACTCGAAGTGCAAAACAGGTATCTGGACGCGCAAACAGACGAAGGGCAAGGCCGCCAGAAAACAGAACGCCAACATCCGCCAGAGGCGTGGCGACGGGTTCAATGAGGGTCGGGCCGAAGGCCATAGCAGCCAGCTTCCCACCAGTGCCAGAAATATGAAACCTTCGAACTTTGCCATGGCTCCCCCAAACAACAATGTCAGCCCGAGGCCGAGCCGGGCGCGGTCTTTTCCCACCAGCCAGAAAGCGCATTGCACGAAACCCATGACGGTGAACAAAATCATTGGCAGGGTGCCGCCTTCGTATTGGACATATTTCTGAGTGTCCGGCAATAACAGCAGACCCAGGAGGGCGAAATTCGGAGCGTGAAACAGTCTTTTTCCGCCCTGATTCATTGAGGCCAGTGCGGCCAGGAGAAATAACAGCATCCAAGTGGGCCAGAACTTGGTGACAAACTCATCCACATGCCCGAGCGAGTCAAACGTGGCCGCATGCAGCGAAGGCACGAGCGTCGGATAGTCGAGATGCGCATGCGCCAGACGCGGATTGGAAAACCATTGCACTATCTCGTTTCCGGTGTAGAGGTGGATGATCTTTGCCTTGAGCATCCACGCCATGACCGAGTCGTATTCGACAATCCCCTGCAACCCGGCCAGACGGAAGAGAATCAGGAACACCAGCAATCCAGCCACAAAAAGCGCAACGGCAACGGGACTGCGAACCATCCTCCAGTAACCGGCAACAATCCCGGTCAAATAGGCTTTGCGATTGCGCCACATTTCCGCAATTGCCCCAACGGCAGTTGCCATGAGAATCAGCCCCCGCCCGTGGAAACCGCAGAGCTTGACGCCCAGTGTCACCGCTGCCACCGCCATCATTCCCAAGCCCAGACCATACGCCAGTTGTTCCAGCAGCGGCATCCGCTCGCTCAGAGTGGAAAACAAGAAACGAAACAGCCACAGCCCCGCCAACGCCGTCAACAAGGGAAGTAGAATAGCAATGACCAGATCGAAATCGGAGTCAAACCAATCCGGATTGACCGGGTCTCTGAGGGAAAGATCGTGAAGCGATCTGGCAGTCACAGCGTCAGATGTAATATTCATTCTTACATCGAATCCGTTGGAAAGAATTTCCTGATCGGACTCAGATGTCTTGCCGAGAAAGCCGTCCTTGGTTAATCGGGTGATATGATCCAGGCTCGTCCCAATCTCCCGGGGAAAGAAGTGATAGGTCGCCCAATAATAATATCCCATCCTGCTCAAGTTGGTGGGTCCGGTCATGTCCGTCATGAAAATACGCGCATCTTTTGGCAGCACTAAATCAATGTGTCGATCTGCTCCGGAAGCTGAACTGATTTTATTGTCTCTTTCCGAAATATCAGAAATCTTCGCCAATTGTCTTCCTCGGATGTAGGACTGGGCGACGGATGACAATGGTCCCTCTGATCCTTTTCCGTTATAGTGTTGAAACTGCCACGCTATCACGAGGCTGGTAAAAGCCACCAGGGATGCCGCAACAATGGCTGCCCAACGGCTATTCATGGAATCCAAAACGCATGCTGATTAAAAGAGTTTTGCGCAGACCGGAGCACTGTAAAGACGAAAAACGTAGTAGCCGCCGACATCAGTCGGCGCAAACTCCTTCTGATGAGCGCAGACTGACGTCCGCGGCTACAACTCGCCCGGACATCCGCGCTATTTTTTCAACGTCTCTAGGCCGGCTTCCCCACCAACGGGAGAACCGACAGATGCCGGTGGGTAAGGGACAGCCGTCCCTGTGCCTGGAGTTGATGCAAACGAAGGCAGATCTGCAAAAAACATGGTTAATGTCGTGGCGAACCAGGCCAACAGCACTGGAAGAAGATATCGTCCGGCAATGTGATCCTTGGTATAACCGATCACCAAGACCAGATTGGTGACGTTGAACAAGCTGGCAAAAACCACGCTGAACGCGGCCAAGGCGCCGATCAGCATCGCGAGGATCCAGACAATGACCCGGCGCCGGGTGGGAATGGCAAACCAAAGCGCCACCGTCAGCAACAGGCACAACCATGCCAGTCCGAGTGTCGAAGGATTATACAACGATGAAAAGCCATCCCATCGGCCGACCCAGTGAAGTTGTCCGCCTTCATCACTCCAGTTTGCGAAGTCAGAGCTTACAAACAATCGGGCGAGCAGAATCATGAAAATCCACGGACAGTTTGAAAGCGTGGTGCCGGGATTGTGCAGGGCGTAACCCGCCCAGCCCGACTCGAAGTGCAAAACAGGTATCCGGACGCGCAAACAGACGAAGGGCAAGGCCGCCAGAAAACAGAACACCAACATCCGCCAGACGCATGGTGACGGTTTCAATGAGGGCCGGGCCGAAGGCAGCAGCAGCCAGCTTCCCAGCAGTGCCAGAAATATGAAGCCCTCAAACTTTGACATGGCCGCCCCAAACAAAAGCGTCAGCCCAAGACCGAGCCGGGCGCGGTCTTTTCCCACCAGCCAGAAAGCGCATTGCACGAAACCCATGACGGTGAAAAAAATCATTGGCAAGGTGCCGCCTTCGTATTGGACATATTTCTGGGTGTCCGGCAATAACAGCAGACCCAGGAGGGCGAAATGCGGGGCATGGAACCAGCTTTTTCCGGCACGGTTCAGCGAGGCCAGGGCGACCAGAAGAAACAGTAGTATCCAGGTGGGCCAGAACTTGGTCACAAATTCATCCACATGCCCGAGCGAGTCAAACGTGGCTGCATGCAGCGAAGGCACGAGCGTCGGATAATCCAGATGCGCATGCGCCAGGCGCGGGTTGGAAAACCATTGCACCATCTCGCTCCCGGTGTAGAGGTGGATTATCTTCGCCTTGAGCAACCACGCCATGACCGAGTCGTAATCTACAATCCCCTGCAACCCGGCCAGACGGAAGAGAATCAAAAATACCAGCAATCCAGCCACAAAAAGCGCAATGGCGACAGGGCGGCGAATTATCCTCCAGTAACCGGCAACAATCCCAGTCAAATAGGCTTTGCGGTTGCGCCACATTTCCGCGATGCCGCCCAGTGCGGTTACAGAGAGAATCAAGCCTCGCCCTGAAAAACCATACAATTTGACGCCCAGTGTCAGTGCTGCCACGGCCATCATTCCCAGACCCAGACCATACGCCAGTTGTTCCACCAGCGGCATCCGCCCGCCCAAGGTGGGGAACAAAAAGCGGAACAGCCACATCCCCGCCAAGGTTGTCAGCAAAGGAAGCAGGAACGCGATAATCAGGTCAAAATAGGAGTCAAACCAATCCGGGTTGGCTGGTTCTTTGACGGCAAAATTTCTGAGCGCTGTCACTCGCAAAACTTCATCAGGGCTGATATCTACTCTTACATCGAATCCGTTGGTGAGAATTTCCTGATCGGACTCGGATGTCCTGCCGAGAAAGCCATCCTTGGTTAATCGGGTTATATGATCCAGGCTCGTTCCCACCTCACGCGGAAACAAGTAATAGGTCGTGTAATAATAATACATAATCCGGCTGTAATTGGTAGGGCCAGTCATGTCCGTCATGAAAATACGCACATCTTTTGGCAGCATTAAATCGATGCGTCGATCTGCTTCAGAAGCTGAAATCCTTTCGCCGTCTCTATCCAAAATACCAGAAATCTTCGCCAATTGTTTCCCTCGAAGAATGGACTGCGCCAGGGACGGATATGGCTCCCGCACATCATCGTAATGCCTAAACTGCCACGCTATCACAAGGCTGGCAAAAGCCACCAGGGATGCTGCGACGATGGCTGACCAACGACTATTCATGGAATTCAAAACGCATGCTATATTATCGGAAAATGGTATCAGCCAGGGACTCGCGGAGCTCGTCCCTCCGAAATAATTTAACCGCCAAGCGAACCCGGATCGCCCACGTCGCCCTTGTTGAAATCCACGTATGCTTCCGTCAAATCGGCGGCGTAAATCACCGCGCTGGCCACGCCGAGATTCAGGTTGATATGCAGATCAAATTCCTTCGGCGCAACGACGGCACAAAGTTGTTTGAACGTCGCTCTCGTTGGCTGGCCATGTTTGAGGCCCCAAAGAATTTTCCCCCTGCCGCCTCGTCGCGCCGAAGCATCGGACGCGAAGGCGGAGTTGTAACCGATGTCCACCTTTTCCTCGACGATTTTCGCCGGCGAATAACCAAGCGCGTCAATGATGCGGCCCCAGTTCGGGTCGCCGCCATGCCAGCTGGTTTTAACCAGCGGACTGTTGGCGACCGCGCGCGCCGCGGCATCGGCGTCCGCCGCCGTCTTTGCCCCGTACACGCGCACCGTCACGACGCGATGCACGCCCTCACCATCACGCACGATCATTTTGGCAAGTTCCAGGCAGACGTGATTGAGAGCCGCCTTGAAAATTTTGAAATCATGGTGGGGCGAGACCCCGTTGAACCCCGACGTTTTGATTTTAGGACTCGAGAGGACTCTCGCCCCACCTTTCAAAATCGGATTTCCTGCCAAACCATTCGCCAAAACCAAAACCGTATCATTCGTGCTCATATCGCCATCCACGGTGATGCGATTGAAACTTTGCGCAACAGCCTCCTGCAAGGCGGCTTGAAGCACTCCGGCTTCAACCGCAACATCCGTTGTAATGAAACAAAGCATCGTCGCGTGCAGCGGCAGCGCAGCGGGCCGCTGGCCGTTGGTGCTCATGCCGGGCTGAATCATGCCCGCGCCCTTGCAAATGCCGCCCATGCGGACGGTCTTACCGCCCAGTTTGAACTCAACCGCGATTTGCTTGGGCCGCGTGTCGCTGGTCATGATGGCTTCGACGGCGTGGACCGCGTGACGCGATGAATTTCCAAGCAGCTTTGCGGCCTCCAGAATTCCGCGTTTGACGTTTCCCATCGGCAGCGTGACGCCGATACGTCCAGTTGAAGCAACCAAGACGTGTTCCGCGGGAATCTTTGGGAGGAACAGCGTGCCGCTGTCCCTGATTTTGGGGACGGCAACATGCCGTCCCTCCCAGGGAATTGCCTTTGCGGCGATTCCCGTCATTTTGCGCGCGTCCTTCAATCCTTGTTTGCCGGTGCAGGCGTTGGCGTTGCTGGAATTGACGACGATGGCCCGGGCGGTTCCTTTCCTGACGCGCTCAACACAAACCTTCACCGGCGCGGCGCAGACCTGATTCGTCGTGAACATGCCGGCAACCGTCGCCGGCGCCTCGGACACAATCAGCGCGAGATCGCGTTTTTGCCCCTTGTTCGAGCCTTTGCCGGTGCCGAGGCGTTTGATGTCGCAAAATACGCCACTGGCGAGGAAGCCTTTGGGCGCGATGACGGAACCTAAAATTGTTTTGAACTGCGTTTTCATTTTCAAAGATTGATTGAACCACGAAACACACGAAATGACACGAAAAACAGACAGTTCAGAGCGCGCAAAATTCAGTGTAGCGTCGAGCCTGTGGCTCGATTTTATTGGCGCACAGCGCCGACACTACAACCTTTCGTGTGGTTCGTGTATTTCGTGGTTACATTTTCACCGCGTCAATTTCCAGCCGCACCATGCGGACATGGATGCGCCCGGCGTCATCCGGCGGATGTTTGGCCACATAACGGTCCGTGACGGCGCCGATGAATTCCTCTCGCAAATTTTCCGGCACGCGCTGGGTGTAAGGCAGCCAGGTGGTGCGAAACCATGCCGCAAAGCGGTCGCGCCCGTCGTAAACCGCGTCCTTGGGCGACAGCCTGACGCCGCGCGATTTGAAGCCGAACCGCGGCAGCCATTTTTCGTAATCCGCCGGGCTGTAAAAAAAATACGGCGCTTCAAGCCGGCGGAAGAATTCGCGCCAGCGTTTAAGCCGCATCTCGGAGCGCAACGCAACAAACACGTCGTGCGCGTTGCCTTTGCCGCCGCAGGAAACGATGAGACGCCCACCCGGACGCAAAACCGAGGCTGCACCCCGCAAAAATGCCCGGTGATCGTCCATCCAGTGCAACGCCGCGTTGGAAAAAATGATGTCGAACTTTTGGGCGAACCGGACCTGGCGCGCGTCCATGACCTGAAATCCCAGATTGGGAATGGCGCCCGGCGGGAATGTTTTTCGCGCAAAATCAATCATTTGCGGCGAAGCATCAACGCCGGTGACCGAACCGCGCGGCACGGCCCGCGCGATTTCCGCCGTCACCTTGCCGTCGCCGCAGCCGACATCGAGAACACGCTCATCGCCGTGCAGACCAAGTTGCGCGATGAGTTCGCGCGCCCAGGTTTGTTGCACGGTGGAATTCGCGGCGTAATCAGCCGCGTTCCACTCGGCGGTTGGCGAAACAGGTTTGGACATTGGTAAACTTCATCCACGATAGCGACGAGCTGCTGTTCGTCCCAAATTGGAGCCGCGCAGCAACGCGGCCCTACCAGATTCAAACCAATCCCGCCGTTTCCGGAAAACCGCAGACCAGATTCATGCTTTGGATGGCCTGGCCGCTCGCGCCCTTGATCAGATTGTCCTCGGCGCTCATCACGATGAGCCGGCCCGTGCGCGGATCGAGCCGCCACGCGATTTCGATGACGTTGGTGCCGGCGACATTTTTGGTGTCGGGCAGCGCCTTGCCTTCGAGCAAATGCACGAACGGTTCGCCGCCGTAAGCCTCCGTGTAACACGCCAAAATCCTTTCGTTCAGCGCACTCATTTCCGCCGCAGTGGAAAAGGGCTTTTCCGGCGTGAGATAGAGTGTCGTCAAAATGCCCCGGTTCACCGGGATTACATGCGGCGTGAACTGGATAATGACCTTGGTTCCGGCGGCGAGTGAAAGTTGTTCCTCGATTTCCGACAAATGCCGGTGCTTGGGCAGGCCGTAAGGCCGCGCACTTTCGTTGCATTCGCAAAACAGGTAATCCAGCTCGGCCTTGCGGCCCGCACCGCTCACGCCGCTCAATGAGTCGGCGATGATGCCGGCCGGCTTGATCAACTCCGCCTGCAGCAACGGCATCGCCGGCAGCAGAATGCTCGTCGGGTAACAGCCCGGTGATGCAATGAGCAATGATTTCTTGATTTCCTCGCGGTAGATTTCCGGCAAACCATAAACCGATTTCCCCAGCAAATCCGGCGCGGGATGGTCGTGCGCGTAAAATTCGCGGTAAACCCCGGCACTCTTGAGCCGGAAATCGGCGCTGAGGTCAATCACGATGCAGCCCGCATTGAGCAGCGGCACGGCAAATTCGGCGGCGACGCCATGCGGCAACGCGAGAAACACCACGTCGGCCTGCTTCGCGAGCAGCCCGGCGTTCGGCTGGGTGAAACACAACGTTTTTGCGTGCGAGTGGCTCGCAAATTTGGGGAACACCTGCGCGAGCGTTTGCCCGGAGTTTTGGCGCGAGGTCGCGGCCACCAATTCC
>Ga0187858_10006629_pt1 | contig 10350 bp, 8 predicted proteins | sample June2016WEW_8_15_FD_133015 | JGI IMG/M metagenome (GOLD analysis project Ga0187858, IMG submission 133015) | Peatland microbial communities from SPRUCE experiment site at the Marcell Experimental Forest, Minnesota, USA - June2016WEW_8_150 | ecosystem: Environmental > Terrestrial > Soil >...
ACGATCCGCGCGGATCACCCCGAGCCCGGCCTGCTGCTCGAATTGGCCCACAACGGCCTGGTCTTCGCGCACGATGCCGAAGGCGCGCTGATGGGCACCGGCCCGTTTCGCGTGACTTCGTGGGAGCCCCGGCGCCGCGCCACGCTGGTGGCCAATGCGGATTATTGGGGCGGCCGTGCCTTTCTCGATGCCATCGAAGTGCAGATGGGCCGCGGGTTGCGCGAACAGCTCGTGGATTTGGAGATCGGCAAGACCGATATCGCCGAAGTCGGTCCTGCGGAATTGCGGCGCGCCTCCGAGCATGGCCGGGAGGTCTGGTCCTCCGCGCCTGTGCATCTGATCGCGCTCGTCTTCGCACCCGGCCGCGCGGCCGACCCGCGCTTGCGCGAAGCCTTGGCGCTCTCGATCGATCGCGCGGCCATGCACAGCGTCCTCTTGCAGAAGCAGGGCGAAATTACGGCCGCGCTGCTGCCGCAATGGCTGAGCGGCTACGCGTTTGCGTTTCCGGCTGTGCCCAATCTTGGGCGGGCGCGTGCGCTCACGGCCGAACTGCCCGCCTCCGCGCGCACCCTGGCGCTCAGTTACGATCCCGCCATTCCAGGCGGACGCGCCATCGGTGAACGCGTTGCCGTAAATGCCCGGGATGCGGGGCTGACCGTCCAGGTCGTGCCGCAGAATGCGCAGTCCGATCTCGCTCTGGTCGAAGTGCGCGTGCACTCGCTCGATGCCGCTCGCGCTCTCGTCAACATCGCCCCGTCGATTGGGATGGAAGCGCTGCGGCCCGTCGGTCCGGCGCCCGAAGCGCTCTACGAGAGCGAGCGCAGGCTGCTCGAAGACTTCCGCGCGATCCCGCTCTTCCAGCTTCCCGACCTCTACGGCGCGGCTGGGCGCGTCCACGTTTTTCAACCGCCCGCAATTACGCGCATGGGCGATTGGCGTTTTGAAAACCTCTGGCTTTCGGGAACCGCGCCATGACCTTCCGCACCAGGCTGCTGCTGCTTTTCGCGGTCACCGTGGTGATCGCCGTAGTCTTCGTGGGCGCCATCGTCTCCACCACTACGCGGCGCGCTTTCGAGCGGCTCGACGAGCAGCCCGTCTCCGCCGTGGTCGCGCAATTCCGGCAGGAGCTCGCCCGGCGGCAACGCGAGATCGCCCCGCGCGTGAAAGATATCGCCGAAGCAGACAGCACGCTAGCCATGGCGATCTGCCTGAGCGGCGCGGATGCCGATCCGGCGGCCTGCGTCGAGGATGTGCAACCAGTGGCCGCGGCCCACAACCTGGATTTTCTGGAGCTGGTCTCAGCCAACGGGACGCTCATCTCCTCGGCGCAATGGCCTGCGCGCTTTCTCTATCAGGAAGACTGGGTCACGCGCCGCGACGACTGGAACTCGCAGCCGCCTTTTCTCAAACGCGAGGAACTGCCCAACGACACCGCGCTGGCGCTCACTTGCGTGCGCGTGGCCACCGTGGCCGATCGCAAACTGTACGTGATCGGCGGAGAAGCCCTCGACCGCGAATTCCTGTCGTCGTTCGTGCTGCCCACGGGCATGCGCGCGCTGCTATTCCGCGAGCCGCTATCGCTGATCGGCGCCGACGGCCCCGTGCAGCAAACCGCTGTGCTCGCACCGGTGATCTCGGAGATTCGCAAACGACGCGGCGAGGTCACGCGCACCGTCGAATGGTCCACGGATGCCACCAGCGCCGAAACCTTCCACGCCATTCCGCTGATCGGCCCCGATAACGAGTTGATGGGCGCGTTCCTGGTGGGCAGCTCGCGCGCGGAGGAGGTGGGGTTGGAGCGCTTCCTGCGGCGCGTGGAAATCCTGGTGGCGGCCGGCGGCATCCTGCTGGCGCTTCTGGTGAGCCTGTGGACCACGGCGCGCATTACTCGCCCGGTAGAAGCGCTGGCCGCCGGGGCCCGCGCGGTGGCCGCCGGCGATTGGAAGACGCATGTGGAGGTGAGCTCCGACGACGAGATCGGCGCGCTGGCCGCTGCGTTCAACCAGATGACGCGCGAGCTGCTGGAGCAGCGCGACCGGCTGTTGCAGGCGGAGCGCGTGGCGGCTTGGCGGGAGCTGGCCCGGCGCCTGGCGCACGAGCTGAAGAATCCGCTTTTCCCGCTACAGATCACGGTGGAGAATCTGCAGCGCGCCCGCGCCGATCATCCCGAGCAATTCGACGAAGTCTTCCGCGAGAGCACGGCGACACTGCTCGCCAAACTGGGCAAGCTGCGTGGCATCATCGGCCGGTTCAGCGACTTCGCCAAAATGCCGCCTCCGCAATTGGAGACCGTGGACCTGAACGGCCTGGTGCGCGAAAGCCTGAAGCTCTTCGAAGCGCAGATGCAGGCGGCCGGCGTGACGCTGCACTTAGACCTGGCGGCGGACCTGCGCGCGATTCAGGCGGACCCAGCGCAACTCGGCCGCGCCCTGCAAAACCTGGCGTTGAACGCGATCGACGCCATGCCCTCGGGAGGGACTCTGACCATCCGCACCGCGCCGCAGGAGGGCGGCGTCCTGGTGGAAGTCACCGACACCGGCCAGGGCCTTACGCAGGAGGAATGCGACCGCCTCTTCACGCCGTACTACACGACTAAGACGCACGGGACGGGCCTGGGCCTGGCGATCGTGCAATCGGTAGTCAGCGATCACGGAGGCAGGATCGCGGTGCGCAGCGAGCCTGGCAAAGGGACGACTTTTGTGATCGATTTGGCGTGACCGACGGCTCCCTATGCCTTGACGATCGTGTACAGCGGGTCGAATTCCGGGATCCCGGCGCGCTGCCCTGCAATCCAGCGCAGCGCGTACACCACGCGTGGGTCGGTTAGCGAGCCAAAGGCGTTCACCGCGACTTCTAACAGCAGGTGGTTGACCGGATTTCGGAAGTAATCGATGTCCGGTTCAATCTTCACGCAATTCAGCGAGCCGATCGCAAGCCGGTCGTTTTCGTGAAACGTGAGTTGCACATTGGCCTCGCCGAACTCGATCTGCTTGTAACTGCGGGTCGCGCCGGGATGCAGAACGACGGGGGCATCAACGAACTCGCCCTGCAGTTTCGCCTGCTCTAGCTGGTCTATGATTGCCGGGTCGGCCCAGCCATAGAAGCGATCTTGCGCCATGGCAGAATCGCCGTCGAATTCCCAGATCAAGGCTTTGACGTAGTCGAGCGGCGAACCCTGTGGCAGGTGGATCTGGTCCATCGCCGTTGTAATATTCAAAAGACAGGCGAGGATTTGACCGTCGTTCCTGTCTTCGAGATCGCTGTACCGCGCCGCGGCTGCGGTGTTGTTTGCGGCACCCGCTGCAATTAACGCCTGCGTCTTGGGCTTGGCTGCGCCGAGATTGTCCCAGGTCGCTGGCGCGAAATTGAAAGCGTTGGATTTCGGCAACAGCATGAGGTTCACCGGTTGAACAACGTTCGGCGCGATCTTTACGGGCGTAAACCCGGCATCCTTGTACCCGTCCGCTGAAGCGATAAAGGTATAGTTGTCGCCGAGGTTGTCAAAAACGGGCAGACCCGTGAACATGGTGTTCGGGCTGTCGTGAAAATCGCGCGATACCACGTGCTGGTTTCCATCTGTTACGGTTATCAAGATTGGGCTCGAATCCGAGTAGGGTTGGCGCGTTCCGTCGAACACGCTTACCATCGCACGGCCGCCCGCCGCTGGGACAGCTACGCTCGCCATAACTTCTCCTTTCAGCATCGGCACATCGCCAGCTTGCGTTCAAGCGTATTATACAGCGAGCGCGGACTAGAGGCGCGATTCGCCTTCATTCGGACGACGCCTTATGAAGGGAGGATTGGCACATGAACACCGCGGCAATCGTTGCGGGGCGATGCCAGAGGCGAAAATGCTGAGCGCCCATTCCGCCGTATCCGATCTGGACCACTGAGACTTTCACGCGATGACCCAGCGATGCCAGAATGCGGATCAGTAGGTTGCTCGATACGTGGCGGAGATCGTCGGCGCTTCGCAATCCCGGCGTGAGTGATCTCTGACGCCGAACAATTTCCTTCAGTCGCCGCAGCAGATCTTCGTGAAGCCATGCCTTAGCCGCGGCGCAGGGGAAGACCCAGCGCGCCTGCCAACTCATCCGCCGTTTGCGCAATGATCGGTTTGGGTCTATTGCATCGAGAAGCTCTTTTAAGCGTTTTCTGGATGGCTCGATTCCAAGAGAACGTGAAAAATGACGACGCTCTGCAATGGGCTGTGTAGTAAACGCGCGGAAACGTGCCGTCCCGCCTTCACGCGGAGTTGCGAAACTCCAGCGGCGACTTCCGGCGGGCGCGTTGGGCGCTCGAAGCTTACAGCCCATTTTGGACAGCCGGCGGATTATCTCCGGCTCCTTGCGACGGAGGACGATCGGCTGCGCAATCCGACAATTCAGGCGTCTTTGAGAGGCCTGCAACGGGACTCGAAGATCTCGATCAGCCGCACCTTGCTGAGCGTTCCTGAAGCCACGGACAGGACTATGTCCACAAGCTCTTCTGGGATGAAGGTTGGCTCCCAGTCGTTCATCAGCAGGAACGTGAGCGCCGCATTTGCGCCGACCCGTTTGTTGCCGTCGAGGAATGCGTGATTCTGGCAAAGGTGAAAAAGGTACGCCGCTGCCATCGAGCGAATGGAGGTGTGCAGGAATTCGCCGCCGGATGTTGCCTGGGGCGTGGCTACGGCCGATTCAAGTCCGGCAGCGTCGCGGAGTCCCGAGGCTCCCCCGTATCGCTCGATCTGTTGCTCGTGGATCTCCAGAACTTCATCCAGCGACAGAAACACCGGTTCCATCAGGCCTACCCGAGGAACTCATTCCGCCAGCTTACGGAACGCCTTTGCATATCGCTTGTGCGACCACTCCTGTGCGTCTTCGAACTTTTTCCGCCGGCTCGAGGCCGTCGCCGGTGCGATGATCAGGTGTCTACCGTCGGTGCTGATATCAAGCGGCGTTTCGGAATCGATCTTGAGGAGCTCCAGGATCGGGCGATCGATCACCAACGCCAAACTATTTCCATGCTTGGTAAGCTTCTTGACCATGTGCAATTCCGTACTTCCAATGTATCACCACAATAGGCGCTGGAAAGCCCTTTCGGTTGCCGCTGAAAATACCGGCGCGCCGACGAATCCCGCGATCTTATACATTGAAGATTGGCCAATCTCCTGATAGTCGATGACGACGCCAACACGCTGGGATCGCTTTCCCGCGCTTTCCGGCTGGCCGGGCACGAGGCCACGGTGTGCGACAACGCCGCGCGCGCGCTCGATCTGATCAAGACGCAGCGGTTCGACATGGTGCTTTCCGACGTGGTCATGCCCGGCAAGGACGGCCTGGCGTTGCTCGAGGATCTGAAAGCGCAGGGCGTGGCCGTGCCCGTGGTCATGATCTCGGGTCAGGCCAACATCGAAATGGCTGTACGCGCCACGCGGCTCGGGGCCATCGATTTTCTGGAGAAGCCGCTTTCCACCGAGAAGCTGCTGCTGACTATCGAAAACGTCATGCGGCTGAAGCGCCTCGAAGAGGAGAACCGGCAGTTGCGACAGCGCGTGGGCGGCCACGAGATCGTACACGCCGGCGAGCGCATGCGCAGCGTGATGGCGCAGGTGGATCGCGTCGCCGCCAGCGAAACGCGCGTGTGCATCCTGGGCGAGACCGGCACGGGCAAGGAACTGATCGCCCGCGCGCTGCACGACCGCAGTTCACGGCGCGCAGGTCCGTTCGTCACGCTGAACTGCGCTGCCGTGCCCGCCGAGCTGATCGAATCCGAGCTGTTCGGCCACGAAAAAGGCTCGTTTACCGGCGCCGTCACGCGCCACCTGGGCAAGTTCGAGCAGGCACACCACGGAACGCTGTTTCTGGATGAAATCGGCGACATGCCGGCGGTCATGCAGGCCAAACTGCTGCGCGTGCTCGAAGAAAAACAAGTGGAGCGCATAGGCGGCGACCGTTCGATTACGGTGGACGTGCGCGTGATCGTGGCCACGCATCGCAACCTGGACGAGATGGTCCAGCGGGGCGCGTTTCGCCAGGACCTCTATCACCGCATCTACGTTTACCCGCTGGCGCTGCCGCCGTTGCGCGAGCGGCCGGAAGATATCCCTGTGCTGGTGGATCACTTCGCGCGGCAGGTTTCGGAAATCAACGGCTGGAAGCCGAAGCCGTTCTCGCCCGACGCCATCAAAGAGCTGAGCGGCTATGCCTGGCCCGGCAATGTGCGGGAGCTGCGCAACGTGGTGGAGCGGCTGCTACTGCTGGCGGGCGAGCACGTGGATGTGGCGGCCGTGCGCCTGGCGCTGCCGCAGACCTCGCCGGCATCGCCCGCAGCCACCGGAACGCTGGCTGCCCGCACGGAATCCTACGAGCGCGAAGTGATCCTCGCGGAGCTCAAGCGCCACCAGCGCATGACCGATACCGCCAAAGCCCTGGGCCTCGAGCGCAGCCATCTGTATAAGAAATGCCAGCAGCTCGGCATCGATCTGCGGGCGCTGCGTCAGGGCTGAGAACGCCGGGGAATGCGCGGGGCGATGGCGTAATTGAGTTGCACGACCACGATGAACGCGATGCTCCAATGAGTATCGATCAGCGAGAGCAACGCGCCGAAGGCATAGAGCGCCTGCCCGATCACGATGCGGCGTTTAATGGCTGCCGCGACTGGCGGGGTGATGTCGTCGCGCACCAGACCGGCGCCCATGGCGCACACCCAACTGAAGTACAAGGAGCCGCCCAGCAACAGCAGGTTCACCCAATAGGTGAGAAGCGCGATCCGGTAGGCGATGAAGGCGGCTAGCAGCGTCGTCGAGAACGGCGTCATCGAGACCGCGAACAGGAAGACGAGGTGGATCCACGAAAGACTGCGATCCGAGCGGACCAGGTGGTTAAGCTGCGTCTGCTGGCCTACCCAGAAGATTCCGAGCGTCATGAAGGTCATTGCGCACATGACGAGCCTCGGGGCGAGCGCGCCGAGGGCGAGCCATAGGTCGCGCTCGTTGTGAACCGCCTCGACGGCCGGGGCGCGGAGGTCCAGAACCAGCAGTGTCATGGCGACCGCGAACACACCGTCGCTGAGGGCCGCGAGACGCTCGACGCTTTGGCCGGCGATTTGGTTGTAGGCGGTGCGCATCGGATCTTCACATCCTCGCATAGAGCGGTGGGGTAGGCGCTTTCCGCCAACCTCGTCGACCGAAGAGATCTAGGAATTCCTAGCGGTTCTCCGGTGCGGGTTGGCAGGCGGAAGCGCCTGCCCCACCAACCCTAGCAGTTCCGTGGCAGTCAACAGCCGCCACTTCCCGATCGGCAAGTCGCCGATGCGTACTTCGCCGATCGCCACGCGCACCAGCTTGAGCACCTTGCTGCCGGCCGCCTCCACCATGCGGCGCACCTGGCGATTGCGTCCTTCCATCAGGGTGATTTCGAGATGCGTGTACTTGCCGGAATCGCGCAACCGCTCGACTAGGGCCGGGCGTGTGGGGCCATCGCTTAACTCCACTCCGCGACGCAGCCGCTCGATCTGCTCGTCGCTCAACAGATCGGCGCATTTCGCATGGTAAGTCTTGGGGACTTTGTAATCCGGATTCGTCAGGCGCTCGGCGAACTGCGTGTCGTTGGTCATGATGAGCAGGCCGGTGGTGTCGAGGTCCAGCCGCCCGACAGGGACTAGCCAGACGCCCGCATCACGGATCAGGTCGTAGACCGTGGGCCTACCTTCCGGATCGGTAGACGTGGTGATGTAGCCCTTGGGCTTGTACAGCAGCAGGTAGATCTTCTCTCCGGCGCGTACGGGCTGGCCGTCGAGCGTGACGCGGTCGCGCGCGAAGTCCACCCAATGATCGGGCGTGCGGACGACTTTGCCGTTCACGCCCACGCGGCCGGCGTCGATCCAGCTTCGCGCTTCGGTGCGGGAACCCAGTCCGGCTTTCGACAGCACTCTTTCGAGCGTTTTCAAGGGACGCCGCGGGGGGTGAGGCATAACTCGAATGTACAAGGAAGCAGCGTGCCGCGGGCGTATAAACAGAATGGAGCGAGCTTCAGGTCGCCCCGCGGGTTGGAGCGTCGAAAAGGCGGGACTGTCCCGCTTGGTGCGATAAGGCGAGCAAAACTCGCCTGCGCCCGGCAGGAGTGCCGGCGCGGCAGGCAAGAGTGCCTGCGCCACGCAGCGGTTTTGGACGGCGACGGAGCGCCTCACGCTGAAGCGTGCGCCACAACCTGCTATGTTTGAGAGTAGAGACTCCGCATGTCCGATATTGTCCTTGTGCGGGGAGCGCGCCAACTTCTGACGTTGCATGGTCCAGGTGAGCCCAGACGTGGCCTCGCTCTTGGCGAACTCGGGATTATCCGCGATGGCGCCCTGTTGCTCGAGGACGGGCGCATAGTGGAAGTCGGTCCCAGCCGGCGCGTTGAAAATCTTCTGCGGGCGCGCAAGGCTCGGGAGATCGACGCCACCGGGCGCGTCGTCATGCCCGGGTTTGTAGACTGCCACACCCACCTAATTTCCGGCATGCCGTGGCTGGACGATTACGAAGCGCGGCTGGCCGGCGCCGAGAGCGCTCCTAGTGGCCTTACATCCACCATCAACGCGGTGCGCCGAGGATCCGCCAAGCGTCTGGAAGCGCGGGCGCGCCAGATAGTGTACGGCATGGTCCGGCACGGCACCACTACGCTGGAGGCCAAGTCCGGCTACGGGATGGACGATACCGGCGAGCTGAAAATCTTGCGAGTACAGGCTAAGTTGCGCGAGGCGCCGCTCGATATCGTGTCCACGTTCCTTTGCCCGCGATCCATTCCTGCCGCCTACGGGGGCGACGCCGCGGGCTACATTGCGTGGATTTGCTCCGAGCTACTGCCCAAGATCCGGCGCAAAGGGTTGGCCCGTTTTGCGGATTTCGTTTGCGACGAACAAGTCTTCAGTCCGGAGCAGAGCCGGCGTTACCTGGAGACGGCACGGGGGCTTGGGTTTGCGCTCAAGGTGCATGCTGGCCAGTTCCGCGGGAGCGGGGGAGTGCAACTGGCCGTGGCGCTGAACGCAGTCAGCGCGGATCACCTGGATTACGCCGGACGGAACGACGTCGATCTGTTGGCCCGATCGAACATGATAGCCGTCTTACTGCCCGGCTCGGCCTTCTACCTCGGGACCGGCCGGTACGCACCGGCGCGGGCACTCATCGACGAAGGCGCGGCCGTGGCCCTCGCCACGAATTTCAACCCCGGCACCAGCCCGACCTATAACATGCAGATGGTGGTTGCACTGGCTTGCGCGCGTCTGGGCATGAGCCCCGCGGAGGCCCTCTGTGCCGCGACCTTCAATGCGGCCTATGCCATAGGATGCGGGAACCTCGCAGGTTCGCTCGAAGTGGGCAAGGCCGGCGACTTGATCGTGCTGAACGCGGCGGACTACCGGGAGATCCCCTACCATTTCGGCGTCAACCTGGTGCGCATGACCGTCAAGCGCGGCGCGATCATATATAAGGAAGGCGCGGTAAGCGGGAGGCTGTAGAAAACTGTGAAAAGGATAGCAGGTCAGTTGGCAGGCGGAAGCGCCTGCCCCACAAGTGAGCCTAGCGCGGCTTACGCACCCAGTGGATCTTCTCCTGCTGTTCGGACGAAATCCGCCAGGCACCCTGATTGCGCACCAGCGTCATACGCTGCTGCTCTTCTCCCGCCGACTTGCGGCGGCCGGCGGTACGCCAGGATTTGTGGAAAGTGGCCACCGCGCGCGCGTCGCTGACCGGCGTGATCTTCACATCCGAGATACGGTAGACGTCGAAGCCGCCGTAGTTCGCCAGCGTATGCTTAATGAGTCCCCGCACGGTCTCGCGCGTCACGTCGTGCCGGCCGAAGTACGTGCTCACCAGGGGAGCGTAGCAGGCCGTGGCCGCCGGCAGGTCACCGCGTTTCAGGGCATTCGCCCAGCGATCCAGCAGCGCGCGGATCGCGGCGGTGTCCGGAGCGGCCGGGGCCGGCGAGTTTTCCGCGGTGGTCTCCGCCGCACTGGGTGCAGGCTTCGATGGATTCAGAGCGGAAGGTTTGGAAGTTTCGGCCTCAGTTGGCGCCGCCGGAGCCACAGCCGCGGGGCTGCGCGGTGGTTCACTGTGCGTTGGATGAAGGCAGACATAGCCAAGCGCGCCGCCCACCACGCTGAGCGCAGCTAACGCGGTATACCAAAGCCATCTCTTCTTTGCCGGAGGTTGGGGTTCCGGCAGCATCCGCGGGCGCGGGGGCGGCCACGAAAGCGCCACGGGCGCCGCCAGCAATAAAGGCGGCACTGGCTCCGGTTGCACAACCGCAGCTTCGGTAAGCTCTGCCGCCGGCCGGGCCTCGGCCTCCGTCAACGGAAACGGTATGGCAACGAAAGCTGCTTTCGCGC
>Ga0187858_10006648_pt1 | contig 10336 bp, 7 predicted proteins | sample June2016WEW_8_15_FD_133015 | JGI IMG/M metagenome (GOLD analysis project Ga0187858, IMG submission 133015) | Peatland microbial communities from SPRUCE experiment site at the Marcell Experimental Forest, Minnesota, USA - June2016WEW_8_150 | ecosystem: Environmental > Terrestrial > Soil >...
GCATAACGGTGTCCAAATCGACGACGCAGATGCCTTCCTGCGTTGCGTTGTCCAGCAAGACATTATTGAACTTGGTATCGTTGTGCGTCACCCGCTCGGGCAAGCCGGCACTGAGGAGTGCGTTCGTCATCGGTTTCCGGCTCAGCGCGAACTCGATCTCGGCCTTCGCCGGCTTCGCTCGATTCATGGCATCCGCGTCGACGGCACGCTCCAGCGCCGTGAGCCGTTTGGGCGTGTTGTGAAAATCAGCGATCGTGTCATGGAGACGGGGAGAAGAGAGATCTGCCAGCAGCCGTTGGAACTCTCCAAAGGCCTTAGCCGCCTGAAACGCCTGCGTTGTGGACCCCGCTGCGTCGCAGGTGCGCGCCCTTTCGATAAAGATGTAGGTGCGCCAATAGTTGCCTTGTTCGTCGCGGTGAAATGACCGACCATCCTGCGCGGGAACCAACGTCAGGGCACGGCGAGTGCGGTCCGCCTGCCCGGCAAGCTTCGTGTGAAGATGTGTGGTCACGCGGGTGATGTTTTCCATCAACGCAGTCGGGTTCTTGAAAACGTGGTGATTGATGCGCTGGTGAATGTAACGAATGCGTGTTCCACCTTGATCGAAGATGGCACAATAGGTGTCGTTGATGTGCCCGCTTCCGTACGGTTCGGCCGATAAAAACCGGCCGCATATCTGGAAATTCCGGGAGACGAGTTGGATATCGTGTCGCCCCGTCACAACCAGAGCCTTTGCGGATTTTCGCCGCGAATCACGAGGTGACGGACGAGCGTTGTCGGCATGGGTTGGCCTCCTAACCTTTCTGCCAATCGGGTTTGTTGTCGTAGACCCACCGGTAATACTCGGTCTTGCACAGTTCTGAGGCTGCGGTCTCGTCCAACAGAAACCCAGCCGAGGGATGCATCTGCAAGGCGGAGGCTGGATTCATCGCAGTAACGGGACCTTCGACGGCTTCAGCGACAGCCCGCGCCTTGTCTTGTCCGAAGGCCAGCAGCAGGACCTGACGGGTGTCGAGAATCGTTCCAATGCCCATTGTGATAACATGATGCGGCACCTCGGCCTCGCTGCCGAAAAACCGCGCATTGGCCCGTCGGGTTTCCGACGTGAGGGTCTTGATTCGCGTGCGCGATGCCAGTGAGGAGGTCGGCTCGTTGAACCCAATGTGACCGTCGGCCCCAATGCCGAGAATCTGCAGATCGATTCCGCCACAGGCGCGGATTTGGGCCTCGTAGCGACGGCAGACTGATGGAATATCCTCGGCCATGCCGTCCGGGACGTGGGCCTGGTTGGCCGGGAGATTGATATGCGCGAACAACTCGTGGCGCATGAAGCTGTGATAGGATGCGGGATGCTCCGGCGGCAACCCGACGTACTCATCGAGGTTGAACGTGGTGACCTTGCTCCAATCCAGGTTCAATCTAACCAGTTCTCGATACAGCAGCAACGGGGTATTGCCGGTAGGCAGACCGAGGACGGCATTCGGCTTTTCCCGCAGCAGTCGCGCCACAACGCTGGCCGCGACAGCGCTGGCAGCCTCCAGATTCGGTTGGATAATCACTTCCATGGCTCAGACGGGATACTCCTTCGCGCTGTCGGCCAGCGAAAGGATGACCTTCTTGACGGGCCGGTTCGCTTTCAGCGCGGCGGTTTCATCCACGCCCTCTGTCAATGGCAGGGCAACCTGTCCTCCCTCGGCGGCCGATCGAGTCAACGCCATCATGATTTCAAACCCCTTGTATGCATTCTCAAAGCGGCACGGGTGGACTTCGCGGTCATCGTCGAGCCATTCGTCCATGTCCTGAATGTACGGTTTCATATCATTCTCGTAGTCCATACCGCCAGGGCCCGACTGTATACCTCTCTTGGTCACCGCGCGCCAGCCTCCGCCAGCCAGCACTTCGGCGAATCCCTCGGTGCCAAAGAGCCCCAACGCGGCATTTGCGACACCCGTAGGGCGCCTCCGGCGCGTCGGGCGCGCCAGCGCCGCCGCGAACCGGCAAACCGGTCGGTGAGCGCGTTTCCGGAACCAATGGAACACTCCTCTGCATGCTCAGCACCCCAGTCGCTTGCCCAGCCTGTACTTCACATCGTTGCGGAGCTTGTCGATGAACGCGCAGACGTACTCGACGATGTCCCGCGACTCATCGGCCACCAACGGCGTCAGATCCATGCCAAACGCCAGTTGTGTGGTCTTGTCCGTGGCGTGCGACTCGAAAAACGTGGCGTTGGCCCGGCGTCGGCCCAGCGTGGCCAAGTCGTAGCGTTTCCCGCCGGCAATCTGCGAATCGAACACGCCGTTCAACGCCGCCGCCAGGTTCTCATGACCGCTGACATCCATCAGCACCTTGTCTTCGTCAGGCAACCAGTCGAGGCTGCGCCACACCTCGCAACCCCAGACTTTCTGCGGGCGCTGGTTCCGAGGCAGCTCGCGAATGGCCTGCAATGCGGCGATGACCACGCCAACATGCGTGTCGTGCTTGTCGGCCGGATTGTGCGTGTACACGACCTGCAGCCGCATGGTGCGGAGAAGTTGGTTGAGGTCGCCCTTCAACGCCGTGTCGGTCTCGCTCTTGACGGCGCGGCTGGGGTAATCGAGTTGCACCATGGCCCCGTAGCGTCCGACCGCGGCCGCCGACTTTTGTTCCAAGCGGCGGACGGCCCGCACCTGCTCGTCCGTGTAGTGGGCATACGGACCGAGACGCGCACTGCCAGCGCCGTTCGTGCAGGTGATCCCACCGAAGCATTTGGTGTCGGAGTGGTAACACTCCACAATGCCGTGGAAGGCCATGAACTCCAGGTCGTCCTGATGGGCACCAATGCCCAGATGGGTGATGCGTGCGAGCGCATCCGGCACCGGTAGACCGTCAGGCGCGAAGACCTCCGCTGTCGCGTTGTGCAGTTTCATTGTTCATGCCCCGGAACAGCGGGCAGGCTGGCGGCGGCCACGGCTTGGCCAACCCGGCGGCTCTTTTCGTCGGGCACGTGTAATCGCACCCGGTCGGCCAACCCGGGAAACTCTTGCCGCAGCACTTCCGCGGCTTTCGCCAGCAGGAGACTACCCCCGTCGCCGGTCATCACGCGACCCAAAACCAGCACGTGCTCAAACTCATAGAAATCGGCGTACTGGGCAATGGCGTAGCCCAGATACACCCCGATGGTCTGGTAGATCGCGGCGGCGCGCTGATCACCCATCGCCAACAGCGCCTGCACTTCCGTGAGCTGCTCGGGCTGCCCCAAGTCGTTGGGCAATTCGACTCCGGCGGCCGGCAACAGTTTGTCGACAGCCTGTTGCGAAAAGTACAACGCGCCGACTCCGCGGTCGCCCGACCATTCATCGGTGGCCGCTTGAGGATTATAGTCCACTGGCGCGAATGCCAGTTCGCTGAGCCAACCGGTCATCCGCCCGCGGGGATCGAGGTAGCCGGCTGCCTGGCTTGAGCCCATCGCGATGCCGAGAACGCCGTTGGCTCCCAGCGACAGCGCGCCGGCCAATGCGGTGACATCCCCATCGTTGGCCACCTCCACGGGCACGCCCCAGTGCTGCTGCAGGCGCCGGAAGATGTTCTTCGCTTCGTCAACACGTTCGACAGGCACCGAACGGAACAGCGAGGCCACCCGAATCTGATTGTCCACGATCACGCCGGCCGTGCTGCCGCCGATCGCGTCGACCCGGGGCAGATAACGGGCCGCTTGCGCGATCCCTTCGTTCAGTTTCGTGAGATGATAGCCGGGATCGGCTTGATTCTTCGGATCCCAAGAAAACTCGTCGCTGTACACCACGACCCCGTCCTTGACCGCGGCGACTTTGTAATCGCTGGCGCCCAAATCGAAGCCGATGCGGCAGCCATCCAGATGCCGGCCCACCGCTGAAGCGCCCTCGCGCGCGATGGGGATCTCGTCGGGTTTCTTGAGTACCACTTCAAATGGTCGTTCGTAGACTCGAGACATGAGTTCGGTATCGAATGCCCGCGCGCCCGTGTTGGAGTAGCGGCCCCGAATGTGCTCGCCCAGCGCACGTGGGCCGCCGAAGTGAATCCTCCAACCGCCCCGCGCCCACAGCAGGAATTTCACGACGCGCTCAATGTTCTCGAAGGTGTCGGTGCCAATGTCTCTGTTGACGAAGGTCTCGTGCCGGGAAAGCAATCCGCCTTCACGCTCGAGGCCGATCACCACGCGCGTGGGAGTGCGAAGGCTTTGCTGGTAGCGGCGATTCTCAAGAACGGCCGGACAAAACCCGGGGTCGAGGGGGGCAGCGACACATGGTTTGGGATATCTCGCAGGATTCATAGTCAATCAACCAAGGCACCGTGTCCGATTGGATCATGGCACCCGCCGCACGCGGTAGTAGCGGGAGGAGGTGTTCGTGGCCGCCCCGATATCCGTGTAATTGGTGACCGTACCAACGGTGTTGGTTACGGTGAAGAGATCGGCGAAGTTATTTGTCAAGTAGTTCCCCAACCCGTCGCCTGGCGTTACCTGCAAGGCGTTGGTCTTGCCGCTTCCCATTGTCCACTGGACGAGCAGATTGGCGCCCGTGCTTACGATGCTGGTGATCCGAAACGCGGACGCCGGATTAGTTGGATTCGTGCCGGCCAGATAATCCTGCAGATTGGAAAAGCCGGAACCATCGGCGTCGCAAGCCGCACAAGACACGCTGTTGGTAAAAAGGCCATCGAGGTTACCGATGGGCTGGTTGGCGAAGTACATTGCGCGCCACCAATTGGGGATGCCGTCTCCCACGCTATCCAGATTGGGATTGGCCGAAACCAGGCGGTACGCCAACCATGTTCCTCCTCCGCCAGTCTGCAGGGCGGTGCGCGGATAGGTGTCGTCCTGGGTGCCGCCAACCGACTGATTGTCGTCCAGGAAGAAGATCTGGAACACTTCGGGATTCCCGATCCACGCCCGCGGCAACGACAACTCGACGTTGCTGCCGCTGGTCGCGTACGTTGCGACGCCAACCGAGCTCCAACTCCAATCCGTGCCTGACGTTCCTGTAAAGTGGTAGAGGGTGGCCCCTTGCAGGAGGTATTCGGCGCCGATGGGGAAATTGTTGGCCCCGCCGGAGAAGCCCGTGGTGCGATTGTCGTCGACGTCGAAATAGAGATTGTAGGCCGCGTTTAGTCCGTTCGTTGTCGGACCGTAGTTCTGATAGGCCACGTACAGATTCGTTGGGTCGTTGGCCAACCAAATCTGTGCGAGATCAACCTTGTTGCTGGACGTGATCGTAACGGCCTGAGATTGCTGACCGAACGAAGTCAGCGAGGACCAATCCGACAGAGTTCCGTTGACGACAATCGCTCCGGCGGCGACCGGATTCGACACCTCGGTGACCCGGTAGACGCAGTATCCCCCACCGGTGCTGGCGGTTAACGCATTGGCGGGGTATAAATCTTCAGCGCTTCCACCATAGGCAGTGTTGTCTCCCAGGAAAAACAGCCGCACCAGTGATGGATATGGATTGTTGAGCCAGGCGCGCGGGAGCGAGAACTCGACATTGCTGCCGCCGACGGCCCACGTCGCGATGCCGACCTCACTCCAGCTCCAATCGGTGCCATTGGTACCCGTGTACTGGTACAGCGTTGCCCCCTGCAACAAATAGTCCGCGCCAATGGGGAAGTTCCCGCTGCTGCCGCGATATCCGGTCACGCCATCACCATCGACATCGAGATAGAGGTTATAGGCCTCACCCAAATCGTTGCTCGCGACCGGGCCGTAGTTCTGATAGGCAACGTAAAAGTTGGTGAGATCGTGCGCCATCCAGATCTGGGTAAGATCAAGCTTGTTGACGCTCGTGATCGGGAATTCCGCAGGGTCGACTCCAAAGGACGTCAGCCGCGTCCAGTTGGTCAGACTGCCACCCACGATTACGCTTCCCGAATTCACCGGGTTGGCGACATCCGGAAACTGATAGGTCAGGAACGTTCCCCCGCCGCCCGTCTGCAGCGCGCCGCTCGGATACTGGGCTTGCAAGGTTCCCCCGGGGAAAACGGTGTTGTCGTCGAAGAAAAACAGGTTGATCTGAGTGGGGTCCCCGAGCCACATCCGCGGCAGGGAAAGCTCCGCGTTGCTTTGCGCCACGGCGAAGTCCACAAGTCCCACCTCCGTCCAATTCCAGTCGGTTCCCGTGCTGCCCGTATATCGATACAGGGTGGCTCCCTGGAGCAAATAGTCTGCGCCGATGGGGAAGTTGTTGGCGCCCCCCCGGTAGCCGGTCGAGCGATTGCTGTCGGTGTCCAGATACAAGTTTTCGGCAGCATTCAACCCGCTGGTCAGGGGCCCTTGGTTCTGATAGGCTAGGTAAAGGTTCGTGGTGTCATGAGCCAGCCGCAACTGCGCCAGGTCCACAGGATTGGTCGTGCTGGTTATGAAATCCGGGGGCTGCTGGCCGAACGATGTGAGTGAGGCCCAGTCGGACAGGTTCCCATCAACAACGATGCTGCCCGAGTCGATGGCATTGAAGAGAGTATCGACCACCGTGATCGACAACGTGACCGTGTTTGTATCTTCGTGTGACGGGGTGGCACTGTCCTGGACCCGCACACGGAAATAGTAGGTGCCGGTTGGAAGGCCCGGGATGGTGTACTGGTTGGCCGAGTACGTGGTTGGGTCAGTTGCCCAGCCATCCCCAATCTGATAGACCACATTGCTATAGGCCGTATAGGTCGAGAACAGCGCATTGGTACTCTGGTAGATGTTATATTTCACAGGCGGGGTTTGATCCATGGCAACATCCCAATGAACCACGATATCGCCAGGGATCACTCCAGCCGTGACCGATTGGACTCCCACACGGGCCTGAGTGGGATTTGTGGAGAGGGAGTCGTCGTTTGGACAGGCGGTACTCTCACCCGATTGGGGCTCTGTGGCCGTGCTGCTCCAGACTGGCGCAGACGTGTCGGCGGACCGGGGATTGTTCCGGGCATAGGTTCCAATGGTGTCGAGGCTGCCATCGGGACAGAGGTATTCCACCCAACCGTTGGAGCAGATGGTTTGGTTCATGGCGAACTCATAGAGATTCGTCCCGCGATTCAGTTGGTAGTCCAGACTGAACATGGTGAAGCCATCGGGACGGTTCGCTTCGGCATTGATTTTGGGGGCGTAGTCGTATTTGTCGTCGTTGACGTACGGGTTCAGATTTGTGTCACAGGTGGAACTGTCGAGCATGTAACTCTCAAACAGGCCGGCGTGGATATAGGGCCGGATCGTGTAGGCGTATGGCTGCACATTAAACGTGGAGTTCACCACCAGCGGATTGTAGAAGAATAATCCGCGATTCGCGAAGACGACGCTGTTCGTATAGGTGTTGTAGATGTAGGCGACCGTCGCTTGCATCGCCTGGGCGGCCCACGGGTACGAGCCGACACCCGTAAACGGTCCCGCGGTATCCAGCGTGTCGAGGAAAAAACCGTTCATCCCAAAATCATCCTTCGACGAAGTATCGGAATCGCTGGTGCGGGCTCCGGCGATCTGTCCCAGACCGGCCACGAACATATTCGATAGGGCCGTTCCCGGCACGCCGCCGCTTCGTTGCGTGTTCAGTACGTACTGCCAATACGCATTCGGATAAACATACGCGCCACCGAACGTCCCGTCAGTATCGACGTGTCCGTTATCCTGCGTTACGTACACCGTATTGGACCACGTCTGATCCACGTAGTAGGACGCGACGTTATTGCTCTCATACATGATCGTGGCCGTCCCGTTGGTCGTGCAGTAGACGGGGCCGGTGCCGTCGCCCTTGATGATGGGTGTGCCTGGCATCTGCTCGCCGATGCTGATGTAGCCCAGCACGTACTTCACGCCGTTGCTCTGCAAATAGGCGACCGCAGCGGGGGTCACCGAAGACGCGTTCGGGGAGAGGACGACGACGTCAAATTGCGACATGACCTGTAGGTTGCTCGTACTGAAGTCGCTGCCGTAATACTGCAGGTATTTACTCGACGATGTGATGTTCGCCAGTCGTGTCGCCGCCCGCGCAGGTGATGCGGCTACGACCAGCGTCACGAGCACGACCGCGCAGATATAGCGAATCCTCGAACACATTATCGGACGAATTGTCCCTAGAATAAACACACCAAATCTCTTTCGTTTTTAATTTACCGCCCGGTGCCGAAGCCCTTGACATCAACCCGACAAGGCAACAATATATTATGTGATTAAACGATTTATCATGGAAAACTGGTGGCGTCAACAAAAAAATAACGGTTGCCTCTTGCCGTTTTGGATTCGAGTCTTCGTACGGGTACCACGGGAGCGTCATTTCACGTAAAAATGGATGATGGCCCATGTTCACCGTCACCGAAAGTTGGACTCGGTTGGGCCATCCGATCGTCGGCGACATCGCCCCTCACGCGTCACCGCCAGCCGCCGAGGTGCTTGCCGCCAAGTGCCTCGACGTAAGTCGAGATGACGTGGACGTCGGAATGTCCGTGACCTGCCCTCCACACTTCCAGCATTCGCGCTCCAGAGGGGATGGTATCCACGTGTGGTATGCACCCCCCGACGTCCTCAGCTCCAAAACGCAAACTCCCCGCAGACCCTTATATTTGCGGGATGAAGTTGGAGGCGGGTGTCGGAATCGACCCTTTTCCAGCGCGATTGTGCTTACAGAATGGCTGATTTTATTGGCGACTCAAGCTAAAGCCACGTAACCCGGCTATACCCTGTTTAACTTTTTTAGTGTCCACTTCACTGCCTTGGGCCTACGCTGCAACCCAAGGGCTTCCGCTGAACGCCTTTGGGCGCCAGGCCTGTAATTTTGTGCTGGATAACTCTGCGCCTTTGTGCTTGAATCGCCTTCTTCGGAGAAGAGGCTCCTAGCTTACGACCGTGAGCGCCAGAGAAAGAGGCAGATTCCAACGAACTACTTTCCAAACCAACAAACTAAGAGGACTGTCATGAAATTCAGCTCTTACTGTCTGACCATCGCACTGGGCAGCCTTCTGTCTGCGGCACTGGCACAGGGACAAAATCTGTTTGTGGCGAATTTCGGCAGCGACGTCTATGAATACACGCCGGGCGGCGTGCAAAGCATCTTTGCCACCGGATTGGTTCAAGCGACAGGTCTGGCTTTTAACAGCGCAGGGGACTTGTTTGTGGCGGATGCGGGCAGTGGTAACATTTATGACTACACACCGGGCGGGGTGCAAAACACCTTTGCCACCGGCATACTGCTTCCCAATGCCATAGCCTTTGACAGCGCGGGCAATTTGTTTGTGACCAGTGACAGCGCGGGCATCATTTACAAATTCACTCCGGGCGGGGTGCGAAGCACCTTTGCCTCCGGGTTGAACTGGCCAGACGGACTGGCTTTTGACAGCCAGGGCAATGTGTTCGTGGCGGATTCGAGCAACGACATCATCTACAAATTCACTCCGGGCGGAGTGGGTGCCAATTTTGCCTCGGGGACGGGTGCCCCGGCTGGACTGATTTTTAACAGCCAGGGCAACCTGCTTGACGCGGATTGGGGTAGCGGCAACATCTACGAGTTCACGTCGAACGGAGGTAGCGGCACCTTCGCCTCCGGGTTGGGGGTTCATGGCCCTCAGCAATTGGCGTTTGACAGCAACGGGAATCTGTTTGAGTCGAATGACGGCAGTGGCTTCATCTATAAGTTCACGCCGGGAGGAACACGCAGCACCTTTGCCTCCGGACTGCCTAATGCGGTTGGACTGGCCTTTCAGCCCATCCCCGAGCCTTCGACTTGGGCGCTGGTCGGCCTCGGGGCCATCGCGCTGCTCACTGTGCGGCATCCGAGACCACATAGGCGTTCTTCCACCCCCTGACCGTTTCCATTCCTGCGAAATCGCAACCACAGGCGGGCTTGGCCGGCCCACACCCGTTAGCAGAGGTTTGACCAAAGAGACAGAGTGCGGTCCCAGTTTCCCACTGGACTCCTTCCCCCCTGGCCCTCGCGACCCGCCTGCGCCATCTCGTCCGCACCGCCGTGCCCTCTGGGCTTTGACAACAACGTGGTTACTTGCTGCGCAGGGGACAATGGCGGGTCCAAGGCGGCGGTGCGTTAGGTGGCCAACCGGCGGCGGTATCTCGCCCGTTTGCCAGTCCGCTACAACGACCGGCGCTCATAGAGCGCCGCTACCCGCACTTGGCGGATTCGGGAGTGAATTCGACTTTTTTCAAAGGTACGGCTGCAGGATTTCCAAAGGATTCTACAGGATGGGAACTCGAAACGGCCTGTAGTGAAGACCCTCCCCCTTGTCGCTGCGGCGCGGGGATGGATAAAGTGCCGGCATGTTTTTGCGATGCACCCAGCGGCGCAAAGATGGCAAGGTCCATCGGTATTGGAGCTTGGTCGAGAATCGACGTGTGAAC
>Ga0187858_10006668_pt1 | contig 10319 bp, 8 predicted proteins | sample June2016WEW_8_15_FD_133015 | JGI IMG/M metagenome (GOLD analysis project Ga0187858, IMG submission 133015) | Peatland microbial communities from SPRUCE experiment site at the Marcell Experimental Forest, Minnesota, USA - June2016WEW_8_150 | ecosystem: Environmental > Terrestrial > Soil >...
GCAAATGCCCAACGGGCAAGAGGATCCAGCAGCCACGAGCTTAGGTCCTGGTTCAATGCCACCGTGGTCCGCGCGGCCGGGGCAAGCAGCCTCGCCTTCTTATCCATCGCGCTCAAGAACGCACTGCCATCGACCATCGTTTTGCTCCTCCGTTGCGCTCACTCGACGGAGCGCACGTGTCGAACCATACGGACCATTATCCGGATCAGATCAACTCCATCCCAGGGCGGGGTGAAGACGTGCATTCGCCCCAGTTGAACGATGCGATCCACACCTCTGCTGGCCGCTACAGACGCTAGTGTAGCTTCTCTCGCGGGATCGGCCACGGCGAGCCCTAAAGTCTGCACATCGGAGTCGAATTTCGCGGCCGTGTCGAATAAGTCGCTCACTTCCAGAACGGTCAGGGTTTTCCCCTCGGTCGGCTGAGGAATTTCCGACCCATATCCCTGGAGGATCGTCCATTCCGGACCTGAGGGAAACACTGCGCCGTTCGCGACGTCTTCCAGCAACCAGGAGGCGCGAGCCTGGCAGATTGCGGAAGTCAAGGAAGCCTGGATCGTCTCCCGGGGATGAATTCGGTTCTCGGTTTCGAACGCGGCCCGGAGCGCCTGCACGAAATCGCCGGCAGAATGGCCATCCTTCTTTTCGAGAAAGAGAACTTGAGGCGAGGAACAGGCCTGCTGATCGAACTGCCAAACGTCGCGCGCGATGCGACGGCACAACGCCTCGCGTGCTGAAAGATCGCACCAGGTAGCGGCGTCCATTGCCGCCACGGAAATTCTAGGGCCGAAGACGGCCAGCCGTGCCCAGTGTGGAAACGGCAGCGAGCGAATTTCCGTTACCGCTTCCTCGCCACCCCAAATCATCGCCCCATCAACCGACTGCGCCATTGCGCGATGAAGATCCAGACGCTCGTGATCGAAAACCAGCAGGCGAATGCGCTGCGTTAGAAAATAATCAACGTCGCTTTGAGCCAGCTTCTCTATCATTTGCCGGGTCTGGTCTCGGAGTGCTTTGGGAATGCGTACCAGACAAGCGTTTCCTCCCAACAGGGCACAAGTCATGGAGAGCAGCGGTTGAATTTCGATGTTCCCGGCAGGCCAGTGGCCGACCACGCCAACCGGATAGGCCCTCAGGCGGGCTCGGCCGTCCTCCACCCACCTGCCGTCCAGCGCACCCGGTCCCAGTTCCCGGGCGATGATGGGTTCCAGCGTATTGCGTCGCAACCACAGACGCAGAAAAGCAATGCCTGGGATCGCAGCCATCTTGGGCGTTCCCAAGGCATCGGCCCAAGCCTCGAAGACTTCGAGAGTCGCATTGGGAGTGATCGTACTGACCTGGCGAAGCTCCGCGGCCGCGGCGGAGATGTCTTCGGGAGTGTCGACATTGCGGATGAGATCATTCATCGAGGGCATCGCAATTAGAGCCACTTCATGCTTACTGGCGTCCGGCACCTATTCGGAAATCATCCCGATCGCCCCCAGCCATGTCTCCACCAACTGAGGCCATCCCGTTATCGGCAACTTCGTGCGCCGCAGTCCAAATGCATGCCCGCCCTGAGCATACAGATGCATCTCCACCGGGACTCCGGCGTTCTTCAGCGCAATGTAGTAAGCCAGCGAGTCGTTTGCATTGTCCACGTGGTCATCCTCCGCCTGCAGCAAAAACGTAGGCGGAGTCTGACGGGTGACATGAATATCAGGATTCAACCCCAAATCCTTGTCGGCAGTCGCCGGATAATGAATCACAAACTTCTTGGTGCCTTTCTTTGCATCCCACTCCGCCGCGGACGGCGACAGATGGCCTGGATAAATAGCCATTGCAAAATCGGGGCGGCAGCTCTCTTTGTCGGCGGCATCGACAGGCGGATACAAACGCTTTACAAAATGCGTGCTCATCGCTGCCACCAGGTGCCCGCCTGACGAAAACCCGAGCACACCAATCTTGTGAGGATCAATATGCCACTCCGCCGCGTGAAAACGTACCAGCCCCACCCTCCTCTGTGCATCTTCCAAGGCCATCGGTGATTCCGGATACGGCCCTGATTTCGGATACGGCGCGGGCTTCGGATAGCCCGACTCACCCGGCACGCGGTACTTCAACAGCACGCACGTGATCCCCTTCGCGGTTAGCCAGTCGCATACCTCTGTCCCTTCAAGATCGATAGCGAGGTCCAGATAGCCCCCACCCGGGAAGACGACGACAGCCGCGCCTGTGTTCTTTCCTTGTGGCGAATAGACCGTCATCGTAGGCCGTGATACGTCGCTCACCCCCACCGCTGGCCTGCCGGCAACCAGGAACTCCTTCCCTGTCGTCTTAGCGACCTCCGGCCCCGCGACAGGCTGCGGATCAGGCACAGCTCCCGGCCATATCGGTACTTGCGTGTGACCCGGAGATGGTTGCCAGGCAGTCTGCTGCGCGCTCAGACCGCCAAACGCAAACACAACACAGAGAGCGAAAAGCAAAGGCTTCGTCACAATCCTCACAGCGAAACAGGCGTCGTCGTGCTTCTGCACAACCGGCGAGGATAGCCGATCAACTCCCAACGTCCCGCCATCGTGCATGTGGAGTCCCACACGCCACCTTCAGAATGCACCATTTCCAGCCCTCCAGACTCTTTATGAGACTGGTTCTAGCGCGCCATTTCCCGCCTCCGGCTGATATTGCCGCAGCCTCGCAGCTCGGACTTGGGCACTCGACCGACAAAACGGAAACAGGTGCCGCGTCTTCCACAGCGACAGCCGTCATGGCTGACGATCTCAGCCAAATCTTCGGTGAGAAGCAGATGGCCGGGAAAACTTGTCGGCAGCACGCTGCACACTTGAATCATTCCCTGTTGTCCTTCTCCCACAGGTTCCAGGGTCAAGGGGTCTCGGACGATCACGTCGCCGAAGGCGGGAACATGCTTGTTGCCTTCCGCACAGTCGGGATAAATCACTCCGACGTTCTCCACCATACCGTAGAAGTCGATGACTCTATCCGCGGAGCAACCGAATACTTGCGCCAATCCACGGTTGAACGACTTTTTGTCCACGGCCTCATCCTGCAACCGCTTCCAGCCTCCGCTGTGCAAGATGTGAACGTTGGGCATTCCAAGGCTTATCGAGTTCGAGGTCAGCGGCTTTACGAAGCACTCCCACAGAATGTAAGTAAAACCGTATACCAGAACCGGGGAGTCGCGGTGAGCTTTGGCAAATTCCGACACCTTGTCGAGCTCCAGCACGAGATCTCCAGCGCTGTCCGCTCTCAGGCAGTAGGTGACCTCCGACGCAAACGGCATCAGGCCTTGAATGGCAGCGCCTCTGGCCCCCATTTTCGGCCCTGGGGCAACTGAACCCGGGACATCAACGACCAAATAAGGCCTTCGCTGCGCCCCCAGAAAGTCCTGGGCGATGGCCGCCACAGCTTTGCCCATGCGCCTGGCTGTCGCCGAATCAAGGACAATTCTGCTCGGCATCTGCCCGGTCGTGAAGCTCGATGTCAGGGTCTTCTTGATCTCGCGCGGTTCAACCAGGGCGAAAGCGGGATCAGCTTTCAACAGTGCAACGGGCAAATACGGAAGGTCGGCAACTTTCAGCGCAGTGCGCGGATCGATGGGCCAATGCCGAACATAGTTCTGGTACTTGGAGTTCCGGCTACAGGCATACTCCAACTCGTCTTTTAATAGGGCAAGGAAGGCCGGCTCTCTGTCCTGCGGAGCAAGGGCATAAGGCGGGACTGCCAGCAGCTCGTCTATCCTGGCTTCCAGTCCGCTCATGACGCCCGGTTACCCTCCCGCGCGAGGGCCTCGCGAGACACCTTGCCGCTGGATGTTTTCGGCAGCTCCGAAACGATCCTGATCGAATCGCAAGTCCAGTGGACCGGCAGGCTGCGGCGCACTCGATCGGCAACACGGTCGGCCGTCTTATCGGGCACGATATACAAGACCAGCGCCTCGCCCGCCTCAGGATGCGCAACCGCAGCCGCGGCGCATTCGTAGACGCCCGGCACAGCCGCGACCCGGGCCTCGACCTCGGCAAAGTTGACCCTCACTCCTCGCACTTTGAGAAAAGCGCTCTTCCGCCCTTCGATCCAAATATAACCGTCCTCGTCGAGACGGCCGAGGTCGCCCGTATGCAGCCATCCGTCCTTGAAGACGCGACGGGTGGCTTCCGGCTCGTTGAGGTATCCCAAGGTGACGGATGGACCGCGGACGACGATCTCACCGGTTTGCCCGGCCGGGACGGCCTGTCCTTCTGTGTCCAGAATTTGGACAGTCAGGTTGTCCAACTTTTGGCCAACGCTGCCCAGTTTCTGGTCGAGGCTCTCAGGGTCGAGGCAGGAGATTCGGCTGCTCGCTTCCGTCTGACCGTACATCACGTAAAACTTCGCTGTCGGAACAATGGCACGCATCTCTTGCACATGTTGCGGAGCCAGCGGCCCTCCGGCTTGCAAGAACCGTCGCACGCCGGGCATCGCTATGGACCGGATATTCGATCGGCGCAGGAGAATGTTATAGACCGTGGGGACGCCCGCGAAGGTTGTGCATTCGTAACGGTTGACAGCATGAAGCACCTTATCGGGGAACATGAAGCGACGGTCGAACACCACTCCGCCACCGCGATAGAGATGAGTGTGTAGGACGCTGGCCCCGAAGCAGTAGCTCACCGGCAGGATGAGCATTGCCCTTTCGTCGTCTTCCAGATGTTGGCTACGGATGATCGCTTCTGTGTTGGCGATAAGGTTTCCATGGCTCACCATGACGAAACGAGGCACGTCGGAGGAGCCAGAAGTAGCCACCAGGGCCGCAAGATCGTTCTCCTCTCGCGAAACGGGTGGGATCGCATCCGCGCGCATCTCCGAGGGATGGCCGTGAACAAAGATAAACTCGAATCCCTCTGGGCATTTCCAATCAAAAGGGCGAGGCTTCTCCGTCCACAGAGCTTTTGCCCCGACTCGATTCAGCAGGACGTTCCCTGCCAAAGGCAGCTTGCTCTCCTCCACGGGAACGGGGACCAAACCTGCGTACATTGCGCCCAGGTAGGCGATGCTGCTGGCGGGAGACAAGGCACAACCAATGACGATGGGATCGCCGGGCTTCAATCCGGCAGAAAGCAGGCTGGCGCCGAAGCTGCTAATGAGGCGAGGAAGGTCGGCCGGGGCAATAGTTTCGTCCGTCGCCGCGTCGACAAGATACGAGAGCTTACCGAGGCGGCTTACCAGTCGACCGGCGAAATTGGTTGATGGAGGGGGTTCGCTCTCATTCATGCCGCCAACTTTGCTTGTATGACCCGCACAATATCGCGTACCGTCTCCATCTCCATAACGTCATCGACATCGAGATTGACACCCAGAGCCTGCTCCAGATTGCTTACCAGGAAAAGATGGCCAGCCGAATCCCAGCCGGGTACGTCGTCAGGACCGGTTTCAAAGGAAACCGATTGCGGATCGATACCGAAGGCATCGTGGAAAGCGCCTTGCACTTTGGCCAGAATATCCTGCACTCTTTTGTGTCCTCGAATCGTGGTACCACGCGGGACTTTCATCGCCTGACAGCCGTTGGCAGCAGACTGTCTGGCGCTATGCCATCGGTTGTCAGCCTCGCAAAATCAACAACTTGGGAGGTTTAGTTGCACGACTTTGACTGTTACCCCTGAAATTACCGATAAGTATATTAGTAACCTCTTCCGTCTGCAACGCAAACTTCCGGGAGGGGTGGCCTTGACAAACGCTGAGACGGTAGCTGACACAACATTCCCATTATTGAGGAGTCGGGCAGTCAGACCACCAAGAATGTGTCTTCTTCTCGACGATGCTGTAGTGGAAGTACTCGCAGGACTGCCCGTTTCGCGCCCCTGACCATTGCGGAGGTTGTCCGTCGATTGGGCAGACATTCTTATGGGCCGCCTGAGAACATCCGAGAAGAATCACAGCGAGTGCAAGGGGCACAGCAGGTTTCCCGATCCGTGAGACTGCTCCAGCGAAGAGCAGCTGAGCAACGTCGATAGTCACCTGTGTTCCCTCGGTGTCGCCTTCGCTTTGGCTTTCTCCAGCGGCTTAACCTTCAGCACGTGCGTTGTCTCTTCCTTGAACGGCAGCGGGATGCGCCAGCTTCTCGGTCCTCGCCCACTTCTACCCCACGATGGCTGAGCCCCCGTCCACAATCAGCGTCTGCCCGACGATTCCGGCGGCTGCTTCGGAACAGAGAAACTGGGCTGCCGATGCCACCTCCTCTGCGGTCACCAGCCTGCCGATCGGAGTTCGGCGAACTGCCGCCGCAAGCCGCTCTTTACCCTCCGGGATCGCATCCCAGGCATCGGTTTCCACGCTGCCCGGCACCAGAATGTTCACGCGAATGCCTCGCGGCGCCAACTCGACCGCGAGATGCCGTGCCAGCGCTTCGAGTGCGCCCTTCGATGCACCCACGAGGGCGTAGTCGGGTAACGCCCGCACCGCCCCCATCGAACTCACCGCAACAATGCTCGATCGATTTGAAAACTGATCGGCCAACGCTTTTACCAATTCGAAAAATGCGCGCACATTCAGCGCGAAGGTCCAGTCAAAATGCCGGGACGTGAGATCGGCGAGGGGGTGATGCACACCTGTCGCGGCGCAATGAACCAATCCGGAAAGCGGTTCTCCGCTATCGCCAATGGACTTTTGGATCTGCGCCGAGCCCTGGGCGGAAGTGAGATCGGCGCGGCATAATTCGATCGGCAGTCCTTCCTGCTCAGCCTCAGCTTTCAATGCATCGGCAGCCTTTTGGTTGCGGAGATAGTTGGCGGTCACCGACGCGCCTGCCCTGGCAAAGCGCAGGGAAATGGCGCGGCCAATACCTCGTGTCCCGCCGGTGACCAGCACCCTTCCCGACAGAGCATTTCCGCGGTCGTCCATAGAAGGGCATTGTACTTCAGGCGAGTGGGCCGTAGCGCGGAGCGGCGTCTACCACGCCAATCTCGATCTGAACCGCAACCCTCGGGAAAATCAAGGTGCGAAGTAGCCGGAGATATCCAGGATCAGTTCCGTCAGAGCAGCGGCGTAAGCATCGATAGAACCGTTATTGATATTGGCCGGCACGATCGCCATGTTCGACGTGATGAATCCATCGTAGGCGTTCAGGGTCGAGACTACGGGCTGTGGCTCGCCATCGGGCCACAAGGTGAGGAAAGGCATAGAACCCGGCGGCACCACCGTAGCGTTGAAGATGTATGCCGCCGCGCTGCTGGGCGGGGCACAGACGCTGCCCTGAACATTCACAGCTATCTCACCAGTGAAGCCATTACCGTTCTGGCGGGTGTCCAGCACGCGACAAGGTGCCACCGGATACATCGACAAGCCATTCGCCCCGGGCGCAGCGAAGTAGCCGTCGATATCGATGACCAGATCGGTGGTGTCGTAGGCGTAGACATCGATATCACCATTCGGCGCCGCCGGCACAATCGCGGCATTAGCGACGACCGTTGCCGTGGGATTGTTCAAGGTCGAGACCACCGGTTGCATCTCATTACTCGGCCACACCGTGAGGTATCCCAACTGCTGACCCGCGGGATGCGGGACCACGGTTACGTTGAACGAGTAGGCCTGTGGTTGGGTGGGAAGCCCTTGCAGGCAGGGACTGGATAGGATCGGTAACTCGCGAGATTGCTTTGCTACCAGCGACGGCGGCCCCAGACGCTGAGGCTGGCTTGAGCCCTGGCGCGTGTCGACCACCCGGCAGGGCGTCAGTGGATAGAACTGATAGGTACTGGAGCTAGCCGGCGCGAAGTAGCCATCGATATCGAGAATTACGTTGGTGGTATTGCTGACGTACACGCTGACGGAGCCGCTGACGCCCGCCGGTACGATCGCCGCGTTGGCCTTGACCCGGCCATCCGGTGAGTTCAGCGTGGAAACCAGGGGCTGTGTCTCCGGTGTTGGCCAAATGGTCAAGTAGCCCAAGGTAGTAATTGGCACCACGGTGACGTTCAAGGAATAGGCCGCAGCGCTGGAGGGAATATTGCAATTGGTATTTTGCGGGATGGGAAAGCTACGGTAAGTGCCGCCCGGAATGGCTGGGCCGCCAAACTGCCCATCCGCACCGCGGGTGTCTACCAAGCGGCAAGGAGTGACATTGACCAGTTGCAGCTTGGTATTCCCACCAATGACGGAGACGGTTCCGTCGACCCCATCGGCAACATAAACATTATTGGTGGACGAGTTGACCGCCAGTGCGGTGGGTCCATCTCCGACAGCGACCGGCAAGGTGGAATTGGTTGTCCCGTCGATCACGCTGACGGTTCCAGCGCTCGCGCAGGTGAGATCGTTGCCGCAGAAATTAGCCACGTAAATCTGGTTGGTCGTCGAGTTGACATCGACGGACAGCGGGGAAACACCGACACCGACAGTGGTGGTGATATTGGTGGCGCCGTCGATTACGGTCACTGTCCCAGGGCTGCTGCAGGTGAGATCGTTGCCGCACTCATTGGCGACGTAGATCTGGTTGGTTACCGAGTTAACCGCAATGCCCTCGGGAAAATCTCCCACAGGGACCGTCGCGGTGTTATTGGTCGTGCCATTGATCACCGTCACTGTTCCAGGGCTCATGCAATTGACATCCTGGCCGCAGTTATTCGAGACATAGATTTTATTGGTGGCCGAGTCGAGATCGAGGTAGCGGGGGGCAAAACCAACAACGACGCTCACCGTGTTATTGCTGACGCCGTTAATCACCGTCGTCGTTCCCACGCTGTTGCAGTTTATGTCGTTGCCGCACCGGTTGGCCACGTAGATCCTATTGGTCACGGAGTTCACCGCAATGTCCTCGGGAAAATCTTCCACTGGGACGGTCGTGGTGGCGGTATTGGTGGCGCCATTAATTACGGTCACCGTCCCTGGGCTGCCGCAGTTAGGATCGGCGCCGCAGTTATTGGCCACATAAATCATGTTGGTCACCGGGTCCACTGCTATCGCATCAGGCTTATATCCCACGGTAACGGTCGTGGTGATGGTGTTGTTCGCTCCGTTGATCACGGTGATGGTGCCGGCGCTGGCGCACGTGATGTCATTGCCGCAAAGGTTGGCCACATAGATCGTGTTGGTAGCCGCGTTCACGGCCACGGCGACAGGAGAATCTTCTACCGTAACCGTTGCGGTGGTATTGGTGGCGCCATTAATCACCGTCACCGTGCCAGGGCTCATGCACGTGGGATCGCTTCCACAGTAGTTGGAAACGTAGGTATTGTTGGTCACAGAGTTCACCGCGACGCCAACAGGTTGCGTCCCTGCAGGCACCGTCGCGATCACAACTTGCGCGACCGCAGGCAGCGATACCGCTAACAGGCTCACGATAAGAACCAGGAACAGAGTGTGGCGCGAGGTTGGCAAAGCTTTTCTCCCGGCGGATACTCTCAATCTTTCACAACTGGGTTGCGGCCACGACGCTAGTTTCCATTTGCGGCCGCCCACGAACAGCTTTCGACAGGCCAGTCTGCGTCGACTTACAGGGAAGCTAACGTCGCGCGCAATTTGCAGTCAATGACGATAGTAACTCCGCCGGCATCGGCGTTATGAACCTTGAATCCACAACAGGTTGACCTGCCTCGAGACCCGACAGATCCACACACGGCCGGTCCCCGGCTGGTCTGGTGAAGACTTGATCTCTAGCTGGCCTGGTGGACCCTGGGTCCGCGGCTGGCGGGGTTGAGACCTGATCTCCGCCTGACGTGACAAATTCCTGGTCGTAGTATGCGGCCATGTTTCCTGAGGTGTCAGTTGTCAGGTAGCGCGCGTGATAGATGGTGTTCGGGGTTAGCCCAGTAAGAGTTACGGTTGCGTCATAAATGTTGGGGATTCCCTGACCTAGAGCTACCTGGTCCGGGAAGGCTGTAGTTGGGTCAGACTGATTGGCATAGTTGGCGTTCAGCATCTGCAGAAAACCGAAGTTGGGGTAAGGTTGCATGCAGTTCGGCGGTTGCGGGTTGTTGATATCGCAGGTGCCTACGGCGGCGGTCCCATAGTAGACCTTCAGCGTGGTATTTGGCTTAAAGACATTCAGCCAAATTGTAGCTGTTGTTGTGCTGACGACGGGTGGGGTAAGTACTGGATTGATGGAGGGCTGGCTGCCATTGTCGCCTGCCGCCCACTCAAATTGAACTGGAGTTGTGTAATCAGTCCAGGCTCCGCCGTAGGGATTAGCAGCCGCCAATACGGTTTCCACTGGCGGCGATGTGCCATCCGCGTTCTTGCCTGACCTCCAGCGTACATAGTCGAAGCTCCACTTGTAAATCTGGTTGTACTCCTTAACAGAGTACGTCCAGCCGCTGTCGCCTCCGATGGTTTGACCGCCGGCGCTGTCCCACACA
>Ga0187858_10006674_pt1 | contig 10314 bp, 10 predicted proteins | sample June2016WEW_8_15_FD_133015 | JGI IMG/M metagenome (GOLD analysis project Ga0187858, IMG submission 133015) | Peatland microbial communities from SPRUCE experiment site at the Marcell Experimental Forest, Minnesota, USA - June2016WEW_8_150 | ecosystem: Environmental > Terrestrial > Soil >...
ATGCCGTCATTTCTGCCGCGTGCGGGGACGAGTCAGCGGCCGGTCAGGGGGCCGCCGGGATGTGCTCGGCGCGATGGCGAGGGCGGTCGCGACGCCACCGTCTGGCGGGACGCCAGCCCGCCGGACCGGCCAGGCATTCCGGGTCGGCGCGCTGGCGTCGCCGCCATGCGCTCATCAGGGTGCCGTGCACCGTGCCGCCACTGCCTGCGGCCGAGCTAACCGAGGCCATGCCTCGCAGCTAGCGGCCCCCCGGATGGCCGGCGCCGGGCATCCGATGTGCCGGATCGCCTTCCGGGCGGTTCAGGGCGGCGGTATCGCGTGACCGCTGACCCTTTTATGGCTCCTAACCAGGAATTTCATTGCAAATCTCCCCGCCCATTATTCGTGTCATCTGTGCTGTTATTGAGCAGTCCGGCCGTTCTGCTGGCGCTGCCAGCTGCGCGACCCAGCTTATCGTGATTGAACGTCCTCACACGGTAAAGACGGGCCGAGCCTGGCTTTCGTTTACAAGATAACGCCGTGACCTACAGACGACGTCCAAACGGCCGTTGTCGTAGCCTCCCGGTAACGTCATTTTTTTATAACTTTTACCTGGCAGGCTCGGGCGGTGAAAGTAACGCCCCGTTATGGGCTGGATTAATAAGGCCTCTGTTACGTTCTTGTTTCTTTCGTTACGAACAAGATTTTTTTCCTGATCGGCTCAATCAGGGCTCAGCGCGGCGTCGGAACATGCCGGGGCTGCCCGGCGGCCGGCGCTGAGGCTGCCATGCGCCCGGGGGGGCGGGGGCCCCTGGGGCCGGGCGGGTACCGCCGGTCAGGGCGTGCCGGTCGTCAGAGCCTGAGGCGAGTTATGTGGGTTGATCACGGCGCGTCGGCTTGATCACGAAGTGGCCTCTGCGGGAGACAAGCGGTTGTCGAAGACCGTCGTCCCGCAGAGGCCATCCCCGAGGATGACTGCCAGCAGATCGAGACCTCCGCGATCCCGGTCCGGCACACCTCCCGGGTCCGCGGCCCGGACCAGTGGACCGGACCGGGCAACGACCTGGCCGCCCGGTTCGGCCGCGACGCCGCGCACGCCGAATGGTTCCACGGGTTCCGGCTGGCCATCAGGGCGGACCCGGGCAGCCGGATCGTCCGGGCCTGGAGCATCCCAGCGCGCCAGGATGCCGCCGATGCTCCTGAAGGTCATCGCGGAATGGCGCAACCGGGTCGAGACCAGCTTGGCCGAGATTACCGACCGGATGGAACTAGCCCGGCACGGCGCCCGCAGCTTCCGGGGCCTGCTGACACGCACAGCCGCTACCATCACAGCCCACACGCTGCTGCGCGCATGCCTCGCAGAGCAATAGATCGAACCCACATAACGCGCCTAAGACGGGAGCCGATCAAGCGTGAACCTGCCCGAGGGCCTCATCGTGCTGCTGCGCCAGCCCAGCCCTTGCTTCGTCACCACTCTCATGCCCGACGGCTCGCCGCAGATGACCCAGACATGGGTCGATACCGACGGCGAGCACGTCGTGATCAACACCGTCCAGGGCTTCCAGAAGGTCAGGAACGTGCAGCGTGACCCCCGGGTGGCCGTGGCCGTCTGCGACCCGTCCAGTACGGTCCGCTACTACGCGATCCGCGGCCGGGTCGTCAATGTCAGCACCGAGGGCGGCGTGGAGCATATCGAGGCACTTGCCCAGCGCTACCTGGGCGGCCCCTACCCCTGGTACGGGGGTCGTGACCAGGTCCGAGTGCTGCTCACCATCAGCGCGGACAGGATCCGCGCCGTGGGCTGAGGGGAGCCCTCGGCGTGCTGATGGGCGGCCGTGACCTCAGCGGACCTGGTAGTAGGCGGTCGGGTACCACCACGGGCCGAACTGGATCCAGCCGATGGTCTGGCCGGGCGCGTGCGCGCCGTAGGTCCAGTCGCCGTGCGCGTAGAGCTCCACGTGCCCGGTGCCGTAGAAGGCCAGGTCGCCCTTCGCCGGGTAGCGGACCCGCACCAGGTGCCAGCTCCCGAGCATCTCGGTCGTGGTACGCGGAAGGCTGATGCCCGCGTGCCGGTAGGCCTCCATGACCAGGCCGGAGCAGTCATAGCCATAAGGCCCGGTGCCGCCATACACGTAGGCCTTGCCGTACTGGGCCTCGGCCCAGCGGAACGCGCGTATCCGGGCTGGCACCTTCGCGGCCGCGGCCGCGGACCGGGCCGAGGCGGCAGTGCCCAGAACGGAATGAGCCGGCGCGGCGAGAGCCGGGCCGGCGCTGAAAGTGATGGCGGCCAGTGCGGCCGCAGCGGACAGGGACAGCAGCTTAAGACGGTTGCCGGACACCGGCACCCTCCGCGTACGGGGGGGCGCGCTCACCATTGCGGTGCAAGGTGTCAGCCGGGGACAGGGGCGGAAACGAGACCGCGGAACGCCTGACTTTTCCGACGCTAACCGGCATCAGCCGTTCTGTCCGGCGAATGGATAATTCCCTGACCAGGCTAGATGCAAAAGCAGCCCCTTTCGCATCAGCGGGCCCAGGAGGCCTATCGCGCCAGCGCTGTTTCCGGGCAGCGCTGTTCCCGGGCAGCGCCGTGTCCGGGCAGCGCTGTTTCCGGCTGTTTCCGGCTGTTTCCGGCAAAGCGGTCTCCAGCGGCGCGGTCACCTGGTTGGGGGTGCGCCTGCCCTGAGCCTGGCCAGCACCCGCGCGCGGCAGCCTGGTGATGAAAGTGGCCATCCGGACAACCTAGCCGGACCCGGCCGGGCGATTGAGGCGATGCGCCATGTCGCCGCCGGGCACTCGCCGCAGGCAGCAGTCGCCGCACAGGCCGCCGCCGGGCAGCCGGTAGTACAGGCAGCAGGACCTGCGCCGGAACGCCAGGCCGGTGCCGGTCAGCTGCCCGGTGCCGCGCAGCCTGCCGGTCCCCAGCAGCGTGGCGCGGTCCACGGCATCAGCGTGGCAGAAGGCGGCCGGCCCGGCCATCGGCGCCAGGCCCCGTGGTCACGGCAGCGACGGCTGCGGCCCCCCGCGGGCGCTGCCGCGGCTGCGCCTACTGTTGGCTCATGCCGCCGCCGCTGGAGATCACCTCGCGGGTGCTGGTGCCTGCCGCGCCGCAGCAGGTCTGGGACCTGGCCATGGACTGGTCCCGGCAAGGTGACTGGATGCCGGGCACGCGGGTGCGCGGTGGCGCCGGAGTAGGTGCCGAGGTGGTCGCGTGGAGCGGTATCGGCCCGGCGGGCTTCACCGACAGCATGGTGATCACCGAGTGGGAGCCGCCGCGACGGTGCGTGGTCCGGCACACCGGCAAGGTGGTGCGGGGCCTGGGCATCTTCGAGGTCGTGCCGCGCGGCGAGCTCAGCGAGTTCCGCTGGACCGAGCTGCTGGAGCTGCCCGTCCCCGGCGCTGCCGCGCTGGGCCGGTGGACGGTCGCGCCGCTGGCCCGCCGCGGGCTGGCCATCGCGCTGCGGCGGTTCGCGGCCCTGGCGACCGCGCGTTCCTAGACATCCCAGCGGCCCGGATGGCGCTCCCCGGCCGGGTCAGGCAGCCCGGGCGAGGCGGCGGGTGACGTCGGCGCGCAGTGCGGCCACGCTCACCTCGAGGTCAGCTAGCAGGTCGAGCGCGGGGTTACCCGGCTGATCGATGATCCCGAGCAGTACATGGCCCGAGCTCATGTGATGGTGGCCGAGCCGGCTGGCGCTCCGCACGGTCAGCTCCAGGGCCTTCTTCGCGTCCGGCCGGAACCGCGGGCCGGACGCGATCCCGGGCCGGCCGCGCCAGGTGGCCACCCGCTCGAGCGCGTCCGGCCCGAACGCCGCGTCCGTGGCGCGCCGGACGGCATCGAGGTCGATGCCGAGAGAGGCCAGCGCATCGGCGTCCAGCTGCTCCGGGCGCCCGGCGGAGCCGGCCGGCAGCCGGGCGCGCAGGCCGGCCACGTCCAGCCCGGCCGCCGCCAGCGCGTCGGCAGCGACCCCTGGCTCAGCCAGCAGCGCCGTCAGCAGGTGCTCAGTCCCGACGCCATCCTGGCCGGCCTGCGCGGCTTCCTGCCGGGCGCGCACGACGGCGTGCCTGGCGTCCCGGTCAAACCGCTCGAACATTCCGCATCGACTCCTTTACACCACCGGCAGGCGGCCTGCGTGCTTCTTGTGCACCGCCTGCTTGCTGACTCCGAGGAAGAACGCGATCTCCTGCCAGGACCAGCCATGAGCGCGTGCGTTGTCCACTTGCAGCGCCTCCAGCCGCTCGGCTAGCTCGCGCAGCGCGCGCGCCGCGCGCAGGCCTTCGGCGGGATCGCGCCCGCTGGCCGCCTCGGCCAGCTGGGTTCCGTCATTCATGTTGTCAATATAGGTTGACGCCCTTGAGTTGTCAACAAAGATTGACGCACGCAACCACCTAGGGACCCCCCGGCCTGGCCGGGCCGAAACAATCACTCGCGCTTGCTTCTCGCGGTCTGAAGTGCCAGGCTCGGCGTATGTCAGCGCTCCGGCAGCCCGGGCCCCGGCCATGGCCAGGGTGGCCGGAGCCGGTCCGGATCGGGAACGCCTCCGGCTTCTACGGTGACCGGTTCGCGGCCATGCGGGAGATGCTCGACGGCGGCCCGCTGGACGTGCTCACCGGCGACTACCTGGCCGAGCTCACCATGCTCATCCTCGGCCGGGACCGGCTCAGGGATCCCGGCCTCGGCTATGCCCGGACGTTCCTGCGCCAGCTGCAGGAGTGCCTCGGGCTCGCCCTGGATCGCGGGGTCACGATCGTCACGAACGCCGGCGGAGTGAACCCGGCGGGCCTGGCGGCCGCTATCGACGGCCTGGCCGGCCGCCTCGGACTGAGTCCGCGTATCTGCTACGTCACCGGAGACGACCTGCTGCCGCGCGCCGCCGAGCTCGGCTTCGGCGATCCGGTCGCCGCGAACGCCTACCTGGGCGGCTGGGGGATCGCCGCCTGCCTGCGGGCCGGAGCCGACATCGTGGTGACCGGCCGGGTCACCGACGCCTCGCTGGTGCTCGGGCCCGCCGCCGCGCACTTCGGCTGGGCGGCCGACGACTGGGATGCCCTGGCGGGCGCGGTAGCCGCCGGGCACGTGATCGAGTGCGGGGCGCAGGCGACCGGGGGGAACTTCTCGTTCTGCACGGAAATTGCCGGCCTGCGCCACCCGGGTTTCCCGATCGCCGAGATCCGGGCTGACGGCTCCAGCATCATCACCAAGCATCCGGGCACGGGCGGCGCGGTGACCACCGAGACGGTCACGGCTCAGCTGCTGTACGAGGTGGCCGGCCCGCGCTATGCCGGGCCGGACGTGACCCTGCGGCTGGACACCGCGGTGCTGCGCCAGGACGGGCCGGACCGGGTCCGCATCTCGGGCGTGACCGGCGAGCCGCCGCCGCCGCAGCTCAAGGTGTCGCTGAACACCCTGGGCGGGTTCCGCAACCAGGTCGAGTTCGTGCTCACCGGGCTCGACATCGAGGCCAAGGCGCGGCTGGTCAGGGATCAGCTGGCCGGCGTCGTCCCGGCGGACGCGCAGTGGACGCTGGCGCGCACCGACCAGCCGGACGCGCCGACGCAGGAGCAGGCGAGCGCGCTGCTGCGGTGCGTGGTGCGCGGGCCCGATCCCGGGGCGCTCGGCCGGGCCTTCTCCGGCGCGGCCGTGGAGCTGGCGCTGGCCAGCTACCCGGGCTTTCACCTGACCGCGCCGCCCGGCGACGCGCAGCCCTACGGGGTGTTCACGCCCCGCTACGTGGACCGGGGCCTGGTGCCGCAGGTCGCCGTCCTCCCGGATGGCGGGCAGGTCCCGATCGCCTGGCCGGAGCGGACGCGGGAGCTCGCGCCGGTGCCGGAGCCCGAGGTGCCCGGCTGGGCCGGCCAGGGCCCAGCCCGGCGCGCGCCGCTCGGCCTGGTGGCGGGCGCGCGCAGCGGCGACAAGGGCGGCGATGCGAACGTCGGGGTCTGGGCCCGCTGCGAAACGGCATGGCCGTGGCTGGCCGGGGCCCTCACCGTCGACGTGCTGCGGGACCTGCTGCCGGAGACCGCGCCGCTCCGGGTGACCCGCTACCTGCTGCCGAACCTGCGTGCGGCCAACTTCGTGATCGAGGGCCTGCTCGGCCAGGGCGTCGCCGCCGGGGCGCGATTCGACCCGCAGGCCAAGGGACTGGGCGAGTGGCTGCGATCCCGCCACCTGGACATCCCCGAGGTGCTGCTGTGACGGTGCTGCGCTCAGCGCTGGACGAGCGGTCCGCCGAGTACGCGGCCAGCCGCGATGCCATGCTGGCCAAGCTGGATGAGATCGCCGCCGAGCAGGCCCGGGCGATCGGCGGCGGCGGCCCGAAGTACACCGACCGGCACCGGGGCCGGGGCAAGCTGCTGGCCCGCGAGCGGATCGAGCTGCTGATCGACCCCGACTCGCCGTTCCTGGAGCTATCGCCGCTGGCCGCATGGGGGACCGAGTTCGCGGTTGGCGGCAGCGTCGTGACCGGGATCGGCGTGATCGAGGGCACCGAGTGCATGATCACGGCCAGCGATCCGACCGTGCGCGGCGGCACCAGCAATCCGTGGACCGTGCGCAAGAGCTTCCGCGCGCACGACATCGCGCTGGCCAACCGGCTGCCGATGATCTCGCTGATCGAGTCGGGCGGCGCCGACCTGCCGACCCAGAAGGAGATCTTCATCCCCGGCGGCCGGACGTTCCGGGACCTGACCCGGCTGTCGGCGGCCGGGATTCCCACGGTGGCGATCGTGTTCGGCAACTCCACGGCCGGCGGCGCGTACGTGCCCGGCATGTCCGACCACGTGGTGATGATCAGGGAGCGGTCCAAGGTGTTCCTCGGCGGGCCCCCGCTGGTGAAGATGGCCACCGGCGAGGAGTCCGACGACGAGTCGCTCGGCGGGGCTGACATGCATGCGCGCCAGTCCGGCCTGGCGGACTACCTGGCCGCCGACGAGCCCGACGCGCTCCGGCTCGGACGGCGCATCGTGTCCCGGCTGAACTGGCGCAAGCAGGGCCCGCTGCCGGCGGCCGGTGCCGCGCCGCCGCTGGCCGACCCCGAGCAGCTGATCGGCGTCGTGCCGCCCGACCTGCGGATCCCGTTCGATCCGCGCGAGGTGATCGCGCGGGTGGCGGACGGCTCGGACTTCGATGAGTTCAAGCCGGTCTACGGGCCGAGCCTGGTCACCGGCTGGGCCCGGGTCTTCGGCTACCCGGTCGGCGTCCTGGCCAACGCCCGCGGCGTGCTGTTCAGCGCCGAGTCGCAGAAGGCCGCTCAGTTCATCCAGCTGGCCAACCAGACCGACACGCCGCTGCTGTTCCTGCACAACACCACCGGCTACATGGTCGGCAGCCGGTACGAGCAGGGCGGCATCATCAAGCACGGCGCGCTGATGATCAACGCGGTGTCGAACTCGGCCGTGCCGCACATCTCGATCCTGATGGGCGCCTCTTACGGCGCCGGGCATTACGGCATGTGCGGCCGGGCCTACGACCCGAGGTTCCTGTTCGCCTGGCCGAGCGCCAAGTCGGCGGTCATGGGGCCGGCGCAGCTGGCCGGCGTGCTGTCCATCGTGTCGCGGGCCGCGGCCGAGGCGGCCGGCCGGCCGTTCGACGAGGACGCCGATGCGGCCATGCGGGCCATGGCGGAGAGCCAGATCGAGGCCGAGTCGCTGCCCATGTTCCTGTCCGGCCGGATCTACGACGACGGCATCATCGATCCGCGCGACACCCGCACGGTCCTCGGCCTGTGCCTGTCGGTGATTCACGGCGCGCCGGTGCGCGGGACGGCCGGCTACGGCGTGTTCCGGATGTGAGGGCGATGCTGACGTCCGTGCTGGTCGCGAACCGCGGCGAGATCGCCAGGCGGGTGTTCCGCAGCTGCCGGGACCTGGGTCTCGGCACCGTCGCGGTGTACTCGGACGCCGACTCGGGCAGCCAGCACGTGGCCGAGGCCGACGCGGCGGTCCGGCTGCCAGGCGGCGCGGCCGCCGATACCTACCTGCGCGGCGACCTGCTGATCGAGGCAGCCCGGCGCGCCGGGGCGGACGCCGTTCATCCCGGCTACGGCTTCCTGTCGGAGAACGCGGCGTTCGCTCGCGCCGTCTGCGAGGCCGGGCTGACCTGGGTCGGGCCGCCGCCCGAGGCCATCGAGGCGATGGGCAGCAAGGTCGAGTCCAAGCGGCTGATGGCCGCCGCCGGCGTGCCGGTGCTGGCCAGCCTGCAGCCCGATGCGATCACCGAGGCGGACCTGCCCGTGCTGATCAAGGCATCGGCCGGCGGCGGGGGGCGCGGCATGCGGGTCGTCCGGTCACTGGCCGACCTGCCCGGCGAGCTGGCCGCGGCCCGGTCCGAGGCGGCGTCGGCGTTCGGCGATCCCACCGTGTACTGCGAGCCGTACCTGCATCGGGGACGGCACATCGAGGTGCAGGTGCTGGCCGACGCCGCCGGCCGCGTCTGGACCGTCGGCGAGCGCGAGTGCTCGATCCAGCGGCGGCATCAGAAGGTCATCGAGGAGGCGCCGTCGCCGCTGGTCGAGCGGACCGGCGGGATGCGCGAGCGACTGTTCGCGGCGGCGCGCGCCGCGGCGGCCGCCGTCGGCTACCGCAGCGCGGGCACGGTGGAGTTCCTGGCCGACGAGACTGGCCGGTTCCACTTCCTGGAGATGAACACCCGGCTGCAGGTCGAGCACCCGGTCACCGAGTGCACCACCGGCCTTGACCTGGTGGCGCTGCAGCTGCGGATCGCGGCCGGCCAGCCGCTGCCGTCCGCCGGGCCGGGTGCCGCGCCTGCCGGGCATGCCATCGAGGCCCGGCTGTACGCGGAGGACCCGGCCAGCTCGTGGCAGCCGCAGAGCGGGCTGCTGCACTGCCTCGAGCTGCCGGGCTGTCCGGCCCAGTTCACCGTGCCGGATCAGCACGGGCTGCGGCTGGACTCCGGGGCGGGCGGCGGATCGCACGTCAGCGCCTACTACGACCCGATGCTGGCCAAGGTGATCGCCTGGGGGCCGGACCGCGGCGAGGCTGCCGCCATGCTGGCCAGGTCGCTGGCCAGGGCCCGGATCCACGGCCTGCGCACCAATCGTGACCTGCTGGTGCGGGTGCTGCGCCATCCGGCTTTCCTGGCCGGCCAGACGGACACGGCGTTCTTCGGCACGCACGGCCTGGATGACCTGGCGGCGCCGCTGGCCGGGCCCGGCGCCCGCGAGCTGTCGGCGCTCGCGGCGGCGCTGGCCGACGCCGCCTCGCGGCAGCAGGCGCTGTGCCGCGGCAGCGCGCCGGTGCTCGGGGCGCTGCCCATCGGCTGGCGCAATGTCCCGTCGCAGCCGCAGCGCAAGCAGTACGCCGGGCAGGACATCCGCTACCGGTTCGGCCGGGCCGGCCTGATCGTCGAGGGACAGGGCGACGTCCGGCTGGTCAGCGCGGCGCCGGAGCGCGTCGTGCTGGAGGCCGACGGCGTGCGGCACGCCTTCGACGTGGCCTCCTACCCGGGACTGACCTGCGTCGACTCGCCGCTCGGGCCGGTGGCCCTGACCCCGGTCAGCAGGTTCGGCGAGCAGGCCGGCGCGGCGCAGGCCGGCTCGCTGCTCGCCCCCATGCCCGGCACCATCGCCCGGCTGGGCGCATCGGTCGGCGACGCGGTCGGGGCCGGCCAGCCGCTGCTGTGGCTGGAGGCCATGAAGATGGAGCACGCGATCGCGGCCCCGGTCGCGGGCGTGCTCGCCGAGCTGCCGGTCACGGCCGGCCAGCAGGTTGAGGTGGGCACCGTGCTCGCCGTCGTGAAGTCCGAGGAGGACTGATGAGCTTTATCGAGAGCGACGAGCGGCGGGCGCTGCGCGCGGCGGTAGCCGACCTGGGCAAGCGGTACGGGTACGCGTACTTCATCGAGCGGGCCCGCAGCGGCGGGCACCTGACCGAGCTGTGGCGCGATGCCGGCAAGCTGGGCTTCCTCGGGGTGAACCTGCCTGAGCAGTACGGCGGCGGCGGAGCCGGCCTGTACGAGCTGGCGATCGTGCTGGAAGAGCTGTCCGCGGCCGGCGCGGGCCTGCTGATGATGGTGGTCTCGCCGGCGATCTGCGGCACCATCATCGCCAGGTTCGGCACGACCGAGCAGAAGGAGCGCTGGCTGCCGGGCCTGGCGAGCGGCGCACTGATCATGGCCTTCGGCATTACCGAGCCGGACGCCGGATCGAACTCCCACCGGCTCGCCACCGTTGCCCGGCGGGACGGCGATGACTGGGTGCTGTCCGGCCGGAAGATCTACATTTCCGGTGTCGACGAGGCGGATTACGTGCTGATCGTGGGCCGGACCGCGGACGCGCGCACCGGCAAGCTGAAGCCGGCCCTGTTCGCCGTGCCGACGGACGC
>Ga0187858_10006675_pt1 | contig 10313 bp, 9 predicted proteins | sample June2016WEW_8_15_FD_133015 | JGI IMG/M metagenome (GOLD analysis project Ga0187858, IMG submission 133015) | Peatland microbial communities from SPRUCE experiment site at the Marcell Experimental Forest, Minnesota, USA - June2016WEW_8_150 | ecosystem: Environmental > Terrestrial > Soil >...
ATCTCGCGAATGTTTTCCTCTACGACATCGACGACCTTCAGGAGGTGGTCAACGCCAACCTGCGCGAGCGGCTCAAAGAAGCCGAGCGCGCCGAGGAAATCGTAACGCAAGAGGTGGAGCGCATGATGGCCCGCCTGAAGGTCCAGGAGGTCACCCCCACCATCGTCAGCCTGCAGGAGGAACTGGAGCGCATTCGCTTGGCGGAGATCGACAAGGTGCGCCGCAGGTATGGTCCGGTCACGCGAGAGCAGGAGGAGGCCTGGGACATGCTGACGCGCGGCATCATCAACAAGGTGGCGCACGGGCCGATCACGGAATTGCGTTTGCAGGCGGGCCAGCCGGATGGCGCGCATGTGATCGCCGCCATACGCAAGGTATTTCACCTTACCGAGCCACGCCAGTGAGGAGCCATGAAGAAATCGGGTGTGGGGCAGGCGCTTTCGCCTGCCAACCATTTTTTTTGCAGCGTCTAGGTGAGCGGTCTTAGCATGCTCGTCGTCGCATCGAGGGGATCGCAACTGGCCCTGTGGCAGGCTCACTGGGTCCAGCAAAAACTCGCAGACCTGGGCTGCCAGAGCCGTATCGAAATCATTAAGACCACCGGCGACAAGATCACCGAAGTGCCGCTGGCCCAGGTCGGAACAAAAGGCCTGTTCACCAAGGAAATCGAGGAAGCCCTGCTGGATGGGCGCGCGGACCTCGCGGTGCACAGCCTCAAGGACCTGCCCACGGAACTGCCCGCGGGGCTGATATTGGCCGCGACACCCGCGCGCGAAGATCCGCGCGATGCCATTGTGGGCATGCGGTTGGCGGATCTTCCAAGGGGCGCGAAGGTCGGCACCAGTTCTCTCCGCCGAGCGGCGCAACTCCGCAAACTTCGGCCCGGCCTGCGGATCGAGCCGGTGCGAGGTAATCTGGACACGCGCCTGCGCAAGCTCGATCAGGGCCACTACGACGCTATTGTGCTGGCGGCCGCGGGCCTCAAGAGGCTAGGTTGGGAGAGCCGCATTGCCGAAGTCCTTTCGCCCGATATCGTTTGCCCAGCCGTGGGCCAGGGCGCGCTGGCGATCGAGACCGCCGGCAGCCCGGGTTCGCTGATCTGCGCGCAGCTCGATCACACGCCCACTCGGCAGGCGGTCACCGCCGAGCGCGCTCTCTTAGGCGCTCTGGGAGGAGGCTGCCAGGTGCCCATCGGTGCGTACGCCACCGTCGCGGATGGCCGTCTCCGCCTTCAGGGCGTCGTGGTCTCGCCGGACGGCGCAGAACTCGTGCGCGACCAAGCCGAAGGCCTCGCCGCGGATGCCGAGCGAATCGGCAGAGAACTCGGCGAGGCGCTGCTCGCCGCCGGTGGGGACCGCATTCTGGAAAGCGTCTACGGATGAGCCGGCGATGAGCGAAGTCCGATGAGCAAAGTCTACCTGGTGGGCGCCGGCCCCGGCGATCCGGAACTGATCACATTGAAAGGCCGCCGCCTGCTGGAACAGGCCGATGCGGTTCTATACGATCACCTCGCCAACCCCGCGCTGCTCGACCTGACGCCCCCGCGGGCCGAACGCATTTACGTCGGCAAGAAGAAGTCCGTGCACGCCTTCAGCCAGGAAGAGATTTGCAGCATGATGATCGAGCGCGCGCGCCGCGGCCTCCACGTCGTCAGGCTCAAAGGCGGGGATCCGTTCATCTTCGGCCGTGGCGGAGAAGAGGCCGAAGCCCTGGCTGCCGCGGGCGTCGCTTTCGAAATCGTACCGGGAGTGACATCGCCACTGGGAATCGCCGCTTACACCGGAGTGCCGCTCACCCATCGCGAGCACACCCGCCTCGTGACCTTTGTAACGGGTCACGATCCGTCCCTCATCGATTGGAGCAAGGTAGGCACCACCGAGACGCTGGTCATCTTTATGGGCATCACCTGCTTCGATCAAATCGCCCGCGAGTTGATCGCGCACGGCCGTTCTCCGGAGACGCCTGCCATGGCCGTGCGTTGGGGCACGCGGCCCGATCAACACACGCTCGCCGGAACCCTGGCGACCCTTCCCGCGCTGATCCACAAGCACGATCTCAAACCGCCGGCCACCGTCATCATCGGCGAAGTCGTGGGTCTGCGTGCGAAGCTCAACTGGTTCGAACGCCTGCCGCTGTTCGGGCAGCGCATTGTGGTCACGCGCGCGCGGGGCCAGGCCGAAGCCCTCTCCGCGAAACTGCGCGCGCTCGGCGCTGACGTCATCGAGCTACCGGCCATCGAAATCCAGCCCGCGCTGGATTACGGGCCGCTCGATCGCGCCATCGCCAACCTGGCCTCCTATGACTGGCTGATCTTCACCAGCGCCAATTGCGTGCGATTCTTCCTGGAGCGCCTGGACCGGTCCGCCGTGGACCTGCGCGCCTTGCGCGCCCGCATCTGCGCTATCGGACCCGCCACGCGCGCCGCCATCGAAGCCATCCACCTCAAAGTAGATGTGATGGGCCAAAACTACGTGGCGGAAAGCCTGCTCGCAGCCCTCGCCACGCACGATCTGGCCGGCCGGCGCATCCTGCTGCCGCGCGCCGCCGTAGCGCGCGATCTGGTGCCTGTCGAGCTCGCCCGCCGCGGCGCGCAAGTAGACGTGGTGGAAGCTTACCGCACCGCCGCTTCCCAGATCGCCGTCCCCGATCCCAAGCCCGACTGGGTCACCTTCACCAGTTCCTCAACCGTGCAGAACTTCGTCACTGCCGCCGGCGCAGCCGCGCTTACCGGAGTGAAGGTCGCCTCCATCGGTCCCGTAACCACCGCTACCGCCCGTAAGCTCGGTATCGAAGTGACGGTCGAAGCCTCCGTCTATACGACAGACGGCCTAGTCGAAGCCATCCTTCGCGCGGTAAGCTTGCAGAAAGACTGAGAGGATCATGCCGTTTGACCGCATCTCGATAAACCCGAAAATTTTTCACGGACAGGCGTGGACGCGCATTCCCGTTCATCAGATTGTCCGCATGCTGGCAAACGGAGACACGGTGGAGGATCTGCGTGCGCAGTACCCCTCCCTCCTGCGCGAGGACATCATGGCCTGCCTCGACTACGCCGCTGAGTTAGCCGAGGAGCAGATCACTCCCCTCCAGGCCGCGGACCTTTGAGGGATGAGAATCCTGGTGGATGAAAACATCCCCCGGATCACGGTGGAGGCCCTCAGTGCGCTCGGCAACGATGTTAAGGACATTCGCGGGACACTCGCACGGGGCCTTCCCGACCCCGAAGTGTGGCGGGTAGCCGCGACGGAAGCGCGGCTTCTCATTAGACAGACAAGGGATTCAGCGAATTCCGCACGATGCATCAGACCGGCCTGGCTATGCGATCACACTACAAACAAACCTCACTCGGCGGCTTGGCGGTGAATGTAATCGAATGCTAAGATACCCACGGCGATCGCCAGCGACAGCAGCGTGATCGCCCAGCCGATACGGTTCTCCAGCGGCATCTCGAAGACGAACGCAATCTCGTCGTCGCCAGGCGGCGCGTCGATCGCGCTGAAATGCAGCGCGTCGGGATGCACCGGAAGCGGCTTGCCGTTCAGGTGGGCGTGCCACGCCGGATCGTAGGTCACTTGAACCAGAACGGACTGGCCCTGTTCCACACGGGCATGCACCCGCATCGCATCGGTTCCCTGCCAGGCAGTTGCCGTGGGCGCATCGGGACCCTGTTCGACTACGGCGGCGTAAGCCTGCAGGGCCTCGACGCTCCAATGCGGCCACAACGGTTGCAAGCCATGCAAGCGCGCCGCGTCCACGACGCGCGCCAGCGACGCATAGCGCCGCGGCACCTGGTAAATCACGTTGCCCTGATGGTCGTCGTACAATACCGGCAGTACGCCCGCGAATTTATATGGATGCACGAAATCGTGGTACATCTCTTGCGACTGCGCATCGGGAACGATCACGGCATCGGCGCCCACAGCTTTCAGCCAGCTCACCGCGGTTTCCGGATCGGAGCCGGTCATGACTGCCCACTGCGCGTCGGGCAGGGCTTGATTGAGAAGCCCCTGTTCGGAGCCGCCGCCCACCTGCGCCAAGTCGTGCCAGGTATCCCACCAGAACCGTATGGACCCGCTCACCTCCGTGCGCGCCTGCGGAAGATGGCGCGCAATCCAATCGGACATGCGGTATTCGACGCGCTCCTGATAATCCGATTCGGCCGGATATAGCTCCCAGGCGTGCCGGACGTAATGGCGCGCCCCCCAAAGCGCGAACAACACGACCATCGCTGCCATTGACCGCACCGCCCATACCCGCGAGGGCGCAGTCGCGCGCCAGTTCCATAACCGTCGCAGTACCTCGACGCAGGCCATAATCATCGCCAGATCGAGTTCCGCAGCTAAGCGATGCGCTTCGCCTATCACGCGAAAGTTGTGGAAATGCCCTGCAACATTCAGCCCCAAACACAGCACGCTGCCGCAAAGGAAGACCGCGTAGGCCTGTTCCGGCTTGCCTGACGCGCCCAGTAGCGACAACGCCGCAAACAGGACGATAGCCACGGCGAATAAGACCACGGACAACGTGCTGCCCGGCGACGATACATACCGCAAGTTCTCAATAGTAATTCGCAGGTAGGATGGCGTCAGCCAAAACGCCGACAGACCGTAAGCCAACGCAGGAATCGCCGCGGCGCGCAGCCATACCCGATTGTCGCGGTGAGCGACCCACACACTCCACACCAGAATGGGGTAGAAGATCGCCAGCGCGACAGCGCCGTAGAAATTCGTCAACGCTGCCAGCGCGCACCACATCGCCGCCGCGGCAACGAATGCTGTACGGCGCTTCTCGAGAGCCAGCCAGGCAAACGCGAGGGCGAATGGCAGGAGTGCCAGCGACGACATGTGCGGGCCTTCGCCAGTGCCTAGCAGGACCCAGAGATGCCAGGGAGCCCGATGAGGCGACCTCCATGGAATCGCCAGGAATACGGGCGAGACCAGGGCCGCACCAACAGCGGCCAGCCATGCCGCGCCTCGCGAGCCACTCATCACCCGGACCATGAAGTACACGCCCGCAATGCCCAGGCAGTAGAACAGCCCGGTGTACACGTGGTACGCCTTCACCGGGATGAATACGCGCGATAGCAGCGCCGTGCCGTAGCGCAGCACCGGCGGATAGATGTAATCGTAACGCGTGCCGCAATACCACAGCGGCTGCCATTGCGGGTGCGGCCAGTGCTCCTTCAAGAACCGCCCATCCGCGATGAACGTGCTCTCGATCGAATCCCACCGGTTCAGGTACTTCGCCCGGAACAGCGGTTTGATCAGCACCGCCGTGAAGAGGAAGATGAGGAGCAGATCCAGTAAGAGATGAACGCGGCGCACAGCTAGCCCTTCGGCTCGGCCGGCTTGACCACCGCACGGTAGCGGCGCTGCAGGCTATCGAATTGCTTGTGGTAACCCCAGCCGAACCGGTACACCAAATATCTGGTCAGCAGCAGCAGGATGGACAGTCCGTAGATCGTGCTCTGGAAGAATGAGGCCGACGAAGCCTGCTTGAAATAGCGAGTCGGCACCGGAACCTCGGTGATCCGCATCCTGAGCGCGACGATCTGCGCCAGAATCTCCTGGTCGAAGATGAACTGGTCCGAGTTGGTCTCCAGATTCACGGATTCCAGCACGTCTCTTCGAAATGCCCGGTAGCCGGTATGATACTCGGAGAGCTTCAGCCCGAACGTCAGATTCTCCAGCCATGTGAGAAAGCGGTTCGAGACGTATTTCCACCAGGGCATGCCCTGCGCCATCGGGCTCGTGCCCATGAGCCGCGAGCCCAGGACTACGTCCGCGCGGTCTTCCTGGATCGGCCGGATTATCTCCGGCAGCAGCGTGGGATCGTACTGATAATCCGGGTGCACCATCACCACAATATCCGCGCCTGCCTTGAGCGCTTCGCGATAGCAGGTCTTCTGATTGGCGCCGTATCCATAGTTGCGGTCGTGCACGAACAGTTCCAGCCCCATGTCCCGCGCGATCTGGATGGTCTCGTCCGAACTGCCGTCGTCCACCAGGATCACCAGGTCCACCATCTCGCGCGGCAGGTCGGCATAAGTCATGTGCAGAGTCTTGGCCGCGTTGTAGGCCGGCATGACCACTACGACTTTGGACTTGGCCGTCATGCCTCCTCCTCGAAGGCCGCAGTCACGATGAATTGGTATGCGAACATCTTATTCCAGCAACGCGCGGTTTCATACGACAACCGCTCCAGCGCGCGCACCACTGCGGAACCCTCCCATTTCGGCAGCGCCAGGCCGATCGGCACGCCCGAGCATCGCAGCGTTTCGATGTGAAAGCCGGCTGCCGCGAACAGATCCACCCAGCCGCGCCAGGTATAGAAATGCAGGTGCGTGCGGTCGAATAGCCCGCGATCGTGCGCCGGGAACCGGCCCATCACAACGTTCGAACGGAAGTAGAAGTGACCGCTGTTGGGAAGCGACGCGGCCAGCCGCCCGCCGGTGGCGAGCACGCGGCGTAAATCGCGCAACATCGAGGCCGGCTGCCGCAGATGCTCCAGCACGTCCGCGCAGATGATGAAATCGAATCGGCCCGTTAAGGGTGGCAAGCCCAGGTCGAGGTCGGCTTCCACCAGTTCGATGGACTCCGGGAAACCCGCGCGTCGCGCGCCCGGCGAGTCGATGCCGGTAACACGATAGCCCCTAGCGGCCAGGATTACGCCCAGGTAGCCGCCGGCGCAGCCCACGTCCAGCACGCGGCGGCCCTCGCCATCCTGCGGCAAGCTGGCCAGCAATAGGCTATGGCTGCTGTACGGGCTGGCCTTGAACTGATAGGGCGGCGAAGCGACCGATACCATCTGGGAAGATTATCCCGCAATTCCGACCGCTGCCATAATGATTACGATGGAGAGTATTTCGCATCGCATCCCACAACGGATCGCTTCTCCACTGTGCCTCTGCCTGCTGCTGACGGCCTGCAGTCTGATCCCGCATGGCGCAGTCGACTCCGGCTTGGCCGTCTTTATCCCGCCGGATACGCAGGTGCTGGCCGGCATCCGCTTCGACCAGCTCAGCGCGACACCGCTATACCGCAAGCTGGCTGCGCGAAGCCCGGCCTTCCACGAATTCCGCGAACAATCGGGCTTCGACCCCGCGCGGGACCTTCATGAAGTGCTGCTGGCCAGCGACGGCAAGAGCATCCTGGCGATCGCCCAGGGCGCTTTTCCACTGAAGCTGCCTGGCGCGTTGTATTCGTCTCCTTATAAAGGCTACACGCTCTCCGGCGACGAGCTCGTGGCGGTCACGTTCCTCGACAAGGGCCGGGCGCTCGCGGGCCCGGTGGCAGTGGTACGCGCCGCTATAGACCAGTACCAGAGCGGCCGCCGCGGCGCGCCTCGCGATTTGATGGCGCGCGCGGAAGCGCTGCCCCGCGACGCCCAGATTTGGGCTGTCATGCAAGGTTGGAGCGGAGTCAGTCCCGAAACGCTCCGCGAGATGGGCAACGCCGCCAATCTGGACCGTGTACTCCGCGCGGTCGAAAGCGCGAGTCTGACCGCTGACCTGCGCTCCGGAGTGCATGCCGCCTTTACCGGGGATTGCAGGACCCCGCAAGACGCGAAGACGCTCTCGGAATCGCTCCAGGGGCTGCTGGGGCTGGTCCGCGCAAGCGTCCCGGCCAAACGGCCGGACATGCTGCGCGCCTTCGCCGGCATACGAGTGACGCAAGACGCTCGTGCGGTGAAGGTGAACGTCGATATCCCCCAAGATTTGGCGGACAAGTTGGTGGACGAACTGGCGCACTAGCCTGGTGTCCAATCTAGCTGTTGACACGGCGCACGCTTCTTGCACCGCTGCGTGGCGCAGGCACTCCTGCCTGCCGCGCCGGCACTCCTGCCGGCGCAGGCGAGCTTTGCTCGCCTCCTGCCGCTGTCGGCTTCAGCCGACAGATCACCGGGCGTGTAGCTCTGAAGCGTCGCCGAAGCGTGCGCCAGGGGCCCTATAGCGTCGCCAGCACTTCCGCGGCATGACCCTCCGGCTTGACCTTCGAGAAGATCTTCCGGATCTTGCCCCGCTCGTCGATCACAAAGGTGCTGCGCACAATCCCCATCACCTTCTTGCCGTACATGTTCTTCTCCTTCCACACGTCGTAAGCCTGCGCGACCTTCTTATCAACGTCGCACAGCAGCGTGAAAGGCAGGCACTCCTTCTCCTTGAAGCCGGTTTGCGCTTTCGGCGTGTCCGGAGAAATGCCGATGACCACGGCATCCTTCTTCTTAAACTTCTGGATTGCATCGCGAAACTCGCGCGATTCGATCGTGCAACCCGGAGTACTGGCCCTGGGAAAGAAATACAGGACAACTTTCTTGCCACGCAGCGCTTCCAGATGGAACGGCGCGCCGGTGTCGCTTTGTAGCTGTATGTCAGGAGCCTGATCGCCTTCTTTGATCGCCATAAGAACCCTCCAGCCAGAATGAATGCGCGCTCATTCGCGGCTTAGTTTCTTCTTCAACAAATCGTTCACAGCGCCGGGATTCGCCTGCCCGCGGGACGCCTTCATCACCTGCCCGACCAGGAATCCCAGCACCGTCGTCTTTCCACCCTTGTATTGCTCCACCTGTTTGGCGTTGTTTTCCAGCACAACATCGATCATCTTCTCCAGCGCGCCGGTGTCGCTGATTTGCTTCAGCCCTTCCCTCTCGATGATGAAAGGCGCCGGCTCGCCGCCTGCGAACATTTTCGGGAAAATCTCCTTAGCGAGCTTGCCGGAGATCTCGCCGGTACGAATCAGAGCCACCAGTTCGCCAAGCTTCTCGGGCGAGACAGGGGATTCCGCGATGTCCTTCCCCTCTGCCTTGAGCGCGCCCATGAGGTCACCCATTACCCAGTTGGCCGAGGTCTTGGGATCGCCGGACCGTGTGGCGGCCCTCTCATAATACCCGGCAATAGCGCGGCTGGCGGTGAGCACCTGGGCGTCGTATGCGCTCAGCCCGTAATCCGCCATGAAGCGCGCGCGCTTCCGCGCCGGCAACTCCGGCATCTGCGCCCGGATTTCTTCCAGCCAGGCGCTCGCCACCCGCAACGGCGCCAGATCGGGTTCCGGGAAGTAGCGGTAATCGTGCGCATGTTCCTTGCTGCGCATTCCGGCGGTCTCGCCCGTCTCGGGATTGAAGAGGCGGGTTTCCTGCAGGATGACGCCGCCGCTCTCCAGGATGGCGACCTGCCTCGCGATTTCGTGGTCCAGCGCCAGCTTCAGAAAGCGGAAGGAATTCAGGTTCTTCACCTCCGCCTTGGTGCCGAAGCGCGGGGCACCCTTCAGCCGGACCGAGACGTTGGCATCGCATCGCAAATGTCCCTTCTCCATATCGCAGGTGGAAACGTCCAGGAATTGGAGCGTCTGCTTGAGCTCGGTCAGGTACGCGTAGGCTTCCTGCGAGCTACGCATATCCGGCTCGCTAACGATCTCGATGAGCGGCGTGCCGCTGCGGTTCAAATCCATGTAGGTGTAGCGTAGAGAATCCCGAAAGCCGTCGTGGATACTCTTGCCGGCATCGTCTTCCATGTGGACGCGAGTCACGCCGATGCGCCGAGGCGCGCCGTCCCCTGGGATTTCGACCCAACCCTCCTCAGCCAGAGGCTCCTCGTATTGCGAGATCTGGTAGCCCTTGGGCAAGTCCGGGTAGAAATAGTTCTTTCGCGCGAAGCGGGAGACCGGGTGCACGCGACAGTTCAAGGCCAGCGCCGCCTTGAGGGCCAGTTCCACGGCTGTGCGGTTCAGAACAGGGAGCGCCCCCGGAAGCCCCAGGCACACCGGACAGACGTTTTCATTGGGCTGCGCGCCAAAACCGGTAGGGCAACCGCAGAAGATCTTGGTTGCGGTATCCAGTTGTACATGCACTTCCAGGCCGATCACCGGTTCGTACTTGGCGATCAACTCCGGCGGAGCGAGTTCCACGAACGCCGACGACATGGTTCCTTTCTTACCTGTGGGGGCATCGGCGTGAACTGCGCGCCCAGTGTGCCCCCGCGGCCCAACTTGACGGGCGCTAAGCTTCTCTCCTACAATAGATTAACGTGTATAGGTCCTGTTTGGGAAGTGGTGTCTATATGGTCTCTAAAGGCATTTTGTTTCCCTGTTTATCCGTGGGCTTGATTCTGGCGGGTTACGCGGTTTGCCAGGATCAGCCCCAGGCTCCGAAGGACGATCAGAAGAAAGCGGACGCAGCCCCCGAGCGCGAAACGGTGGCCAAACCGCTTACCGAAAAACAGAAGAAAAAGCGCGACGAGAAACTTCGCAAAGAGCTCGAAACGCCGTATAAGAAGTGGATGAACGAAGACGTGGTGTACATCATCACGGATGAGGAACGCA
>Ga0187858_10006681_pt1 | contig 10310 bp, 10 predicted proteins | sample June2016WEW_8_15_FD_133015 | JGI IMG/M metagenome (GOLD analysis project Ga0187858, IMG submission 133015) | Peatland microbial communities from SPRUCE experiment site at the Marcell Experimental Forest, Minnesota, USA - June2016WEW_8_150 | ecosystem: Environmental > Terrestrial > Soil >...
AATGGGTTGTGACATTCCACTTATTCCTGAGATCTACTCAAACTATTTTTTATAAAGATGATACTTTGGTAATAGGTCTTATTTCTGAAAAAACATCCGAATCAATCCCGCAACTCTTCCTAAATTAATTGCAAAGGAACACCCAATCTCAACAACAGCCAGATTCTGCCTTCTAATCAAAGACATTAAAGTTCTCAATAAGAATAATAATGCCAAACGAAAATGATAGAAAATATATTTTATCTTGACCTGATTCAGGTTATCTAAAATGGGCGTTGACATACCCCCAAAAAAACATCGCCTGAATAACCACACGCGACGTTGGCGTGATTTTGGAATGTGGTGCTGAACTATCGCCCTGGGTTCATAAAGTATTTGAAGCCCATTGGCATGAATCCGATCGACAAATTCAACATCTTCCCCACCTAAAGGGATATTTCCTATATTGCCAAGGTCGGTTCTGAACCCCCCTAAAATATCTATTGTGATCTGTAATTGAATGATTCGTTTCGAAAATGATTACAAAATGAGTTTCTAATCCATAGTTTTATTAGAGATATCAAGAAAGAACAATCTATAATTTCATTGCTGATCTTTATGAATATTGTCATATTTCTGCAAACCCAATTTCCATTTTATCCAATCGAGAAACTCACCAAGAAACATCAGAAATACCTTAGTTGTTATTTTCATTTCATGTACGATAACAAAAACACGTAATACTGCGCTCAGTTTACATTGCTTAATCCTTTTACCAATTAGTAATGCAAACTTGCGCGAAACAAAGGAATCGCGTTCCTTTATATTCTCTAAATCGAGTGAAGACAAATATCGTTTAGATACAATAATCCATTCTCTTAAGAAAAACTCATCACCAGAATTAGTTTTAGAATTATCATGCAAACGAAACCGAACCAATGGTCTATCAATGATTATTGAAGATGTAATTTGTAATAATCGAAGAATCAGATCATAATCCATGCAAAAATGTAAGGAGGAATCTAACCCTCCAACTTTCTTCAAGGCAGGTTCTGGGAAGAAAATCCCGGGTTGATGCCACGTCCACCCTGGTGACCAAAATTTTAGGAATTCCTCAAATCCAGTAATACTTTTCTGATATATGATCCTTTCATTATTTCCGTTTTGTGAATAATTAATAACTGGACCGGCAATTATTTGGTTCGGATGACGCAAATATATCCGAGCAATTGTAGCGAGCGTACCTGGCAAATAAATATCATCAGAATTTAACCAGGCAATAAGATTTCCCGTTGTAATATTCAGTCCTTTATTAATCGCATAAGATTGCCCGTGATCAGGTTCACTAATCCAATATGTCAGCCAAGGCTCATATTTGTGGATAATCTCAACGCTGTCATCAACGCTACTGCCATCTATAATGATATATTCCAATTCCGGATAACCTTGCAACAGTATCGAGCGTATGGTCTCTTCAATGAATCGCCCTTGGTTATAAGAGGGCGTAATGATGCTAATACGTGGCCAGGAAGAGCTATCTGGCAATTTATCGGGTAGCAACGGAATTTCTTCGGTCCAAGGCCAGCCGGTTTTATCGGGGGGAGGGGGTGGGAGTTCAGTCAGAGTAGGACAACGCATAATAAGGAATTGAATTAGTATTCAGGAGACAGCAAACTGGCACCAGGGACATCCTTATTCAATAGTCAAGCCTTCTTTTTCAAAACGCTGTAATGTATGCTTTTTTACAGCTATAAGATTTAATGATATTTTCTCATCAAACGGAACAAGAAACCCATCAGAACGAATTGAAAATAAGATATAAGAATATATCCTTAATAATTCGAGAACCTGATCAGGGATTATTTCCATTCCCTTCAGAGTATCTTCACAAATTTCAATCACTAATATTGGGCTATCATCACAAGAAAGAAGCTTCTTTCCACCTTTGAGAACATTCATCTCAGCCCCTTCAACATCTATTTTAAGAATTGAAGGCTTTTGAACACTATACGCAGCGTAATATTCGTCCAAGGTAATAGAGCGAACAGCCTCTTTTCTGAAAATTTGATTTTCGACCCGCTGATGCGTTGGCAAACCAATTGTATTATATGCTCCATAAGCTGGATCATCAAAAACGGACATTTCGATAATTCCTGGGAAATCAGAAACTGCAAACTGATTTATATAAACATTATTTAAGAAATTGAGTTTAATGTTTTCGGCAAGAAGGAAAAATTCTCGTTTGCTGGGTTCAAACGAATGAATCCAACCAGTTGGTCCTGCTAATTTTGAAAAAATTAATGTGTAATAGCCAATATTTGCACCAATATCATAAATAATGTCCCCTGGTAATACTATCCTCTTCAGAAAAGATATTGTCTCTTTTTCATAAGATTCCAAAAAAATATTTTGGGAAACCGAATCATCTTTTGTTAATAGTTTGATTCTTATATCTAAATCAACGATATGATGAATATAGCTATCCTTCCTCAAGTATTTAGATAAAATAAACCAATATTGATTTTTGATCTTTCGGTAAAGCCAAGGATGGTCTTTAGAGAACCTGTTAATCATTTTGAACAATCCTCCAATCTAATCCCGGCATAATAATACCTGGCCTGTTGTCACCATAGCGCGAATTCACACCGGTCTGATTATGGAGGGTAATTTCAATACAAGATTCCCCATTATATATCCAACGAACATTGTGAATTCCTATGCGAGGATACAAATAATACCTCGTCGGCAATAAAAAAGACTTTGGTAATATGCAATAGGCCGTATATTTTCCCGGTGACTTTCTTAATTTGCCCTGAATATCATCATCAAAAGATCGAAATAAGGTAATACCATCTTTTGAAACTAAATCAAACCCAATTCTTAATCCAAATAATTCTTGCCTTACTTCATATTGATATTCAATATTTATTGGTAATTCGGTAATAAATAAGCCTGGATTTTTAATTCCTTCTTGATATACCCTTAAATCTTTAAGTACAAAATCATCCTTATTGATCATATTCGAGTTAAATTGTATATTTTGATCTTCTTTCAAATAATAACCAACAACTTTATCAGTTTTATCATTTAAAGCAACTTCGCCCCTTTGTAACAACAGACAATTTGGGCATAATTGATTTATAGCGCCCATATTATGGCTCACAAACAACACAGTTCGCCCTTCAAGTGCCACGTCCCCCATTTTCCCTAAGCACTTCTTTTGGAACTCCGCATCTCCCACTGTCAATACTTCATCCACCACCAAGATCTCTGGGTCCAAATGCGCCGCCACCGCAAACGCCAGGCGCACGTACATCCCGCTGGAATAACGCTTGACAGGTGTGTCGATAAATTTCTCAATCTCCGCAAAATCCACGATCTCATCCAGCTTGCGGCGCACCTCCTGCCGGGTCATGCCCAAAATGGCGCCATTGAGATAAATGTTCTCCCGTCCGGTCAAATCCTGGTGAAAGCCGGTACCCACCTCCAGCAGGCTGGCAATGCGGCCCTTCACCTTCACGCGCCCGCTGGTGGGCGCCGTCACGCGGCTAAGGATTTTAAGCAGGGTGCTTTTCCCTGCCCCGTTGCGGCCGATGATGCCCAACGTCTCGCCCTGCTCGACGGTAAAACTGACATCTTTCAGCGCAAAGATGGTCTCGCCATCCCGGTTGTCATGGGCGGTCTCGCCAACGCGAAGCATTGGGTTGGGCTTGCCGCGCACTTTGGCCCACCAAACATTAATGTCGCGGCTCAAGGTGCCGGTACCGATCTGGCCCAGGCGATATTCTTTGGAGAGATGTTCGACGGATATTACGACAGAGCTCATAGGTGATAGCTCATTGCTGGTAGGAGTTAGGGGGTAGGTTTTCTGGATCAGTCATCGTTGGGAATGGAATTGATCAATCCATTGATCATTTTGGCAATTTCGTTGGCATGTTCTTGAAGTGCGTCAAATGCTGGAGGTTGAATCCAGGTGCGTATATTAAAAAGATCCAATAAAGTCATGGTTTCATAAAGGGAGCCGCGTGCGATGAATAAAAAATGCTTGAATTCCTTCCTGGAAAAACGTCCCTTGCCTTCGGCAATGTTCATGGGTACCGAGGCAGCCGCCGCCTCCAATTGTTCAACCAGCCGATAATGTTTTCGGTCGGTCTTCAGTTGTTCGGTCAGGTCGATGACAGAATTTGCAAACTCCATGCTTTTCTGCCAGACCACCAGATCCCGATATGCAGACCGCGAATTATCACTCATAGTTCAACTCGTAGCTCATAGCACATAGCCCGTAGTTTTTACCTACCAGCCACCCCCTACCTCCTACAAGCTATCCCCTATCAGCTAAACAGTATCCATGAACGTCGCTTCCACCCGGTTGAAGATCACCGTCCCAATGACGACCGCCGCCACCATGAAGCCGAAGCTGTACGCCAAGTCGGGCAGGTTCACCGACCCGGCGCCTCCCAGGTAGGCATACCGGAAGATCTCCACGATCGGCGTCATCGGGTTGGCCAGCACGATCCAGCGGAAACGTGCCGGGAAGGAAGAGAACGGCAGGATCACCGTCGTGGCATACATCAGCAACGTCACGCCGAATTGCACCAGGAAGCGCAGGTCGCGGTACTTGGTGGTCAGCGAGGAAATGATGACCCCGAATCCCAATCCCAGCCCGCCCATCATAAAGAGCAGCACTGGCGTCAGCAGGATCCACCAGTTGGGGTGTAAAATGCTGCCGGTCAAGGCAAAATAGCCCATGAACCCCAGGAAAAAGACGAACTGGATCGCAAATGCGATCAGGCTGGAAATGAGGATGGAAACCGGCACCGCCAGGCGCGGGAAATAGACCTTGCCGAACAGTTGCGAGTTGGTGATGAAAGTATCCGAGGTCTTGGTGATGCACGTGGCAAAGTAGGCCCAGACCACCGTACCCGACATGTAGAACAGGAACTGCGGCAATCCGTCCGTGGGTAATTTCGCCACGCTGCCGAAGATGAACGTGAAGACCACCGTGGTCAGCAGCGGCTGGATGATGTACCAGAGCGGCCCCAGGATGGTCTGCTTGTAGACCGAGACGAAGTCGCGCCAGACGAACAGCATCACCAGGTCACGGGCGCGCCACAGCTCGCCCAGGCGCAGGTCCAGCAGAGTGCGCTTGGGCTCGATGAGCATGTCCCAGTGTTCGGTATCGAGAGGCAGTGATTCTTTAAGCGTGGAGTTCATTGTTATTCAGGTTGTCTCATTCTTTACGGTAAATTATTCAAACACATAGAACACTACGTCTCATTAAAGAAATATTACTTTATTTTCCATTGTGGCCCTTGGTGGCCTTTGTGTTTAATTTATTCGGTTTGTATTTGATGTGCCCATTCGCGCTCTGCCTGATACCAATTCACCAGCCTGCCAATGCCTTCTTCCAGTCCCACTTTGGGCTGCCAGCCCAGCAAGTCCCTGGCCTTGCTGACATCCGCCTGGTTGGTCAGCATATCGGCCTGGTTGGGCGGGCACCGCTCGATCAGCACCTTCCGGCCGATGCGCTTTTCGAGCAGGGCGATCAGGGCGTTCATCGTAATGACCGCGTGCCCGCCCAGGTTGATGATCTCGTAACCAGGCAGTTGCAGCGCGGCGATCGTGCCGCGCGCGATATCGTCCACGTAGGTAAAACCGCGCGACTGCTGCCCGTCGCCGTACAGGTGGACCGGCTCGCCCTCGCTGATCCATTTCGCGAACCGGAACATGCTCATATCCGGCCGGCCCGCCGGGCCGTAGACCGTAAAATAGCGCAGCACGCTCACATCCAGTCCGTACAGGGCGTGGTAGCTGTGGCTGAGCGCCTCGGCCGCTTTCTTGCTGGCCGCGTACGGCTGCAGCGGGTGGTCGCTGTCTGCTGTCTCCGGTGTGGGATACGGCGCGTTCGCGCCATAGATGCTGGAAGTGGACGCCAGGATGAACTTGCGGATGCCCTTTAGCCGGCACAGTTCGAGCAGGTTCAGCGTCCCGCTGACGTTCGTATCCACAAAGGCCCAGGGATTCTCGACGCTCGCCCGTACCCCGGCCCTGGCTGCCAGGTTGATGACTGCATCGAATTTGTGGTTGAAGATCGCAGATTGCGAATTGAGGATCTGGCGGTCCGAAATATCAGCTTTGACAAAGGCGAATCCGGGCAATGCCTGCAGCTTGCGCAGGCGGTACTCCTTCATGCGCACATCGTAGGCATCGTTCAGGTTGTCCACGCCGGTAACGGCATGTCCTTGCTCGATCAGCATTTCACTGACCCGGCTTCCAATAAATCCAGCCACGCCGGTAACGAGGTAATCAGACATAGGAGTTATTTATTAAGTGTTTTAAACACGAAGAACACGAAGAAACACGAAGGAAACGAAGAAATACTAATGGTTTTAATTCTTTTCTTTAGTGCCCGCCTGCCCCGCGGTGCGGTTCCGCGGGATTGTGGTTAATTCTTCAAGATTGTTTTGAACCATGGTCGTTGACCTGGTGGGCTGCCAGGGCATTGCGAACCTGTCGCAATCGGGCAAGCAGCGGAACATTCTCCGGGAGGGCCAGCCCTTCCAGTTCCGTCAACCACTTCACTACTTCGGGAATCGGCACTTCACCATCCCAATCCGCGGAGACCTCCTGCTCTGTCGATAGGTCCGGAGCAAATAAACATCCCGAGAGCATCTCCAACAAATCCGGCACCAGCACAATCCGGGCTTTGGTTTGACGGCAGCGGTTAAGAATATTATTGCGCTTCTCAGGAGGAATATTCCCGATCGCGAACAGGATCACGCCGATGTTCCAGCGTTCAACCAGCTGAAGAATCTGCTCGCTACTGCCGATAACCTTGTTGCCATCGAAGGTTAGTCCTATCTTCTTGGAGTCGTCATCCACCAACCCGATGATATTAAGCACTTTTCCAGGTTCGCCCAGCCGAAAAAATCCGGCTGCCAATTGCGCCATGTCGCCCGCCCCAACGATCAGCACGCGTTCTCCCAGGCGGGCCGCTGCACCGCGCCATTGCAGCCAGCGTGTGGCCAGCCCGGTCATCAGCCGTGTCCGGTAGCGCACTACCAGGAAACCCAGGAATGCCAGCAAACTGATTGTTATCCACATCCCAATCGGGAGATCCAGCTTGAGGCGGGACGACTGATCGACCAACTGGTCGATAAAATACAAGATCAATATGGTAAAGACATCTGATACAGCCAGTCCCAGGCCGTCCAAGGGGCGTGCATACGACCATGAGATCCGGTTCATCCCCAGCGCGGCATTGACCAACCCGAAAAGGAAAGCGATAACCACGGCCAAAAAGATGGATGGTCCCCACCCCAGATTGAGCGGAGCCACGCTTCGCCAGATCAGCCCGGAAATTCCCACCGCCACAAATGCGATCGGTACATCGATCAGGAATAAATTGACATGCCTGGTGAATATCCGCTCGAGCGGCCCCCAGGTGAGTAGATTCTCCGGGATGGACCGGTTGCGCACGCCCGGAAAGAGCGCAATCATGGTTAAGAAAATAATATCCAGGTCCCCCAATAAATTATGCTCTTTGGCATAGATCTGATCCAGGCGCATTTTGGACGGGACAATGTTGCTCAGATACTTTTCCATGACGGTATCTGTTTCCAATAACTGTTCCTCGTCCCGAAAAGAAATGGAAGCCGGGCTGGTAATTCCCGGCCGTATGGAAAGAATGCTCTGGCGTTCGTCTTCCGTCCAAGTGGCAGCGATCCCGGGATCTTCCGGCCGCGGACCCACCAGGCTCATCTCCCCCTTGAGGACGTTCCATAATTGCGGGATTTCATTCAGCTTGGTATCCCGTAACCAACGCCCGACCGGCGTGACGCGCGGGTCATCTTTTGCGGTTATCCGTGGACCGTCCTCGGCATCCGGGCAGTCGATCATCGTGCTGAACTTCAAGATGTTGAAATTCCTGCCTTGTCGACCGACGCGCGCTCCTCGATAGAAAACGGGGCCGGGACATGTACGCTTGATATAAATAGCAATAACAGCAAATACTGGCGAAAGGATGATTAATCCCATCGCCGAGATAACAATATCGAAGAGGCGCTTGCCGTATTCACCGGTCCAAATCTTCATACTTCTTGTGGATGTCACTTCTTGATTGATCGTAGCCATACCATGTAACCCCTTCCCTTGCTATTGCATTCCACCATCTGCCTTACCGAATAAGTCTGATACTGATCCCAACATCCCAACCTTCCCATGCCCGGTCGGCAGGTACTGCACTTACCCATGCCCCATTTCTTCCTTCCGCGCCTGATTCAGTGCATCCACTAGTGAAGTTCTCTTGGGCACATATTGTCGAACGGTCTTTTATGCCAGGGTTACAGCCTTACGCAGAGGGATTATGCGTATGGAACCATTCTCAAGCCGCATTAACACCTCATTGCCAGCCTGTATATCCAAAGCTTTTTGTAATTTGGTTGACAATACTATTCTGCCATTTTTACTTATCTGAGTCCTGATTTCCATTATATGCCATTTTCTTGATTTGAGCCTTGACGGGGGAACAATAAACGGGGGACTTAATTGGGTGCCGTTCCCGTGTCTCCGCCTCACACCTTAACCAGGCATGGATCATCACGGATAGCGGCAATCTGTTGTCCCAAATAAGCGAGGGGCGCGAGGCCATGCCAACGTCGTAGGAGGTGATAAGTCGGGGAAGTCAACAAGCGGCAGGCTTCTACTGCCGGAGCCCAATCTGCCCGTCGGATTTCTTTAAGCGTGGCTGGATCTGGCAACACGCCAAAATCCCAGGATGCACATAAGCGGGCGAGAAAATCCACCCGGTCAGGGATTGTTTCTAATGCGACGGGAGGGGAATCCAGATCCGGGTATAAAGCGCCATCCAACCAGCCAGAGTTATTCATCCTGCGCCTGCAGAAATTCACTTAAAAACCAATCCCGCAAATGCCGCGCCTGCTCTCGTGATTCCAAATCGGCAATTTGCTCCAGGGGGCGCTGCAAGGCAATGCGTTCCAGGTGGGTTTCAATTGCCAGCCGGGCGCGCATGGCATCTGTATCACTGCCTGCCATGGTCTGGCGCCTGCGCCAAAGTGACCAGCACTCATTCATGCTCAACAATTCAGCCTGGCAAACCGTGTAAACATCCAAGAAGTCCCGCGGCGTTCCTCGTTCCACCAAAGCATTCATTTTGCTTGCAACCAGATCAGCCAGGCTGTCCAGGGGAACATCGATCCAGCCAGCCAAAATGGATTCTTCCAGGCGCACCGTTCGAGCGGCAATTAGAAAACTGAAAACCGTCTTGCCATCCTGAGATAATTCCACGCTGACCACATCCCCCCAGGCACGCACGCGCACGCTGCCAAAACCGGATAAGCTCGTTTCAAGCTCCTGCACCACGGCGTGCTTTTGCGCTTCCATTGCGGATTCTGACCACCAGGCATCCACGTCATGCGTTGGACGATAATCAAGGTAATGGAACAATCCCAAACATCCCCCAAGGGAAATTCGATCCGCAAGGTTTGCCTTTACCAAAGCTTCCAGGCAAACCCGTGCATAAGGGGACATATGAGATGGTTGTTGTGGACTAATCTTTTTCATATCCGTAAATATACTGTAATCACAAAACACTGTACAACACGGTTGAAATTGATACACACAGGATTACCACCCACAGCATAAATCTAAAATGATACGCCGGACCGGTCACTTCCCCGTCTACTGCCCTTTCCAATGCTCCGCCCTTCCGACATCGCTATGGGAGTCAGAACATTCGTTCAATATGACCGGCCTGCCGTCAGGGACCTTACCGGGTCGAAGAGCGGGGGCTATTTTTGCGGGCGAACGTAACCAGCCGGGAGTTCAACCGGCATCTTCCTGTTCCGGAGCAATTTCAATAACACGCGTACACGTTCCGTTCCGGGCAGGCGTACGTCAAATATCGCTTCATAGCCTGCGAATGGCCCCGAATGCACCAGAACCGTTTCGCCCGATTTCAGAACATCGAATAATTCCCCCCCGGAGGAGTTGATCTCATCCACACGCTGCCGGATGGCATGGATCAAACCATCCGGGACGAAAGCCGGTTCCCCGCCGAACGTAATCAGACCGGTTGAACCAGGCACATATTGGAAAACAGACAGCCCCAACTTTTCCAAATCTGCACGAACAAAAATATATCCTGGAAAATAAGCCCTGACCTTGCGGGCACGCGGGTTGATAACTTGTACCCGAATACGCGGAGCGAACATTTCGATCCTGCGAAGTTCGAGCTGTTCAGCCAGCATTTCTTCCTTATGGGGCTTGCTGTGCAGGACATACCAACTGGTTGTCATCTTTCAGCATTCTTC
>Ga0187858_10006684_pt1 | contig 10307 bp, 9 predicted proteins | sample June2016WEW_8_15_FD_133015 | JGI IMG/M metagenome (GOLD analysis project Ga0187858, IMG submission 133015) | Peatland microbial communities from SPRUCE experiment site at the Marcell Experimental Forest, Minnesota, USA - June2016WEW_8_150 | ecosystem: Environmental > Terrestrial > Soil >...
AAATCACCAACTGCCTGCCGTTCCTTCAGAGGGAGATGGACTGGCTGCCGCGCCTGCGGGTGATTGTGGCCCTGGGCCGGATGGCCTTCGACCAGACCTTGCGCCTCTACCGCGACCGGGGCTCCAAGACCGGCGGGCTGGCTTTCGCCCACGGCGCCCGCTACCCCCTGGGAGGGGGACGCCCGTGGCTGATTGCTTCCTATCATCCCAGCCGTCAAAACACACAGACCGGGCGCCTCACCCGACCGATGTTCGACCGCATCTGGACCCAGGCCAAGGCGCTGCTCTGAGGGACCCGCGCTTCAGCCTGCCGCCGTCGTCCCGCCCGGGGGAATGACCAGGGAGTGGGGCAGGTTCTTCTCGATCCAGTCGGCCAGCGGATCCCCTCCCGGCTCCCCGCTCGCCCGCCCTCGCGCCAAGGGACCCTGGTCCCCGGGTCCCCCCGGAACCCGCACCTGGGGTTCCAGGGGACCAGGAAGGAAGCGATGGAGGGACTCCAGGGGCATCAAAGCCTGTTCCAGAGGCACCGCGTATCCGCGCTCACGGGAAATGCGGCGGACAAAGACCGGCGCCTGGGTGACATAGCATCGCGCCGCAGCCAGTTTGCGCTCCCAGACCGGACCCAAATCCAGGACGAAGTCCGCCGGGTCCTGGGCGTTGCTCAGGCGGGGGCGAGGGTGCGCGGGGAAGAAGGCGCTGAAACCGTAGAGGGCGGGTCCCTTCGCCATCTGCGCCACCGCAAGGCGCGCCACCTGGTGGGCCAGCTGGTGGGCCGGGTGCCCATACTCCCCCGTTGAGCCGTGGGTGACGACCACCGAAACGCTGTAGGCGCGCAAGAGGGCGGCCAGCCTTTGCGCCGCCTCCTCCGGGCGGTCGCTGAAGGGGAAGAACTCCTCGCTGTTTTTCATCTCGGGGTCGCGATAGCCGAGGAACGACAGGGAGCGGGCGCCCAGAGCTTCCACGGCACAGCGCATCTCCCTCTCACGCACGGACCCCAGCTCGCTGCGAGCGCAGACGGGCGGCTCCCCGGCTTCTCCCCCCTCGCCGCGGGTTGCACTGACCACGTGCACCCTGACCCCGCCCTGCGCCAGGAGCGCCATGGTCCCACCAAAGAACACGGTCTCATCGTCAGGATGGGCAACGAAACACAGGATGCTGAGCCTCTCCGCCATGCTCTCCCCACCCCCTCTCTCATTCCAGTCCCATCTTACGAGCAGGCCACCAACCTGGAGCTGCGAAACCCAAAACTTCTCGCCCGGAGAAACCACAGAAATCCGAGCGCTGCATGGGCTCCAAAGAATACTCCTCTTCCTCCCCCCTCCATCAGCGCAGACCCCCGAGGGTTGTCAAGCCGAAAACCAGACCCTTCGGGTAAAGGCCCAGTCAGGGGCCTGAGCCAGGGACCGGATTTTCTCGCCCTCGCAGCCGGGGGTGCGGACCGTACCAGCCTCGAGGTCCCGGGATGGTCCCGAGACCGGTGAGCGCATAGCGGCGTTTGAAATCGCCGACTGCCAAGAGCCCGTATCACAATCGGCAAACGCTTTTTCTGGACCAGATCACTGGAGTGCGCGACGGGCCTTCTGGGTTTAGGCTCCAGATGATCGTCTTTCCCACGAACGGACTGGCCGTTCCTATCTCGCCGGGCAGCCCATTACCGGTCCCATGTGGACCCCCCGAGGCCAAATGGTCACGCGTAGCGTCCGGCCAGGGACTGTCCTCCGATCTCCCTTGGGCCTCGAACGGGTCAGACCGTTTCCTCCGGGCTGAAGAAGGAAGAGGGCCCGTCGTGCCGCACTGCGACGATTCCCTTGTACAATGAGCAGGGCCTAGTGGTGATTGGCTACCCGAGGCCCGACACCATGATGCCTGCAGAAACATTCTCAAAGGGCGCTGACTTCGCCCGTTATCAGCAGTCCCGCATCCGTCAATGGGACGAGGTTGCGCGTTGGTCGGATCGTTGGGTGGGATGGAGCGGCTACTACCATCGTCGGTTGAGGGACATCTATCGCTTCCTCGTCCCGCCCGGCCAACACATTCTAGAGATCGGCTGCGGAAGAGGAGACCTGCTCGCCGCGCTGAAGCCGGCTAGGGGCGTAGGGGTGGATTTCTCGCCGGAAATGATCTCCCGAGCTCGCGCGAGATATCCCCAGCTGGACTTTCTCTTGGACGACGCGCACACTCTTGCCGTGGAAGATACGTTCGACGTGATTATCCTCTCCGACCTCGTCAATGATCTCTGGGACGTTCAGTCTGTCTTTGAGCAGATCCAGCCACGAACGACCGCGCGCACGAGGCTGATCCTGAACTTCTACAGCCGTCTCTGGGAATGGCCCCTGGGCTTGGCGGAGCGATTGAACCTGGCCCGGCCGACGCTCCATCAGAATTGGCTTACGGTCGAAGATGTCGCCAATCTTCTGGGCTTGGCCGATTTTGAGGTGATCCGCCATTGGGAGGAGCTGCTTTTTCCTCTTCCCGTGCCACTGCTCGCTCCGTTCCTCAATCGGTACCTCGTCAAGTTGCCCCCCTTCCATCTTCTGGCGTTAACAAACTTCCTCCTGGTGCGACCCCGAGGACGTCCAGAACCGATGGCCCCAGAACCCCTTGTCTCCGTGGTGATTCCCGTTCGCAACGAAGCCGGGAATATCCCCTCGATCTTTGATCGAGTGCCGGAGCTCGGCCGTGGCACGGAACTGGTCTTTGTGGAAGGGCATTCTCAAGACCGTTCCCTCGCGATTCTTGAGCGCGAGATCGCCGCCCATCCCCTGCGGCCCACCCTTCTGCTCTGTCAGGCCGGAGAGGGCAAAGGCGATGCGGTGCGACTAGGCCTAGCGAAGGCCGGCGGCGATATGCTGATGATCCTGGACGCGGACCTCACCGTGCCGCCCGAGGACCTGCGGCGGTTCTACGAGGCCCTGCGCAGCGGCAAGGGCGAGTTTGCCAACGGGGTTCGTTTGGTATACCCCATGGGCCAACGAGCCATGCGCCTAGTCAACCTGGCGGGCAACAAATTATTCAGCCTCGCCTTCTCCTCCCTGCTCGGCCAGCCCATCAAAGACACCCTGTGCGGCACCAAGGCCATTTGGAAGAAGGACTATGATCTGGTGGTGGCCGACGATTCCCACTTTGGGGAGTTCGACCCGTTTGGCGACTTCGCCCTGCTCTTCGGCGCAGCAAAGCTGGGACTAAAGATCGTCGATATTCCTATCCGCTACCGTGAGCGGACCTACGGGACCACAAACATCAACCGATGGAAACATGGTTGGCTGCTCCTGCGGATGGTCTTCCGGGCCGCCTTGAGGATCCGCTTTGTTTGAACGGTTGAGGCAGTGGTGGGCTCTTCCCCTCACACGCAACCTGGACCTGGACGACCCTCGCACGACGTTGCTTCGGCGAGAGATAGTCCGCCAGAAGAAGTGTCTTTATCAAATCTACCAGGAATGGTATCGGGCGATTGCGGCAGAGATCCCCAAGGCAGGAGGCCCCGTGTTGGAACTCGGGTCCGGGCCCGGCTTTCTTGGCGACTTCATGCCGGAGGCGGTCACCTCGGAGATCCTCCCCTGCCCCGGTGTGGATGTCATCCTGGATGGTCGCGCCCTGCCTCTGCCGAAGGGATCCCTGCGAGCGATTGTGATGACCGACGTGTTTCACCACATCTCCCGGCCTCGCTGCTTCCTCCGGGAGTCAGCGCGATGCGTCCAAGAGGGGGGTCGGCTCGTGATGGTCGAGCCCTGGGTCACTCGCTGGTCCAAACTGATTTACGGCCGCGTCCACCACGAGCCGTTCCAACCCGCGGCGACCGATTGGGAATTCCCGGCGACCGGCCCCCTTTCCAGCGCCAATGGAGCCTTGGCCTGGATCATCCTGGAGCGGGACCACCAGCAGTTCGAGGCGGAATTCCCGCAGTGGACAATATGCCGTTTGCGTCTAGAGATGCCTTTTCGCTACCTCCTTTCCGGCGGGGTGTCCCTCAGGCCGCTGGCACCTGAATGGTCATTCGCCTTCTGGCGCAGGCTCGAAGGCTGGCTTCGGCCTTGGATGGCAAGCTGGGCCATGTTTGCCTTCATCGTCCTCCAAAGGACTGCTCAATAGCGATCTGGAAAACCGCGCTCCCGCATGAACCCGGCGGCACCACTTCTTAGGAGGGTCCTTTGGTTGGACTGCTCGAGATCGCCAGCGCCGGTGCTGTGCCAAGAGCCGTACAACAGACCGGAAAACAGCCACTTTCGGAGCCTGAGCCCTCCACAACGGACGATGAACAGGCTGACGGCCCACTTGGCGGGCCTCTGTGCAGAAGAGCTCGGACTCTGTCGCACCCATGGCGGGGGATGCCTGGCCTATGGTTCAGGATAGGCTCACGGGGTTACACCACGATTCGACCCTGCAGGCTGCCCCGAAGTTCGACATTCCAGAGAGACTGACCCTGGTCCGATCCCTCCGCAATGTAACGCTGGCTCGTCCGGCTTTGCCCAATTGCTCGGCAGGTCAGGCCTTCGGAGGCCTCCAAGACCTGCTGCGCGAGCGCCACCTCCGCTCTCCTTCGGACCGGGCTCAGGGTTATTCCAGGGTTCCTTCTTTCAGGAATCTCACCTTTGCGGCCTGGCCCTTCAAGATCTTCGTAGGCCGCGCGCGCTCTTCTTCTCCAGGCTGCGCAGGCGGCGGATGGCATTGGGTTCAGGACCACCATCCTAGACTCGCCAACGATGATACGTCCCTCGTTGATCCCGATCTGCCTACCGCTGCAGACGAAGGCACGCATCGGCTACCGCGGCGCCTGAGGCCAACCGACCACCCGCTTGGCGCGGATTGTGAGCGATCTGCTTGGCAGCGTGCCGTTTGCGCCTTGTCGAGAGCCCTCCTGCCCTCCGGGCCGGTGCGACTCCCGTAATACCGAGTTCAGATTACGGGGAGCAGATCAGTTTGCCAAAGGCAGCCTTTCAGCCATAATCAAATGAAAATGGATTCAAATCATGAATAGGAATCCAAAACTAAGACTTCTTCCTTTGAACAGATATATAGGCGTAAATGCTGCCGACCCACTTCGGTTTTACTTCTACCCCATCATTGGGTACTTCTACCGACACAGAGTTGAGTTGTGCCTTGGCGAATTAGGCGGGGGAGAACGAGTTCTTGAGGTGGGGTTTGGTTCCGGGTTGACTTTTCTCAATCTCCATGATCAATATGAAGAGATCTGGGGGATCGATCTAACCGCGTCAGCAGGTCAAATCGAGGAGTTTTTTCGAGGGGAAGGAATTGAAACCCATTTACAGAATGGCAGCGTTCTGTCAATGCCTTATCCGGACAATTACTTTGACAGCGTCCTTCTCATCAGCATTTTGGAGCATATAAGACCAGAACAGCAAATTGCGGCTTTCCGCGAGATATGGCGCGTATTGAAACCAGCAGGCCAAGTGGTCTATGGTGTGCCAGTTGAACGAGCTTTAATGGTGTTTCTCTTTCGGCTGCTTGGAGTGGATATTCGAAAGCATCATTTCTCTACCGAAAAAGATGTAGCCAATGTGGCCCAGCAGCTATTCAGCTCGGGTACACTCAAAGCGATGAGGGGTCCCGTCGGGGCAGGAATATCCGTTTATCAGATTGGGCACTTCAAGAAATAGAGGTAATTGGCTAGACTGGTACTCTTGCCGTAACCCAGTTTCTCTGCTAAGTTCTTGACAGCATATCGCTTCACCCGATCGAACTATGGAACGAGATCGTTGATCAACAAACTTGGTTTCCAAAAGAATGAAGACGTTAAGGTGTGGCCTCACCCCGATTCCGTGGACACTACTCATGCCTGAGCCGAGCGGGCGCTCAAACTCGGCTGGGCTGAGGTGGTCCAGGCTGCGAGGCTCACGTTGACGGTTGTGCCAGACCTCAACAAAATCGAAGATCTGTGGTTGTTCCCTTTCACAGCTGGCGAAGGGGTGTCCCGTGCACTCACCTTCAAGCCTCCCAGGAGCCATGATGAAGGCAAGGAATAGCTACCTCGTAGCGGCTCTACTAGTGCTGCTGAGCCTCTTGTCAATCTTTAGGCTCTTCCGCATCATCGACATTACCTTCTCGCCAACGGGCGGCCTAGATTTCCACAGTTTTTGGTATTCTGGGCAATTCATCAGGCAAGGCGAAGACCCCTTCCGTGCATCGCTGGAAAATCTGCAGCCAAGGGTCCCCATATGGTATGTTGACGGGAAGACCACAACTTCCCTACCTGTATCTCAAGGGCTAACCATAGGAACATCTTATCCGGCATTTGTGTATCTTTTTCTTATCCCCTTTTCCTTCTTTTCATGGCCAACAGCGAAGATCCTATGGATGGCGATCAATCTCGGCCTAATGTTTCTCGTACCTGTGCTGGTTGTCAACCTCTTCCGACAAAAGTCAATTGTTTCAAGCTCACACAGGGCGATTGTTTGCCTTGCGCCTTGGGGGCTGTTGGCCACCTCGGAGGCCATTGGCAACGGTCAAACTTCCTACTTGGTGCTCACCTTATCGCTTGTAGCATTATTGACGGCCTCCAAAAACCGGCTTGTGGCGGGCATAGCACTGGGGGTGGCGCTGTCCAAATACTCTCTTTGTTTACCCTTCCTCCTCTTCCTTCTGTTCCTCAAGAAAGAGTATAGGGTGGTGGCCATCGCAATCATCCTTCAAGTTCTCGGCTTTCTCCTCTTGTCAGTACTCACCAAAACGTCATTCATCAGTTTGCTAGGTGAGTACTACAGAATAGTGACAACCCTCATCAATTCCCATGGGATTAACCTTGAGTCTCTCTTGTCACCCCATTACTACGTCGCCTATTTCCTGGTTCTGGCCTTGACTTTTCTTGCCGTGTGGTGTTGTTGGCGGATGACTCACCCAAGAGAACCTCGATTGGCACAAGTCGATGCAACTGCCAGGGTAGATTTGGAAAGATCGCGGGCAGAGATTATTCACCTTCACGCACTCAATCTGCTGGCCATTTGGACACTTCTGTCCTTCTATCATGGGGAGTATGACGCCGTTGTATTTATCCTGTTTGTGGCCATGATTGTATTTGGACTCGCAAACAACTATTGGGATATCCAGCCAGAACACAAAGTTCTCGTAGTCATTTCAACCCTTGCCGCCGTATTGCTTATGAGTCGCCCAGGGGTTTCTGTCACCTCGATATTGCCGGCTTCATTGTCCCGTCTAGGTGCCTTGCTGGCCTCTAGCGGAGTCACATCCCTCGCCCTGCTCATAAGTTTCGCGATCAGCCTCTGGCTATCGCTGAGAATACGTGCTACGAGATAATGTCTCAGGCTGTTGAGCGCGCGAAATGCGCTTGGGCCCTCCGTAGAACACCAGCATAGATTATCCCCTGCTCACACCATCTTTCCTTCAGATGGTAGCCCTCGCCTCCAATGTTCAGGCGAGCAGCACCGTGCTGAAGTCGACCCAGGATTGCGGCGGCTAAGATCGGATCAGCAAGCGTGTCGCCCCCGTCCAGCTGGCTCTGGTTGAAAGTGATGATCGGGCTGGCTTTTTCTCGGGAGAGGGGGAGGGATGGATGGATCGGGGGTCTAAGTCGCACTGGGTCTGCCTAATGCCAGGGGGGTGTTTCTGAAGAGCTGGAGACCTTCTCTAGCAGGCTGCTGAAAAACCCGGTGTGCGATCGAATCGAGAAGTGCCGCTCGGTGTTGAAAGACGGAGATAGTGTAAACGCCGGAGGGCTGAGCCATGCGCGGAGAGGAGAACCAGAACATTCCTTCGTTTTTCTTCTTTGATGTTGAACAGCGGCTACCCCAAGATCATCCGCTACGGATCATCAAGCCCTTGATCGACCCCGTGTTGAAGAGGATGCCGCCCGCCTTTGATGAGATGTACTCCTAGACTGGTTGCCCCTCCATCCCCCCGGAGCATTTGCTGCGACCCTTGGTTCTGCACATCCTTTATTCGATCCGGAGTGAACGGCTGTTGATGGAAGAGATCGAATTCCCCCGGAACCCGCACCCGGGGCTCCACCTAGCCTGTCGCCGGTTTGTCGCTTTGCGAGCCGATGAACCCGTCTGGGACCCGTCGGTGTTTTCGAACCTGCCTGGCGTCAGACAGGGAATCTCGAACGGTTGCTGGGGCGCGAGGTGTCCCGGCTATTCTTTGAGGAGATCCGGCGGATCATGGATGAGAGCGGTGTGGCCCGCGATGAGCATTTCAGCGTGGGTGGCACTCAACTGGAAGCGTGGGCCAGTCCAAAAAGTTTCCAGGTCAAGCAAGGGGAAGGGTCGGAGAAAGGGGAGGATGACCCCGGGAACCCGACGGTGGACTTCAAGGGGGAAAAGCGGCGGAATGACGCTCCTCAGTCGCCGACGGACCCGGACAGCCGGCTGTACCGGAAAGGGAAAGGCGAGGAAGCCAAGCTGTCGTATGTGCGCAATGTGTTGATCGATAATCGGAACGGACTGGTTTTAGAGGCGGAGGTGCTTCCGGCGAGCGGAACGGCCGAACGGGAAGCCGGGCTGGCTATGGTGGAGGAGGAGACACAATGACAGCTTGTCCTGGCCCGACAGGCCAGGGAAGGGCCCAGGCGAAGCGGTTTACACCTGGGGCCGACCGTGGGTTTGATGACCAAAGGTTTGTTGCGGCCCTACGCGAGAGGAATGTCACCCCGCATATGGCGGCGCGGGAAGACCGGAGATCGGCGTTGGATGGGCGAACCACTCGGCATGAGGGCTAAGCCATCAGCGAGCGCAAGCGGAACCGGGTGGAGGAAGTGTTTGGATGGGGGAAGACCGTCGGGCTGCTGCGAAGACTTCGGCACCGCGGACCGCGGCTGGTGAATTGGATATTCGAGTTGACCATGGGTGTGTATAACCTGGTGCGTCTAAGGAATCTGGGCGTCATGGCAACTCCCGGGTATGTTGTCCACGCGGAGGGGATGGAATGAGATAGGGCAGACCGGAAGCGTCGCAAAGAAGTGAAAGCTGGACAAGACTGTGCACCAACACGAGAGGCAATGAGGCGAAAGATTCTTGTAGAACCCGGTTTTTCCTCAGCCTCCTAGTAATGGACATCCGGATCTATCGTTGGGAATCCAGCGCTACCATTGCCCCAGAGGAGCGAAGTCTTCTCGAACAACCGCTACTGGGAATCCTCCCCGGCCGCCCTTATCGAGGAGAGGGCCATCCCCAAGAGGGCCACACCGACCGCCGCGAGGAAGCTGGTGCGAATTGCCGTGAAGAGCGCAGCGGACCCGCCTCCGGCGCGCACGAGCACGGTCGTATAGACCGCGCCGCCAAAGCCCACTCCCAGGACCATGCCAACATTCCGTGCGGTAGCCAGGATCCCTGCCGCAATCCCCTGCCGGTTGGCGGGAGCCGAACCCATCAGGGCACTGCTGTTGGGGGAAATAAAGGCCCCGATCCCAAACCCGGAAACCGCGAGGGCCACGACCACCGCGAGTTGCGTAGAAGCCGCCCCCAGCCGGGAGAGCAGGAAGAGGCCGCCCGCCAGCACCCCCATGCCGAAGGTGCTCGGGATCCAGGTGGGAACCCGGTCCGAAAGGGTACCGCTCAGGGGAGTGATGATGGCCATGACCAGAGGTTCCGCGGTGAGCAGGAGACCCGCTGCCCCTGGGGTGAGTCCTTTGCCGTCAATCAGATAGAAGGGGAGAAGGAAAAGCACGCAGTAGACACAGGCATAATTGGCCACGGCCGCCCCGGTTGAGGCCGAGAAGAGGCGGCTGCGGAATAGGGAAAGATCCAGCATGGGCCCCGCAAGGCTCTGCTCCAAATGCAGGAAGGCACCCAGCAGCACAAACGACAGCGCGAACAGGGCCAGAACCGGCAGGGAGCCCCAGCCCCAGGTGGGCCCCTGGTTGAGTGCCAGCAGCAACGCCACCAAGCCGGCCAGAAAGAGCAGGGCCCCGGGTCGATCGAATTCTTCCGCGCCCTCCGAGGGCGGATCCGGAGGGACGAAGCGCAGGGTCAAGAGGAAGGCCACAATAGCCACCGGAACATTGATATAGAAAACCGCGCGCCAAGAAAGCTGATCGGCCAGCCAGCCTCCAAAAGACGGGCCAATGGTGAGTCCGAGGTACGTCAGCGTCGCCTGCAGGCCGAGGGCTTGGCCACGCTGTTTGGCCGGGAAGTTCTTGGTCAGGATGGCCGGGGAACTGGCCGAGAGCATGGCCCCTCCCAAGGCCTGGAAGGCGCGGAATACGATCAGCATGACCGTCGAGTCCGACAGGCCGGACAAGGCCGAGCCAGCCAGGAACAGGAGGAAGCCCAGCTGGAAGACGCGTTTTTGCCCGCGGATGTCGCCCAGACGCCCGAAGCTGAGCAGCAGCCCGCTCA
>Ga0187858_10006712_pt1 | contig 10285 bp, 8 predicted proteins | sample June2016WEW_8_15_FD_133015 | JGI IMG/M metagenome (GOLD analysis project Ga0187858, IMG submission 133015) | Peatland microbial communities from SPRUCE experiment site at the Marcell Experimental Forest, Minnesota, USA - June2016WEW_8_150 | ecosystem: Environmental > Terrestrial > Soil >...
GCGCCATCACGGCGCTGGCCCGCGCCATCCGCCGCTCGCGTGCCGGCCTGAAGAGCCCGAACCGTCCCATCGGTTCGTTCCTCTTCCTCGGCCCCACCGGCGTCGGCAAGACGGAAGTCGCGCGCACGCTGGCGCAGTTCATGTCCGGCAGCGAGAAGTCGCTGGTGCGCTTTGACATGTCCGAGTTCATGGAGAAGCACTCGGTCTCGAAGCTGATCGGTTCGCCTCCGGGATATGTCGGCTATGAAGAGGGCGGCCAGCTAACCGAACGCGTGAAACGGGCGCCCTACTCCGTGGTGCTGCTCGATGAAGTCGAGAAGGCGCACCTTGACCTGTTCAACATCCTGTTGCAGGTGTTTGAAGACGGCCAGCTCACCGACGGGCTGGGCAACACGGTGGACTTCAAGAACACGATCATCATCATGACGTCGAACATCGGCGCGCGCCACTTGCAGAAGCGCACCGGCATGGGCTTCCAGTCAACCAAGGAAGACACGATCTCCGACAAGGTCGAGGACCTGGTGAGGAACGAGGTCAAGCGTACCTTCAACCCCGAGTTCCTGAACCGCCTGGACGAAGTTATTCTGTTCAACGCGCTGACGGAGAACGACCTGATTCAGATCCTGGAGCTGATGATCAACCAGTTGGACGCTAACCTGGCGCAGAAGTCAATCACCGTGACCGTAACCGACGAGGCCAAGAAGTGGGTCCTTAGTCAGACACTCAGCGATCGCAGCTACGGCGCGCGTCCGCTGCGGCGTGCCTTGCAGAAGTACGTCGAAGATCCGTTGTCGGAGACACTTATCCAAGGCACCATCACCACACGGCCGGCGTTCATCGAGGTCTTCCCCGGGGGCAACAAGCTGTATTACCGTCTGGTGGATTCGCAGGAAACCGAGGGCGTGCTGCTGTACGAGAACTAGAGTTTGTAAGTTTAATTGGCAGAGGCGGACCAAGTGGTGCCGTCTTCTGCTTTTCTCGGCTCGCCGGTCAGTGATTCAGGCGCCCGTACAAAATTCGCCGGTCACGTCAGCAGAAAGAAATGGCACGGATTAGCGCAGTTCGGTTCACCCATACCTCGATGCCCAAGCAACAAGAATCAACATTTTTGGTCAGTTTTGACCAGATGCTCAGACGCCCGAAGCTTGATACTGGCCATGGAGAACGCTCTGAATGGGAGACGAGACAAGAGCCCGTAGGGTATTACCACACCCAAGTGTTTTGATCTCGCCAACAACTCGGCAGTTTATCAGCCACTGGGGTCTTCGCTCCGCCGTTTCCAATTCGCTCGACCGATATCTTCCCGGCAGACATGATCAGCCTTGCGGGGCTGTCGTAGTGTCTGCGGCATTAGGGGAATGGTTGAGAGGGTTCGGGCCTGGAAGTCTACACGAGGTAAGCCATGCAGGAAGAAACGGAACCCAAGCACGCGGAAGAGGCGCTACGAGCTTCGGAGCTGAGATATCGTCGGCTCTTCGAAACCGCCAAAGATGGAATCCTGATTCTCGACGCGCATACAGGACAGATAACAGACGTTAACCCATTCCTGGTTAATTTGTTGGGCTACTCTTATGACGAGTGTATTGGGACGCCACTCTGGGAGATCGGACCGTTCAAAGACATCAAGGAATGCAAGCTGGCTTTTCTAGAGTTGCAAGAAAAAGAATATATCCGCTATGAATCTCTCCCGCTGGAAACCAAAGACGGCCGGTCTATTGCCGTGGAGTTTGTTAGCAACGTTTATGGATTGAATGGGGGGACGAGGGTCATTCAATGCAACATTCGTGACATCACCAAACGCAAGCAAGCGGAGGATGTACGGCACCGAAGCGACGAGGAAACCCGGCGCTTTTTTGAGGCGAATCCGGCGGGCAGCTACGTCGCAAGCCCCGATGGAAGGTTGATCACATGCAATTCAGCCTTCGCGCGCATGCTGGGCTTTGCCTCGGTCGAAGAGGCGATGAAAGTTGATCTGGTCTCACTCTACTCCGACCGCGCGTCGCGAGACGTATTCCTGGGGCGCCTCAAGGAGAAGGGGCGGCTCGAACACAACGAGGCTGAACTCCGCCGCAAGGACGGCAGCTTGGTCCACGCCGTGGAGAATGCCGCCGGAACGTTCGACGAGCGGGGTGAGCTGGCCGAGATCCATGGCTGCCTCATGGACGCTAGCGAGCGGCAGACAGAGCAGCAGTTGCGCCAGGCTCATAAACAACCGCGATTTCATATTAAGACTTTTCTCTCGAAAGCCGGCGCAGGCAGGACGATTGTACATGTACCGGGAAAACAGGTCCTCTTTGAACAAGGCAAACTGGGTAATGCTGTCTTCTATATCTTGACGGGCATGGTGAAGCTCACTGTAGTCTCTCAGGGTAAAGAAGTCACAATTGGCTTGCTCGGCCCGGGGGACTTCGCAGGCAAGGACTGCATAGCGACAGTTCAATCCCGGCGCACGGCGTCAGCTAGGGCGCTCACAAATTGCACAATACTTAGGATTGAACGAAAAGAAGTGTTGCGCGTGATCCAAGATGAAAAGACCTTTGCGGCTTTTTTTCTCGATTACTTGCTTGCCCGCGTCAGTCGATACCAAGAAGTCATAATGGATCAGCTTTTAAACTCCAGCGAAAAACGGCTGGCCCGGATCCTTTTGCTGCTCGCTCATTTTGGCAAAAAAGGGACACCCGAGACAGTAGTTCCCAAGATCAGTCAGGAGACCCTAGCCGAGATGGTTGGTACCACTCGCTCGCGAGTCAGCTGTTTCATGAACCGCTTCCGAAAGCTGGGCCTCGTTGCCTACACGGGGCAAAGCTCTATCGCCATCCGTACCGCCAAGTTGTCGAGGTTCGTAATGGCTTACTGACACGCGAGGAGGGACGAACATGGTGTCTGATCGTGTTTGATGGATCCGTGGCGCTGAGCCCGCTCTCCGGTCCCCGCATTGAAAGGGAGCCGCGCGACTGTCCTTTCAGTATCGAACCCGGTCCTACTCGGCCCAAGTCAATTTACTGGATCTGTCGGCTTCCATTTCTCCAACAGTTTTACGAGCAACTCATCAAAGGCTGATTCATCAATTCTTGTTAGAGCATTTTCCAGTGGAGCGTCGTATTTGGCACTCATCTTCTGTTCTGCCGTCAATGTCGCTGCGTGAAGGCGTTCGTCTAAATCCGACACCACTCCCAGTCGCTTCACAGTCGCAAATACAGCACGGAATGCCAAAACCTCTGTCTCAAGAGCTTTGAGATGCGAAAAGATTAGACTTAGAACCTGCTTCAGTTTTTCTGGTTTTGCTTCCACGATGTTCCCCTCTGCTTAAGCGGAAGATAGCAGATTATCTAAAAGGCCACGCGGTTTCCTCAGCGCCTGCCCGGCAGGAAATTGTAATGCGCGAAGTGCAAAGCGCAAGCGGCTTTCAGGTTGGTCAGCTTCGTCGAGAAAGCGTTTGTTAGCTTATGGCGGCGTCATTCGTGTTCGTATTCCAGAAATGACTTGAGCTGGTGGCAGCGCGAGGGCTTGGGTTACCAACTCCGCAAGTCTCGCAGGATCCTGTAGCACTTTTCATCCCCCCGAAGTTGTACCCACTTTTGGTCATTCTCACCACGTTGGCTAATCAGTGGAGAATACTTAAATCGCATCTTCGTGTTGGAAGAGGGCAGGGTGGCGGCGAGCGGCAGCGCGGCCGAGGTCCTCGGCAATCATGAGCTGCTGCTGCGCGCGAACCTGGTGCATGCGCACCGGCACTCGCATGGGGCGGTCACGCACTCGCATCCGCATGTTCATTCGCATGCGAAGCACGAGCATTAGCCCGCATTATTCATGAAGGTACTGAGAGTGGTTCTTTGGGCGGCGTGTGCGCGCTGAGAATGGTGGTCGCAGCGTGATGTTGGCCGCACGGGCGGTTCTGACGGGCGTTGGAGTGTGGGAAAGGTGCGCGACGGCGGTTTTCAGGTAGAGCTATGCCTCAGTCGCGCGTGCATGAGACAGGAAGGGATGTTTGGGTTGGCAAGGCGGTGCTAGCCGGGCAAAGCACCCAGCCCCAGCGCCACTTGCCGGTAGACGGACAGGTAAGGAAACGAAGCGGGCAGATGCACGACCACGCGGCGCACCGAAACCAGTACCCGAGCGCCCAGTTTCAGCAGCCGTTCGCGGAGTGTCCAGACCTGAGCCCGTGCACAGTTGGTGCGCGCGGCCCGCAGGCGCAACTCCTGCATCAGCACGTAAGCGGCGGCGGTCAGCAGCACCCGGAACTGGTTGGCCCAGAAATCGCTGCAACTGGTGCGGTCGATCTGCAGGTCGTGCAGCTCCTTGATCCGGTTCTCGATGTCGCCGCGCTGGCAGTAGACCTGTTCGTAGATCCATTGCGGACTCTGTTTCAAGTTGGTGATGACGAAGCGAGGATTGTCTTTCGGCTGTTTGTCGGCTTGGCGAACGACCTCGGCCTTGAGAATGACGCGGCGCGCATGGCGCCAAGTACGGGCCGCGTAACTGGCTTCACCATAGACGTGCTCCGTCTCCCCGCTTTGCCGGGAGAGCTTGCGGGCTTGGCGCATGGCCGGCTTGGCCTTGCGCTTCAACACCGCATTCTTGGCCATTGCGACTACGTATTCGAGGTTGGGCTCGGCCTCCAGAAAGTCGAGCAAGTCGGGATGCGCGAAGCCGCCATCGAGACGAACCCGAATGCACGCTCCGGGAAGAAAGTGGCGGATTAGCAACAGCAGGCGGCGCAGAATCCCCACTGCTCCCACCGCTGCGGTGACGTTGCCGGGGCGCAATACGGCGGCGCACAGATACTGCTCGGCCTCGTCATTGAAGCTGACGAAGCCCATTACCGGCAGATAGCACCAGGTGTCGTAGTGCCCGTTGAAGAAGGACAACTGTTGCGCGCCATGGGTGGGATCGTCGGTCGGGTCCAGATCGAGGGTCACCCGCCGGACGCGACCGCGCAGCCGCTCGGCATGACGCCGGAGCACGCTGGCGGCCAAGGCCTCACTCAGGCGATAGAGTTCCTTGGGCTCGACGGCGTTTTCAAAGCGCGACAGCGTGGGCTGCGACGCCAGATCGGTGCCCTCGATGGGGTCACGGTCGAGCAACAGCTTGTGCATCGGATCGGCAGCCAGGCGGGCCGCATCGTTGGCGTCCGGATAGCCGCAGGCAATCGAGAACACGCGCTGCGCCAGCAACTCTTCCAGCGAATGATCGATCTTGCCGGGCTGCCGCTCATCCTGAAGACAGGAGGCCAGGCAAGCGATCAATCCGTACTGCCGCTCGGCCGCCTTCAGCAGGAGGGCTCCGCCATCGGAACTGCCCTGCCGATGGTCAAACCGAGCAACCACCGGCTTGGAAAAAATCTCTGGGAACAACAAACACTGTGTCGTGCTATCGTCGATCACGCGGAAGCCTCTTTCGTCGCTCCAAACACTGTCTTGACAACATGTTTGTAGCACAAGAGGCTTTTCGCGCCTTCAACAACATGAATTATGCAGGCTAGCTGCACCTTCCAACGGATAGTTCGGTCGGACCACCCGGTTGCGCTTCTGACAGCTTCCTTATTGATCCACAGTTCGGCGCCCACGTTCTCATACCCCATTCATCCGTGCCCCGCTCACAGAACAGTAACCAAACTCTATGTACGTTGCAGCTGCCGCCGTCGTGCCCGCAGTAGAGTTGGCAGCCTCAAAGAAAAACGAGCGAGACAGGTACGCAGCGAGGAGAGGATAAGCAGCAGTACGAGGGTACCTGCAATGACGGTAGGTACATCGCTGCCGGACTGGCGGCTGCGGCGTTGGCCGGTTCTGCGCAATCTCTCCAGGTCGGTATACGAAACCGCGCTCCGCGTTTCGAGTCGCTTGCTGCTCTGCCGCCGTGAACTTTAGGCGACGGTAGCCGCGAAACTCACGAACCTTACTTGGCATTGCTATGACCTCCAGGTTGCTCTACTCTCATGGACGAGACGAAACGTCGCTTCTGGCGAGCTGTAATCGCTACGAGGCTATACTACCATTTAAATGACTACCACTGTGAAGAATATTTCTGCCCGCCTCGATCTGAAGGCCATTGGCCGACGGATTAGGGAGATCCGCGGATTCGATCTGACTCAGGTGGACTTCGGGCGGATGCTCGGCATAGGGCAGACGCAGCTATCAAAGTATGAGCTTGGGCAGAGTGTGCCTACGGTTCAAATCCTTCTTCGGCTGAAGGCCTACTCGCGGAAATCAATTGACTGGATCCTAACTGGTGAGAAACCTCAGGCGGATTAACTTTGCAGGCGGCTACTTAGTGCCTGGGGCCGTTCTTGGAAAGGCTGAACCCTGCGAACGCCCCGCGTGGTCCGAAGATTCAGGAGGCCTGCTCCTCCTGGTTCCAGTTCCTAACTAAAAGGCCGTTTGATCTCTGCCGTTCTTCTGCCGCGCGTAGGGTGTCCTGCACCGAGCTTTCCTCGGGTGGAAACTGTCATTAATCAATAAGATAGCGCCAGTTGGATCATGGAGTCGGCCCTCTGCCAATCATTTGCCACAGGAACAAAGAGCCCATGCTGATTCTGCACAAGTTACGTACGTCAAATCCCGCGGCACTGAAAATCAATTCCGCACAAGTAGGTCCGAATTTCGGCGAATTTGGGCGCGATAAGACCCGCGCTGGACCGCGTTAGACCGCGCTGGACCGCGCCGGACCGCGTACTGCAAAATAAATAAATACATCACACTGTTTGGAATTGTTGGAATTGACTTGCAGTAATGTTTGAATTGCGTTGCAGTGAGTTTGAATTATTTTGCAGTGAATTGGCCGCACAACCATAGAGCGCTACCGCCAATGCAGCCGCTTGCCGGGGCTCTGCGTTAGGCCAAAAGTTCAATCGCCCTGAGTTCCGTCTGTGCGGGCAGTTCACCACCGGCCAACTGTCCTGCCAACTCTTCTGACCTTGAGTGCCATAGATTGACATTTAGCTGCATCGGCAGGTGTGGGATCGGCGTGGGATCCCAATTGACTCTTTCGTATGCGAGTCTCCCATCTACGCGCCAGCGAATTGAAGCAGGACTCCACTCGATCTCATATCGATGAAAGGTCTCGGATGCATCGAAGCCCAACTCGATCAGTACTGGTGTGCCCCTATAGCCATACTCCATCCGAGCACCGTCGTCTCCGGGATTGTAGTAGACGTTCAGGAGGAGTTTGGTCGTGTCCCTTCCGAGGAACTCGACGTCTATCTCTTGCCGAGGTGAATTGCGGTGTAAGAATACCCCCGTGATCAAGCCAGGCACATTCGCCGGCTTCACTTCGGCTCCGAAGCGACCGTAGCGATAACGCTCACGACTACAAATTGACGCAGATGTGTACTCTCGCACAGGTGTACCCTCTTTCTGCAGCGTCAATCGGGCGACGCTGTCACGGCCAATTGAGAAGTTGCCAGGCCTGAAGAGAGCGAGATTGCTAGGAAACGTGTCGTCACGGAGCACCCACAGTGTGCGATCCAATCCGCGGAAGCGCTCACACACCTTCCTTCTACTGGACCCGCCCATAGGATCACCGCTGGCCTCACAGAGCCGAATGCCAGGCCAATCCTTCTGTGGAACAATCCAGGGTGACGAATCACTCATTAGCGGTCTCGCGGAGGACGAGAACTGGCGTCCGTTCTCGTGGCATCCCATGGCAAGCTTCCTTTGAGGCTCGTCCTTACACTGTGGATACTGGTCGGTGGGGTAGTCGCATCCGAGAAAGCGACACAGCAACTCCCACTTGTCACGATCTCGTGTCGGGAATATCAGAACATTCCTTGAGATCTGCTGGAGCTGATCAACCAGCCCGCTGGGCAGACCGACGCCATCGTCCGAAGAGCGCCCCCCGCACAACGCATTCTTAGAGTCGCCCCCCTGCAGCCCAGCTTCGTCTCCTTCGCCTTCTTCGGTGATGATAAACCGCGCCGTGCGGTAGGTCTTGGCTAGTTCGAGATAGTCACGAGGCCCAAGTGAGCCAACATTCACGTACGCATCAAATACCCTCCTTCTCTTCTTGGCGAATAGTTTGTCACGCTCGCTCACTGGCAGGTCAGTAACGTCACTGCAACATCTATAGCCAAGCATGGAGAGTGCCATCGCAAGTGCGGTTAGCCCCGAGCCCTGCTTGCCGAATGCAAATACAGGCCCGGGTAACGGTCGCGTCTTAAACAGCAGTGGTCTCTCGAGTGTCAGCACTCCAACCTTTGAGAGAACAGGGAGGATCGAGTACGAGTTGGCAGAGGGGCAGTCAAGGCGCTGCTCAATAATGGATTGCTGAGTAGCGATAACGTCGAGGTTTTCGAACTGATGATTGATCCAAAGGTCCACAGGGCCACGCACGGGCAGCAAGTCAAGAAGCCTCTGCGCTCCACGCGCAGATAGTACATATCCAGATAAGTACCACAACCCTCGACGGGGCCTAAACACCAACTCGGAAACCGACACTCTGTCGGCACCCATGCGGGCCTCCATAAATGACAAGTACAGAAGATCGAAAGCAGCGGCCTGGCCGTCCCCGGCCATGAGTTCGGCCCATGCTCGATCGAGAGTCCGAGTGAAGCCACGGCGGAAGTAGACGTCATCCTCCAACACCAGCGTGTAGGGTAGATTGCCTGCGGCTACGGTCTTCCAAACTGCAATATGAGAGAGGGCGACCGCCACCTCTTGCCGCGTCATCAGAATACGCTGGCCTTCGTTGCCCCCAACTGTTCCGAGTAACGGGTGTGGGTCCACGAATAGTTGGTCAGCCAGCGAATAGTAGGGCTGAAGTTCCTCACTATCGGGTGGCCCCAGGAGGTATCTTGCATCGACGGCTGAGAAGCGCCTGGTCATCGCTGTCAGGGGCCTTCCGGATCGATCACGTACACTCTGAAGCTCGCCCTGCATCTGGCGCCACCGATAGCCCTGCCGGTCCAAGTTGATCACGTATATTCGCTGAACGGCATCCAGCAGTTCACCAGTGCCAAGGCATTCACAGGTTGGGTTACCCCCCAAGTATCTCGAGCGGAGTATCAGGCGATACAGCAGACGGTCTAGGAGTCCAGAGTACGTTGCGGTATTCATTGGGTACTGAAGCAATCCTCCTAGGTCAGGACAGGCGCCGCGACGGTACAGCTTCGCACAGCGGCGGGGAAAATGATGTGCGCGATAAATGTGAGGCGGCACTGAGGGAGTTAGGCATTGGGGTTCCAAAGTCTCCAGTTCCGCTCATCCTCGCGGTAGCTTAGGGGCCATCGGCTAGTGGATATGGCTCCCCAATTGGTCAGGAGCAAGAAATCCCGGTGCTTACTCGCGGCTCTGCAGGCGATAGAGTGTTGGACTAAGCTGGCCGTGAGGTTCCCAGGTCCGGTCGTGGACTGTATGTCGAGCCGTTCGCCTGTTTGGCTCAAGAGAATGCGAGTCGAGCGCGCTAGCGCCAAGCGAACAACCGGATGGAATGGGGGCGCGACGAGTGGATTGTTGTTGACGTAGAATGTCCAATCGGGAGAGTAGGTCTTCTTTCCTATAAAAACGTCAGTGTGGACCATCGTATTGGTCTGGGTGTCGTAACACAGAGGTTGTAACTTGAGCGTGTTGTCGCGATACAAGGACTGGCAATCTCCGCCTTGGTAGACTTCATCCGCATCGACGTAGAACCCACCTTGTCTGTAGATGTAGCAGAGGCGAAAGTAGTCGCATCTCATCGCCGGGTGACGACACCGGTCGAATGCCGCAACGTAGCAACGGCCAAATCGTCGGCTGATAAAGGCGCGGGCCTCGTTGTCGTCGATTAAGACGCGCTTGAATCCGTGTGTCGTGAGTGGTTCCCAGCTATAAAGACACTCGCGGACATCGGGGGGTAGGGCGGCCAAGTCATGCCAGAACTGTATGATGAGCTTGGGAATCTTGACGTCGCCAGATGGTGCGTCTATCGGAACGCTGTCTTGGACGAGCTCCCGAACGTGGCAGGAGCGGAGGCGGTCGTCTTCGGCAATGTGTAATGGGTTATTTCGTAGCTGCATGGGCTAATCCCCAAGGAGGTAACCCCAGTTGCCCGTGACAGGTATGCGCTTGGACTGGAGTGCCTCGATTCTCAACGACAAATGCTTCTACGTTCCGATCCAAACTTCACGTTGATACAGATTAAGATGCCAGCCGCTGGCGAAATTACATGCGAACGGAGCACGCCCTCCGAAATACCCTGACACCTAAATCAAGCGCGTCGTGGAGGCCTTCGAGTGGCGCAGTGGTCAATCCCAATGGACTGCGCAACGAGATCGAGGGTGCGATCATGATGGCGTGTGGTCAAAAATCTCAAA
>Ga0187858_10006718_pt1 | contig 10277 bp, 6 predicted proteins | sample June2016WEW_8_15_FD_133015 | JGI IMG/M metagenome (GOLD analysis project Ga0187858, IMG submission 133015) | Peatland microbial communities from SPRUCE experiment site at the Marcell Experimental Forest, Minnesota, USA - June2016WEW_8_150 | ecosystem: Environmental > Terrestrial > Soil >...
CCCACTCTACCCAGCACTGCGCCTCCGGCTCCGTGCTGGGCTAGACTATTTCGCGCCTACGGCGCTCTTTTCGTTGCGGCTTGTTCCACCGATGCAACTGCGAACGGCGTTTCGTAACAGCCTCTGAAGGGCGGGGCTATCAGCTTCCGTCCCGCTTCGCGGGACTTGATTGCTCCCAGCCGTAACAACCTCGCCAAGAACCGCAGACACGAGGTTGGATATGTAAACGATGTTGGATATGTAAAACACGGAGACCACCTGCTTCTACTGCTGCCGGGTGCTGCCCTCGCCCCAAGCAAAGCTGACGGCTACCGAACAGCCCTGGCCGGAGACTTTAATGGTTGCGACACCTGAACTCTGTCCCGGGACCTTGGTTCCAATCATCGCTTGCCAGGTTCCGTCGGGCGAGGTGGTAGGACTGTGGGTGGAGTCATCCGGACTCAAATTGGTCTTGACGGTCAACATCTCGTAGGGAGTAAACCCGCTGGCGTGGAGGGCCACAACGTCAGCCAAGGCCGACTCGCGGACCACCGAGAGCTTGCAGTTCTTATCGGAGGCCTCGATGGGAAACGGCACTGCCTCGGCAAAGCCGGCAACCCTGCCGTCAGTGGAGACAACTCCAAAGCGTTTGGGCTCGCCCAGCACCGCCGTCGCCTTGATGTTGATGGGATCGTCCAGTCCGCTTCCCTGGCACGAGCCCGGCTTGCCGGAGCAGACCAGCACACCGCGCTTGTCGAAGCTGACGCCGGCGATGGCTTTTTGCGGCTTCTTGCCGGCAATCCAAAACCACAGGTCGTAGCTTTTGTCCGCCGGAAAACCTTTGCCGAGGAGGTTATACATCAGGACCGTTCCCGAAGCGTTGTGCTGGCGCGGGTCTTCGTGCGTCGCGAGTTCGACTCCGGTGGTGTTCTTGCCCCACATCTTCTCGTCGAATTGCTGGGCGGCGAGCGGCAATGCCAACACGCACAGGATCAGCAGCATCGGCGCGAAGCAGATCCCTCGCGGGCTGAAGCCCGCTCGTGATGACAAAAATAAAGGGCGGGCAACGGGACAGCTAAAGCTGTGCCCTTTCAAAACGCGGACACGGCGACTTTTCCCGCAATCTGCAGTGCTGAGGCCCGGCACAGCGCGGGGACCTCGACTCTCTCCGCAGGCGGTTAAGGTATGCATCGTCAGTTCTTGCCTTTCGCCGGTTGCACGGGCAGCGACATGCCGAAGAGAAGAACATCGCGCACTCTTTCCTTCACGGTGTCGTCAAAGCCTTCCATGATCAGCACGTCGTTGCCTTCGATTTCGATGGAGGCTTTGCCCTCGTCGGTATCGAACACGTAAAGATGGCGGGGCCCTTTGGCGTCGGCCTCCGATGGCGCTTGCAAGACCGCTTTCTTGTAGCGCCTGGGCAGGTAATCCGCATACAGCTTGGCGAAGTCGCGCGCCGCCTCGGGTGAATCCCAGCGCGACCAATACAGCATTGCGATCTGATCTTTGGGCGCGGTCTTCGCGCGGGCCGCGAAATAATAGCCTCCGCGCCAGTGGCGATAATAGTTTGGAGCATCGTTGGCGCCGTACTGTTTTGCCAGCAGATACACATCGAATTCGCCCATGCTGCCAAAGTCGAAGCGCTCATAGTCTGGGGCTACCAGCTTATTCATATCGGGGATCGTGGGCGGCGCAACCACCTGGTGCAGCAGATAGGTTTCAGGCTGCATAATCTGGCGTGTGTCGACCGGCGGGTTCTCCAGTATTCCCGCGAACGCTGCCTCTTTACCTTTGTTGGCCATGACGGTCTTCACGAAATCAAGGCCAAAGGTATACGGCATAAGCAAGGATTCCTTCAGGAACATCGGCGCCTGGGCAAACACAGGCGAATCCTTGCTGTCGGCCATGCCCGCCTGCATGGCGGAAATTATTTCTGGAGCGGTGAGCAGGTTCTTGCCCAGCGGCGCCAGCATGTAGTCGAACATGACGGCCATGCCCTGCCCTTCGGTGACGCACTGCCGGGCGGCCTGCGCTTCCTCTACGGAATACTCCTGCTGATCGGGCAGCGGCGTCGAATCGTCCTTCGCGCCGGCCAACTCCCACTTTTCCACGCCGACTTTCTGGTCCTGCAAGGCGTGAGTCAACTCGTGCGCCAGGATCGGCTTCTGCGCGTCCAACTGCACCCAGTCCAGGAGGTTGACACTCTTTGTCTTGGGATCGTAGTACGCGGCAACCTGCTCGCCCATCAGGCGCACAAACTCAGCATGAAGGTCGTAGCCCGGCGGAAGCAGTCCGAACTTCTGCAACACCAGCCGTGATTGCTCCAGGCGCTTCTCGTCCTTGTCATCTTTCATCCGCTTGTCGACGTACTTCTCAACTTCCTGGCGCGTGATGAGATGACGCTTGACCTGATGCTCGATGGGCAGGCCGGTATCCTGGCTGACAAAACCGAGGATCTCGTCCACCGAGCGGAAGAGTTCTTTGGCCTGACCCTTGGTGACGTGGGTCTCTGGCTCCGGCTGCTCGGGAGCCTGGCTGGGTTGCTGATTCTGGACGCCGACGCCCGCGCCGGGGACCTGCGCCGCGCCGGAGCTGTTAGGTTGCTGCGGCGCTGGCTGCGATTGCGGCTGCGCGGGCGCAGTCTGGCTCCAGATGGCGCCCGTGAAGAGCGCGGCCAGGAGAAGCGCTGCGAAAGCGGTCGTCAGACGGCGTCTGAATGTGAAACGGACTAAACGGCAGGCTGGCATCGACAGACTTTAAGCATACAGGAGAAATGCAAAAAGCTGTTTACGCCGGAAACCTCCAGAACGACGCGTACCCAGGTCTCGAAAGGCGCGAGACCTGGGCCACCCGCCGTCTGTGACGGGATGAACCAGGGGGTTGTGGCTGGAGGCACCCACTCATTCGAAACCCGCGAATGAGTGGGGCGCTCGCCCTTCCAGCTACGGTGAAATCTCCCAGACCACGCCGTTCCCATAACGTCCGCCATATTGAGTGGTGCCGTAGATGTTGCCTTGGGAATCGACCACGGGAGGGCTGCCCGTAGGCTGGGCACCATCATTCGGCGAACCGGAGAAGTCGTGCAGATCGGTGTAGTTCCAACAGCAGGTCAGATTGAATACGTCACCCAAACCCTGAGTTCCATAGTTATCGGTTGTACCGTAGACGTTCCCCATGGCGTCGGTCGATACCCAGGACGTCACCGGTGTAAAGGGAATGAAGTCGAAATTTTTCAGGATGGAAGGGTCCCAGCCCGGTGGAGACGACTGGAAGATGGACGAGCCATAAAACGTCGTAGGGGGACCCGGCGCGGTGCAGACAACATAGGAGTAGCTGGTTGCGCCGTACAGATTGCCCGCCAGGTCTGCGACCAAACTTGTCGGACTGCCTTCGGGATCCATGCCCATGAAGCTGTGAAGGACCTGGTAGCTTCCTGCTGTCGTGTATAACGTACCGGCGCGTTGCGTGCCACCCGATCCGGTGATGCCGTACAAGCCATCGGAGCCGGTGACCACTCCTATCGGTGTAGAACCGTCGTTGTAGAAGGCGGGAAAAGCGTGCAGGACCTGTATGCCGCCGTTGGTGAACTCATAGAGCGTCCCGCCGCGATTCGCGCCTCCCATGGCGGCGTTCCCGTAGATATTGCCTGAGCCGTCGAGCGCAAGGTTCCCACCCGGACTTGCACCATCGTTGCCGCCGGTGAAACTGTACAGCAGGTTCTCCATCCAATTGCTAAAGACACTGGGCAAGACGTTTGCGGCGGGAGATAGGCCGAAGAGCACACCATTGCCGGAGCCTCCGTAAACCGTTGTGCCGAAGAGGGTGCCATCAGCGCCGCGAACGAGGGTGCTGTCGGGAGAGCTGCCGTTCGCACCGGAGAACGAATACACCCGGCTAAACGTCCAACCGGAGGAGTGGGGAGTAAGCTTGAACACCGTGCCTGCTCCGGCCGGACCACCGCCGCCGCTGGTCGTCCCATAGAGATTACCCGCAGCGTCGATCACCAAACCGGCGACCGGAGAGGCGCCGTCGGCGCCGCCCGTGAAGTTGTAGATCACGCGGTAGCTCTGGGTTGGAGAGGGCGGAACGGTCACAACCTTCGCCGTTGTCGCCGGCGTCTCCTCTACCGGCTCGCAGGAGGTGGTGCCGGAACCCAGGATGGTGAATGATTCGGAAGGAATCGTGCCTACGGTGCTCTCCGAGGCCTGAGAAGGCCCGCTGTTCTCGTCCCAGTAAACTGGGTCGCCGGCGGCTGAGCTGGCGTTCTGCAGGTTCACCCAGTAGGTGCCGTTAATCAGGGTCGGGCCATTGAAGCTGGCCGTCTCGGTGCAGACGTTGTAGCCAAACTCATTGCCGATGCAGCCGATCTGGGTGAAGTTCACCGTCTGATCGAAGTAGCTGGTGCCGCCGTTTTCGCTCGAGGTGATGGACACTTCCGCCGAATCCAGTACGTCGCCCGGAGCCATCCAGGCTGCGAAACTCATACCAGTGACGCTAGTGTTGTTACCCTGGGTCACGTTGAAGCTGTCGCTAACAATAAATCCGAAATTGATGGTCCAGGCGTCGGTGTTGCCGTTGGTTGGGCCGTTGTCGTAAATGTCATTGCTGTCGAGCGGACCGGGATGCATCTTGCCGCGTGCAAGCGCCGGAGACATGGGTGGGCCTGGTCGCTTGATCGGATGGGCGAGTCGCTTCGCGAACTGCGGCATCCTTGCTGCCTGAACCGCCGTTGGGGGAACGGAATTCTGTGCGGGCATGGGAAGCGCAGCCGACGTTATCAGGAACGCGGTGACTCCTGCCAGAACGATTGTGCGAAACAGGGAGATGAGGCGTTGCGCTTGGCTTTGCACCGGCTTGTGCTCCTCGCAGTGGCTGTAAACGTTCGGAACCCTTCTGTTATGGCATGAACCAGGGGTTACGACTTGAGGCACCCACTCATTCGAACCCCGCGAATGAGTGGGGCACCCGCCCTTTCCAGCTACGGTGAAATCTCCCAGACCACGCCGTTCCCGTAAAGTCCGCCATATTGAGTGGTGCCGTAGATGTTGCCTTGGGCGTCGACCACGGGGCTGGCCGCAGGGTAGGCTCCATCATTCGTCCCGCCGGCAAAGTCGTGCAGGTCGGTGTAGTTCCAGCAGCAGGTTAGCTTGAATACGTTACCCGAAAAATTGCCTCCGTACTTGTCGGTTGTACCGTAGATATTTCCCGAGGCGTCGGTCGATATCCAGGACGATAGCGATGTGTCAAATTGTTGGAGACTTACCAGCCCGAGAGGATCCCAGCCCGGTGGAGACATCTGGAAGACCGATGTAGTACCGAACTCCTGCTCGCCGCCCGGCTTCGTGCACATATAACTCACATAGCTGGCCGTAACGTACAGATTGCCCGCCTGGTCTGCGGTCAGACTTACCGGATTGCCTTCCGGATTGCTATTGAAGCTGTGAAGGACCTGGTAGCCGCCTGCCGTGGTGTAGAACGTACCGCTGCGGTTTGCGCCGCCAGATCCGGTGATGCCATACAAGCCATCAGAGCCATTGACCACTCCTCCCGGACTGGAGCCGTCGCCGGAGAAGCCGGGAAAAGCGTGCAGGACCTGTATGCCGCCATTGGTGAACTCATAGAGCGTACCGCCGCGATTCCCGCCCGCCGCGGCAGCGCTTCCATAGATGTTGCCTGAGCTGTCGAGGAAGAAGCTCCCACCTGGACTTGCACCATCGCTGCCGGCGGTGAAGTCGTACAGCAAGGTCTCCATCCAATTGCTAAAGGGAGTTGGCAAGATATTTCCGGCGGGAGAGAGGCCGAACAGCACACCATTGCCGTAGCCTTGGCCCACGCCGCCGTTGAACGTTGTGCCGAGAAGCGTGCCATCGGCGGCGATGACGAGCGAGCTGTCGGGATTGTCGCCATTCGCACCGGTGAAGGTATACAGCCGGCTAAATGTCCAGCCGGAAGAGCGGGGAGTCAGCTTGAACACCGTACCTCGTCCGTCCGGGCCGCCAATGGTAGTGCCGTAGAGATTCCCCGCAGAGTCGATCGCCAAACCGGTTGTGGGAACCGCGCCGTCTGCGCCGCCGGTAAAGTTGTAGATCACGCGATAGTTTTGGGTTGGAGAGGGCGGAACGGTTACAACTTTCGCGGCCGTCGCCGGCTTCTCCTCTGCTGGGTTGAAGCAGGGGTTACCCTGGATGGTGAACGATTCCGAAGGAATTGTGCCAACCGTATTTTCCTGGGCCAGGGACGGACAGCCGGGGGAGTCGCATCCCACTCCGCTGTTTTCGTCCCAGTACACCGGATTGCCGTCGAGAGTAGTGGCATTTTGCAGGTTCAGCCAATAAGTGCCGGCATTCAACGTCGGACCATTGAAGGTGGTGCTTTCCGTGCAGACGTTGAAGCCGTACTGGTTGTAGGTGCAACCGGCCTGAGTGAAGCTCAAGTACTGATTAAAGTAGGTAGTGCCGCCGTTTGGCTCCGAAGTGATGGAAAGCTCAACTTGGCTCAACGTGTCGCCTGGATACAACCAGGCCCCGAAACTCATTCCGGTGATCGGTGTCTGGTTAACGTTGACTGTGAAGGTATCGCTAATGACAAAGCCGAAGTTAATCGTCCAGGCATCGGTGTTGCCGTTGATGGGGCCGTTGTCGTAGATTTCGCCTTCACCGGGGACCTTATGAGACCCTTGGCGCGCAACTGCTGGCTTGGGCGGCGATGCCGGTCGGTTTGCGGGATGGCCGAGTCGCTTCGCGAATTCCGGCATTCTTGCTGCCTGAACCGCCGTTGGGGGAATGGAATTCTGTGCGGGCATGGAAAGCGCAGCCGACGTTATCAGTAACGCGGTGACTCCTGCCAGCACGGTTATGCGAAACAGTGAGATGAGGCGTTGCGCTTGGCTTTGCATCGGCTTGTGCTCCTCGCAGTGGCTGTAAACGTTCGGGGTCTCGTCTGTTATGGGACGAACCAAGGGGTTGTGACTTCAGGCACCCACTCATTCGAACCCCGCGAATGAGTGGGGCACCCGGGGCTCAGGGTTCCGTGGGAGTGATGGTGACGTAAGAGAAAAAAGCCGTGTGATCGCCGTGGCGCACTCCTTTGAACGCCAGTGTGTGGTTGCCGTTGGTCGTGACCGTGAAAGGAGCGGTCTGCCAGGTGAAGGGGTAAAGCTGGAAAGCGCCCAGGTGCCGATCACGTTGCCGTCGATCAACGCCTCAACGGTCTGGTTGCCGTCATATTGTCCGCTAAGGTAACGCGATCCGAGGTAAAAGCCGAGCGTGTAGTCGCCAGCAGTAAAGCCTGCAATCGCTTGTAAAACAAGGCCGCCATAGTCTTGCAATAAGGCTGCCTGGGTGAAGGGTAGACCGGTGAAAGGCGGCGGATTGAATCCACCGTTGGGTGCGGTGACACCGGACTTTCCGCCGTCCTCGGCACTCCCGGCGGCCGCCCCCATGATCGACGTCCATCCGAATCCAGGGCTTGCATCGAAATCTTGCGTGGGGTCTGGCCATTGACAGCGTTCCGCAGCACCCTGGTAGCCGAAAGCGATGCCCGAACCACAAATGACGGGCACGGCCTCAAAGTTGAAATTAACGATGGTAACCTGCCCGAATCCGTTCGCCGCTGTTACCAAAGCTGCACAGAGAAGGACGACCCTCAGAGCCATGGACATAATTACCTCCAAGTCGGGGGTACGAGCGGATTTTGGAATGGCAGACAGGATTTGCCACTGAGCGGGGTTACACTTGGGAAACATCGCCGTCCCGCGTTCCCGATTTGGCGATCACGGCGCGCAGTCGCTTCCTATCGTCCCCGCCGCTCATTTATCTTTATCCAAAGTTTCCACTTTGGCCCTAATAGGCGGACACTATATACCCCTTTAGGGACTTCAGCGCATAAATATTTTCTTTGGTCGGGTCTTGGGGGTGCCCCCATCCTTCTCGCCGTCCTTTGGCGAGAGGGTGGGCCCAAGTAGCCAGAACCTCGGGCTGCACTTTACACTGCTCGAATCCTCTGGCAGAGTAGATAGTGGAAACTCAATCGATCGTCGTCCTCGACTTCGGCGCGCAATACTCGCAGCTCATCGCGCGCCGCATCCGCGAACAGAACGTCTTCTCCGTCGTACTTCCCTGCACCGCATCGCTCGACGAGATCAAGAGCTACTCGCCGGCGGGCATCGTGCTTTCGGGCGGGCCGTCCTCTGTTTATGACGCGGACGCGCCTCCGGCGGACGACCGCGTGCTGCACCTGGGACTGCCGGTGCTCGGCATCTGCTACGGGCTGCAATTCATGGTGTACAAGCTGGGCGGCAAGGTTCGCGCCGCCGATAAACGCGAATACGGCCACGCGCAGGTGGAGTTGCTGAATGCCGCGTCGCCGCTGTTCAAGGGCCTGCAAGGTCCGCTCACGGTTTGGATGTCGCACGGCGACGAGGCTCTGGAGCTGCCGCCAGGCTTCGAGTTGGTCGGCAAGACGTCGAACGCGCTCGCCGCGATTCAGAATCCCGCGCAGAAGTTCTACGCCGTGCAGTTCCATCCTGAGGTCCATCACACGCCGCAGGGCACGGAGATCCTGCGCAACTTCGTCTTCGACGTCTGCGGAATGAAGCCCAACTGGACGCCGCAGAGCTTCATCGACGAGACCATCGCCACCGTTCGCCAGACCGTCGGCAAAGGCCGTGTGATCTGCGGACTATCGGGCGGAGTAGATTCGTCAGTCGCGGCGGAGCTGGTGCATCGCGCCGTCGGCGATCAGCTGACCTGCATCTTCGTCAACAACGGAGTGCTGCGCAAGAACGAGTTCATCAACGTGCAGAAAAATCTGCGCGAGAAGCTTGGCCTCAACATCGACGCGGTCGATGCGACGGAGCGCTTCCTCAGCAAATTGGCGGGTGTCACCGATCCCGAGAAGAAACGCAAGATCATCGGCAACGAATTCATCGCGGTGTTTGAGGAAGAGGCGCACCGCATCGAGCAACTGCACGGCAAGGTTGAGTGGCTGGTGCAGGGCACGCTGTATCCCGACGTGATCGAGTCGCGCTCGGTGCGAGGGCCGTCGCAGACCATCAAGAGCCATCACAATGTCGGCGGGCTGCCGGAGAAGATGAAGCTGAAGCTGATCGAGCCACTGAAAGATTTGTTCAAGGACGAAGTGCGCAAGATCGGCCGCGACCTTGGAATGCCGGAAGACATTCTGCAACGGCAACCGTTCCCCGGGCCGGGCCTGGCAGTGAGGATCGTCGGCGAAGTGACGGCGGAACGCGTTGAGCTGCTGCAGAATGCCGACGAGATCGTGGTCGCCGAGATCAAGCGCGCCGGGCTCTACAACAAAGTGTGGCAATCCTTCGCGGTGCTGCTACCCGTGATGTCGGTGGGCGTGATGGGCGACATGCGAACCTATGCTTACACCTGCGCCGTCCGCGCCGTGCACTCCGAGGACGGCATGACCGCTGACTGGGTCCCGCTGCCGCACGAGGTACTGAAAACCATCTCCAGCCGAATTGTGAATGAGGTCAAGGGAATCAACCGCGTGGTCTACGATGTGACCTCGAAGCCGCCGGGGACGATCGAGTGGGAGTGACCAAGCGCCTCGCCGCCTCATCGCGGCTTCCCGTCCGGGCTCCGCGACGACATTCTGCCGGGTTGCGAAATTGTTCCACGTGGAACAATTTTCTTCGACTGTAACCTATTGCAGCCCAGATCTTTATCATATATCACCTTTGTGGGGTAACCAGGCTTCGGTTTAGGTAATCTAGAATATCGCGATTCTGCTCTGCCTTCGAGCTGCCACTGCACCTACCCCATCCGGATTTACTTGACTGTCAATATAGTTGACAGTATTGTCCTCGCCATGGACAATCCAGAGACGTTTTTCGAAAACATTCCCATCCCGGTCCTGCTCCGTCACGCGCGCAGCACTTACGGCTCGGCCATGCGTCGAGCGTTGGCCGACGCTGGATACGACGACATTCCAGGTAACGGTCTTTACGTGATTGGCGGCCTGGCGCTCGACCGCGCCGACATTCCACTCGGCCAGCTTATCCGCGAGCTTCGCATCTCCAAGCAGGCGGCGGGCCAGCTTGTCGACACGCTGGTCACGCGCGGCTATCTGGAGCGCTCCATGGACAAGGACGACCGCCGCAAGCTGACGATCGCTCTCACCGAGCGTGGCCGGGCTGCGGCGGCGACGCAGGCGGCTGCGCGCGAGAAGGTCGACGCCGAACTCCTCGCCAGCGTGGGCCAGGATGATCTCAACCGCACGCGCCGCACCCTCGCCGTGCTCTGCGACATGGGGCATCAAGGCGAGTGCGA
>Ga0187858_10006719_pt1 | contig 10276 bp, 10 predicted proteins | sample June2016WEW_8_15_FD_133015 | JGI IMG/M metagenome (GOLD analysis project Ga0187858, IMG submission 133015) | Peatland microbial communities from SPRUCE experiment site at the Marcell Experimental Forest, Minnesota, USA - June2016WEW_8_150 | ecosystem: Environmental > Terrestrial > Soil >...
GCGCTGTCACCCTCGACGATGTAAAGCTCACAGAATTCCGGGTTGCGCTCCGAACAATCGGCTAGTTTGCCGGGCAGTCCTCCGCCGGTGAGCGCGCCTTTGCGCACGGCCTCGCGGGCTTTGCGGGCGGCTTCGCGGGCGCGGGCGGCCGTGAGAGACTTGTCCACGATGCGGCGGGCGATGGGCGGGTTCTGCTCCATGAAGGCCATCAGACCTTCGTACACGATGGAGGAGACGATGCCGTCCACTTCGCCATTGCCGAGTTTGGTCTTGGTCTGGCCCTCGAACTGCGGATTCGGGACCTTCACACTGATGACGGCGGTGAGGCCTTCGCGCAAGTCGTCGCCGGTCAGGGACGGGTCCTTTTCCTTCAGCAGGTTGTTGGACCGGGAATATTGATTGATGGCTTTCGTCAACGCCGAACGGAAGCCGCTGAGGTGCGTGCCGCCTTCAATGGTGTTGATGTTGTTGGCGTAGCTGTAAACCGATTCGTTGTAACCCTCGTTGTACTGCAGCGCGACCTCGGCGTGAATGCCGTCCTTCTCCTTCGAGACGTAAATAACCTTTGGATGGAGCGGCTCTTTGGCGCGGTTGATGTGCTTGATGAATTCTTCGATGCCGCCATTGAACCTAAAGAGTTCCTGCTTGTTGGTCCGTTCGTCCTTGAGCGTGATTTCGATGCCGCGATTCAGGAACGCCAGTTCGCGCAACCGATTGGCCAGGATGTCGTATTTGTATTCGATGAGCGGGAAGATTTCATTGTCGGCCTTGAACGTGATCTTCGTGCCGGTGCCCTTCGCCTTGCCGATGACTTCGAGTTTGGACGCGGTCTTGCCGCGCTTGAAGCGCATGTGATGGACCTTGCCATCGCGCTTCACTTCGACTTCGAGCCATTCGCTCAATGCATTTACACAGGTCACACCGACGCCGTGCAAACCGCCAGAGACCGTGTACGACTTCTTGTCGAACTTGCCGCCTGCGTGCAACATCGTGAGCACAACTTCCACAGCGGGTTTCTTCTCAGTCTTGTGCATGTCCACGGGAATACCGCGACCATCGTCGATGACAGTGATCGAGTTATCCACGTGGATGATGGTGTCGATTTTTTTGCAGAAGCCTGCCAGCGCTTCGTCGATCGAGTTGTCCACGACTTCGTAAACGAGATGGTGCAGACCGCGTTCGCCCGTGTCGCCGATATACATCGCAGGGCGTTTGCGGACAGCCTCGACGCCTTCCAGCTTCTGAATTTTGTCGGCTGTGTAATCGCTCGCCCCGAGCGAAACTGCCGTTGCAGTCCTGCTCGGCTTCACGAGAGTTTTAGGCTTATCTAAAGTCTTACTCGGCATTGTTTCCCATCCCCCATTGGTACTGGAACAATAGCTCAGAATAATGTGCCATTGCAACGATTTTCTGCCTGATTTTCTGTGAAAGAAATTCTGCCTAACACACGTCGCTGCCGAGATTTCCATGCATCTTGCCAAGTCGTAAGAATTACGACACAAGCTGTGTCTGGATTTTGTCTCGACGACTCTTGACAATTACTATCGTCCTGCTAAACTTGTGCAAGTTAAGCGGTGTACTAATGATTATATGAAGGTGTCTGTAAAAGCCGATTATGCATGCCGCGCCGTGGAGGCACTGTCGCTTCATCATCCAAACAGTCGACCACTGCGGATCGAGCAGATCGCTCAGCGTGAAGGTATTCCTTCGAACTATCTGGTGCAGATTCTGATCGAGTTGAAGAGTAAGGGGTTGATCAAGAGCCACCGTGGCAAGGCAGGAGGGTATGTATTAGCGAAACCTCCCAAGGAAATCACGGTCGGCGATGTGGTTCGGGCTGTTCATGGAGAACTGGTGGAGCTTTCGGCTCTGACGGATTCGGCCTGCCCACAGGAAATACAAAAGGTCTGGAGACGAATCAAGTTTGCCGCTGAAGAAGTGGCGAACAACGCGACGTTTGAAGCGATTTGCGCGGAAGCCACCAGTCGAACGCAAATGTATTACATCTAGGATTTCAGTTTTCAATTATTGACAGGTTTTTGTTCTTTGATATGGTTCCCCCGCGTCGTTCCGCGTAAAGCCGAACGACACCTCTTATCAAGAGCGGTCGAGGGACTGGCCCTGTGAAGCCGCGGCGACCGTCCCCCGAAGGAATTCGGGGGAGACAAGGTGCCAATTCCAACTCCGAATCCCGATGAACTGTCGGGTAGCGGGGGAAGATGAGGGAGAGACAAGTGTCATTTGGTTGCCTCTTCACTGCTTGCCCCGTCAAATCGGGGAGGCTGACGAGGCAGTTTTTTGCCTTTCAGCGGCCGAATCTTGGTGGAGAAAAAAGGTGTGCATGAAAGCGAAACACGGTTTCTTCACTAGTCTGAGATGCCGCGAATGCGGGCGCCGCTACCCGAAGGAAGCGCTCCACGTCTGCGAATTCTGCTTCGGTCCGCTCGAGGTTGATTACGACTACGACGCGATCAAGTCGCTGATTACCAAGTCGTTCGAAGAGTTCGTCAAGCTCGGGTCGGTGGACAAACACGACGTGCACATTCACGGCGCACAAGCAGAAGACTGTGCTCCCATCGTCAACACCGTGAAAGACGGCGACGAAATCTCGATTATCTCCGCCATCGCGGGCGGGTGTCGTTAACCTTTTGAAAGGACAACATGGCGAAAGCAGCGAAGGAAACAAAACGGGTGTGGCTGACGTATCCAAAAAAAGTGATTCAACGACCCGTGATTTACGAACTCGGGCACAAATTCAAAGTGGTAACCAACATCCGACAGGCGAGCGTGACCAAAGACGTTGGCATTGTCTCGTTGGAACTTGAAGGTGAGCGCTCGGAAATCAAGAAAGCCATCAAATGGCTTGAGGGCGGCGGTGTCAAAGTCGAGCCCGTCGGCATCAACGTAATCGAAAGTTGACACGCTGCGCGTGTCACCCTGACCCCGCTGAAGCGTGGACAGGGTTTGGCTCAAACAAGCGAGATTCTTCGCTTCGCTCAGAATGACAGACTCGGGAAATAGAATAATCTCATGGATCACCTGGACAAACTGGAGAACCAAAGCATCTTCATCATCCGCGAGGCGTTCAATAAGATCGAGCGGCTGGCGATGCTCTGGAGCGTCGGCAAAGACTCAATGACGCTGGTGTGGCTGGCGCGCAAGGCATTCTTTGGCCGCGTGCCAATCCCTTGTGTCTTCATGGAGACGAGTTTCGACATGCCTGAACTGATCGAACTCCGCGGCCGCCTCAGCCGCGAGTGGAACCTCAATCTCGTCATCGCCCGCAACGACGAAGCACTCGCCCAAGGCATGAACCACACCCGCGGCCGCGTCGTCTGCTGCTCGGCGCTGTTGAAGGAGAACCTTAAGAAGATCGTCGAGCGCGAAAAATATGGCGGCCTCATCGTCGGCGTTCGCCGCGACGAAGATCCGACGCGCGCGAAAGAGCGTTACTTCTCGCCGCGCGACAAGCACATGGAATGGAACGTCGAAGACCAGCCGCCCGAGTTGTGGGATCAATTCAACACCGACCTGGCTGGCGGCACGCATCTGCGCGTCCATCCGCTCTTGCACTGGACCGAAATGAACGTCTGGGAATACGCCGAGCGCGAGAAGATCCCGATGGTGCATCTGTATTTCGCCAAGAACGGCAAACGCTACCGCAGTCTTGGTTGCACGCCGTGCACCTTTGCCATCGACTCAAACGCCGACACGTTTGAAAAAATCAGAGAGGAACTGCGCACCACCAAGAAAAGCGAGCGCAGCGTCCGCGCCCAGGACCAAGAGAGCGAAGACGCGTTCGAGAAGTTGAGGCGCGATGGATACATGTGAGTGAGAGTTAAACCACCAAGAGCACGAAGCCCACGAAGTCTTCGTGTTCTTCGTGGGCTTTGTGGTGAATTTCATGCAGCAGACAGCACAGCCAAACGAACAACTGAAGATCGTCATCGTCGGCCATGTCGATCACGGCAAGTCCACATTTGTCGGCCGATTATTTCACGACACGGGTTCATTGCCCGACGGCAAATACGAAAAGATCAAGGCCGCGTGCGAGCGGCGCGGTGTCCCGTTCGAGTGGGCGTTTCTGACGGACGGCCTGCAGGTTGAGCGCGATCAAAACATCACCATCGACACCGCGCAAATCTGGTTTCGCACGCCGAAACGCCAATACGTGATCATCGACGCGCCGGGTCACAAGGAATTCCTGAAAAACATGGTCACTGGCGCGGCCAACGCCGAAGCCGCCTTGCTCCTCATCGACGCCACGGAAGGCGTGCAAGAGCAATCGCGTCGCCACGGCTATCTGTTGCACCTGCTCGGCATCGACCAGATCGCTGTGCTCGTCAACAAGATGGACTTGAAGGGATATAGCGACAAGGTCTTCAATGGCATTGAGAAACAATATCGCGAATTCCTCGGTCAGCTCGGTGTCGTTCCAAAGCTGTTCATTCCGATCTCCGCCAAACTCGGCGACAACATCGCGACGAAATCGGCCAATATGCCGTGGTATACAGGGCGAACAGTCCTTCAGACGCTCGATGATTTGCGGATCGCGGAGAAGCCGCACAACCTTCCGCTGCGATTTCCGATCCAGGACGTCTACCGTTTCGACGAACGGCGCATTCTGGCTGGCCGCATCGAGTCAGGCACGTTGCGGGTCGGCGACAGGCTGGTTTTCTCGCCGCGCAACAAAACCAGCACCGTCAAAAGCATCGAGTGCTGGAACGCGCCGCCGCGAACCGAAGCCAACGCCGGCGAATCGATCGGAATCACGCTTACCGAACAGATCTTCGTCAATCGCGGGCAGGTCGCCTCGCACGAACAGGACGCGCCGGTGGAAACCGACCTGTTCAACGCGAAACTGTTCTGGCTGGGGCGGCAGAACCTAGAAGTCGGGCGCAAGGTCAAGCTCAAGCTGACGACCGAGGAAATCGAGTGCCAGGTTCAGTCGATTGAAAAGATCATCGATGCTTCGACGTTGGCCGAGATCGACAGTTCCCAGCGCAACTACATCGCCCGTAACGACGTGGCCGAAGTAACCATTCGCACGAAATCTCCCATTGCCTTCGATCGTTACGATCGCATTGTCCCAACAGGACGCTTCGTGATCGTCGATGGCAGGCAGGTGTGCGGCGGCGGCATCATCTCGAAAGGCGAATATCCCGACCGCCGCCAATTGTTGTCGGGCATCAAGAGCACGAACATTTTCTGGACGACCGGTAAAGTCACACGCGCCGAGCGCGAACGTCGCAATACGCACAAGGGCGCCGTGATCTGGCTCACGGGCTTGTCGGGCGCGGGCAAGTCCACCATCGCGACGGAGTTGGAGCGGGAGTTGTTCAGTATGGGTCTGCACACGTATGTGCTCGACGGCGACAACCTCCGCCACGGGTTGAGCGCCAACCTCGGGTTCTCGCCTGAAGACCGCACGGAGAACATCCGCCGCGTCAGCGAGGTGGCAAGGCTTTTTGCCGACGCGGGGGTGCTCGTCATTACAGCGTTTATTTCGCCCTATCGCGACGACCGGCGACTCGTGCGCGAGTTGCTGCAGGACCGGGAGTTCATCGAGGTATGGGTGAATGCGCCGCTGGATGTGTGCGAGGCGCGCGACAACAAGGGCCTGTACAAGAAGGCGCGCGCCGGACAGATTCAAAACTTCACGGGCGTATCCGCGCCGTACGAGCCGCCTGAGAAAGCTGAGATCGTCGTGCACACGGATCGTCAGACCGTGAAGGAGTCCGTCGCGCAGATCATTGATTTCCTGAAGATTTCGCATATTGCCTAGGATTACTCGATTTAAAACCTTGCCAGCGCGCCTGCTTGCGTTACAGTAGGCACGCGAGGAGATCATGACCGAAGTCACCCCGAAAACGACCGAGGCATTGCGTCCGCCGCTGGTGAAGCAGTTTTCCGTCTTCCTCGAAAACAAAGTCGGAGCACTCCTCAATCTGACGCGCACACTCGGCGAGGCCAACGTGCACATTTGCGGCCTGTCGGTCGTGGACACGGCGGATTCCGCGGTGATTCGGATGGTGGTGGACGACCCCGATCAATGCCGCGAAGCACTGCGCAAAGCGCGCCTGCCTGTGAACGAATCCAGCCTCGTCGTGGTCGAACTGCCGCGCGGCCCTGAAAAACTCGACATCGTCCTGCAGCATCTCGTGGCTGCTGAAGTGAATGTGCAGTACACTTACTCGCTGATGGTGCGACCGCGCGACAAGGCGCTGCTGGCGCTGCACTGCGAAGACTCTGAGTACGCGCGCGATGTTCTCACCAAGGCGGGGTTCGCGGTGATCAGCCAGAAGGACATTTCCCGCTGATGGTCGCTGAAAAATCTTCGCCGACGGGTTTGGCCATCGTGATCTGCGACCAGATTATCGACGACAAGTTCACCAACAAGAAATCGCTGATCGGCATTTTCAACAACATTGCCAGCACCGACTTTCCCTGCCACCACCCGCAGATAAGCGTCTTTGTTTCCCTGACCGAAGGGCGCGGCTATTACACGGCGCGATTGCGCATCGTGAATGAGGAGACGGAAAAGGTCGTGGCAGACGTCAACGGCCAGATTGAGTTCCCCGACATTCACACCGTGGCGGAGCTGAATTTCAATCTCGTCGGGCTTGTTTTTCCGCAGCCCGGTTTGTATTCAATCGAATTCTACTGCAACGATGCGCTCGTACTGGAGCGCCGATTCCACGTGACACAAATCGAACAACAAGCGCCGCCCAAAGGCCCTCCGCCCGAGGAGATGTAGGGCAAGCTTCGCGCCGTCGCCAAAGCGCTATGGCGCATCGGCGACCAGTTTGCCGCCGTTGGAGCAATGGATGACAGGCGGCCCGCCGGATCGCCCATTGCGGTTTCGTCACTGACAGTGACTTCAAAGGCGAATTTGATCAGTTCGTCAACACGGCGGCGAGCATCGCCCTGCCGCTGCTGTGCGTCGCCACTCGGCCCCCCTCTTTCCGTACCCGGAAGGGATGTGGTTTTGCCGTGATGTAGCGGCGCTTCTGGGAAGCGCCGTCGCCCGCAGCGATGAAGTGATTGATGCGCTTCGCAGAAGCGCAGCTACAGTGTCTTCAACAGCTCCTCCAATTCCTCCCGCGGGCCGTCGTGGTGTTGGGCAACGGCGAGTTCATGGGCGTGTTCGAGGATCGGTTTGGCTTCGGCACCGCGGTCGAGAGCGATCAGCGATTTGCCGGGAAGAATGAGCACGACCATCCAGTCGTTCTTCTTTGCACAGAGAGGACGCAGATGCCGGCAGCGTTTACGTAAGCCGCCGGCATCGAAATACGCTTGCGCCAGGCTGTAACGAGCCAAATCGTTGTCGGTAAACTTTTGAAGGAGTTCCAACGCTTCGGCGATTCGGTCGTTGCTCATCACGGTTCTTCCAGCTAGGCTTGCGTGCCGTGCAAAGCAGATTCTTCCAACCCGACGAGAATCGTGCGGAGAAGGTGCACGAGTTGTTTGCCACTATCGCGCGCCGCTACGATTTGCTCAATGACATCATGAGCGCTGCTCAGCATCGGCGCTGGAAGCGGCGGCTCATCGAGATGGCTGGCGAGCCGCGGGCCGTCCTAGACCTGTGCTGCGGCACGGGTGATCTGGCCTTGTGCTTCCTGCGACGCGAACCGCCGCCGCGCACCGTCGGAGTGGATTTCACGATGGAAATGCTCCGCGTTGCGCGCACCCGCAACGGGAACGTCGGATGGATACAAGCCGATGCGTTGCGTTTACCACTTCCTGACAATTCGTTCGACGCAGTCAGCATCGGCTACGGGTTGCGCAATCTCGCCGACATCGAAGCGGGCTTGCGCGAGATCCTACGGGTGCTGCGGGCCGGCGGGAAATTGTTGTCGCTTGATTTTGGCAAGCCCGAGTCGACGTTGTGGCGTAGTGTGTACTTCGGGTATTTGCGGGTTGTGCTGCCGCTGTTGGGCGGAATTTTTTGCGGCGACCCCGACACCCATGGTTACATTCTGGCTTCCTTGCAGGAATATCCGGCGCAGCGGGGGATCAAATCGCTGATGGAATCGTGCGGCTACCGCGACTGCGGGTTCGAAGAGTTTGTCGGCGGCGCGATGGCGATAAATTTTGGAAGCAAACCGTGCTGAAATTGTGGTATGGTTTGCACGCCTGCCGGAACCGGAGAGGTGGCAGAGTGGTCGAATGCGGCGGTCTTGAAAACCGTTGGACGCGCGAGCGTCCCGGGGGTTCGAATCCCTCCCTCTCCGCCAGTTTGAGATTTGAGAGTTTTCGCCGCAAGCGGCGACTCGATTCAAAGGACATTGCAGAAACACTCGGCGCGCCAGTTCAAAGCGTTAGAACTCTCTTAACGCCAACGCGCAGGAAATAATATGAGCCGCCCTCGGATCCTCGACGCGAAGATAATGTCGAAAATTGCCACTAAGGTTCGCAAAGGCGGGCCTGCTGTGAGCGGCATGGTCAGCGAGATGGCTGCAAAACACAGCATCTCTGCTGAAGCTGCTCTAATACTTCTGGCGAAAAAACATGGGATAGGTACTGCGACATATCAACGAAGCCTAGATGCAACGAAACAGGCTGAGGTCAGAGATGCCTTGCCAGGAATCTTTGCCTCGGGTGAACGGGGTAGCAACAACAAGGATAAGCGAAAGAGAGCCGGGATTCCCAGGTTAACCGGCAAACCGCTGCGGCTCTATACCCCAGAATTGCGGGCCACAAATCCCGCCGCATCCACGCGATTTAATTCAATAGTAGCACAGGTCAGAAAACCCGTACAGATTCAAATCAAGACACTACCGGAAAAAGCTTTGACAGCGTGCACGCGTCTCTGCTAAAAATGCGGTGGCTTTAGGCTGTATGATATGGATTAGGTTTTGCAACTGGACCGTTCGAGATTGGGAGGATTTGAGTTTGGATGTGTGAGTGACCGTGGTCGCCCGTGAGGGGGCGGCGCACGGTTTTTTGTTTCCTGAAACAGAAATCAGTCAGGCTAGGAGAAGCGTTGAGGAGGTGAGCAACACATGGCACGCGGTACGGTGAAGTGGTTCAACGAGAAGAAAGGGTACGGCTTCATCCAGCAGGAAGGCGGAGCGGATGTTTTCGTCCACTTTTCGGCCATCCAGGGTGACGGATTCAAGACGCTCGCCGAAGGCCAGGCGGTCGAGTTTGAGATCATCCAGGATGCCAAAGGAGCAAGAGCCCAGAACGTTCAGAGGGTGTAGCCTCATCGAAGCCGGCAACTGAGAGCTTGCGGCTAAGAACCGGCGTCGTTAGCCAGGACCGCTGGCAAAGGTTGCCCAGCGCACTTGTTTTTCCTCGTTCGGCTGAGGGAGAGGGCCATTCCGTTTTCGCTCGGCTCGTGTCCTGCTCCTGGCAAAAAAGATCAGAATCACTGGCGGATGACCGTAAATATTGGGATTTGGCTCGACGAGAGACGAGGATTTCGCTAAAAAGTTGTTGCAATGACTTTTGGGAATGAGTATTTTTCACTCCATTCCTCAGAAGGCGGTCGTACCGGAAGATTTTTTTGCGGAGGCCTTGACAGGCGACGGAACTGGGAGTAAGTATAGGCACTACTCACGCGGGGAAGAAAGGATAGTTCTTTAGGAGTAACCAATTTTTGCCTGGCACGGCGCGGCTGTGCTGTCGTCGTGTCGGGTTTTTTGTCGTCCAATGCGGGCGACAAGCGGTTCTTTGAAAATTGAATTGTGCGATACGTGAGAGCCCACGTTCGTTCCGATCACAAGTCGGAGCGAACTTTGAGTGAAGTAAGTAGATTGATCGGTTAGCCCCGATCGGTCGGCTCAAAGTGAGATCGATCAGATCTTCGGGTCTGAGAGATTATTTACGGAGAGTTTGATTCTGGCTCAGAACGAACGCTGGCGGCGTGGATAAGACATGCAAGTCGAGCGAAACATTTTGAGTAGCAATATTCGAGATGTTTAGCGGCGAAAGGGTGCGTAACACGTAGCTACCTGCCTCGAAGTGGGGGATATCTCCGAGAAATCGGAGTTAATACCGCATGTGACCGTGAGGTCAAAGCTGGGGATCGTAAGACCTGGCGCTTTGAGATGGGGCTGCGGCCTATCAGCTAGTTGGCGGGGTAATGGCCCACCAAGGCGAAGACGGGTAGCTGGTCTGAGAGGACGACCAGCCACACTGGAACTGAGACACGGTCCAGACACCTACGGGTGGCAGCAGTCGAGGATTTTTCTCAATGGGGGAAACCCTGAAGGAGCGACGCCGCGTGGGGGATGAAGGTCTTCGGATTGTAAACCCCTGTCATCTGGGA
>Ga0187858_10006725_pt1 | contig 10271 bp, 17 predicted proteins | sample June2016WEW_8_15_FD_133015 | JGI IMG/M metagenome (GOLD analysis project Ga0187858, IMG submission 133015) | Peatland microbial communities from SPRUCE experiment site at the Marcell Experimental Forest, Minnesota, USA - June2016WEW_8_150 | ecosystem: Environmental > Terrestrial > Soil >...
AAATAATCGGCCAAGGCCTTGTTGCCCGAAGTCTTCACCTGCCCGGTCATGCCGGGGGCGTTCTCCTGGTCTCCTATCGCGTTAAGGTCTATCTCGGTGGAGACCCAGCGCCACGGAATACCGTGGTCGAAAGTCGCGTACAGGATGTCGAGCAGATCGTTGAGGCGCTCCTGAATGGGAACAAGGGGGGTGCCTATTGACGGGCGGTGAGCGCCGTCTCCGGGATTTGCGAATACCTCGGTCCAGCTTTCGTCCATCGACTCTTCCACGGCCTCGCAAAATGTCGTGCCGACAAACGTGAGCTTAACACCGTTCGGAAAATATTGCTTCAGGAGCTTCTGCTGCTCCTCGTTTACTTCGTTGTAAAATGACGGTCTGATCCATGTCATTTGCCCGGTGGCAAGATGGGCGAACGAGTCCCCAGTGCAAAGCGTGGCACCCATGCCAGCGTTCACGGAAATCCTGGCGATGCGGTCGAACTGGTTCTGCGACGCCCCCGCGTTGGAGCCGGTGATTTTGTCAGCGACCTCGGGGAACATTTCCTTCCAAATGTTCTTGTCTTTTTCAAGGGCAAGCTGTAGGAACGGGGAATCCTTCAGGCACTTGCCCGTGATTGCACGCTTGACTTCGAGCGCCCCGTATGTGTGGACCCTTTCCCTTTCCTCGTCCTCGTCCCAACAGGAATGATAGTAGAACACCCCATCGGTGTACAGATAACGCACAGCTTCCTGGTTGATCTCGGTTATATTGTTGTTGCGTTCGATGAACTGGCGTGCGTAGTCTGCGTTCTCTGCGGAGACCAGGTCGTCCGGCTGGCTGAGATTGTCAGCCGTGAAACGGCACGTAGGCTTGGAGCCTGTGAGGGCGGAGATGATGATCTGTCCGTAGGCGAAGTATATGTTCTCGATGTTGCGGAAATCAAGCTCCGTGCCGTCATCTCCAACTCCGGTAGCCAGCACTCCGCCGCCTTCGCCAGCTATGTCGAATCCGCAATTGCCGCCATCGACTAGGCGCTGGTACCCGCGATACATGAGGCGCTGCTTCCAGGCATCCTTCGACTGCAAGCGCCGCAGGATGAGGTCACGTGTGCCTACCTTGTCCACGAGTGTCTTGAACGCGGCGATCAGGGCCTCGGGGAACTGCTCCTCGGGATCGCTGTCGCCCTGGTCGTTGTTGTCTAGAGAAGCGCGGTCATCTTGCGGCAGCGGCTTCTGCTTGTCGTCCTGCTCTGCCATGAAATCTCCTGCGTCGCGGGTTCGAGCGGAAGGGCGGCTTCCGCCCTACCCGCCTGACGCGCTTATCCTGCCAAGTTCGCCTTGTGGATGTCCCCGCCCTTCGAGAAGCGCTTGGCGAGATTGCCCGCAGCCCGAGCGGACGGATCGCTGGAGTGAGACATCCTGGACGCCTCCTCCTGTACGCTGACGCCCGCACGCTTGGCCGCGTTCTTCACGCGACCGGGCCGCTTGACCGCCTTCTGAATCCACTTTGCCATGTGATGCCCCCTTACGTGTTGAACAGAAAATTCTTGCCGCGCTCCCACTCCTTGGGTTCTGCTGATTCCCTGGGCGTCGTCGGTATGGGCGCGATCCTCGTGCCCGGAACAGGCACGGGCAGCGGTGATATGGTGTTTCCTGGGAAGCGTTCTTGGTACGGCGACGGCAGGGATTTATCCGTGAAGGTCTTGGGCACTGACGGATCGACGGGGGCAGGCAGACCCGGCGCTGGCTCGAAATACATGTCCCCCGACGACTGCTTGGGCGCTTCGGCTTGCTGCGCCACTTTAGAAATCCAGCCCTTAGCCATGCTACTCCTTGCCCAGCTTCGGGATGTTGTGCCCTTCCTTCCGGGCGTACGAAATCTGGATGGCTTTGGCTTGCTTCTTGTTCTTCACGATTGGCCCGCCTTTGCCGCTGTGCAGCTTCCTCGCCCGGTACAGCTTCATGATCTCGCTTGCTGGCATTGTCTTAGTAGCTGTGCTCTATCTTGCCGCCGAGTTTGCTCTCCACCTCTTCGTGGATGCCGGGATGGATTTCCTCCTCGGCGTGCTCTTCCTCGGGCATGGTGATATGAGCCGCGTTGACGTGATCGGTAGCTTCCTTCACGGAGTCGTGGGTAGATGTGCGCTTGTGTCCGTCCTCGTGGTGGAGGTGCACAGTGTGGATGCCAGCCTCGTGGTCGTGCTCGATGTGGCTGTGCATCACGGGACCGTGCTCGGCGTGAGCCTGCTCGTGCTCGTCCTCGTGCTCCATGCCTTCCTGGCTGCGGTCGCGTGGCTTCCGTGCCGGTGACTCCTTGGCCGCGTCCGATTTGGAAAATCTCTTCAACGCCGGTCTGGACTCGTCGTTAAGCCATGCCGCCGCTTGTGGGTTGGGATGCATCAGGTCTCCTATTGCGTCGCCGGGGTTTCGACGACGACTTCCTTGGGCTGCTCTCGGAGCCTCTTCTGGGCTTCGCGCCTGTACTTCTGCCAGGGCGTTCCGCCTCCCAGAAGCTCCTTGAACTTCTGCGCCTTCTCGCTATCTATGGGACGGAAAGTTTCGGCATTGGGCTTTGGATCGGGCTTCGGCTCGCGCAGCCGGGCAAGCTCTTCCTTGTAAACCCGCAACTCCGCACGCAAAGACGCAAGCTCCGTCAGCATGTCCTCTCGATCCTTACGGCTTATCCACATCGGCCTTGTCCTTGGTCAGGTCCTCGACGGCCTTGAAGAAGCGTCTCGCCTGCCTGTTCCTGCCCATCGAGAGTTTCGCCCTCCACGAGGGGATTCTCCCTATATTGGAGAATTGCTTAGCCTTCTTCTCCTCCTGCTCCTTCAATCGCAGGTCGGCCATGTACATCGCCTGCATGTTGGGCGCGGCGGCGAGCGTCTCCTGCCTGCGGACGGCCCTCGGCTTGACACTGAACGAAGCCCGGCGGGAGAATATCCCGTACCTCAGCGCGTCGCCCACGTCGTCGGCGATGGCGTCCACCTTCAGCACGTCCTCGATGTTCGCGGGATTTATCATCAGCGTGGGAAGCCCGGCCAAAGCCTCGCGGCAGTTGCGTCCGATCTTCCACTGCCCCGAGGAAAGCATTTGGTGCATCAGCAGCCACCCGGCCTTGCGGTCGTCCGAGGCTATCGTGGTGCAGGGCAGGTCGGAGTCCAGGAAGATGTCGTCCATCTGCTGCTTGATGGAGTTGGCGTCATAGTCGTGCTTTGACTTGGCGTCGGGGGAGAGGTAGATGGCGTCGATGGAGAGGTCGCGGGAGTTCTCGATGATCGCCTTCGCGAGGGCACGTGAACCCTGCTTCTTCACCACGATTTCTCGGAACGTGTAGCAGTTGCCGTGGGAGTCCAGCGTGTACCAGTAGACGGCGGCATGGTGCTGGAAGCCCCAGTCTATGGAAATCCACACGTCCCACCAACTCTTGCGCTCCGACTCAAGCCACAGCGGGTCGAAGGTCATGTCGATCTGCGGGGGATCGGCGGAGGGGTCGTCGATCATCGACCAGCAGTCGAAGTAGGCCCCGGCGACGATGTTCCAATCCCCTAAAATCCACGCACGCTGTACGGCTTTCGGCTGCATCAGCAAATTGTCGAGGTATGGCTGGTCGTCCTTGTACGGGCCGTCCAGGTAGGTGGCGGGGATGTAGGAGTAGTGCTCGCGCTTGTACTGGTGAGGCTCCATGCCCGGCGCTGGCTTGCCGTCCACGAACATCGCCTTGAGCCAGGCGTGCCCGACTCCTCCTGGGTTCGCTGAACCGGCCATGCGGCACACAACGTCGGGTATGGGGCAGCGGAGGGAACCCATAAGCTCGACGAACATCTTGTAGTCCTTCGCCAGGCCGATCTCGTCCCACCCGATGAAGGCGTACTCCTGCCCGAGGTACTGCGCGAGGTCAACGGAGTTGGCGGCGTAGCCAAACTTGAGCATCGAGCCGTTGGGGAACGTCGCGGTCTTCTTCTGGTCGGACCATTTGGCGACGCCCTTCTTGAACCAGTCGCTCTCCTTGAACTTGGAGATCACGGAGCCTTCGAGGTCGGTGAGGGACGTGCGGAGGACGAGGGCGTTCAGCCCCTCGGCGTTCTCCCTGTAGACGCTGCCGCCCTTGCCGTCGGGTATGAAGTTGCAGGCGGCGATGCCCTCCTCCAGGATGGCGCGGGACTTCCCCGGTCCGCGAGCGCCCCCGAACAGGCGGAACTTGCGGGGGTCGGAGTGGAACCGCATCTGGGCGGGGAACGGCTTGTACGTGCTGACGCCTACGATCATCTTGAAATTTCCGGGTTGTCGGGGATCACGGTGACATACTCAACTCTGTTGGGCAGCTTCCGCTGCAACATGGCGTAATGGTAGAAGTCGCCCAGTATCTTCTCCGTCCAGCATCCGCAAACCATCCAGCCGTCCGCCGCGTATAGGTTGATCTGCGAGAGGTCGCCGTCGTCGAAATTTATGCGTATCACCTCGTACCTGTCCCTAGCCATTTACTTGGCTCCTTTCCAGGTGACCTCGATGTCGTATTCGATACGCCTTCCGGGCACCAGCCAGAAACCGCAGGCCGAGCAGACGGGGCGACCGTTCACGAGTTCTGGAACTTTCTTATCGGGGTTGTTGCATTCGTTGGGGCATTTCATCCAGATGATGTTCATTTTCTCCTCCGGGAGCGGGAGATGTCGCGTGCCAACAGGGACGCCGCCAGGAGCAGCAGGGCGAGCGCGGCGGCCAGGAACTCGACGCCGAACGTCATGCGTCGGGACCCGGCAGATTCTTGACGCTCTCCCCGTCCACATACTTCGCCGTCTTCCTGACAAGCCTCGTCCCACAGTACGGGCAGAATATGAAATAAGGCCCGAACACCGTCTTGTACTCGAACATCGGGTTCGGCTTGCAGTTCTTCGGGCACTTCGTGCCTGTCTGTACGGTGATCGTCATTCGCTCTCCCTGACCTTCTTCGTCGGCAGTAAACCGTTAGACTGCGGCGTCATTTTGACCCTCTTCATCCACGAACCTACAATACGGGCAGTTGGGTCCGCACTCTGGCTTAGGGTCGTGTCGGCACTCGTGGCACACGTAGTCTCCCCACACCGTTCCAAAGATCGCGCAGAGCATAAGCATTTCCTTGCTACCCTTCGCCCCGCAACCGAGACAGGCTACGTTGCGGTTGCGCCAGAACCAGTAATGGTTCGTGACGTGGTGCTGAATCCATATTCGGACGTAGAACTTGAGCAGTGCCCACTGGCTGCATCCGCTTTGCCACTCGTATTTCGGTTTGAGCATAAGATGGTCGCCTTACTCCTTCTTCGTGATAGGCAACGCCATCGGCAGCAGAGGGTCGGACTGTGGCGATAATTTGAACGTCTTCATGAACCGCCTCGTAATCTCTTTCTTGATCTGATGGTTCGCGCAGAGGGTTTGATAGCCGTCAGGGAACCCTTGCTTGCGCACCCGGTAATACGTTGAACGCCCGCCCCTGTATCCCACCTGCGGATGTGGGCGGGCTTGCGATCCTTGTCCTTGGTCATGCCTTCTCCTTGTCCTCGGGGGTGGGAATCTGGTTCTGGACGACGATGCTGGTGGGTCGGTCCTCCGCCTTGGCGATGGCGGTCTTCCCGGCCACCCTCTCGACGCAGAACTTTATCATCTCCCTGTCCCCCGCCAGCGCGAGGTTGACCATCTTCCTGACCAGCCGGGTCCACTTGTATTCGTAGCGGACGGGGGAGCCGACCACTCGCAGGGAACCCTTCAGCTTCACCCGGCGACTGAGTTCCTTCTTCAGGGCGGTCTCAAGCGCCACCTTCCCGTCGCCCAGGTCTATCGCCAGGGCCTCCAGGTCGTCGGGATGGTACTCCAGGGTTTGCTCCAGCGCGGCAGCCCTCGCGTTCACCATGTCGGACTTAAGAGGGCGTCCCGGCTTTCGCTTGCGCGGGATTAGCTGGTCGCCTATGCCCCCGCCCCTGTGGTCGCTGGCGGCGAAAGGGGCTATGGCGTCCATCCTGCCGGTGGCACGCATCTGCTCAAGCACATCGGAATCAATGGGTTGGGACTCGTCGTAATTTTCAAAAACAGGCTCAACTGTGTCTGAACCAAGGCGCGGCGTTTTCGAGGGCGTCGGCGTGGATGTTATTTTTCGGGATTCTATAATCTCGGAATGTTTCCCCGTCCCGTCTGGCGTGTCTGTTCCCATCGCGTGTATGTCCCCCCGTCCCTAATACTGGGTGGCGTATGCCGGGAATCAGTCACGAGAGGGGGGTATGGCAGATTGCGTGTAGTCACGAGAGGGGGGGTACGGCAGATTCAATAGAGTGTAAAATTTACACGGTCGGGGGGGTATGGCAGATTGCGTGTAGTCACGGTCGGGGGGGTATGGCAGATTGCGTGTAGAAAACACCCCCCCCCCCCCCCCGGTGGGGGACTACCCTACAAAAGGGAATTAAACTACACAACCCCCAAGTGTTTTCCCTATAATAATGATAAACTCACTTGTGTTGTGTAGTCCAACCCCTCGGGGGGTCACTTGTGTAGTCGTGTAGTCTCGCTACCACTACACAAGTGACCGCGAGCTAATGTGATTGTGTGCGCCAAACGTACACTGGCAAGTTAGTTTCCCGCTGATAGGAATAAGGCTCCGGGCGGTCGCGCGATCACACACGAACGCCGTGTAAATTTTACACGGCGTTCGTCCCTGCTGGTAGGCTAGTGGGAGCTAGTGGGAGATTGTGTCCCGGCGTCTCCCATCGTTCGCTATGGTGAACGAGCACAGCACGCGCATGGTCCGCTTCGAGCGTACCACGTACAGCCGTGAGCCGTTTGGCAATGTTTCTATGTACATTCTCATAAGTGTTTTCCTTTCAATGGATTGTGCTCTCTGTTACCATGAGGCTATCTGCTGCGACAAAAACGCGATCAACGCGGCGGCGTAATACACGAACATCGCCGCGACGGTGAAAAATGCTGTGAGAAGCACTAGCTTTGTCGTTCGCATCGAAACCTCCTGCTATTGTACCAGCACGCGGGTTGCCATCGCGCCGCACGCATTCTGCTAGGTTTAGCTTGCCGAGTCGGACAGGAAACGGTAAACATTTTCCCGAAAACGGCAAGAGATTTCCGGCCCTACGCCATCGCTACGATTGATATATCAACGGTTTACGAGGAAACAAAGGAGTTATGCGATTTTAGCGAGTTTGGCATCGTTCTTGCATGTATAATCCTACAGTACAACGATGCCGTGGAAAGCGGAAAAAGGGCTTAACCCCTTGACCTAATATGCTTTACATGGTATAATTGTTATGTAAGATGAGATAAGGGATTGAATGCGCAGCACGTTCGCGCACAGTCTCGGCACATCGAAAGGATATGCAGTCTGGTACGGGAAGGTTGCTCATTTTATGGCACACGCTAAAATCGTGAACATCCAAAACGAGCAAGAGGCGAAGGCGTTAAAGACTATGCTCGACCGACGCGAGGATTTCATAACCTACGTCGCGAAAGTGGCGTCTCCCAAGGTTGCGGAAGAAATCACCGCTATACTTTCTCCTCTGGTAGAAAAAGAGGAGAGGGCGATTTCATCCGTCAACGCCGCCTTTACCCCGCTTGGCGAATTGGTTTACATCGCCAAGGAACGATTCTCCGAAGCGTCCCTTTCATGGGATGACTTCCTTAGCTCCACGGGTCATTTCAAGACACGCGGAATGAAGGAAGCCTTCGGGGTTTCCAAGTCAACGGCGCAAAAGTATATGAATCTATACCTTGCGACGAACCGGAAGGTTCGCGAAGGCTGGAATCCCAATCTAATGCAGGCAGTAGATGTCCGCTTGCATTCGGCGAAGAAATCCGAGATTCTCGGTCGCGTCCATACTTTCCTTGACACTGCGGAAGGCGCAGCATTCAGGAAGGAAACGGAAGCGGATGTCAACGCCAGCACCGCCAACACTTTCGCGGGCGCGTTGATTAAGGCTGCGCAGACGTGGTATGCCGAGACGCGGCGCACGTCGGCGCAGAAGTCCAACAGGCAGAAACTCATCGCCTCGATTCGCTCCATATACCTGCTCGGTCGGAAGGACATTCCGAAGGTTTCCGAGACGGGGAAAGGCGAAAAGGCGTTAGATGAATACAACGAGGGGTTGCATCTGTTCTGCATCGACATAGGCAAGGTGCTTATGTCGGAAACAGACATTCCGGGCCTGAAGGCGTATTTCCAGTCCACAAAGACAGGGACTACCCCGAAAGGCACGGCGATGCCCACGGCGCAGACGAAGGCGCAACCCGTTACACAGACCGCCTAGGTCTGTGAGTCTATCGGACACTCAAGGATTCCCGTACAATTCTTGAGTGTCCCATTAGACTGAAAAATTCGAGACACCCTAGAGCGAGACTCATCGTTCTGGGGTGTTCGTGCGTTTGCGTGAACGGTTTTTCAGGCTCTTTTTCCCGGCATCATAGACCGTCCCCTGCGGGGGAGGAGGGATAAATATAATGGGAAATTCAAAGAAACATTCAAAGAACGGTTCAAATGTTGGTTCAAGCATACATTGTCACGGCTGCGCCTTCTCGCTGGCGGACGACGCGCTCGGCATGGGAAGGATTCAAATGTTGGCCCACGAGTCCACCCACGTCCGTCCGGCATCGGAGGTCGCCAAGGCGGCACTAGAATCCGCGCACACAGCGGGCGAGGCCGCCAAGAAACATATGGAACGGTTCAAAGGCTCGCCCAAACCCAAGCGTGACGGGGATGGCGACGACGCGGAGGGGATAGAATACCTCTCCGAGTTTCTCGTGGCGGCACGCAATCTGCCGGAAGGCAAGTCGAAAATATCGGGGACCCGGCTCAGAGCGAAGACCCCAAATGTCCGCGCGGATTTCGACCTTCGCCAGAGGGGGGCGTGACATGCAAACCGTGGATAAAGAGAAGAAGTTCAGGGCGGGCAACCCGTGAACGTCACCAGGGTCGATTACGTTCCCGGAAGTCTCGGCACTTGGCGCGTCGAGTCCGAGACTAATCCGGGGGAGTTCTATTACGTCCAGCATCTAAAGTTCAGGCACGAGCACGGAAAGTACGTCGAGACTCTAGTGTGCAACTGCTGGCCGTCATTCAAGGCATTGTCGGAAGTGATGGCGGGGCGTGAGGTCGCCCCGTGCAAGCACTGCCGACAAGTAATGGATTCAATACGAGGGAGGAAGGAAAATGGGCCGACTGAGGAAGGATGAGCTAGGATACAAGAAGCTGATAAGGGAATCGAAGTTCGTGGTCTATGTCGGGGTCTTGCGCGTGTCGGCGGAACTGGGGGACGACCTCGTGCTTATGCGGCACAAGGATTTGCCGGGGACGTCCCTGGGCATTTGGGCGGGCAATCTGACCGACCTGTCCATAGTGCTCGCGGCGGTTGACCAGTTCATACGGCACAGGAGGCCGATCCAGCCCCCGATTGTCGTCCGGGACATATGGGTGCGCCCCGAGGTGCCTATCGCATGAGCGACACCTACGACTTCGTGGGAAATGACGACAATCCGTACGGTCCGAAGAAGAACGGTCCGAACCCGTACGGCGACGGTCCGCACCGCATCGAGGGCAAGGCTTGGGTGCTCTACCGAAATCCGCTTGCCAACACGGAGTACCTTGTCTCGTTCAATCCCGTCAACCACGTGTGGCTTCCGCATATCGTGCACGCCCACAGGTTCGTTGACCTACCGATGGCCATCGAAGTCTCCCTGTGGCTGCGCCACCGCCACAATGTCAAGCTAGTGCAGGAAGATATATTCTGGAAGACCGTCCTGCACAACAACTGTTACAGGCGGCTCGGGACGGACAAGGACGGACGCAAGATCATCCCGAAGCCGCTGGAAGGTTCGTTCGGGTGGTGGCGGTACTCCGGCAGCTTCTTTCCAGAATGGGCATCGGGGAGCCGCTTCACAAAAGTTTGACTAATAAGTTCGGGACGGCTGTGGTGCGCAGAGAGATTCTGCGACGGGTGCATCTCCAGCCCCCATGAATCACCGTCCCGGAGTTTTCCACAGGGGTTTGACGCACAGCGGGCGGATTGTAAACAATCCCCATCCTTCCGCCCGCTCAAAGATTGACCGCGCGGCACTAAGCGCGGCAATGCAGCAAACGAAAGAGGTAAGTGACGTGTCTAAAACAAAAAAGACCGGCAAGAGAAATCAAGGCGGCTTCTCCTTGATCGAATTGCTAATCGTCGTGGCGATCATCATGATCGTCGCGGCGATTGCGATTCCGAACTTACTGCGTACGAAGATGGCGGCCAATGAGGCGTCGGCCGTTGCTTCGCTTCGCACGCTGAA
>Ga0187858_10006736_pt1 | contig 10263 bp, 7 predicted proteins | sample June2016WEW_8_15_FD_133015 | JGI IMG/M metagenome (GOLD analysis project Ga0187858, IMG submission 133015) | Peatland microbial communities from SPRUCE experiment site at the Marcell Experimental Forest, Minnesota, USA - June2016WEW_8_150 | ecosystem: Environmental > Terrestrial > Soil >...
CGCCTCGCTGCGGTGCGCCGTCTCGCCTATGAGGCGGCGGATACTGGACTCCTGAGTCCGGAACTTGCAGCCGGTATCCGGAGGGTGAAGGGGGCCAAACGGTTGGGGGTGCGGATTGGAAACTGGCTTACTCTGGAGCAGGGCAGAACACTGCTCCAGAGTTCGGGCTCGGACACCCTACGTGGCAAGCGTGACCGGGCGATTCTCTCCGTGCTGCTGGGTTGCGGACTCCGGCGCGCAGAGCTCGTTGCTTTGAGCGTGCAAGACCTACAGATTCGGGAAGACCACTGGGTGTTCGCGGACCTGATTGGAAAGGGCAAGCACATTCGGACTGTGCCCGTGCCGGGATGGGTAAAGACGGCCCTCGATGATTGGACCGTAAACGCGGACATCACGGGCGGGAATATTTTCCGTCGCGTGAACAGGAATGGAGTTGTATGGGGCGAGGAAATCTCGCCCAAGGCAATCTGGCACGTCGTCAGACGTGCTGCTCAACGCGCTGGAATCCAAGGCCTCGCTCCACATGATTTGCGCCGGACCTGCGCTCGTCTGTGCCATCTGGCGGGAGGAGAGTTGGAACAGATTCAGTTTCTCCTGGGTCACGCCTCCGTTGAGACGACCGAACGATACTTAGGTTGCAAGCAGAAACTCCGAGACGCTGTTAACGACCAACTTGGGCTGGAAGGGGTGTGAGCAGACGTTAACCCGAAGCGGACTTGGGGGGGCAAGTTTGCACTTCTACCATTTGGCCGTTTTTCGTACAATCGGGGCGGGTGCCTCCAAGAAGTTGGTTCAGGCCTTATGCTGCCATGTGGATAACTTCCGAGTGGGGGGTCACTGGACCAAGCTTGCGTACAAGTAATGTGCTCACAGAATCAACAGCAAATCGTCTATATCGTTTGGGGAGGTCAACGGGTCGAAATGGAGGAAACAAAGGATCGTGGTTAAGCGCCGTGAATTCGTCCGTACTTTCGCGATGGCCTCGGCCGGTGCATTGGTGCGCGCAGTCCCCAAATCAGTCCCGAGGAGTCATGACTTTGAGCCTGTTCGCCAGCACATCCTCCAAGCAATCGCAAAGGGAGACGCAACCGGAGTGGCTGTCGCGGTCGCACGTGCCGGGAGCATTATTTGGGAAGAAGGCTTTGGATGGGCAAACCGCGAGAGCGGACTGAAAGCTGCCGCTAACACTCCGTTCACCCTCGCATCAATCACAAAACCCTTTACGACGACAACCTTGATGTTACTCGCCGCGGAGGGAAGACTCGATTTAGATGACCCAGCGAACAAATATCTTCGGCAGAGCAGCGTTCAAGGCCCGAACGGTAACCCAGACGAGGCAACGCTTCGAAGACTCGGCGCACACATTGGTGGACTGCCATCAATGTTCGAGTGGTGCTTTCCAGATAAGGCCCAGTACTCGCCGACTGCCGAGAGTCTCCTGCGGGATTATGGAAGGCTCGCATATCCACCGGGCAGCTGTAACGAATACAGCAACATCGGTTATGCGGCTTTGGGCGCGGTCGCAGCGAACGTCGCAGGCATGGACTTCGGGTCTTTAATGACGCGTAGGGTGCTCGAACCACTGGGGCTGCGCGACAGTTTTTTCGGCACAAATGTTGAAAGGCTCAAAACCAGTGCTGCTCGCTATGACGACTCAGGGAATCCCATTCCGTACTACACGACCTCTACACCACCTTCCGGCGAGCTTTACGCCAGTGCCCACGACCTTGCACTTTTTGCAATGTTCAACCTAAAAAACGACCTAGGGCTGCGATCGCCGATTTTGGAGAGTCGATGGATCGATGAACTCCATAAGCCTGTGTATGTGGGGCATTCGGGCACGGCAACCACGTTCGGATGGTTCTCGGGACAGACAAAGACCGGGACACAAGTCGTATTCAAGAGCGGTGGACAGCCGGGTGTCTCGACCATGCTGTACATGGTTCCATCAGAGGATCTCGCATGCCTAGCCTTGACGAATCGTTCTAACGGAAGCGAGGCGGCGTTTGCTGTCTGCGACCAGATCATGGCGACGATTCTACCGCAATGGAGCAAACCAAGCGGGAGTGTGGGACCGCAGCCTTCTCCTTTAAGCGCCGCCTCGCCGTTCTTTGGAGAATGGGAAGGCACGCTCAGCAACGGCGGTGCACACATGCGAGTGAGACTAGAAGTCAAGTCCGGTGATTCAGCGACATTGGCACTCGGCCACGAGCCAGCAGAGAAGCTTAGTGACATCCGGACTGAAGGGACCGCGTTTACGGGGAAAGCGGTGGCAGTGATCGAGTCACCCGATGCCATTCGAAGCGAGGCGACGAATTTGTCATTGAAATTGATGCCTCAGAACGGCAAGCTCATCGGTAGAATTCTGGCGATGTCGAAGGATGGCGGAACAGCACTCCCGTACGTCCTGACGTTAAGCAGGTTAGCGACTCAGCGGAACTTATCTGCCTCTTAACTCGCTCGGTCAGCATCCCTTTTGGGTTGCAGTACTTTCCAGTGTCGATTGGGGCACGCCCAGCCCACTCTCAGTGGCGGCTCGGCCACCTATGGGTTCCCGCCATTTCCCAAGTCCGGCAAACCGGAAGTTAGTTTCGTTGGAACCAATCCACTTGAAGGTAAATCGGTCACCATGACATGTGCTGAAGACCGTCCCGCTCCCAGATGGCGCATTGGCTCCCTCGAAACGGGGTTCGGGGCCCCGAAGCGGACTTCGGGCGAGTCAGGGGACGAAGTTGTACGGTTAGGCCGTATACAACCAAGTGGTTCGGAGCTGCCGAATCGACGGTGCAAGGTTCAGTGAAAACAGTGGAGAGTTTCGAACTCACAACCGGACAGTAGTAATCGCCCGCCACGGCGAGCTCGAGAACCCGGTGGGCGACCTGGTTTAGGCGTTCCGGCAACGAACTATTTCTTGGGGCATTCACCCTCACATTTGGTTAACTCCATTTCCCCATGCCGAAGCTCGTAGGTTTTCTTGGTGATGATATCGTTCTCCCTATCCCACGAGGTGTCCTCTTGCTCGATTAGAACGTACTGGCCATTTCGGTACTGGTAGGTTGCACTGCTCCCGTCGCCGGCGCTCATATGGTGAAAGGAGGTTACGGTTTTATCCACGGGATGGACCTCGGGCCCGATAAGGCCGCTCAGAAACCCGTTGAACACGAACTGATGGGTTGCCGGGTCGTAAAGATAAAAATCATAGCTGCAATTGCCCACTGCCCCACATCCGTTTAGGAGTGGCAGATCGTTATATCCGTCGAAATTGGCATCGACCGGCACGAGAATCTGTAGAGGATCTGGTATCCCGCCAGAAAGCGGGTTGCCGGAGGATAGGATGGTCTGGATGACCTTGGTGTTTTCACCTTCGCTGATTTCGATCTTGCCCAGCGGGTTATCGCCTTCTGCGAGAAAGCGACAAGTGAAGAGCGGGAGTTTCGGGTTGATGACGTATCGGCAGAGCATGCCGCCGCGAAAAGCGGAATCGGGCGGAACCCGATCCTCCGGCCACTTGCCTTCGTACGGAAGAACCGCGCAACCCTCGCGTTGATTTTCGGAGACTGACGCCGTCTCCGTAGCCGTTTGGCAGTTCTTCACCTCTGCCTGTGGGCCTGCTTGAACAGGCGAGGGCGGAAAGCCCGGGAGCGCCATTTGAATGCAAACGTCCCGGTCCACCACCCGGAATACGGCGCTTGCGACGGCTGGCCCGCCTGCGGTCCATGCCTGATATTCGCGAGGACCACGAGTATCAATCGTACCGTCGGGGCGCCTCAAAGTCGGGCCCCGCGCTCCAGCCAATTTTCGTAATGGGTGCAGATAAATCTGGTAAGTTCCGGCAGTCACTCCCCGGAGCACCCCGACACCCTCTGCGTTCGCCATAACATCCGCCGCTCCGAATCCTATGGTATTGACCAACGGCCTTGCCGCCGGATTAGTAGACATAAGCCCGACCGAATAGCGGCGCTCGCCGCTGGCATTTCCGTTTTCGACCACCTTGACCGTAATTGTGTAAGCGGGCGAGTAGCGGACCACCAAAGAAATACCGGAAGCGTCCCCGTCCGTTTTCACCGGGATGGGTTGTGCGCTCTCCATTGTCACCGCGTTGGGGTAAAACACCCCGCGATAGCCGACCGTGCTCAGTGGGCTGCTGGATGGCGGGCCGGCGCCGATATCGCATTCGCCCGGAATGATTCCGGCAATGCGGAAGTCGCCCCTATCATCGGTCGTCGCCCGGCCCGTGTCGGCGCGAACTGCACCTGGGGAACCAGGGCTGGAACAGAAAGCAGTTACGAAGAACCCTTGCAGAGGAACACCGTCCTGGTCGCGCACGCTGCCGGAAATTGCTCCGGTGGGTTGCAGCTTGTAATCCAGGTTGCCGAGGTGTTGCCCCGTCGCGATGGAAATCTGGCTCGGATGCGGCTCACTTTCTTTCGGACCCTCCTCGGTCATTGGGGCAAAGCCTTGGTGTTCCAAACGAACCGAGTAGTCTCCTGGCTCCACGACAGGAAATGTGTAGGCCCCATCAGTTTCGGTGCGTGCTGCCAACGAAGAAGGAACCGGGGCGTCACCGTCGATCTGGTCACGGTCGAGGTGTCGATTCAGGTGGATGATGGCTTCGGCAATCGGCGCCCCGTTGTCAGCCCGATAGACATGCCCGGAAACCGAGCCCATAGCGGGTCCCGGTACCGGTGGCGGCAGAAACCGCTTTCCCGGCCTCAAAAGCCCGGGTGTTCCAGTGATAGTGAGCGGGACATGGAAGTCGATGTGGGCAATCTCTTCTCCGGGTTTCACGTCGAGGGGCTGCGCTGTCTCCATGGAGTCCGCATTGGGATAGAACTTCCCGCGAATTGGAGGGCCGCGAAAGGGTCGATGCGCGGAAACCGCAATGTAGCACTGGCCCGACGGGATGCCGAACACGCGATAGTTCCCTCGATCGTCGGTGATCGCTTCGGTCTGATCGTAGCCGGGATAAGCAACAGTCGCGGGATTCAGGTTGGCATTGGGACAGAAAACGCTAACGGCCATTTTGGGCAAGGGATCGCCGTCCAAGTCGTGTACGCTGCCGGAAATAGCCGCGGCGGGTTGCAGCCGAAAGTCGATGTCGTGGGTGGCTTCTGCAGCGGCGACGATTGCACGGCGAATAGCAGGCTGAGGCGTGAGGAAGCCGCCGCACGGCCAAACCTGGACAGTGTAGTTACCGACTTCCAGGGAACTGAAGGCGTACGCGCCATCTGGGCCGCTTCGCGCCGCTGGTGACGGAGGGGGAGGTCCAGAGGGCGGTTCTTTCCAGCGGGTCAAATCTAGTGTGAGCACCACACCCGCAAGCGGCGCTCCCGTGTCCGCGCGATAAACATGTCCAGAGATCGATCCGGCAGGAGAGTCTACAGGCACTGCCTGCGGCGATTGCGGCCCCGGCGGTGAGGCCTGGGCCATGGCGCGTTGGGAGCCAAAACCAAGCACGCCGCCAATCGCCCTACCGGGAACGCGCGCCTCGAGTTCGGGCGGCGTCATGTCAACCAACTTGTAGTCGATTGGAATTGCGAAGAGTTCTGCGTCAGGCTCTCCCACACTGATATTCGTGACCGTGAGCGTAAGCGATCCAATGCGCGGGTCGTACTGCCTGGTTTGAAGATTGATGTGCAAATCTTCGCTGTACCAAATCTCGTCGTATACTACCACGGGGTGATCGGTGCCGCTCGCCTTGGCGGGGATCGTCACGGCCCTTTTATAACCATGAACCTCCAGCCCCTCGATCACATTCGTGCCAAGATCCTGCACTTGGAGATTCGGCATGGAGGAAATAGGGCTCTTGAGATGCAGCCACCCGTTCATGGGAGGTTCAGTAGAGGGCGGTTGGGGCGTTATGTTCTGCCTGGCAATGTGTGTGTAAGGATTTAAGAAAGTGTTGAGCCTCGTCTCCGGATCGTAAATGTGGACCGAAATGATCCTGGGCTTTTCGGTCGAAGATGCCGGCAAGATCTCATGCCTCTCGTTGTGAATACGTCCCGGCCCGTCCCTTGCGATGAGGGCGATGTTCTTGCGCTCGAAGTAACTGCCGTCGTGAAGGACCTGAGTTATGGACTGGTCAACTTCCGCGGAGAAGGGAGCGTTCGGTACAGGCGTGACAAACACGCCGCCACTGAAGGCCGACGCGCTCGACATTGCTCCATTCTGAGCGGAGGAAAAGTAAAGCGGTATAAGAAACAAAACCCAGCAGGCAGTTGCAAACAAAGAGCGGCTTCTAATCATTGTGGCACCCGGCCCTTCTCTATCAAAGGGACCTGATCGTCTTCGCGGGCTGAATTCTATGTCAATGCAAATCCATTTTGCAAACGCTGGTAGTATAGCGATGCAAAGAGCAAACGATTAGGTGATGACATCCGCTCAGATGACGGTTATGTCGGAAACCGTTGAAGTGCCACTCGCATGCACACTCCCGAGAAACGGGGTTCTGGGAACTCGGCGGGGCGGCGGACGCGGAATGTCTTAAACGCATAACGGCCTCCCCAGAAGGCCGTGGACTGAGATTTCCTTTCAAAGAGGAAACCGAGGCGCAGGTGGCGCTCACCTTCCTCATCATGGCGTGTATGCGGTTTGCTGTGCGAGTGCTGGAAGCCACGAGCTTCTGCCGGGAGCGCAGCTAATTGGACGCGTGCTCCGTAGAGGAGACGAAACTCCTAGCGTGGGCGAGTTCGGGACGGGTGGAATTCTCTCCATTGTTGGTGGATTTCAGCACCGCCTCATAGTAGGACGCCGCCTTTGGCTTCTCGCCGGCGGCCTCTGCCGCCCGGCCGGCGTTGTAGAGGCCGTTCAGCCGGTTCGGGCTGAGCCTCAGCGCCACGGCGTACTCGGCCAAGGCCCGATGGGGCTGGCCGAACTCCTGCAGCATGTCGGCGAACATTTCACGTGCGGGGATGTCGACCTCAGCCTGGCCCACCTTGTCCTGCAGGTCTGCCGCCATTCCCATGCTCTTCAGCGCCGCGTCGCGCCTGCCTTCGGCGAATGCGATCCAAGCCAGCATCTCGCCGCGCTTGATCTTCGTGCCGGTGCCCTCGGCCTTGTAGGCGTCCTTGCCTTTCCGGAGCTCGGCCATTAACTCGTCGTAGCGCACGAGATCGGCCCGCGCCAGCTCCGGCTGGCGCAGGCGTCCGTGAGCCAGCGCCCGCGCCCAGTACACCAGGGTGGACACTTCCGGCGGCGATCCGGCGAGAGGTTCCATCGCCCTCACCGATTTCCAGTTGCGCATCTCGAGCGCATAGAAGACGGGCAGCTTCGTACGATAGTACGGTACCATTCCATCCATGTAGGCGGAGCCCATGCCTGGCATCGACGCGATCGTCGTCAACGGCGCTGAGATCTGATCGAGCACCGATTGGGCACGAGCGTCCTGGCCGCTTTGCAGATAGGCATAGAGCAGGAAGTCGTAGGAGTGCGGCTCGTCCATGATGCCGCTCTCCCCGCGTGCCTCCGCGGCCTGCGAGGCAGCGATGGAGCCGAGTTGGGAGGCAATGTCCTGCGGCCACAGGCCCAGCCGCGCATAGATGTGCCCAGGCATGTGGAATGCATGCGGGCCCGACGGCGCGATCTCGCCATAGTGGTTGGCGGCGGCCAACCCGTCTGGGGCCATCCTCGGGTTGTCGCAAGAGTGGATGATGTAGTGCACCACGCCGGGATGATCGGGATACTTTGCGAAGAGCGGCGCCAGCACCGCCATCGCTTGGTGCTCCGCCGAGAGGCTCGTGTCGTCCGGCCGCTTGGCCGCAAGCAGCGAAAGCGCGTAGAAGGCGCCGGCATCCACATCGTCAGGATAGTGAGTGAATAGGCGGGCCATCGCCCCCGAGTAGGCCGCAACGCGTGCCGGAAATTCCCCGGCGCCGGGACCATAGAAACCGGCGAGTGCGGCGATATAGGTGCGCTCCCGCTGGGTGCCCGCGGTGAGAGATTGCGCCTTTTGCATCTCCGCCCATCCTAACTTCATGTCGTCCACATCGGGGCGGCCCCAGATTTGGTGGAAGACGCTCATGGCCACGCCCCAGTGCGCCATGGCGCAGTCCGGGTCGCTCTTAGCAAGCCGATCGAACTGGCTGCGCGCCTCCCGGTACCAGAAATCATGCAGCAGAGCTACGCCTCGGTTGAAGGGCGCCTGCGAGGAGGTTGCGCAGGTGACGGGGAACGAGACTGTGCCAAGCCGTTCGTCCTTGGCGGCAGCGGCAAGACCCGTCGAAGAGTGGTCCATCGTCTGAGCCGCGACGGGCAGAGCCGCCAGCATCAGCAGAAAGGGTACTGGGGTTTTCATCGCGCCATTATCCAGAATTTCCGTTTTCAGTTTTCGCCCTGCCCGAAACATACTCCCGTCCGCCTCTAATGTCAAAGTCCAGTCGAATTTTTAGTGCGGGGTGCCCGCAGGGGCCTCGGAACAGTCCGGTTTTGTCTCTCCGCAGAATCCCAAAACTCGAAACTGACCCTCTTTCGACCTGTGCCGCGCACACTTCCCCTGCTCCTGTCTCTCTCGCCGCTGAAATCTGATCCGGTCTGGCGTTCGCCTACCCGGCGGGAAAGGGCAGCAAGGCGACCCGCCGCACCATGCTTCCGAACAGCCGCCGCGTCAGGTGGCTCTCGGCCAGTAGCAGCCAGTAGTACCGGGCGTGCTTGATCACTCGGCCACCCGTCTTCACCAACCGCTGCTGCAAGATGGTCAACGACCAACCGTCGATCCTCTTCGGCAGCACCAGCCGCCGCCACAGGTTCCCCAGGTTGTAGGCGATCACGCTCAGCCACAGCCGCACCTCGTTCGACCGGAACCGATGGCAGCTCAGCCGCGTCATCTTCACGGCCTGCTTCCCCTCCTTAATCCACTGCTCCGCCGTACCACGCTTGCTGCAAGACCGCACCACGGCCGGGCTCGGCAGGGTCAAATTGGTCACGATGAACCCCACTTGCGGGAACAGCTCCCCCGCATGATGCTCGACCTTCGCCACCACCCGGCGCGCCGTCTTCCAACTCGCCGCCTGATAGAGAAAGCTCTTGTACCAGACCCAGGGCTCGCGGCTCGGCCGGCCCACCGGCCGGGGCAGCAGTTCCCCTATATCCCGTTCCAGGTTGTCGTTGGATGGAATGCGGATGGCCTACCTCGCAGGATTGGGCCCGAAAAACGCCCTTCCACGCCCGAATCCAGCGGGTCGTAACTGGACCTCACGCGCGCCGACAAGTTACTACGCTCGCCCTTGGGCACCGCTGTCGCAAAAACAATGTCCAATTGAAGGACGAAGATTGTCTACGTGTCGGTTGGCCGGGCAGCCATATTCGCGGATGAGTCTACCAAGAAAGCCCCAGGGGTGCGGATGCACAGTTTGGTGCCTTACGCGAAGTTGAGATAACCCTCTCAAAACCATACACAAAAGACCTGCCCATCAAGTGTAACAGGTTAGGACTCCCCGAGAAAAACCACTTTCGGACGGCGGATCTCTGCCCTCTTCTCGGAATCCATGCCGACACAATTCGCTGGCGGTTCAAAACCGGCAAATACCCCGAAGTGCCCAGCGACGGCAAAGGACGCCTCTTCACGCTTGCGGACCTTGAGAGGATTCTCGCTATTACCAAAAACTTGCCTGGCTGCCGGAACCCCAACCAGGCGGGCAGTCCGTGAACCATACGCTCTCGTTTTCGAAGCTGGTGATCGTTCTAACCTACCCAAATTCAGCAGTTTTGGGGCAAAGTTCCGGTTCTGCTCTCGGTTAAGTCCAAGAACTCTATTTTCGACAATACGGTCTTTCGAGGGCTCTTCGTGTCCTATCTCCCTTACACTTCGCCAGCTCCGGCTGCAAAAAGCGAGACAGTGCCCTGCGCCCAACCGGATGCGAGGTTCACTCGTGTTCGAGACGCGTTGCCTTCCATCGGAATCACGAGCCGCCGCCTCAAGCAACTCGAAGCTATCCATCTCATCCGCGAGCAGCGCGAGTTCGGCCGGCAGGACTTGGGTTTCAATGCCCGGCCCTTCATCCTCTGCGGCATTCCCCTGCGCCGGCCTCCTAGCAGCCAACTCGTTCACGCACGGCGTAACGGCCGATTTTCTCTCGAAGTCACCGCTCATCCCCGATGCGGCCTGCCTTACGGCCAAGACCGTTTGATTCCCATCTGGGTCGCTACTCTCGCGGTGAAACAAAACACCCGTGCCATCCATTTTGAGTCTGCCGCCCAAATCCTTGAATTCTTTCGCTTGCCCAAGGACGGCCCCCACTATCGCCGCATGGTCGAGGGATTCCAGCG
>Ga0187858_10006752_pt1 | contig 10251 bp, 7 predicted proteins | sample June2016WEW_8_15_FD_133015 | JGI IMG/M metagenome (GOLD analysis project Ga0187858, IMG submission 133015) | Peatland microbial communities from SPRUCE experiment site at the Marcell Experimental Forest, Minnesota, USA - June2016WEW_8_150 | ecosystem: Environmental > Terrestrial > Soil >...
AGCCCGGCCTTGATGGCGGCAAGAAACACATAGAACTTGGCAAAGAAGCCGGCGAGCGGCGGCACGCCGGCCATCGAGAACAAAAGCATCGCCAGGAAGAACGCCATGGCCGGGTGGGTGCGCGCAAGCCCGGCAAGCTGGTCGATCGACTCTACCATACCGCCCTCGCGCTGCATCAAGTTCAGTCGCTTTTTGTAAACGCTAAAAGGGCGATCAACTCCGCCAAGCTGCCGGATGGGCTTGGCAAATCGTCATCGGGCGGAAATAGTGAAAAGAGGCGCCCTCTACCTGAGTAGGGCGTCACTGCGAGTCCTGTGTCTACACTCATCGGGCGAAAACCGCGGCCGGAAAGCGCATTAGCTTTGCGCAGATAGTGCGGATCGCCGAGCTGGGCCGATGAGATCGGCCGCGCGTACCAACATGCCCCCTTTGCTGTCGCCATCGTTGGCGCCATGAGATGGCGGGAAGCGCGTGAACTCGATAGCATTGGCGACGCGAGTTGCGTCGACGGCTACATTGTTGATGCCTCCGAAAGCGACCGAATTGCTGCGCCGCCGCGAAACGGCGCGATGGGCATCTCCGGACTCATGCACTGCAACAAAATCGAGGAGGTTCAGCGGGAAAAATCTGCCAAGAACTGCCTTCAGCCAATAATGGTCTCGTCGGCGCGGCCGAGCAGAAAATAGGTTTCCATAGGGCCCTTACCTTTAATGTCGACGCTGCCGTGCCGTTCGAGCCGAAAGCGCTTTTGGAGATGTCGATGGGTCGCTGCCGAGATCTGGATACGATTCGGCAAACTGTGCGACTCCATTCGGCTGGCGATGTTCACCGCATCACCCCAGATGTCGTAGACGAATTTGTGCGTCCCAATGACCCCTGCCACGACGTCACCTGAATGAATGCCGATGCGCATCTGCAGGGGCACCGGCAACTCGCGATTCATCCGCTCGACCGTTCCCACCATCGCCAACGCCATGTCGGCGACCGCGTGCGCGTGGTCCGCTCGCGGCTCGGGCAAGCCGCCAGCGACCATATAGGCGTCTCCGACCGTCTTGATCTTCTCGACCCCAAGGTCGAGCGCCAACCGGTCAAACTCCGAAAACAGTCCATTCAAAAGACGAACCAAATCCCCGGCCGAAAGCCGGGACGAAAGTTTGGTGAAGCCAACGAGATCGGCAAACAGGATCGTTACGTTCGATAGCTGATCGGCAATCACGGTCTCGCCGCCGTTCAAGCGTGTCACGATCGCCTGCGGCAGAATGTTGAGGAGGAGTCGTTCCGACCGCTCTTTTTCGATCCTCAGCGCCTCAACCATCTTCCGCTCGCGGTCTCGTAGATGTTTCTTCTCAAGCGATGAGCCAACGCGCGCTCGAAGGAGAGTGGGATCGAACGGCTTGGCAAGGTAGTCATCGGCTCCAGCCTCGATGCAACGGACGATCGAGTCGAGTTCGCTCAGCGCCGAGATCATGATGACGGGGATTTCCCGGAATCGGGGATCACCCTTAAGCAACGCGAGGACATCATAGCCGCTGATGCCGGGCATCATCAGATCGAGCAGGACGAGATCGAGGGCCTCTTTTTCGACCATGGCGAGCGCGCTGGCGCCGTCCTCAGCTCGAAGCACAGTATGCCCCTGACGTTGCAGGCGCCGGGTCAGAAGGTCTCGATTCGACGCATTGTCGTCCACTACCAGAATCCGGCTGGGCTGTACGGCCGCGAGGTCCGCTTCCTTCGCCGTAATCGGGCGAACCGCCTTCAGCAGGCTCTCGACCATCTTCGCTGGGGCGGCAATCTCGTTGACGGTGGGATCTGTTCCATCCTGCGGAGCATCGCCACCGGAAAACGTCACCAGACCATCGATCCGGTCGAGCAGCAGGGTCGCCTCTCCCAGGAGCTTGTCGAGATCCGCAACCCACGTTTCCGCACCACCGTCTGCCGCGTCTTCGCGCAGCATTTCCCCGTATCCCTTGATCGCGTTGATCGGCGTGCGCAGGTCATGGCGTAACGTCCGGCGATACTCCGCCATGTCGGCGTCGCCATCGGCGTGGTGAATGGTCGCTGGATCGAGCAGGCTGAGTATGAGGCGATGGAGAGTCCGACTGGCATCGAGGATGCGCTGAAGATCGTCGATGAGCTGCCCGCGGTTGGCTTGCACCGCGTCGTCCATCAATATCTCGGCATAGCCCATGATAGCGATCGCGGGCGCGCTCAATTCCTGCCGTACATAGGCAACGAGCGCCCGCTCCGTTCGGCGGTCGGCTCCCTGGTCAGTTAGATCGGTCGTGACGCTACCTCCCCATCGCAACGCACCAGCGCCGTCGCTGCTCGCTCAGGCCGCACTGGGCTTGAGGAGCGCCGCAATCTTACCAAGCAAGCGCGTTATTTCGACTGGCTTGGTGTCGTAATCTTCGCAACCTACTTCCATCGCCTTCTCGCGATCGCCAGCCATCGCGTGCGCGGTCAGCGCGATCACCGGGATTTGCCGCGTGGCATCATTGGCCTTGACCCGACGGGTTGCCTCCCAACCGTCGATTACCGGCAGGCTCATGTCCATCAGGATGAGATCCGGCCGCTCCGACAACGCCATATCGACGCCCTGTTGGCCGTCAATCGCGATGACAACCTCGTAACCGTTGCGGACCAGCCGGCGCGAAAGCATGTCGCGGTTCATTTCATTGTCCTCAACCAACAGAATCCTTGCCATGTATTTTCCCGTTGTGTCGGTTCTTCAGTTGGCGACGCGCTCCGCTTCACGGGCGCGTTGTCGCGCCAGGCGCCCGCGCACGGCAGCGGCCAATTCGGTCAGATACGCTTGATCTTTGGCGATGATCTTTTCGGTCTGTCCGCCCAGGATGCGGACATCCTCCGCGGTCAGCTCCTTCGCCGTCACCACGATGACGGGGATTTCCACGAATGCGGGCATTTTGCGCAGCTCCCGGAGAAACTCGAAGCCGTCCATCTCCGGCATCATCAGGTCGAGCAAAATCAGGCTTGGAGCCGGATGGTTGGCAAGCCAATCCAAGCCGCTCCGGCCATTGACCGCCACATGGGCTATATATCCCATGCTTTCCAGTGTCCGACAGAGCGCCTCCCGGATCGGCAAGTCGTCTTCGACGACCAGTATCGAGGCGCTGCTCGGACCGGCGCAATGGTCCCGCAGGATCGCCACCAGTCGCTGCCGATCCACTGGCTTCGTCACGAAGTCAGCCGCGCCCAACGGAATCGCCATGCCACGCTCGTTGAGAACGGTCACCATGATCACGGGTATTTCGCGCAGCTTGGCGTCGGCCTTGAGTTCCTTGAGCGCTCCCCAGCCATCCATCTGCGGCATCAATACGTCGAGCGTAATCGCCTGCGGTCTGTGCTCGCGTGCAAGCGCCAGTGCTTCGACGCCGTTGCCGGCAGATATGACGCGATAGCCCTCCTTCTCGAGCGTCTTGGCCAGGAGGCCGCGCACCGACGGATCGTCGTCCACAACAAGCACAGTCGCGCGCCCGTCTGCCGCTGCCGCCTCTGGCACAGGCGACTCTTCGGCAGCCGGGGCTACGCCCTGATCCGGAAGCCTGATGATGAATGTCGAGCCCGCGCCGGGTGTGCTCTCGACCGTCACGTCGCCGCCCAGCAAGGTGCAGAAGCGCTTGGTGATGGCGAGCCCAAGACCCGTGCCGCCAAAGCGCTTGGTGGTCGAGGCATCGGCCTGACTGAACGCCTGGAATAACCGGCCGACCTGTTCCTCCGTCATTCCGACGCCGGTGTCCGAAACGCGAAAGCAGACCCGCGAATTGTCTTCGCGCGTCACCGTCAGGGTCAGCGTGCCCTTGCTCGTGAATTTGTTGGCGTTGCTCATCAGGTTGAGCAAGCATTGCTTGACCTTGGTCTGGTCAGAGCGAAAGCTGCCGATATCGGCCGGGCAGATCACTTCGATGGCGTTCTCACTCTTGTCGGCGAGCGGCTTGACGATCGAAAGCACCTCCTTAATCAGGGCTTGAATGTCGACTGGCTCGATGAAGACATCCATCTTCCCGGCCTCAATCTTCGACAAGTCAAGGATGTTGTTGATCAGCCCTAGCAGGTGCCGGCCGGCGCTTTCGATCTTCTGCAAGTCGGCGATCGACGCCTTGTCGTCCTTGTCGGCGGCGTCCTCTTGCAAGATTTCGCTGTAGCCGATGATCGCGTTCAGCGGCGTGCGCAACTCGTGCGACATATTGGCGAGGAAGCTCGACTTGGTTCGGTTGGCTTCGTCGGCTGCATCGCGCGCAGCGGTAAGCGTCTCCTCGTAGCGTTTGCGCTCTGTAATGTCCGTATAGATGATGACGATTCCGCCATCCGGCAACGGATTATGGCGGATCTCCAGGAACGTTCCATCAGGACGAGATCGTTCGAACGTGCGATGCTGCCCGGCCTCGGCCGTCAAGCGCTGAACCTCAGCTTCGACATCGACGGCGCCGTACTCACCCCGTTTGGCGAGGAGGCGAATGAAGTCCGCAAAATGCGGTTTACCGGCAAGAAAGGTATCAGGTAAATCCAACAGCTTTATGATTTGTCGGTTCCAAGCGGCCACTTTCTGCTCGCGGTCGAACATCAGCACGCCGTGAGCCATGTTGTCGATGGTGACGCGCAGCACTACGCCGCGCTGCTGTAGTTCGGCGGTACGTTCTTCCACCTTGCCTTCGAGTTCGGCATAAGAATCGCGTAGCCGGTCCGCCATCTGATTGAACTGGTCCGCGAGCCCTTCGAGTTCGTCGCCGGTGGACACGCTGATGCGGTGATCGAGGACACCGCTGCCGATCTGCGCGGCGCCTTCGCGCAGCAGCTGGATCGGTCGTGCTATCCGATTGGCGATGAAGCCGAGTGCGATCAGTGTGACGACGGTAAGCAACAGACCAAACCCTGCCACCGTCAACACCGACATTGTAAGTGCTGAACGCAACGGTCCGAGCGGGGCCATCACGCCGTAGATCAAGGTTTGCCCGCCGATGTCCGCGGTCGTCGCCGCGCCGAGATAGGGATCATTGCCGATGCGGAATTCACGCGTCGGCTCATCGGCGGTGCCCGCAATGGGCGGCTTCTCTACTGGCAGATCCGAATATATGATCCGGTTACCGGCCCAGATTTCCGGGTGCGAAACCCGCCGCTGCTGCAAGGCCGCAATCAGCGCCGGCCTGGCGATACGGACACCACCCAACAGGTAGCCGAGATGCTCAGCCTGCGGGCTACCGACGCTCGCATCGCCACGATCCGCTTCTCGTCGTCGATCGACCGGCAGCACGGAAACCAGGTACGCGACGCCTTCACAATTTGCTATCGTCAGCGGTTGCTGCGCAACGGCACAATCCAAACCCGAGGTGTCGGCGGATCCGGTCAGTCGCCATTGCGCTCCCCCAGGCTGGCCCACCTCGGCGCTGAATGACGTCAATCGCGCATCAGGCTGATAGGTAGCAAGAAAGTCGATGTCGAGAATTTCGCGTTGCTTATCGAGATAGCGCGTCAACTGCCCGGCGATGCCAAGATCTAGTGTGATTTGCAGCGTGTTGTCGGCGGCCATGCGTGTCACGCCTTTGGCGAGACTGTCTTCGCTGTCCTGCAGGATCAGGGAAAAAGTCTCTAGCTGCGCGGCGAGATTGTTGGCAAAGATGTCCCGCGTCTGACGATCGAGTTGGCCGCCGAGGATCAGGCAGGCGAAAAGGGATGGAACTACGACGGCGAGTGCGACAAGCAGCGTCAGTTTCGTCTTGAACGAGCGAAACCGACGCGTCGGCCGGCGGGCCGCAGCATTCTGCAACGCGACGTCCCCGGCTGCTTGCGAGCGCACCGTCGTGAGCTTGGGCGGCATTAGAATGACTTGATTTCCGGGTCGTATAGAAGCGGCCGACCTTCAAGCGGCAACAGATCGTCTTTGTAGACGGCGTCGGCAGCGGTCAGCAGCGCCGTCGGTATCTCAATACCGAGATCATGCGCTCGCTTAAGATTGAATATGATCGCATATGCAGGCGCATCCTCGAACGGCAGGTCGCCGGCCTTGGTACCTGCGAGGATTTTCGCAGCCTTCTCGCCGGCAAGTCTGCCCATAGCGCCGAAATTTACCCCGGCGCCGCCAAACAATCCCATGCGGGCAAAAAAGTAGTTGATCGCCATCTCCGGTTTTTTCGAATGCGCCAGTGTCCAGTCGTAGATGTGCGCCGCCGAATAGCGCTTCCCGCCCGCGGCCGGTAGGGTCAGCGCTACGGGGTAAATCGCCTTTACCGTGGGATCATCGTTCAATGCCTGGATGAGCGCGGTGTATTCGTCCCAGTCCTTAACCCGCCGTACCTCCCACCGCGGTTGGGTGATTTCCTTAAGCTCAATCTCGAACTGCTTGGTGAGTCCATTCCCGGTCGGTGAATAGTCGGTAATCATTACCACCTTTGCTTGGCTCAAACCCGGAATGGCCTGAACCATCACTTTCACCGCCTGCGCGGCGTAGAGTTTTTCGTAGACGCCGGTAACGTTGCCACCCGGATGCGCTCGGCTGTCCATGAAGTGCTTGCGCTCGTTATACATCTCGGGCTGTCCGTTCATCCCGGAAACGACGACCGAGATATCTGTGCGGCCGATGAGCGGCATCATCACTTGCGCATCCGCAGCGTCGTCGTTCGCAAACACGATATCGGGCTTGAATTTGGCGATTTCGGCAAGTGCGTTCTCTCCCTCGCGTTGCATTGCTTCCGGCGTCGTGTTGGTGCGGTAGGTGTCCATATAATAGGTGCCGACCGTAAGGTTTCGACCTACGACCCAGCCCGCCTTAGCGAGTGAGGCGAGTTCACCCTCCGCCTGCGGCTCGCCGCACACGTGGCCCTTCTCGTAGCTCTGCACGATAAATACACGCTTGGGCTCATTCTCCGCCCTTGCGCCCGCGGTAACGAGAATGAGCGTCGTCGCGTAGAAAGCGATCTTCGCAAGTTTCGTACAGTTCATGGCTTTGCCTCTGTGGTTATGGTCGGCGGCGCAATCGGCAGCCAGACGGTAAATTAGGTGAACTCGCCGACCCAGCGGTCGAGAGAGATCGTGCCGCTGTGCCGGGTGACCATGTGATAACTGATCGACCGGCCAAGACCGCTACCTTCACCGGTCGGCGAACAATGGCGGCGGCCTCCACAAAAATCAACATTGTCCCGATTGCTGCGATGCACACTCCGCTTCCGAGAAGGGGTCATTTTCGACCTATCCGGCCAGTCTTGCCTGTCGGTTGACGTCTGCTTCGCTGAAAGCGGACGTGAGGCTGCCCGCGACAGGCAGAAAGCGCGTTGAGGTGGCCGCACGCCTGTGATTCGAGCTCCCAAACTGGGGAGCTTCGAATCATGCGCTACGAACTTACAGACTACGAATGGGCTGCCATCAAGCCGATGCGGCCGAACAAGCCGCGTGGCGTAGCACGGGTGAACGACCGGCGTGTCCTCAACGGATCTTTTGGGTGTTGCGCGTAGGTCACTGCAATGTAAGGGTTCTTTAGCGCGTCAAACGTCAGTGCAATGTTGGATAACAGCCACACCCCGAAGAACAGGACGGCAGCCGCAATGACGGCCGCGACGAGGCGGATCAGCAGGTCGGGCTTGCCGGCGAGCAGCAAGAGGGGCGCGAACCACTTGAACATTCTGCGCGTCCAATCCCGGATTTCGTAAGACCATGAATATGATGGCATCTGGGCAAGGCGACCAGGGGCTACACGCAAAGCACGTGGACGTGGCAGATCGGCTTCTTGTTCCAGCGCTCGGCAATGGCCGAGCGCACCGCGCGCCGCACTGCCTCGGCGACCGCGTCGGGGTCGCGCCGGCGCGGCCGCGGCATGGACGCGAAGGCCCCCTCGACGGCGCTCCGCGCGATCTGGCTCATGGGCTCGCCGGCCGCATCGAATTCCGGAATGCCGATCAGCTCGATTTCCGGGTCGGCGGCCAGCGCGCCCTGCTCGCTCAGCGCCAGCGCGACGGTGGCGATGCCGGCAAAGCTCAGCCGCCGGCGCGATGCCACGGTGCGCGCGTCGGCGGCGACCAGGATGGAACCGTCTTTATAAAGCCTCCCCGAGGGGATTTCGTCGATGATGGCCGCCGGTCCGGGCGCGAGACGAACCAGATCGCCGTTGCGGCAGACCAGCACCTCGGAAACGCCGGCCCTGCGTGCCAGTGCGGCGTGTTCGGCAAGGTGCAGCGCTTCGCCATGGGCCGGAATGAGGATCTTCGGCCGCACCCAGCCGATCATATCAATCAGCTCGGCGCGCCGCGGGTGCCCGGAGACATGAACGAGATGATTTTGATCGGTGATGACCTCGACACCCTGCGTCACCAAGCCGTTGATGACGCGCGCCACCGCCTTCTCGTTGCCGGGGATGGCGCGGGAGGAAAAGATCACGCGGTCGCCCCGCCCGAGGGTGACCTCCCGATGCTCGCCCTCGGCGATGCGGGCGAGCGCAGCGCGCGGCTCGCCCTGGCTGCCGGTGCATAGAGCCAGCACCTTGTCGGGCGGCAGATAGCCGTAGCTCTCGACGCCACGGAAGTCCTGCACGCCGTCGAGATAGCCGGTCTCGCGCGCGACCTGGACCACCCGCTCCATGGCCCGGCCGACCAGCACGACTTCACGGCCTGCGGCGCGCGCCGCGGCGGCGACGGCGCGGATGCGGTCCACGTGCGACGCAAACGTGGTGACCGCCACTCGGCCGGGCGCCGTGCGAACGAGTTCGGCAAGGGTCTTTGCGACCTCAGCCTCCGACGGCGATCGACCGTCGCGAATTGCGTTTGTTGAGTCGCCCACAAGCGCGAGCACGCCCTCGTCGCCCAGCACGGAGAGCCTCGTCGCGTCGGTGACCGAGCCGACAAGCGGGGTGGGATCGATCTTCCAGTCGCCGGTATGCACCACCGTCCCGAGCGGGGTGCGGATCGCCAGTGCGTTGGATTCGGGGATCGAATGCGCAACGTTGATCAACTCGATGGCGAACGGGTCGAGCGCCAGCCGGCCGCGGAGCGGAACGACGTTGATCGGGATTTTGGGCGCGCCCGGCTCGGACAGGCGGCGGGCCTCGAACAGCGCCGCCGTAAACGGCGTGGCATAGATCGGCACATTGAGGCGCGGCCACAGGTCGATGAGCGCGCCCATATGGTCCTCATGGCCATGGGTGAGGACGAGGCCGACGATGTTGCGCCGCTCCTCGATCAGATAGCGGATGTCCGGAAGGATGAGATCGACGCCGGGCAAATGCTCCTCGGCCGCAAAGGACACGCCGCAATCGACGATGAGCCATTTGCGCCGCCGGCCGTCGCCAACGCCGTAGATCGAGAGATTCATCCCGATTTCGCCGACGCCGCCGAGCGGCGCGAACACGAGCTCGCTAGCCATCAGTCCACGCGCCCCGTGGCCGGCGGGCGGGCGGGCGGCGGCGCGCCGGCCAGCGGGAATACCTCGCCGGCGGTGATCGCCTGCAAGCTGCCGTCGGCAAGGCGCAGCAGCAATCGACCCTGTTCATCGAGCGCCTCGAAGCGTCCGAAAAACTCGCGGCCGGAAAGCCGCACCCGCATCTCGCCGCCGATGCCGGCGGCGCGGGCCATCCAGTCGGCGCGAACGGCGGCAAAACCGGCGCCTTTTGCCCATTGTGCGAGCCGTTCCACCATCCTGCGGGATAACGCCGCAAACAGGTTTTCGGCCGAGATGGGGGCACCGGCGGCGGCCAGATCGGTCGCCGGATAAGCGGTCTGTTCGGGATGGTGCAGGCAGTTCACACCGACACCGATAGCGACAGCAAATTTGTCGGCAACGCGCTCGCCTTCGATCAGGATACCCGCAAGCTTAGCGCCGCCGCAGAGAATGTCATTCGGCCATTTCAACGCCAGGGCATCGCGCAGGCCGGGAGCGAGCTCCACGATGGCGTCATGAACCGCGAGAGCGGTGACGAACGACGATTCCGGCGCGTATTCGGCCGGCGCCGGATCGCCCAGTAAGAGCGTCGCGTAGAGATTGCCGGGCGGGGAGACCCACGCGTTGCCGCGCCGGCCGCGGCCAGCCGTCTGCCGCTGCGCGGTGATCCACAGCGGACCGCGCTCGCCGCGACGCGCCAGCGCCAGGGCTTCCGCATTGGTCGAGCCCAAGGTCTCATGGCTCGCCAGCCGATAGCCTGCCGCAGCCGCCGCGGCATCAAGCTGCATCAGAACAGCGAATGGGCGGCGGCGCTGGCGACGCCGACGAGCGGTCCCGGATAAACGAAGAAGAGAATGTTGAACAGGCCGCAAA
>Ga0187858_10006765_pt1 | contig 10241 bp, 5 predicted proteins | sample June2016WEW_8_15_FD_133015 | JGI IMG/M metagenome (GOLD analysis project Ga0187858, IMG submission 133015) | Peatland microbial communities from SPRUCE experiment site at the Marcell Experimental Forest, Minnesota, USA - June2016WEW_8_150 | ecosystem: Environmental > Terrestrial > Soil >...
CTCCCACCGAGCGCTTTACCCATGGTCAGGCTCCCTGCTTCTCCGAGAGCTTCGCGCGCCCAAACGACCGGCTGTCCATCGTACTTATTCTTGGCAGCGCGCGCGTCCCAGGCGGATGTATCGAAGTCGACGCCCAGCGCTCTGGGATGGCCCTCCAGGATGTCATCGATCACGCCCTGCAGCTTTTCGGCGTTCAGGGGACTGACCCCCCCAAACACCGTCTGGTAATCGTCATCGGTAATGGAAACGACCACCACATCCGGAGAAACCTTCCGCTCTTTACCGGAAAACAGGGCATCCAGATTGGCTGTTTCCAGCCGCTTGACCAGCCGGGTTCTGAGGGATAACTCTTGGATGGCGCTGGTGAGCGCCATCAGACCGAGGCCTGTCAGGAGATAGTGACGAAACTTGCGGCTGCTCGAGATCTTACTCATTTCGCGCTGCTCCCGATGTCAAAAAGAATCGCATTCAGAAGTGCATCGAGGGCCGCTGGATCCAGGTCCCGGGGCAGCGCTCGCACGCTGGCCCCAAACGATTCGCGTTTGACGGGATAATCCGCCGGAGCGGCCAGCAGAACCGCCGCACTACCCAGGCTGTCGCCTTCCGAAGACGCCATGGACAGCTCATAAATGCCAGGCGCGAGGGCGGGAAAGGAGGCGGACGTGCCCCCCGGCGGGTCCCAATTGACCGATCCGCTCAAGCGCCCTAGCGCCGTCGAACCGGCTGTCTCGATGGGACGCAAAGAGACGGTGTAAGTGCCCATGTCGATCGTCCCGATGGCATCCTTGAGATCCAACTGGCCGCCGTTAAGCGCCAGTACCGCCTGGTGTAAGTACTGGCTGCCGCGGCTTATCGCGGATACGGGCATGGTATCGCGGTGGCTGTAGAGTTCCCGAAAAGCGCGCCCCAGCCGGGAGATCAAAGAATCGTCCGCAGGCCGGAATTCAGGAATAGCGATTGTGCAAGGATACTTATCGCATCGATATACATGCGGCGATTGCCCGTCTTTCAGCGCTACTTCAATGGTGCCGGCGATTCCCTGCAATTTGTCGTTGACAAAGACCTCCTGATATAGCTTCAGGGCAGTGTTGCGGCGAGTCCAATTGTCGACGGCGATCACCCAGCCATCCGGGGCGCTATCGGCGGCGAGAAGCGCGCCGGGCGACAAGCACGCCAAACATAGAACCGCGCAACTTTGTGGAATCCAACGGTTTTGCCTCATCGATACACCCTAAACTCCTGTCATAATGAATGCCGCCCAGTACTTGGGATGTGGAAACTTTCGGCGCACCGCCAGGATGGATGTGCGCAAGGCGGCGGCCGTCGGCTGGCCTGCCCGAAGCGACGCATAGAAACCCCGCATAAGTTCCGCGGTGGATGCATCATTGACATCCCAAAGGCTGGCTACCACGGCGTCCGCCCCGGCGAGCAGCAGTGTGCGCGTGAAGCCCGCAACCTCGTCGCCGCCGAGCAGGCGCCCTTTGCCCATCCTGCAGGCGCTCAAAACGACCAGGCGGGCGTGCAGTTTCAGAGCCTGAATCTCGTACAGAAAGAGCCGCGATGGATCGTGTGGGCCGGGACTCGTCAGCAATGCGGAGAATAAAGGCGCGTTGGAATCTACGTCTCCGTGCGTGGCAAAATGCACGACATCATACCTGGTCAGCGCGTCCCGCGCGGTATCGTGAGTGAAATCGCGGCCGGTAACGCGCGTGGCGCCGGGCTCCAGCCTGCCGATGGCGTCCACCTCGGCCAGCGTGCCGGGCAGGGCGACGGCTCCCTCCACGCGGACGCCGCCGATGGCTCCCAGAAACAGGCTGCCCGGCAAAGGCTTTCGGGCGCTAATGAACTGAAGAGCGGACGCCGACGGCAGGTAGCTCATGGTGAATGCGTCGATCATCGATCGTCCATCGGGGAGCTTGAGCGCTTCAAACGGCAGATAATTCAGGAAGCCGGTCGGGACGACGATCAAGCGCGCGTTTTTATGAGGCAGATTCCTGGCCACCGGATCGATTAACAGTCGCGATACCCGGGCCAATGCTGCGTTCACTTCCACCTCCGTGGAATTCGCCTCGGCGAGCAGCGGCAGTAGCGTTGTCACGCTGGATTTCAGTTCATTCAAATCCAATCGCCAGTGCAACTGTCTTGCGTCGGACCGGGTGACGACGAAAGCCGTGATCCCATCGCGGAGGAACGCGTACTCGAGTAATGTGGCATCCGGGGGCAAGAGCTCTTGCGCGGCGTCCAGCGCGATAGATCCGAGGGCCACGGATTGCCCTGCCCGGGTGTTTTGAAGAGAGGCTTGATGACGCGCCAATGCAAACTGCTTCTCCAGCCGGTTGAGCTCGGGCTGCAAGTTCCGATCGGATGTCGAGCGGCTCGGAGATTGACCGCCATCGAGCGCCAGTTGTATCTTGACGTTGAGAATCTGCTGCGCCAGGTCGTCAATCTCCTTCAATTCGGGAGCGGCGTCCCCGCGCGAAGCGCTGTTTCTTCCGCTCAGCAGTTCCACAAAGGATCTGGCCTTGGCCCGTTCGATGGATTGCCATGCTTCCGAAGAGTTGCCGGCATAGGTCAGCAGGCCGGTCAGCCTGGCATAGAGGTCCCGCACAAGATCGTTGTCGATCAGAGATTGCCGTCCTTCCGGCTGACTCAGCCCGGCGCGGACCTCTTCCAACCTGGCCACCGCGGCTTTGTACCGAAGGATGGCGGCGGCACTATCGCCGGAACCCTCCGCCAGTAGTCCAAACTCATACTCCACCCGCCATCGAGCGTGAAACTGGTTGACCGATTCGGCTTGCCGCGCGGCCGCGTCCAGGTGGGTCCTGGCTTTGGTCAAGGAATCGGGAACGCCAGTAGCCGCCGTAAGCAGGTAGCGAGCATATTCCAGATGTACCGAGAGCTCGCGGTTCGGATCGCGCTGTTCGGAAAATGCCGCGCCCGCCTGCTCATAAGTTGCGGTGGCGGTCAACACATCACCCTGGTCTCGTTCCAGTCGCGCCAGTCGTTCGAGCACCGCTCCACGATCAAAGCGCGGCTCACCCGGCTGGCCGGCAAGCAGGCCCAGTAAGAGTGTTTTCGCCTCGCCAGGTTTGGATTGGAGCTCCAGCATGTGCGCCTGACCCAATGACAACTCTGCTCCGAAATGCCGCTGCGCGTACAGGCGGACTTTCGCCCGGGTCAGCAGGCGAAGTTTGTCCTCCAGTTCCTGGAACAGGAGGCTAGCCTTGCCGAACTGGCGGGTGTCCGCGTACACCGACCCCAAAATGTCCAGAACGCCGAAGTAGAGACCCGCCATGGCGGGGGAATCCGGCAGTCCGTTCGGCGGGAGCACCGACCGGGTAAGATCGAGCGCCTCTTCGAGCGCGGCTACCTGGTTGTCCTGGCTGTTATATCCCGAATAGGTCGCCGCCAGCGCCTCCAGCGCTTGTATCTGACCGAACTTGTCTCCGGCCGCGCGGGACTGTTCCAGTTCCTGCGTGAGCTGACGAAGGACGCCATCCAGGTCACCGGCCAAACGGCGCCGCACCAGCAGGCTGGCCTGCACCAAAGGCTCGACCAGAAACACGTCCCCCAACTCTGCCTGCACACGCTTCGCCGTGGTCATGGCTTGTGCATAGTCCAGAGGCCCCAGGGTTTCGGAGACAATCGTACTCGCTACGTTCGTCACTTCAGAGTTGAGACTCGACAACGCATCCTGGTTCTTCACCAGAACGTGCACCTGTTTGATGCGATCGATAGCTGGAGAGTAGCGTCCTTCGGCAACCATAAGGTCAGCCGAGGCAATCAAAGCCCTGGCGCGAAAGGCATCTGGGCGGGTTGCGGCAGCCGCCAGGAACTGATCGGTCTCATCGCGGGCGGCATCCAGACTTCCGAGTTGGATCTCCGTCTCCACAATTCTCAGCCAGAGCGCCGCGAACCATCCTTGGCTTTGAACATTGGCCGTGGGTTCAGCGAGCGCCGCACCCGCGCGGCTGGCCGCCCGAAATGCATCGAGCGCTTCGTTGGGCCGCCCCAGCTTTCTGAGGTCGTCCCCGATCGCGGTGTATCCGAAAGGAAGGAGCCCGGGTTGGTGCTTCTTTTGCATTTCGAGATTTTGCCTGGCCGTTTCCAGCGCCGCTTGGTAGTCGCTTTCGAGTGCGTTGTAATAGCCCACCTGGAGGGTGAGGTAGGTGGTCGCACCGCCAAAGTTGCCGTGCAGGATGGCGAGTTCGACCTGGCCCGTCAATGCCCGATGCAGATTCGACCAGTCGTCCAGGGTCGCGGCGGCATCCAGCCCGGCGTTGACTACGGCCTCCATGAATTGGTTGGAACGGTCCAAGCCGGTGGCCTGAAAGAGAATGGTATCGGCGCTTTGTTCCAGCTTCAGTTGCGCCACAAAACGGCGGCCCTCATCGGGGAGCGCCGGTTGAGCGGGCATCTGCGCTGGAATGCCGACCGCCGCTGCGACAAATACAAAGCCGCCAAGGAGTCGCATGTCCATGACTTGCCGTTACCGCTTAGTATCCGCCAAGTTCGGGTTCCCTGACTTGCCAACAGCGTATGGCCGGTTTCTGCCGAAGCCCCAAAACCAAAATCACCTTCAAGGATGTTTTCATTCGCTTTCCTTGTGGGACGTGAGGGGCAGCAGATCGAACGACATGGAACCGGGATGAGTAGCGGGAGATCAAAATGTTTTTTTGATGCTAGCACACTGTGGAATTGGGCGGGCGCTCGCCTGTATGAAGAATCAAGCACTTACCACGTCATTTCGGGCGGAACCAAGGAAGGCCAACCCGGAGGATTTGCAAGTTATTGAACATAAAATGGCTCCGTAGTCTGGACACGTTTCGAACTTTTGAGGGCCAACTGGCACTGTGATCGAACCTCTCAACGCCTATTGCTTAAAGAACTGGCAGGGCACTCTGAGCCCGGTACTGCTAGCGCGGCTGGTTGCGCTACAGCTGCCACCCTGCACGGTAGGGCGGCGCAACGTACTGGTTCGCGTCGGCGTCATTGGTTACACGCATCGCGTCCGCGTCCCACTCGATGGTCTTGCCGGTGCGCAGCGCCAGCGTCCCGAGCAGGGCCAGTTCGGTGAGTCGGCAGGCGAACTCGATCGGCAGGGCCGTAGGCGTGCCGGTTTTGCAGGACCGGGTCCAATCGGTATAGTGGTCCGCCCGCTCGCAACGCGGCAGCGTCTTGGCAGGCTGCTCGAAATCCTTGAACCTGCTCTCGGGCAACAGCAGACCGCCGGGCAGGCCGCGCGCCGCGCCGCCTCCGCTGGGGGGCCGTCCGAACGGCGCGAAGGGGTTGCCGCCATAGTAGCTGCTCATCAACTTGCCCTGGTCGCCCACAAACAAAACGCCCTCCCGGGGCATGGCGGTACTGTGGTCGAGCTCGGCCGGCCGAGGCGGCTTGATGCCGCCGTCATAGTAAAACATCTTCAGCGGCGGCATGCCGCCGCGCGGCGGATACTCCCACGACACCACGTTGGCGGAGCCTTCGGTCTCCGGCGTGGGAGCCGGCTTGCTGATATCGTCATAGCGAGTCGAGCAGTATCCGTAAACGACCGATGGCGCTGCCAGGCGCAGTTCCTCGAAATACGTGTGGAACGTGTGGCACCCCATGTCGCCGACGTCGCCCTCGCCAAAATCCCACCAGGCGCGCCAGTTGGCTGGGTGATAAGCGCGATGATACGGCCGGTACGGCGCCGGGCCGATCCACAGGTCCCAATCCACTCCGGCGGGCGGCGTCTGGATTTCGGTTGGGCGCACGAGCGAGCAGGGATAGATGGGATGGAACGTCCAGATGTGAATCTCGCGGATCGGGCCGAGGACGCCGCTAATCAGAATCTCCGTGGTGCTCCGGGAATAATCGGTGCGGGAATCCTGAATACTGCCCTTGGTGACGATCCCCTTGGCCTCCAGCAGCGCCTGCCGCACTTTCCGGACCTCGCCAATCGAGTGCGCGATCGGTTTGGCACAGTAGATGTGCTTGTTCATTTCGATGGCCGCCATCAGCAGAATGGCGTGCATGTGGTCGGGGACGGCGATGATCAGGGCATCGAAATTGCGCGCCTCTTTGTCGAACATCTCGCGGTAGTCGTGGTAGCGGCGGGCGGCGGGATAAGTGTCGAACGCCGTGGCCGCGTAATTGTGGTCGAGGTCGCACAGGGCAACGATCTTCTCTTGCTTGCACCCTTCCAGGTAATTGCGGCCCATGCCGCCGACTCCCACCGCGGCGATGGCCAGCGTGTCGCTGGGAGCCTGGTAGCCGCGGCCTCCCAACACATGACGCGGAAGAACCAGCGGAGCCAGGCCGGCGGCCACCACGGCTCGCCGCGAGACGGCTTCTCTTGACGATTGCTCGGGCTGTTTCGTCGTCATGCGGACACACTCCTTAACTAACGTCACGCAGCCGCAACTGCACGGCCGGTGGATTGAATTCGGCCGACCGGCGCTATAGTTGATAAAGAGATTCGGACTGAGTTTATCGCAATTACAAGGAGACGTGCGTGAAGAGTACTCTGATTGGCGCGGCGTTGGTCACGGCCGGCGCTTGCGTTTATCTGCTGGCCGCCGCGGACGTCCCTCCGCTGAACGACGGGAGCGACCACGGCGATCCGCCGTTTCTGATCGAGAGCGGGTGGAAGCCCTTGCTGAATGGCAAGAACTTGGACGCCTGGCAGCTCGTCGATTCGACCAAGAAGGGCCAGTGGGTGGTTACCAAAGGCGTGATCTGGGGCGGCACCGCCAACCCCGCCATGTTGACCGCCCTGCCCGAGCCGGGTGATCGCATCGTGAACACCGGCGTGGACCCCAGGGGAGACGCCTCGAACATTTACACCACCGAGAAGTTCGGAGACATCGAGCTGTACGCCGAGTTCATGGTCGCGGCGCACTCCAACTCCGGCGTCTACATGGACGGACTGTATGAGACGCAGATCTGGGATAGCTGGGGGTTCGTGCCCCGGCTGCTCACGGATCAGTGCGGCGCCATGTACCACTACGGCGGCGGCCCGATCGACGGCCAGGACGGCGGCATCGGGCCCAAGGCGCGCGCGGACCGGCCGCCGGGAGAATGGCAGTCGTACCACTTCTGGTTCCAGGCCCCGCGATTCGACCCATCTGGCAAGAAACTCGCCAACGCCAGGTTTATCCGCATTTTGCACAACGGCCAGATCATTCACGAGAACGTGGAGCGGCTGGGCCCGACGGTCGCTGCGATGAAGATTCCGGAAGCCCACATGAACCCGATCATGCTCCAGGGCGATCATGGGGCGGTGGCGTTCCGCAACATTTATGTCCGCCCGCTCGAACCGTTATCTACTCCCGTGGCTTCCGATCTGCAGCCGACGCCACAGGCTCCCATGTCCGGACGTGGCGGGCGCGGCGGACCCGCGCCGGCGCCACCGAACCGGTAACCAAGTATTGACCCGAATCGAGAAAGGAGACCTCCGATGGATTCGAATGAGTCAGCCAAAGGCGCGCTGTCGCGGCGCGCCGTTATCGCCGCGGGCCTGGCGCCGCTGGTGGTCCCGCGTCACGTGCTGGGAGGAGCGGGTTATCAAGCCCCCAGCGACAAGCTCGCCATCGCCGCCGTGGGTGTCGGCGGAATGGGGAAGAACTATCTGAACGGGTGCAAGGACGAAGCCATCGTCGCCTTGTGCGACCTCGATTTCGACTTCTCCGCTCCGGTTTTCAAGACCTACCCATCCGCCCGGGTCTATCGCGACTTCCGGCAGATGTTCGACAAGGAGCAGAAGAACTTCGACGCCCTGATTGTGGCGACTCCCGACCATTGGCACTCCCACCTGGTGCTGGCCGGCCTGGCGATGGACAAGCACATTTACTGCGCCAAGCCGATCACCCACTCGATCGCGGAAGCCCGCCGGGTCAAGGAGGCGTGCCTCGCCTCCCGCCGCACCACCAAGGCGAGCATTCAGGATTCCCGCACCAGTTACGCGCGGGCTACCACCGAGCTCTTGTTAAGCGGCGGCATAGGTCCGATTCACGAGGTCCATCTGTGGACCGGCACTTACAGCCCGAGCGGCTTGGCGAGGCCTACCGAGGTGCAGACGCCGCCCGAGGGCATGAACTGGGACGAATGGTGCGGACCGTCGCCCGCGCGGCCGTATCACCGGACCTATCACTACGGCAATTGGCGGCCGTGGTGGGATTTCGGCACCGGGACGGTGGGCGATTTCGGTTGCCACACGTTGCAGATGTTCCACGACGAGTTGGAAATGGGTGCTCCCGACTGGGTGGTGGGCGTCGGGAGCCAGGCGTTTTCACTGGCCGGCCGCGTGGAGAATCCCGAGTGCATGAGCATCGCCAACACCGTCCAATGGCACATCCCGGCGCGCGGCAACCGGCCGGCGATGAAGGCGTTCTTCTATGACGGCGGCCTCACGCCGCCGCGGCCGGAGAGCATGCCGCTGGAGGTTCCCATGCCCGGCAGCGGTATCATGTTCGTGGGCGAAAAGGGCGTGCAGGTCTCGGCGTTCTACGGCGGCAACCCGTGGCTGCCTTTCGGCACAAAGCCCCGCCCCGGCCAGCAGGTGCGCGGCTTGCCCGGCGGCTGGCTGCTGCCGGAGAGTAGCTTCAAGGATTTTGAGCAGCCTGCCGCGACTTTGCCGCGTTGCGAAAAGCCGGACCATTACACCGAATGGGTGCGCATGTGTAAAGCGGGCAAGAAGTCGATCACGCCCATCGAATTCGCCTGTGGTCTGACCGAGTTCGCCCTGTTGGGAACGCTTGGCCTTCGCCGCTACGCGATGCCCGTTGCGCCGCCTCGTGGCGCGACCGGGGACGGTGGCGGAGCCGGCGCCGCGCGTGGACGCCGGGAGGCGAAAGTCCTCGAGTGGGACGCGCGAGCCGGAAGATTCACCAACGACGATGCCGCCAACGGCCTCGTCGACACGCCGTACCGCAAGGAGTGGGACTACAAGGCGTGAGCTGCGTGGCGCGGCGCCGGCAACCCCTGCCCCTCTTAATTACTCGAAGCGATACGCCGCGTACGTGCGCGGCATCTGGTGGACTTCGAAGACGGTCGTATCGCCGTCCACATAGCCGCGTAACTGAGCGCCGGAGCGCAAGTCGAACAGCTTGGCGGATGCCTTTTTCACGACAATCTTATAGCGCACCGGGCCCGCCTGATAGCTCCGGGTGACGAACGTGTTGTTGTCGTACGTAAACAGGCAGACCTGGCTGGGGGCGTCCAGATAGACCGGAATCTCCCGCATGAGGTCCCGGCGGATCTGCGACAGGACTTCCTGCGGAAGCTGATAGAGATCGCTTGCGTTCTCCGGTATCGTCAGGATATAAAGCCTGCCCTTGTCCAGGCCCCTCACGCGCATCAGAACCGGGTAACGGCTGTCGTCTTTGTAGATCGCCTGGATGATCTCTTCGGTATCCACCAATCCATAGGCAAGCTGGGGAAGGATGATGTCGCTCTTGGCGTAGTAGTAGTTGGCCGGCTCCTCGTCCATGACCCGCCGGAAGGTGAACCTGTTGGTGATCACATTGCGGCCGGTGTACTCCACCTCCACCAGCTTGTCGATGCCTTTGCCTTCGAGCGCCTTGACCAGCCCGGTGGTCATCACGACGTTCTTGTTGGCATTCAGGTGCTTCCAGATCTTGTCGATGATATCCGGGTCGAACTTCGCATGCTCGGTGAGCAGGATCGTGTCGCGGTCGTCCGGAAACTCCGGGTACAGATCCATGGGGATGCCGATCATCCCGACGTAGTTGTGGAGATACATTTCGCCGGAAGAATGATAGGGTTTGTAACTGGCCACGCCGTATGGCTGACCCAGTTTGCCCAGGAACGAATCCAGCTTGTCGTAAGCATCGCCGGCCACGGCCGCGAGGACGCTGGTGACTTTGGTGGATCCGTCGGCCTGCCGGAGGGATTCCAGCAGCTCTCCCCAGCACCAGATGGTGATCTCTTTCGGCCGGGCGAACAGCGTGTCCTCGAGCTGCTCGGCAAAGCGGTTGAGCGTCTGGCGTTGGCCTGGGTCCACCCAGCCGCCGCCGAACTTGCCCGGCTTGATGTGCTCGAAATAACGCATCAGCCCGTAACTCTGATACGACTGGAGATGTTGCACGGTGTTCTCCGCGTCTCTGGTCTCGGTGCCGGCGTAGATCATATCGAATACCTTCGGCTGCGCCTCCAGGTTGTAGCCGGAAAACTGGTATTGCTCATACCAGTTCGGTGGTTTGAAGATGAGATTGATTTTGGGATTGACGCTCTTCGCGTTC
>Ga0187858_10006767_pt1 | contig 10240 bp, 9 predicted proteins | sample June2016WEW_8_15_FD_133015 | JGI IMG/M metagenome (GOLD analysis project Ga0187858, IMG submission 133015) | Peatland microbial communities from SPRUCE experiment site at the Marcell Experimental Forest, Minnesota, USA - June2016WEW_8_150 | ecosystem: Environmental > Terrestrial > Soil >...
GAGGGCATCCGCAAAGCGACGATCGCTCTATTCGGGTCGTTGCCTCCTGGGGCCGAGAAGCGCTCTGGCATTGCCAATGGAAATAAAGTTACCGTCCGCGCGCTGGCGTACATTGCAGCCGGCCACGCGCAACATCACTTCGAATTGCTGAAAGCAGGCCTTGCCGGGCGGCCCGGAACAGCCCGGTAGCGGCCCCGATCCCGAAGCGCAGCATACTGACTGGATTGTTATACTGAAACGAGCATGGGAATCGTTAGAAATATTGCCGCGATCGCCAAGGGCATGAGCGTGACCTTCCGGGAAATGTTCAACCCGACGATCGTGGAGAACTATCCGGACGGTCCTGGTCCCACCCGGGGCGCGATGTTCCAGGAGCGTTTTCGCGGGATGCACGTACTGCAGCGCGATGAGAACGGACTGGAGAAGTGTGTGGCGTGCTTCCTGTGTGCCGCCGCCTGTCCTTCGAACTGCATCTACATCGAAGCCGCCGAGAACACCGCGGAGAAACGCGTGAGCGGCGCCGAGCGCTACGCCAAGGTTTACAACATCGACTACAACCGCTGTATCTTTTGCGGCTACTGCGTGGAAGCCTGTCCCACGGACGCAATCACGCACGGTCATGGCTTCGAACTGGCGACCTACAATGCCAGCAGCCTGGTTTACCGCAAAGAACAGTTGCTGGCCGGAACGCCGGCGCACGAAGGCGCGAATGCTGTCTTCAGCCAGTACGAGAATGCCAGACTGGTTCCGAACAAGTAACTGATTCACGCTTATGGCTCCGTCCCACCTCAGTAACTCCGTTGATGGGGTTTTCTTAGAGCGGTTCCAGGATTGGTGTATCCGTTTGCACGGGTAGTGCGGGTCCGGTATCGCTTCGCCCGAACGCGCACACGCAGTATTATCGGATGCATGTCCAATCGATCACCTTATGTCGAGCCTCGCTGGCCGGTCATTCTGGCGCTGGCAGCCGTTGTAGCGCTCCATTTCTCCTTGCCCCAGATACTCAGCCTTGTGCCGAATTGGTTGTTGGTTGCGGTGTTCGCGGTGCTCGCCACGCTGGTCTCGATCTCTCATTCGAGAGGCGCTGAGGGCATGGCGTATGTTGGCGGGCTGATTCTGATCAGTTCCGTCACCCTGGCCGTGATCGCATCCCTGGTCCTGCTGGTACGCTTCCTGCCAAGCCACAAGGAGTCGCCCGTTCATCTGCTGCAGTAGGCGGGCTCGCTCTGGATGAGCAACGTGCTGGTGTTTGCCGCTTGGTATTGGAAGTTAGATGCCGGAGGCCCCTACCGGCGGGAAAAGACAAAGAATCATGAGCTCGGCGCGTTCCTATTTCCGCAGATGGCCCTTCACGAGCTGTCCCCGGCAAAGCCCGAGAGCTGGCATCCCCGCTTCATCGACTATCTTTTTCTCTCTTTCAACACCAGCACAGCATTGTCTCCGACGGACACGCAAATTCTTTCCCGTTGGGCGAAGACCCTGATGATGCTGCAATCGCTCATTTCTTTGACCATCATTGTGTTGCTGGCCGCGAGGGCGGTGAACATTCTGTGAAGTAATATTGATCCGCTGGAGGTTTCCATGAAGCACTCCATATGGCTGGTGATCCCAATTGCGATTTTTGCGGCAAGCACCCTGTCAGCACAGTCCTCGACCCCGCCTAACGCTCTCCCAATTCTGCAGCAGGTCAGCAAGCGTTACGCCGACGCCAAGCCCTACCACATCGAGGCCACGGAGGAGAGAACCAACAGCAACGAATTGGAACACAGTTGGTATAGGACGATCTTCTCCGCCGCGGAAACTCCTGGCAATCGCTACCTCTTCGGGGCCCGGTCAAGCACCGGCTCCTTTTTGTTCGTTTCGGACGGGAAGACGGAATGGGTGTACGAAGTCGAAGCCCATTCCTACGCCCAGAAACCGATGTCTCCCGAGGGACCCAGCATTCTTGAAGAGGCGATGCCGTTCAACTGGGGAACACACCAGTCGCAAGAATTGCGTAACTCGCTCGCAGGTTTGGCGAAGCGGTACAAATCGGCAACGCAATTGCCGGATGAGATAGTTCTGGCCGAAGGTCACCAGATTACTACCTCGGTGGTCCGCGTCTCAACGGCCGACCTCAAGCGCCAACCCTCTAGTGGCGCCACTCTGGAAGAGACATACTGGATCGACAAAGCAAGCATGACAGTTGTGAAGGACGTCCGTCGCGAACATACTTTCATGAATTACTTTCGTGATAGACAAATCCCCATCTACGAGGAAACTGCGACCACCTATTCGCTGACCGACCTTGATCTTCCACATCCCGACCCGTCGCTGTTTTCTTTTACGCCGCCTCAGGATGCGAAACTGGTTAACGAGTTTCCTGATCCATTTCAACACAAGGCCCTGACGGGCCAGTCGGTTCCGCCTCTAACTTTGAAGGCTCCGGATGGGAAGCAGATATCTCTGGACTCCTTTCGCGGAAAACCTGTGCTCATCGACTTCTGGGCCACTTGGTGCGCCCCCTGCGTCAAAGCCATGCCGAAACTCGCAGACCTGTATCAGCAGACGCGCGACAAGGGTCTTGTCCTGCTCACCATCGACCTGGACGAAGATGCCAAGGCTGCCACCGACTTCCTCACGAAGCATCACTACGCGTGGGTCAACTTCCACGACGACGGCGATGCGAAGAAAGCCTTTGGCGAACATTTCGGGATTCCCCGGACCATCCTCATCGACGTGACCGGGAAAATCGTGTACGACAGCTCTGGCGACAACGACGATCAACTGCTGGCGGCGGTCGCTAAGCTTGCCCCCGAATATGCTTTCTTGGTCCCGAAACTGCAGCCGAACCCCTGCGTCGCGTCAAAGTGAAGGTCTTCCACAATTGTTTGGGGTTTAAATTCTGGAGTTCTGAGCCGCCTCAGTAATGGAACCGGTATTTCACCTGTACCGACAGCATCCGGGGATCGGCCCAATGGGAGCCGCCGAAGGTATTGCTGTTATCCAGTTGGTAGCGATTGTTCGTGATGTTGGTGCCAATCAACCGTACCGTGAAACTCTCGCCGAAAGTTTTCCCCAGCGCCAGATCGAAGGTGTAGTTACTGGGGAGGTGGGCGGGCCCGTCACCGTTGAGAAATCCCGAGCCATAGTTGAACGTCAACGCGGCGAAGCTACGCCACGGCAGATCGCCCTCCATCCCAGCGGAAAGCGTGTTGCGCTGATCGTGGTCCAGATAAAAGCCTCCAGTGGGGGGCGGCGAAAAATCCGTCAGCCCGCCCGTTATTGCTCCAAACCCCTGGGCTTGCTGGTTCGAGAACACCAGATGGGCGTGGTAATGGTTGAGAATCAGCGGCGAGCGGACGGCTGCCTCAAAGCCTTTGATGCGGGCCGCTTGAATGGTGAGTGGCAGGAAGATGTTTGAATTGCCGATGGCGTCGTGGTCAAAGAAATTTAGCGCTCCGGTGTGAAAGTACGTGAGGGTCGATACCCAGTTGCGCAGCGGAATGGTAACCCCGTACTCCTGCTGAATGTCGCGCTCGCCCTTCAACGGGAGGAAGGCAACTCCCTGGCTGGCCGCGTACTGGAGCAGCGGCCCCGACACGGTGTCGAGCGGCGGCGGCTGGTAGCAATAGGAGTAAGCGGCCCGCAGCACCCAATTGAGCTTTGGAATGCGGATGGCCACTCCCAGACGCGGGTCGGCGGCATTCTCAGTGAGCTGACCGTCAAAGTGCGTAAGCCGAATCCCTCCGGTTAAAGTTAGCCACGACGTCGCCTTAAACTGGTCTTCGAGAAACACCGCTTCGAGGTTGCCGCCTGGAAACACGCGCTGGCTGAAGGCGTTTCCCGAACCATCGTTTGCGAGCACCGAAAACAATGTGTTGTCTTGCTGCGCGAAGGCATAGATCCCCGCGCGCGCGTTGTTTCGGGCATTGATGGCAGAAACTGTTACCTGGCCGCCTTCATAGTTGGAAGCGCGGTTGTCGGTGGCGATTGGAACGTCGTTCGGCCCTCCCTCATACGCGGCGCGATTGAAGTGATAAAACGGCGATGCAATCAGCATGAGCCCGGGGGAATACGTGTGCACCCAGGTCGCCGTTCCGAAGATGTCCTGCTCACGCTCGCGGTCTTGGATGCCCGCGGCTTGCATGTCGGGATCGTTCGGCACCTGGTAGTAGTCGAGGCGAAGGCCGGCATCGAAACGAAACTGGTCCTTGGAATTGGGATTGTAAATGAGAGAGGTGAATGCACCGCCTCCCGACGCATTGTCGTGCAGATTGAGGCTGGTGGGCGGCTCCAGACCCCAGTCCGTATTGTTGCCGCTGAGGCTGGCGTAATACGCGAACTTTGCGGTGTGGTCGCCGAAGCTCAACCAGTCGTCAGTTTGGTTGTAGTTGCCGTAGCTGGCGATCAGTTCCGCCTCCCGGTTGCGTTCGAAGCCGTTGTTCGGGGCAACGTTAAAAACGCCGTAGGTCCGGTCGCCGTATTCGGCGGCATAGCTGCCGGTTTCGGCCTGGAGGTAGGAGACATCTTTGGGATTAAACTGCAGCCCGACGTTGGAGGCGATGTTGGTATTCGGAACCGGGACGCCATCGATTGCCCATGTGACCTGGTGTCCGCCACGGACGTGAAGCTGATCGTGCAACATATACGATCCGGGAACAAACTCCGTGATGATCTTGAAGCTGTTGCTGGCATCCACACCCGCGTAGCGCGAGATCTGCTTTTGGTCGATGACGATGTCTCTGCGCGGCGACTCCGGATCCAGGTCTTCAGGCGTTGCCGTGACGGTGACCTTCTCTTGCGCTGCGGCGATCGCCAACTGGTAATGCAAGATTGGCGCGCTGCCCGATACGACCAGCAGGGCCTGCTTCTGAGGCGCGAATCCGGCTGCTTCGACGCTGACGGTGTATTGGCCGAGCGGGACCGCGTCGAAGTGGAACTCTCCATCGGCGCCAGTCTCCGCAGTCAGCGAATAGTCCGAATCGCTGGCTTGCAGCTTGGCCTGTGCTCCAGTGATGGGATGGTGCTGCGAGTCGTGGACCACGCCGCGCACATTGCCGAACACGGTCGCTGCGGATGGCGAGACTGCCATAACTAGAAATGCGCCGATCAGCAGGATGACCGCAGTCGTGTTCGTGGTTGCATTCCGGACATTGTGCTGCACTTGGTAATCTCCCTAGTAGCTGTCATGGAGGCGGAGAGCGTGGCTCGATCCTCCGCGCGTAGCCGTGGCGTTGAGCATTGAACGCAGCGCAGATACGCGGAGAACCACTCGCTCTGCGGCATCGTGAGCAGGTTCTGGCTCGCTTATAAATCTGTCGAGAGAAGAGCGCTACGAGCGGGGAGGACCGCGTTTCTGGGCATTGCCGGCAACGTGCGGCGCGACATCAGGCGATTCGAAAGCAACCGAATTTTCGCAACCCCGGTTGACGCTGAACGCGGTAGCCGCGGTGCTGCAAGGTGTGGAGTGCGAGGTCAGAGCGGTGAAACCGCGATGCGGGCACTTGGCTGTCACTGTCCGGAAGCCATCGCCCTGAGGAAGCATCGCGCAATGGTGTTTGCCGCTGCGACGGCAGCAGGCCGGAACACCGGATTCCCGCGCCAGCAGCATGGGCAGAGCCAGTCCCGCAAACAGCAGGACAAGCAGTAAACTGGCAGCAAGACGGCGCATGAGCAGCAAGATTCTACTACATCACAATGGTTTGTGATGGCGACCGCCGCCGGCGGACGGCGGAGCCATACCCCGTGCTGCAAACTTCCACGCTACAATTCCATACGGGAGAAACCTCGTGCGCTATCTCATCGTGCTGCTGGCGATCGCCGGGATCGTGGTCTCCGGCCTGGCCCTGAAAGTCCACTACGATACTGGTTCCGAGCCCTGCAGTATCAATGACAAGTGGGACTGCGGGGTGGTGAACCACAGCCCGTACGCTGTGTTCCACGGGGTGCCGGTGGCGGCTATCGGCATCGTTGGATACCTGCTGATCGGCGTTTTGGGATTTATGCGCCGCCGTGGGCTCCTGCTGGTGTGCGTTCTGATTGGGATGGGGTTCGCTTTATATTTGACGAACATCGAGGCCCGCGTTCTGGGGGTGTGGTGTCTGTATTGCGTGATCTCGCAAGGAATTATTGCCGTGCTCACGCTGTTAGCGCTGGGATGGATAGGCTGGGCCAGATTTCGGACCAGGGCTGTGTGAATTCTCGATATTGGAAAGGGTGAAGAATGAAACCTGGCTCTGCCTCCCGCTTGCTGGAACTGGAAACGTCCAAGCTCAGTTATGGCTCCGGCGCTGCTTCCAGGATCGAAAAGCTACTGGCTTCGCTGCGTGCTGTTCAATTCGACGATGCCGAATCGCTCATCCGTTTTCATGACGCGCTCTTGTTCCTGCGGGCGTTTCCGCAAAGCCGCAAAGTTGCGCATCTGGCCGACGATTTGCTGGCTGGCATCATGCACCAGGTGGAGAGACTTCAGGCTTCGGGCGTTGACATGGAGCGGTTCGACGATGAGGAGTCCTCCGGCATTGCGGGCACGGCAATCAGCGACAACTTCACCTACGACGTGGCCCGCTGGCTGGCGCAGCGCTATCCGCAACAGCTTACGGTCGAGTGGGATTTTGAGGAGCAGAGTCGCCAGATGGCGGCAACATTGCCTCGTTTCATTCCGCTGCTGGGAGACGATTCGCTCGTAGAAGCTGACACGCCTTTCTTCGACTGGATGGCGAATGCCGCCGGTGGTGCGACAAAAATACTGCCATGGCTTTTGCAGCGCATCGCCGATACGCCTCTTACCAGCTTGGAGAGGACGTCGCTCTATGACTCGTTAGCAGTCAACGTGTCGTGGAAGCTGGGCAATTCTGCGGCGAGCCGGACGCACGCCCGTCGAAAAGTGTCGCGGATGTTCTACCACCGGCAGCCACTGCTTCGTCGCAACCAGGTCTCGTTGGCCGACGAGATGAATTCGTCGCCGTTGCCGGTTCGCAAACTTTCGCGGCGTCAAGGCGAAGACGTACTGGATATGACACGCACCGCCCTTACTGTCCGCTATCGCGAACTATACGGCACCACCCGTGGCAATCCGAATCAAGTCTTCGAGGCGGATGCGGGACGAGGGGTGCAGATTTTCCTCTGGGGACTGCCGCCCGCGCGGCGTTTGCCGCTGCGCGCCTATCATGCAGGTCTGACGCTGAAGAATGGCGTTCCCATCAACTACATCGAGGGCATCTCGCTGTTCGACTGGATGGAGGTTGGGTTCAACACCTTTTACGCCTTTCGCGACGGAGAGACAGCTTGGATTTATTCCAAGGTCCTTCACTTCCTGCATCAGCTTGCCCGCGTGAGCTGTTTTTCGGTCTATCCCTATCAGCTCGGTCATGAGAACGAAGAGGCCATTAAGTCCGGCGCATTTTGGTTTTATCGCAAGCTGGGATTTCGTCCGGGACGCCCCGAACTGCTTGCGATCACCAGGAAAGAGGAAGCGAAAATGATGCTCGATCCGGCGCACCGGACTTCGCCGCGCACCTTGCGGCGGTTGGCCGCAGACCACGTCTTCTATGAGTTTGGCAGGGAAGCGCCCGGAAAGTGGGACACCTTCTCGACCCGAAGGGTCGGTCTGGCGGTACAGCAACGGATGGCGGAAGAATTCGGCGGAGATCCTGAGGAACTACGGCGGGCCGCCACGGAGAATCTATCCCAACAACTGCAGGTAGATCTTGGAACATGGAGTCCCGTCGAGCAATCGGCGTTCGAAAATTTTGCGGCGGTTTTGTCGCTGGCGCCCGAACTCAGGCAATGGACGAATCTGCAGAAACAAGCGTTGGTGGACATCATCCGCGCCAAGGTTTCCGCCGATGAGAGCAAGTATCTCCGCCTGCTCCAGCAACACCGGGGGTTGAAAGAGATCGTCCTGAGATTGGGGTCAGAACGGCCCACGGTCAAAGTCGCGCACGTCTGACACAAATATACCTGTCTGACACAAAAGCAAATATCTGACACAAACGCGCAGCTCTGACCGAAAAACTGACAGGCGCGGTGGGGCCCCGCAGCAAGCCGTCAGCTCTCGCTCGTCATCATGAAAAGCGGCTTGTCCTCAAAGCTCTTGTAGTACGGGCGCAGCCTTTCGGTGTTGTATTGCTCTTTCACATTGACCACTTTTTTCGAGGCCACCACGGTCTCAATCGGGACGTTGCTGTAGCGCCCGTTTTTCAGCACAACCAGCCTCCCATGAATTCCCCTTAGCAGCAGGTCGAACGAGATTTCCGTAAGCCATGGGAACGATCGAGTCGATGGCATCGGGATCGCCGCAGCGCACCAGATAGCCCAGGTTCTGGTTGATGGTGTCCACCGCTTTGCCGTTGTTGTAGCGGGGAGAGAGTTCCTTCAGCTTGTCGGAAACCAGGTTGCCAATGCCGCCCAGTTTCCTATGGCCGAAAGCGTCTGCGGTGTCGTGCGCGAAGATCATCTCGCCGCCTTCAAAGGTCGCGCCTTCGGAGATCAGCACCACGGAATACCGGCTGGGGTTCTTGCGCCGGTCAGCCATGAGCAGCTCGGCCAGACGTTCGATGTTGAATTTGTATTCGGGAATCACGCAGCGATTGGCTGCCCCGGCCATGGTGGGCAACATGGCCGTGAAGCCCGCATAGCGACCGAAGACTTCGAGCACCAGCAAGCGTTCGTGCGAGCCGGCGGAGGTGCGCAGCCGGTTGGTCATTTCGATAGTGCGGGTCACGCAAGTGCTGAAGCCAATGCAGTAGTCGGTCCCGGGCACATCGTTGTCCATGGTCTTGGGAATGGCAATTACCTTCACCCCTTCGCGATGCAGCCGCACGCCGTAGCTCAGCGTGTCGTCGCCGCCGATGGGGATTAGATTGTCGATTCCCAGCCAGTCCAGGTTCTTGAGCACTTCCGCGGTGAGATCGTTCACTGGGGCCGCATAAGAGCCTTGCAGGTGGGCCGGAAGGTTGGCTTGGCTGACTCGCCCGGGATTGGTGCGCGAGGTGTGAAGGAAGGTCCCGCCAGTGCGGCCCCAGCGATTGACCTCTTCTTCGGTGAGATGCTGAAAGTTATCGCTGTTGTCGGAATCTTTTTCGCGAACCATGTCTACCAGACTGGCCCATCCTCGTCGCAAGCCGATGACCTCGTAGCCCTCGCGCAAGGCCCGAATCGTGACCGCCCGGATGGCCGGATTCAAACCCGGCACATCGCCGCCGCCCGTCAGAATTCCGATGGCGCCTTTCTTGGTGTTTGCATTAGCCATAAGATTGCCTTCCGTAGGATTGCGCCACAGCATCCGCCTACAAGCAGTCTAGTCGCTGAGGCCTGTCATTGCTGGACGTCGCGCAGAAAATTGACTTTGCGAGCAATTATTGACAAAATACCGGGACTTGCGGTCATTCGTTTGTCTTCAAGCACCTCGCAGCGAGGCGATTTTCGCAAGCGTTTACTTTGGGTGCAACTCGCTTCCCAAGTCTGTGTTTCTACGTCTAGTATTAAGGCGGTTAGGGCTGTCTTCGTCTGTGAGTTTTCGAGCACGAAATCCAAGAGAACCGTGGCGAGTACTGTTAATAGTGCTTGCGGCCGCCGTAGTGTTTTTGTTTGCTCTCCAGGCAAAAACTGGAGTGTACGGCAGCGGCCCCGGTACTGGGGTGACTTCCCCGACCTCTGCGAAGATGTGGCTCAACGGACAAAGGGCGGAGGTCGAGCCCACCGCTCAGGCTGGGACCTTGTTGATCTGGTTTGCGATCCTTTTCATCCACTACTTGTATCTGCATCGTAACGGCGACGTTCAGACTCTCTTCCGCACTCCCGCTCCGGTCCGCCTCCGTCTGTTGCACTGGCGCCGTTGTCTTCGCCCTCCCCCGGTTCGATAATTAGGCAAGAGTCTCCCGGGATCGGCCTGGTGCTTGCTGGGGTTTGCGGTCTGGGGAAGGCACGTCAATGGTGAATTCACGGTTGGCAAATTAAGTTCAAACGAATTCGAGGTAACTCATGACGATTCGTCGAAACACGCTGCTTGTGTTCGGCGCGATGTTGTTTTGTCTGATGGTTGCGGTCTGGCAGGTCAAGCGGGTGCGTGCGGGCAGCTCGTCGCATGGCAAAACGGACGGCGCCGCCTTACTGCTAGGCAACAACGAGCGCATCCCGTTTGCGGCGGTTGCTCCCGTGACGCGGGCTAACATAGCCAATTCGTTTTCCATTGCAGGTCAGTTCCTGCCTTACCAGAATGTCGCACTGCACGCCAAGGTGGCCGGCTACATCAGGA
>Ga0187858_10006770_pt1 | contig 10240 bp, 10 predicted proteins | sample June2016WEW_8_15_FD_133015 | JGI IMG/M metagenome (GOLD analysis project Ga0187858, IMG submission 133015) | Peatland microbial communities from SPRUCE experiment site at the Marcell Experimental Forest, Minnesota, USA - June2016WEW_8_150 | ecosystem: Environmental > Terrestrial > Soil >...
CATCATCGTCGACAACGGCATGTACGGCACCATCCGCATGCATCAGGAGCGCGAATATCCCGGCCGCATCATTGCGACCGATTTGCGCAATCCGGATTTTGCCGCTTACGCCCGCGCCTTCGGCGGCTTCGGCATTTCCGTCGAGCGCACCGAGGATTTCCCGGCGGCCTTCAAGGAGGCGCAGGCTTCGGGAAAGCCCGCCATCGTCCGCCTCGCTATTGATCCGGACGCCATCACGCCGGCGATGACGCTCGCCAGGATCCGCGCGAAGTCGTTGGCGGAGAAGGGCCAGTAGTTTCGTCTTTCGTCTTTGCGAGGGGCGAAGCGACGAAGCAATCCACCCTGCAAACCTGGATTTTTTGCTTTGTTCGCAACGACGATATTGCTGAATCTGGGTTCAGCATTTTGCTATAGTGTGCGAGCGATTCCGCTTCGCGGTTAGCCATGCCCTATCGCCGCACCGAAAACGTCGTACGCCGGTTGGCTGCGCGCCATGATGCCATCGTTGCGGCGGCGCGGCAGATCGCGAGCGAAGGCGGCATGGCGGCGGTGCAGATCGCGGCGGTTGCCGCTCGCGCCGGCATCGCCGCGGGCACGGTCTACCGCTACTTCCCGGCCAAAACCGATCTCGTCGCGGCGCTGCTCGCTGAAATTGCCGAGGGCGAGATCGGCGCGTTGCGCCGGGCCGCCGACGGCGCGCCCGGTCCGCTGTCGGCGCTTTCGGCTGCGATCATGACTTTCGCCGTGCGCGCGCTGCGCGATCGCCGGCTCGCTTACGCGGCGATCGCCGAGCCGGTCGATGCCGAGGTTGACGCCGAACGGCTTTCATTCCGCAAGTCGCTGGCGGCCGAATTCGCGGCGCGGATCGCCGCGGCAATTGCCGAGGGCCGCCTTCCGGAGCAGGACCCGGCACTCGCGGCGGCGGCGCTGACGGGCCTCTTGATCGAGGGGTCGATCGGACCGCTCGCGCCCGACGTATCGGGCCGGGAGCGTGATGTCGTGCAGTCGCTTGCGCTCACCGCGTTGCGCGCGCTCGGCGTGGCCGACGCGCGCGCCCGCGGCCTTGTGGTGCAAACGACGATGCCGGCAAGTTAGCTGCCGGACCCCGAGATCACTTCGCCGAACAGCTGCCACGTCGCGCCGTCAAACTTCATCAATTGCATTCGCTTGATCGGCGCGAAATCGGTCGCGCTGGTCGACACCACGATGCCGGGCAACAGCATCGGCAGTTTCAGGTCGTGAATGCTGGCCGCCTGCTTCATGATGTTCTCGCGGGTGAGATTGTCGCCGCAAGCCTTGAGCACGGCCAAAACGGTCTGCGCCGCGGAATAACCGTAGACGTTGTTGAGGTCGGCAACGTTTGCGGATGAATTGTATTTCTGCATCCACGCCAGCCAATCCTTGTATTCCGGCGTGTTCTGCCACTGCGGATCGGTGGGCTCCCTGAGATAGCCGGCCGAGATGATGCCGATGCCCTTTTCGGGTCCGGCGGGTTTCATTACCGCGCCGACCGAAACCGCGACGTTGGTCAGAAAGTGCGTCGGCTTCCAGCCGATGTCGGAGACTTTGCGGATGGCCTGGGCGGCGAATTTGGGCGTAGCCGCCGTCAGCAGGACGTCGGCGCCGCTTCCCTGCAGCGCCGCGACTTGCGAGTCGACGGTCGGATCGGTGGTCTCATAAGTCTTGGTGGCCACGACCATCTTGTCGGCTTTGTCGCCCAGCCCTTCACGCAGGCCGGTCAGGTAGTCCTTGCCGAAATCGTCGTTTTGATAAAGCACCGCGATCTTGGCGTCCGGCAAGTTCTTGAGGATGTAACGGCCATAGATGCGCGCCTCGATCCGGTAGCTGGGTTGCCAGCCCATCGTCCAGGGATGATTCTTAGGATCGTTCCACTTGTCGGCGCCGGTGGCGACGAACAGTTGCGGCACCTTGTTATCGTTGAGGTAAGCCTGCACCGCGGTATTGGGCGGCGTGCCAAGCACGTTGAAGGTCAGCAGCACCTGGTCTTCCTCGACCATCTTGCGGATCAATTCGACGGTCTTCGGCGGGCTGTAGCCGTCGTCGCGGCTGATGAAGTTGATCTTGCGGCCGTTGATACCGCCCTGTTCGTTGATCATGTTGAAGTAAGCCGTTTCCAGCTTGCCGATGGCGCCGTAGGCCGAAGCCCCGCCGCTATAGGGCATCGTATTGCCGATCTTGATCTCGGTATCGCTGGCGCCCGGACCGTATTGGCCCGCGGCGAAAGCCAGTCCGCCTGCGAGAAGGAGACTGGCCGCCGCGAGGCCCGACAATGCTATTTGCTTCCTTCGCACAATGTCCTCCTGTTGCAGTCTTGTTTCATGTTGCCTTACCTCGGACGACCGTGGCCAGCCGAGGCTATGCGCACCCCTAGCTGCCGGAACCCGAAATCACCTCGCCAAACAGCTTCCAGGTATTGCCGTCGAATTTCTGCAATTGCATCTGTTTGATCGGCTGATAATCGTCCGCGCTCGTTGACACGGTGATGCCGGGCAGCAACATCGGCAGTTTCATATCGTGAATGCTCGCCGCCTTTGCCATGATGCTTTCGCGAGTCAGGTTGTCGCCGCTGACTTTGAGCAGGGCGGTTATCGCTTGCGCGCGGACGTAACCGTCGACGTTGAAGGGATCGCCGAGGCTGCCGGACGGATTGTATTTCTGCATCCACGCCAGCCATTCCTTGTATTCGGGCGCGTCTTGCCATTGCGGATCGGTCCCGTCCTTGAAAGGGGTTGCCGAAATGATACCGATGCTTTTCTCCAGGCCGGCCGGCCGCATCACGCCTCCGATCGAGCTCGACGGGTAGCTGAGGAACTGCGTCGGTTTCCAGCCGACGTCGTAAACCTTGCGGATCGCCTGCGACGCGAATTTGGGCACGGCCGCCGTCACCAGGACGTCGGCGCCGCTTGCTTGCAGGGCGACGATCTGCGAATCGACCGTCGGATCGGTGGTCTCATAGCTCTTCGTAGCGACGATCATCTTGTCGGCTTTGTCGCCGAGCCCCTGGCGCAGGCCCACCAAATAGTCCTTGCCGAAATCGTCGTTCTGATAGAGCACCGCAATCTTGGCGTCCGGCAGGCTTTTAAGGATGTAGCGGCCGTAGATACGCGCCTCGAGATGATAGTTGGGCGACCATGCCATCGTCCAGGGATGGTGTTTGGGATCGTCCCACTTGGCGGCGCCGGTGGCGATGAAAAGCTGCGGCACCTTATTATCGTTCAGATAAGCCTGCACCGCGGTGTTCGTTGCGGTGCCGAGGCTGCTGAACATCAACAGCACCTTCTCCTCTTCGACCAAGTGCCGCGTCACGTCGACCGTCTTCGGCGGGCTGTAGCCGTCGTCCCGGGTGATGAAGTTGATCTTGCGGCCGTTGACGCCGCCCTGATCGTTGATCATCGCGAAGTAGGCGGCTTCTGCCTTGCCGAGAGGGCCGAGCCCCGAAGCCGGGCCGCTATAGGGCATGGTGTTGCCAAGTTTGATCTCGGTATCGCTGACGCCGGGTCCGTACTGGTCGGCGGCCCAAGCCAGTCCACCTGCGAGAGCGAGACACGCTGCGGCGAGCCCTACGAGGCTTGTTAGGACAGTCTGCTTCCTTGTCATGACGTCCTCGTGTTGCAACTTTGGTTCACTTCTGACCGGCCGATGCGGTTGGTTCGCTAGTTGCCGGAAATTACCTCGCCGAACAGCTTCCAGGTATTACCGTCGAATTTCTGCAACTGCATTTGCTTGATTGGGGCATAGTCGTCGGCGCTGGTCGAGATGGTAATGCCGGGGAGCAGCATTGGCAGCTTCAAATCGTGGAGGCCGGTTGCCTGCTTCATCACGTTCTCGCGGGTGAGATTGTCGCCGCTCGCTTTGAGCACGGCGATCATGGTCTGCGCGGTCACGTAACCGTAAACGTTGAAGGCGTCGGCGACATTGCCCGATGGATTATACTTCTTCATCCAGGCCAGCCATTCCTTGTACTCAGGCGTGTCCTGCCATTGCGGATCGGTGGGGTCTTTGTTGTAGGCTGCCGAGATGATGCCGACGCCTTTCTCGGTCCCTGCGGGTTTCATCACCGACGCGACCGAAGTCGAGACGGAATTGAGGAAATTCGTCGGCCGCCAGCCGATATCGTAGACCTTACGGATCGCCAGTGTCGTAAATTTTGGAATCGCTGCCGTCAGCAAAACATTGGCGCCACTGGCTTGCAGAGCGACGACTTGCGAATCGACGGTAGGGTCGGTCGTCTCATAGGATTGTGTGGCGCCGATCATTTTGCCGGCTTTGTCGCCCAGCTCGGCGCGCAGGCCGTTGAGGTAGTCCTTGCCGAAATCGTCGTTCTGATAGAGCACTGCGATTTTGGCATCCGGCAAATTTTTGAGAATATATCGGGCATAGATGCGCGCCTCGGCGCCATAGCTGGGCTGCCAGCCCATGGTCCAGGGATAGTGTTTGGGATCGTTCCACTGGTCGGCGCCTGAGCCGACGAAGAGTTGCGGCACCTTGTTGTCGTTGAGGTAGCCGCGGATAGCGAGGTTGGGCGGCGTGCCGAGCGTTTGGAACAACAGCAGCACTTGGTCTTCCTCGACCAGCTTGCGCACCTGCTCGACGGTCTTCGGCGGGCTGTAACCGTCGTCGCGGCTGATGAAATTGATCTTGCGGCCATTGATGCCGCCCTGGTCGTTGATCATCGCGAAGTAGCTGGCCTGCGACTTGCCGATAGCGCCGTAGCCCGAAGCCGGGCCGCTATAGGGCATGGTGTTGCCGATCTTGATTTCGGTATCGCTGACGCCCGGCCCGTACTGGCCTGCGGCGAAAGCGGGCGCGGCTGCGATAGCGAGGCTCGCCGCCGTGAATAGGCCGGTCATGATCGTTTGTTTCATCGTCATGATGCCCTCCCTTCCCATTCCTCGTCGCTTTGTCCTGTTGCCGCACGATGCGGCCGAATTCGCTGCATCAAGCGGGCAAGCCAAGGTCCGAGCGAGCCGACGACGCCGTGCGGCATCGCATACATGAACAGCAGCATGACCAGCCCGTAGATCGCCCAGGGCGCGGCGTCGGAAACGTCATTGGCGAAGTTCGGCACGAACTGGATAAAGAATCCGCCGCCGATCGCGCCGCCGATCGTTGCAATGCCGCCGATCGCGGAGCCTACCAGAAACGAGACTGACAGGAACAGGCTGTAGCTCTCAGGCGACACATAGCCGATGACAATGGCGGAAAGCGCTCCGGCGACGCCGGTGAACATCGTGCTCGTGCCGAAGGCGAGCGTCTTGTAGCGCGCGGTGTCGATACCCATCGCGGCTGCGGCAATCGGGTGGTCGCGGATTGCGACCAGCGCGCGGCCGGTGCGTCCATGCAGCATGTTGGCGGCGATCCGTATCGCCACCAGCAGCACCACAAGGATCAGGAGGTAGAGCCAGCGATCGCGGTCGAGCCCGAACGCGGGCACCGGCTTGACCAGGTTGATGCCTTGTTGGCCGCCGGTCCAGGTGTCGAAGTATTTGAGCAATTGCGGCGTCGCCAGCGCCATCGCCAGCGTGACGAGCGCGAGATAAGGCCCCTCGAAGCGCAATGCCGGCAGCCCGAAAAGCACGCCAAGCACGAAGCAAATCAACCCCGCCGGCGGCACGGTGGCCCAATAGGGCACGCCATAGCGGTGCATCAGGATCGCGGCGGTATAGGCGCCCGCTGCGAAGAATCCGCCGTGGCCGAGCGAGATCTGGCCGTTGTAGCCGGTCAGGATGTTGAGGCCGAGTACGGCGATTGCGTAGATCATCACCATGGTCAGCTCGAACACGTGATACTTGCTCAGCGTGAACGGAAGCGCGGCTGCGACCGCGATCAGCGCCAGCGTGCCGATCCATCGCCAGGCGTCGACGGTCAGGCCGCCGTAGCGGTCGGCGGCAAGCTGGTCGGGGGCGGCGACGGCGATCCTTTTTTCCATCCTCACACCCGCCGCACGATCGCCGTGCCGAACAAGCCGTTCGGCCGAAACACCAGCACCAGAATAATCAAGGCGAGCGCCACCGTCAGTTTGAGCTGGCTCGCGATCAGATAGGTGCCGACCAGATTCTCGGTGACGCCGACGATCAACCCGCCGACAACCGCTCCTACGGGGCTGGTGATGCCGCCGAGCAGAGCGCTGGCGAAGGCATAGAGCAGCACGCCGCCCATCATGTTGGGATCGAGGAACAGAACCGGCGCGACCATGATGCCCGCGGTCGCCCCGATCGCTGCGGCCAAGCCCCAACCGATCGCGAGCATGCGTCCGACACGAATGCCGCACAGGCGCGCCGAAACTGGATTCTGAGCGGCAGCGCGCATGGCCAAGCCGGTCGAGGTGAAGCGGAAGAACACGAACAGGAGGACGAGCATCACCAGCGTCACGGCGATCACGCCGAGGTCGCGCGTGGTGATCAGCGCGCCGAGCAGGGGACGGTCCGGGAAGGGACTTGGGAAGTCCTGTACAGTGTAGGTGTAGATCCACCCCGCCAGCGAATTGAAGATGAGCAACAGGCCGATAGTCACCACCACGGCGGCCAGGACCGGGGCGTTTTCGACCGGCCGGATAACGACGCGTTCGATCACCATGCCGCCGATGAACGAAACAATCAGCGTGACGACAAAGGCGATCCAGAAGGGCAAGCCGGCATTTACCAGTGTCCAGGCGATGTAGGTGGAGAACATCGCCATCTCGCCTTGAGCGAAGTTCACCAAGTCGGTCGACCGGTAGATCATTACCAAAGCAAGCGCCACGCTCGCGTAAATCGAGCCGGCGGCGAGCCCCGAGAATACCTGTTGCAAAAACTCGTGCATGGCGGGGCCGTCAATAACCGAGATAGGAGCGGCGGATTTGCGGATCGTCGGCCAACGATTTCGCGCTTCCCGACGCGACGACATAACCGGTTTCGAGGAGATAGGCGTGATCCGCCAATTCGAGGGCGAGGCTGGCGTTCTGCTCGACCAACAGCACGCTCACCTTTTCCTCTTTTCGTATTCGCTCGACGATGGCGAAAATGTCTTCGACGATGCGGGGCGCAAGTCCGAAGGACGGTTCATCAAGCACCAGCAACCGCGGCTCCATCATCAAGGCGCGGGCGATAGCAAGCATCTGCTGCTCGCCGCCGGACAAGGCGCCCCCTTGTTGCCGCCGCCGGTCGGCGAGGATCGGAAAATAGCCGTACATGCGCTGCATGTTCGCCGGCGCGCGACGCGGCCGCGTATAGCCGCCGAGACGCAGGTTCTCCTCGACCGTCAGGCCAATGAAGGTTCCGCGCCCTTCCGGCACATGGGCGACGCCCACAGCCGCGATCGCCTCGGTCGCGCGCCGATCAACGCGGTTCCCGGCGAACAGGATTTCGCCTTCGCTACGGACCATGCCGCAGATGGCCCGTAGCGTTGTCGTCTTGCCGGCGCCGTTGGCGCCAAGGAGCACGGTCATGCCGCCTTCCTCGACCGCGACGTCGATTCCATGCACGACTTCGGACTGGCCGTAAAAGGCCTTCACCGCACGCAGCTCAAGGATCGCCGCCATTAGTGCCGCGGCCCTAGATAAGCTTCGGTGACGGCGGGATTGCCCCGCACCACGTCCGGCGGACCATCGGCGATCACGCGGCCGAAATTCAGCACCACCACCTGATCCGAAAGGCTCATCACCAGGCCCATATGATGCTCGACCAGAAGCACGGTTATCCCGAGCTGGTCGCGGATAGCGCGGATCAGACTGCCGAGGTCCGCTACCTCCTCGTGGTTCAGTCCGCCTGCGGGTTCGTCGAGCAACAGCAACAACGGCTTGGCGGCGAGTGCGCGCGCCAATTCCACGCGCTTGCGCGCGCCCAGAGAAAGGCTCGTGGCCGGCCGCCTCGCCATGTTCGCCAACCCGACGAAGTCCAACATCGCACGAGATGTGTCGTCGAATTCCCGCTCTTCCGTCCGGGTGAACGGCAGCGTCAAGGCATCGGCCAGCGGGCCGTTGTGGCCGCGCGCATGAGCGCCGACTTTTACGTTGTCGAGAACCGACATCGAGGCGAACAGGGTCGATGCCTGGAAAGTGCGCCCGACGCCGAGCGCGGCGATGTCCGACGGTGCGCAGCGACGCAGCGACTGTCCGTTCAAGCGGATGTCTCCGCGCGCCGGCCGATAGAGCCGGCTGAGGCAATTGAACAAGGTCGTCTTGCCGGCGCCGTTGGGCCCAATCAATCCCACAATCCGGCCCTTGGCGACCCCGAACGTAACGTCATCGAGCGCGACGATGCCGCCGAAGTGCATCGTCACGCCCGCGATCTCCAACAATGAGGGGGCCGCGCCGTTGCCTGCGCCAGGTATTCCGCCAAACAGGATTTCGGTCATGCGGCCCGACGCGCCATGTGGACGTAATCCTCCGCGACCCTCCGTTCCTGATTTTTCTTGTGCCTCTTGGGCGGTACCCCACGCGAATTGGTTCGACGAAGCCGAACCCGGCGGGGTGGGATAGCAAGGGTCGAGGAAAACGTGACACAGCGCGTATTCACGCGTCAACGATGCGCGCGACTATATTTCGCTTTATTTTGTCGGGCGGTAACCCCGGTTCGCTCGAACGAAAGGTCGCCGCGCCGGAGCGGTTTCGCCTGCTTAATGCGACATCAGCACCGGGGCGGTCATCGAGCGGAAAATGCTGCGGGTCACGCCGCCGAGCACGAATTCGCGCAGACGTGAGTGGCCGTAGCCGCCCATAACGATGAAATCGCTACCGGCATCGGCGGCATGCGAGAGGATCACGTCGGCAACATCGATATCGCCCAGTACGGTCCGCTTGACCTCGACATTGAGCCCATGCCGGGCGAGGTGAGCGCCCATATCGGCCCCTTCGATCTCGTCCTGTTTGCCGCGTTCGTTGGCGACGATCACGATTTCGACGCGTCCCGCCCGCTCGAGAAGTGGCATCGCGTCGGCGATGGCGCGCGTGGCCGCCCGGCTACCGTCCCAGCACAGCATGACGCGGTCGAGCTTGAGCGGCGCTTTCTGGATGTAGGGAACGATGATGACCGGCCGCCCGGATTCGAACAAAGCGGCTTCGGCGATCATCTCTTCGGCTGCGCTCGCCTCGGGCTCGGCTTGCCCGACGATGGACAGGTCGAAGCGCCGCGCAATGCGGGCGAACTGCTCGCCGACACCGGCGAAGCTGGCGCTGAGCGTGAGCGGCTCGGCGGTGACCCCGGCGCGCGCGCTCGCCGCGGAGAAGCGGTCGAGCGCTGCTTTCGTCGCAGCTTGATTGTCGCGTTCCTGGGTCTCGATCACTTCGGCAGGAATATATCCGGCGCCCGACACCGGAATGATCGGATCGTAGAGGAAAGCAAGCCCGGCGAGATGAGCGCTGAACGTTGCGGCAACCGAGACGGCGTAATCACAGGCTGGGGCTGGCCGTTCGCCCACGCTCAGATTGACGACAATGTCCTTGATCATGGCGGCGTCTCCTTCCGGTCAGCGGGTTGTCGATCAGTGACCAGCCCTTATTTCATGCCCGGCGCCGACCCGGTTTGAGCGAGATCAAGGGTCGCCGGCCGCCGGTTATTTTTTGATATTACCTTCGGCGTCGAACTGCTTGAGATAGGCCCACAGGTCGTTGATATCCTGCTCATTCTTGATGCCGGCGAAGATCATTTTGGTGCCGGGGATCTTGGCTCTGGGGTCCTTGATATATTCCTTGAAGGTCGCTTCGCTCCAGACTATGCCCGAATTCTTGTTGGCGTCGGAGTAGCTGAAGTTCGCCACGCTGCCGGAACGGCGGCCGTCGAGGCCGTTGAGTTCGGGGCCGACAAGATTGGTCGCGCCGGGGCCGATCTTGTGACAGGGCATGCACTTTTTGAACGAGATCGCGCCCTTCTCGACGTCTTGGGCGAATCCCGGCGCCGACGATACGGCGATCAATGCGGCAGCCACGATCAGCGTCGTTTTCATGATGTTTCCTTTTTGTCTTAACCCCCGGCCGGGATGCGGGTCACGCACTGGCCGGTTCCTGACGGCGGTAAAATTCGTCCCTGCCGTTTCAAGCGGGCCAGCCGCGACATGTCAACGGCCAATTCGCCGCTGCCGCCACGCCGTGGCGCGGGCTTATTTGACAAAAGTGAGGTATGAGGCCAGCGCTTCAATTTGATTTCGCGAAAGGTTGCTCGCAATGTGCGGCATCGGGAGCTCAAGGGCTCCATGATATCCTTCGCCCCACTGCTGAAGCCTCCTTTTTAAATACGTATACGCA
>Ga0187858_10006772_pt1 | contig 10239 bp, 8 predicted proteins | sample June2016WEW_8_15_FD_133015 | JGI IMG/M metagenome (GOLD analysis project Ga0187858, IMG submission 133015) | Peatland microbial communities from SPRUCE experiment site at the Marcell Experimental Forest, Minnesota, USA - June2016WEW_8_150 | ecosystem: Environmental > Terrestrial > Soil >...
ATTCAACTTCCCCGCCAGCAGCGTGGGATTATTCAACTCCAGCCGATCCTTCACCTGCTCCCACGTCCAGGCCTGCGGTGCGGGCTGCGGAGCCGGCAGCGCCACTGGCGCCACTTGCGCTGCCATGTTGGCGGCGCCCACCACGAGCAGTAGCCCGCAACCTCCCAACAACGTTCTTCGCATCAATACCTTCATCCAGCTCTCCGCCACAAAACACCTTCAGCCACTAGGGGTTGGGATCAAGGGAGAATCATCGGGTCGCTTCGAAATTCCCGCCTAAGGAGTATCCGGTCCACGTCGTATGGATTTTCTAAAGATGGAAGGCCTCTCGCTGCGGATTTATTGCTTTTTCCGATCAGCGATTCGACGAGCGATGATTCCACCAGGATGCTTCGGCGAACTACCCAAGGGAGGAACGAGGAGGTGCGCGCCCTGCGCGCAAAACGCAAGGCCTCGCCAGAGGCGCCAAACATGAAACACAAACTTCCAGCAGCCCGGCTTCGGGCGCAGGTTCGATGACTGCACTCGCAGCCAACGCCGGAGGCCCCTGCAGCCGGTTCACCCAAGCCGAATGCTTTTCGCTTCCGGTCTGCCGTACCGCGCGTTTGCTCGCCGATTCTTCCATCTCGGCCCGCATCGCGTGCAGATCGTCCGTAGCCGAGATCACCGGGAAGAGCAGCACCACGGCGCATCCCAGCGCCAGCAGACACTGCAGAGCCGTTACTCTGTGCGCCGCCCGCGCGCTCGCGCCTCGCCGCCACAGCCAGCACGCCGGCAACAGCAGCAACACCCAAGCCAGATTAAGCAGCAGTTCCATACACGAATAATCGCACTACAAACGCAGCACCTAAGTTTTTCAGATACCACAAACTGAAGTCAATGTGACCATCGTACCAGCATCGCATCGTGGCGCCGCAACCAGAAACTCTCCTACTAGGGCCCCACCACCACCTGCAGCGGCCTCGGCGTCTGCAACTGTTGTCGGTAGATGGTATTGCGCCGCGCTACCTCGCCCACCACGTTTGCGTAAATCACATACCCTCCGTGCGGCAGCGTCTCGCCAAAGGGCAGCGCCATTCCCATCGTTCCCCGCTTCAGGGGAAAATGCTGATAGCCAATCTCCGTAGCCCGCCCGTTCTCTGCGACCGCCTTCACGTCAAACGTCAGATCCACGTCATCCGCGGTCGCGTTCGAAACCTCCACGCTGCCCTCGATCCGGTTCACGTTCACGCGCGGTAGATCCTTCCACGCCACCATGATCCCCTCCACCACCTTGATCACGAACCCCCGCTGCACCGCCTGTTGCGGTTGTCCGCCATCCCGTACCACCACCATAAAGTGAAATTCCCCCGCCCGCTGCGCCGATCCGTGCAGCAGTCCGTTGTCTTCCAGCCTGATCCCCGGCGGCAACGCTCCATGCTCCGCGTGCCAGTGGAGCACCGGCACATAATTGCCGCGAGCATGCAATTGCACCTGATACGTTCCACGCGCATACGTCAGCGGCAACTCCGCCGGCTCAATCACCAGCCCATCGTCCGCACTTTTTCCCGCCTGGACGTCACCCCGCGCCGGCGCATTTGCCTGCCCGGCCGCCTGCGCCCAACCTGCCAAACTCATCGCCCCTGCCAACAAGAACGCCGCCGCCCTGTATCCAAATTTCGTCATGCTTGAAATTCCCTAGTTTCCGTCATCCTGAGCACAGGTCAATTTCCTCAAGCCCCGGTCATCCTGAACGAAGGTCGGCATTGCGGCAGCGAAACCCAACCGGAGTCGAAGGATCCCTACCATTTCATGCAAGCTTTGTTCGAGCCCGCGCCCCACCATGCTACCGGAATTCTTCCCACCCTCCGCAAAATTCCGCCGCCCAAGCATCCACTCCATTCACTATCAAGATGCCCAAATCCCCCATGCCTACTGTATCCACTCCCCGCTCCTACTCCAGAATGTAAAGTTATGTATATATTGCACTTGAGCCAGATTTTTTTTCGCACGCACGCTACTTATTTTTATGGTTCGGGTTCAAAGCAAGTGGATTCGCCTGTGCTAACCTCGAATCACAGGGACCAGTCCAAGCCGGTATTCTCCAGGGGGAAGTTATGTCAGTACGCAATGCAACCGTCCTGCTCCTCGCGCTCTCCACACTTCTTTTCCTCGCCGCCTGCGGTAGCAGCGGCAGCAGCCCTGCCACTCCTGTGGCCCCGCCCAGCGGCAACTTCAGCAATAGCAACCTCAACGGCACATACGTTTTCTCAATCGCAGGAACCGATTCCAACGGTGCCCCTTATGCCATGGTTGGCACGTTCACCGCCAACGGCAGCGGCGGCAACAACAAGGGCGGCATCACGGGTGGCACTCTGGACATCAATGACGCCGATACGACTGTATTCACCACCGGACCCGTAACTGGCGCGTCAATCAACAGCGGCAGCACCTATAGCGTCGGCGTCGATGGACGTGGGCTAGCGGTGATCGGCACCAATATTCCTGGGGGGTTTCCTACCCTCACGTTTGATTTCGTCCTCTCCTCAAGTTCCCACGGGCTGATCACGGAGTTCGATGCTTTCGGCAGCGGCAGCGGAACTCTCGACTTGCAGGCAGCCGGTGTTACGCCCTCAGGCTCTTACGCTTTTAGCTTCTCTGGAGCAACCTACAGCGGTGCCCCGTTCGCCACCGTCGGCAACTTTGCCCTCGGATCCGGCGGAACTATCCAGTCTGGTCTCGCAGACTTTAACAATGGGGCCCTGGCGATCTCTCCGGGCGAGACACTCGGAGGCACCGTGGTCGTGGCCTCTACTCCTTCGACAGTGCTGAGCACTTCACAGTATCCCTCGCTCGCCTTCGACGTATTTCCAATTAGTGCCACGCAACTGAAGTTTATTGAGACGGACGAAAATGGGACTTTGTCCGGAGATGCGTTCTCCCAAACCGGCACCACTGTGCCGACTGGTACCCTCGCCTTCACCATGCAAGGCATTTTATCGCCGTCCACTACCCCCACGCAGATTGGCGCCGGCGGCTTCATGGTCACGGATGGCGCGGGGAATATTACTAACGCGTCAACTGAGGACTTCAACGACGGCGGAACGCTTTCTCCGGCAACACCCGTGCCCTTTACCGCCAGTTATGCCGCCGGAGGCGCTGGGCGATACACCCTGAGCAACTTCTCCAGCTTCACTCCCGTGGGCTTAACCTTTGCCGCTTACCCTTCCAGCGGTGGCTTGCTCCTTCTGGAGATCGACACCGGGGGAGTCACGACCGGCGCCGCCTACACGCAGACGGCTGGTGCCACTTTCGCCGCGTCGCAAGGCTACGGGATGAATCTTAGTGGTATAAACCTCTCAGGAATCGGCAGCGGAGCGGTCGAGGTGGATGATATCGCCGAGTTCACTGCCGGCGGCGGCGGCACGCTGACGAACGGCATAATCGATGAAAACTATAATCCCGCCGGCAGCCCTGTTCTCGGAATAGAGCTGACCACTGGCACCTATGGTGCCCTAGACTCCCAAGGTCGCTACGGCATTTCAGCCACAGCCTCGAACAGCAAAACCAGCACTTTGCTGGGGGGGTTCGATGTCATCGCCTACACCGTGGATGGCACGACCTTCCCGTTCATGGAATACGACACCGGACAAGTCGCGACGGGGGTCATTGTTCTCCAGAATTCTTCGTCGTCTTCGCCCGCACTGGCGCACCCCCAAATCTTGAAGGTGCAACAGTTGGTCCACCCGCACATCGCTCAGCAGAAGAAGAACTAAGCCATCCTAAATGGCGCAACCGGGGCGCGGCCTCCCAGCCGCGCCCACCTTTTTATCCTCCCCCATTGTCCCTCCACCATCCTCGCTTCGTGACCTTAGTTACCTTTAATAAGCAACCTCCCATCAAGCACAATCTCTCTACAGGTTCGTGCGCATCGCGGGAGAACCAGAGTGCTCTGCCAACGCCTTCTACGTGTTTTCATTTTCGTGATCGTCGCCGCTTCGCTGGCTGCTGCACGCGATCTCGCCGTGGTCTCCAATAAATCCAATGCGGTGGGTGCAATCACCGTTGGCGATCTGGTCAAGGTTTGCAAAGCCCAGACCAATCGTTGGCCTGACGGCAAGCCCGTCACGTTCGTCATGCGCTCTCCGTCTTCGCCGGAAATGAAGGTGGTTCTCGAGAAGGTCTACGGCTTGTCCGAGAGCGAACTGAACAGCCTCATCGTAACTTCCAATCACGCACGCCCCAACCACCCGGCTATCCTGGTCGCCACCTCCGACGAAGAACTCGTGAACAAGGTGGCCTCCACGCCCGGAGCCGTCGGCGTCGTGGACGTGTACTCCATCAACAGCAGCGTCGCCGTCGTCAAAGTCGGTGGCAAACTCCCGCTCGAACCCGGTTATCTGTTGCACGGGAATTAAAGTGGCCAGCGACCACTGGCAACCGGCAACTAGCAACTGACTTATGGCAGCTCCAGGCAAAAAACTCGGCCCCGGCCACGTTCGCCGCTACCCGCGCTTTGCCATCGACGTCCGTCTGCAGGTTCGCATGTTTCAGAACGGAGAGTTCCACAGTTGCTGGGGACGCTCCACCGAACTTGGCCCCGATGGCATCGGCGCCACCCTTACCGGTGAACTCGAAAGCGGTGAAATCGTTTCTCTCGAATTCCCTCTGCCCCTTAGCCCCTACCCTTTGAAGGTCCGCGCCATCGTCCGCTACCGCCAGGGCCTGCGCTACGGCTTCGAGTTCCTCACTCTCAGCGAAGCACAGCGCGATACCATCCGCCGCGTCTGCGATATGCTCGCCACCAAATCCTGAAATTGGCAATTTAGTGATTGGGCAATTTAGAAAATTTGTAATCGCCCGCGTGTTTGGTGTTCAATTGCCCATCACTCCATCACCCAATTCCTTGATGATTCCATTACCTCAGTAACTTTCGAGTAAACCCACTCCGTTCTACCATCGATTTTGCTGGGCTTCAGAGGGGGAGCCAACGATGGGTGGTCGTGTCACCCGGTCAGCGCAATCCAGGGAAATTTTGCGCGCTAAAACGTTGCAGCAGGCGCTCGAGTCCGGAGCGTCGCCCTCGTTTATTCCCCCGGCCAGTCCCAGCGCCGCGCAGCCGTCTTCTCTATCCTGGAATCCCGTCGCATCCAATCCCAACGTAACCACTCAGGAAGATCCTCTCGACCTTCGCCGCCAATATCTGGAACAACTCTTCGAAAACTCTCCCGACGCCCTGATTGTGGTCGACTCTGCTTTCCGTGTGCAGTGCGTAAACCGTGAGTTTCAGCGCATGTTCGGATACGCCGACGCGCAAGTCCTCTCGCAGCCTATCGACTCGCTCATTCTCCCTCCCGATCGCGCCCCCGAAGCGCACTGGATCACGCAATGTCTGCAGCGTGGAGAGCAGCTCACTCTCGAAACCCAGCGCCGCCACCGCGATGGAATTCTGTTGGATGTTTCCCTCTCCACCGCTCCTTTGATCATCAACGGCCGTAGCGCCGCCTTTTACTTCATCTATCGCGACATTTCCGACCGCAAGCGCGCCGAAGCTCTGAACTCCGCCCTCTACAGCGTCTCCGAAAGAGCCTGCGTCACTCAGGATCTGCAGCAGTTCTTCGCCGCCATTCATGGCATCGTCGACGAACTCATGCCTGCTCGTAATTTCGCCATCGCCATTCACGATCCTGAATCGCAACTGCTCAGCTTCCCCTACTTCGTCGACGAGAACGAGTCCGCCCCTGCGCCCGCGAAAGCCGGACGCGGCCTCCTCGAATATGTGCTCCGTGCCGGGGAGCCCCTGCTCTGCACTCCGAAACTCCTGCAGCAGCTGCAGCAGCGCCGTGAAGTCAAACTCGCGGGCCCCTCTTGGCTGCAGTGGCTGGGCGTACCGCTCAAGGTGAACCATCACGTTTTCGGCGCCATCATTCTCAAAAACTATTCTGAAAATTCAGCCCTCCGCGAACGCGATAAAGAAGTCCTCGCCTTGATCTCGCGCCAATTGGCTGCCGCCATCGAACACAAACGCAACGAGCAGGCCCTCCGCCGCTCCGAAGTCCGCTACCGCTCGCTGGTGCAAACCGCGGTCTACGGAATTTATCGTTCCAGCCTCGAAGGTGCTTTTCTCGACGTCAACCCAGCTCTCATCGGAATGCTCGGCTACAACTCTGCGCTCGAGGTCCTCGCTCTCGATCCCCAAAAAGACGTCTTCCTCGATCCCGGCGAATACTCTCATCTGGTTGACGAATTCCGCCGCACCGGCCGCATGGATGGTTTCGAAGTCCGCTGGAAACGCAAGGACGGGAGCTCCATCACCGTTCGCATCAGCGGCCGCGCCGTCGCCACCGAAGACGAACCCGCTGACGTTCTCGAAGCCATCGCCGAAGACATCACCGAGCGCCGCGTCCTCGAAGATCAATTCCGCCAATCGCAGAAAATGGAAGCCGTGGGCCGCCTCGCTGGAGGTATCGCTCACGACTTCAACAATTTGCTTATGGTCGTCAGCGGCTACACCGAGGTGCTTCTCGATCAGCTCACTTGCGAAAATCCGCTCCACGCCAAAGCCGAAGCCATTCAGCAAGCCTCCGACCGCGCCACCACACTCACGCGCCAGCTTCTCGCCTTCAGCCGGAGACAGCATCTTGAACTCAAAGTCATCGACGTCAACGCCATCGTCGCCGACATGGAGCGTCTCCTCCGCCCGCTTATCGGCGAAGATATCGAACTCACCACCAGCCTCGCTCCCGCCATCGGCTGCACCCGCGCCGACGCCGGACAGCTCGAGCAAGTCATCATGAATCTCGTGGTCAACGCCAAAGACGCCATGCCCAACGGCGGCAAAATCTGCATTCGCACCGCCAGCGTCACTCTCGACGATTCTTACCGCCCCGAAAATACTTTCATCAAACACGGCCCCTACGTCATGATCTCCGTCAGTGACAACGGCCAGGGCATGGACCGCGAAACTCAGGCTCGCATCTTCGAGCCTTTCTTCACCACCAAAGAAAAAGGCAAAGGCACCGGCCTCGGACTTTCCACCGTCTACGGCATCATCAAGCAAAGCGGCGGCTACGTCTTCGTCCAGAGCGAGCTTGGCCGCGGCACCGTCTTCACCATTTATTTCCCCCGCGTCGATGGCCCCTCCGAAGCTCACGGCGCCGCTCCGCTTTCCCTCGCCACCGGCGGTGGATCCGAAACCATCCTCCTCGTCGAGGACGAAGAGTCCGTCCGCCAACTCGTTCGTGAAACTCTCGAGTCCCGCGGCTATCGCGTTCTCGAAGCCGCCAACGGCAACGTCGCTCTAGCCCTCGCCGCCAGCCATCCCGACTCCATCCACCTGGTGATCACCGACGTCGTCATGCCCGGCTTGAGTGGCCACGAACTCGTCCAGCAACTTCTCCCCACGCGTCCTGAGGCCAAGGTCCTCTATCTCTCCGGCTACGCCGAAGACGCTTTCGCCACTCCGCTCGCCTCCGCAGATCAAAAAGCCTTCCTGCAAAAGCCCTTCACTTTGCAAAACCTCTCCCGCAAAGTCCGCGAAGTCCTCGGACCACCCGCCAACTAAATCGGTTTGTCACCTTGCTTGTCATCCTGAGCGAAGCGAAGGACCTATGCAACTTGCCGCCGTCGATGCTGCTCGAGCGCGTCCCGTGCCGCGTGCGTAACCGTGTAAGCGCGCCCTCGAGCGCTGCTCTACGACGATGGGATTTTGGGTGGCGCAGCGCTTCAGCGCTGCTATAAACCTGTCCCACCAGAGCGGGGCTTTAGCTCCCGTGCCCCTCCGGTGTAAAATCCTCCTCGCAACCGCGACGCCGCTCCTCCTCATCCAATTTTAGGAAGCCGCTTCGCCTGAATCCGTATCCCTGGCCCCGTCATCAGTACAATAAGAACTCTGGAGGAAAAATCATGGCTCATGAACTACCGCCCCTGCCCTACGATTACGCGGCGCTCGAACCCATCATCGACAAGCAGACGATGACCTTGCACCACGACATGCATCACGGTGCCTACGTTAAGAATCTCAACGCAGCCATCGAAAAACATCCCGAGCTGTCCAAGAAGACTGCGGAAGAATTGATCCGCGATCTCAACGCTATCCCCGAAGAAATTCGCGCCGCAGTCCGCAACAACGGCGGCGGCCACGTCAACCACACCATGTTCTGGAAGATCATGAAGCCCAAAGGCGGTGGCGATCCCACGGGCCCTATCTCCCAGGTCATTACCAAGACTTTCGGTAACTTCAAAGATTTCCAGGCCAAGTTCAACGAAGCCGGCGTCAAGCAATTCGGCTCCGGATGGGTCTGGCTCGCTGGCAAGCCAGGTGGAGACGTGCACATCATGACCACGCCCAATCAGGACAGCCCGATTTCGCAAGGCCATTTCCCCATCTTCGGCAACGACGTCTGGGAGCACGCCTACTATCTGAAATACAACAACCGCCGTCCAGAATATCTCGCTGCCTGGTGGAACGTTATCAACTGGGACGAGGTCAACGCTCGTTTTGAAGCTTTCAAGTCCGGCAAACACGTTCACGAACCAGCGCTAGCCGGCCGGTAAGTTTTCAACCGAAGGTACTGTCATCGTCAGCGGAGTGGCCGCTTCGCAAAAGCGAAGCGGCCACGAAGTCGAAGGATCCCTCACCTTCACAGGGGTGCGTCGGGGGTTTCCAGTCGCAACGAGACGAAAGCCTTTCTGCATTTCCTGTGCAGTCTCTGTGGACAATCCGTCCTCGCCCTGTGCCGCATCTTCTTCTGCTGCTTTCCAGCGAACAGAACGTCCGCCCTGCATGCGGCTCAGCCGCATCTCTTCGACAAACTTTTCATCCCCGCGAATCCCCCCGAGCTCGCATCTAAGATTTTCCTCAACTGCACCAAAAATACTGAATTGACCCCACACCCTTTCGCTCGTACATTCGTTATCGCCCTCAACAAAAAAGTTTCAATAACCTTGCCGGAGACCGTAACTGGCATGAACTGAAACCTGGACCCATCAGTAACATCCGTCAATCATCATCATTCAGGTCACCATCGAAAAAAAAGAACTGGTCAGAGCTCATGAAAGCATCAAGTCCATGGATCACTTACCGAACCCGTTTTTTGGTCAAAGCCAAGCAACTCACCACCAGCCTCACTTTCTCCGACGTGCTCGGCCGTCAACACTCCGGCCGCAAAGGCGACTATCTCGTCGAATCCTGCGACGGTGTTCTTCGCATAGCGCCTCGGCAGATCTTCGAAGATATTTACGTCCCCCTGCTCGCCGGCGAAACTCCCGAGCCAATTGCAACTCCGCCGCAGCCAGAGAATTTACCGTTACCCCAAACCCGGCAGCGCCGGACTCCCGTTCCCTTCTCTCTCCCCGTTCGCAAACTTCCCCAATCCGACCGCAATCCCTTGCCCGGCCTTCGCTCTTTCTGCGATTGAGGCGGACACGGCACAAACCCTCGCACCACCGTGGAAGAGCGGCGCTTCAGCAGCCTGCCCCGAGCGAGGTCGAATGGGCCGCGTAAACCCATTCCAAATCAATCCGGGCTTTAGCCCCTGCGTCAGCTCGATTTGTGAACAGACCATGAATTCAGTTGTGGAAAACCAATCCGCCGGCCCCGCATCAAGCCCGTCATTGCTGGAGATACAACCTATGGTGTTTCCCCCTTGACAGCCACAATAAGCGGGAGTAACTTTGCAATCCCATAGCTTTGAGATTCGCCTCGCGGGAACGGGGCGACTTTCGGTAGCTGCAGTAAGAAGAAGAGTAGTGAGGAGGGCATGGCGCCAGGCCAGAGGTGACCTGGCGCCGTGTCCGTAAAACTAACAAAAAAAAGCAGTAAGCTCCGTCCAGCTTAGGCAACCGCAGGTTGGATCCCAAGGCCGGATGGTTCGTAAGTGCGGCGGCCGTTCTCCGATCCTCCCCCGGGTGAACGACTCAGAAGAAGTAATCGTCTGCTGGAGGAACCGTGGAAGAGCGGCGCTTCAGTGGTCTGCCCTGAGCGAAATCGAACGGGCCGCGCAAGATCGACGAAAGAATGGGGCTTTAGCCCCTGCAATACCTGAATTTGAGGAGCCCTGGATGGAAGCTTTAACCCGTCTCGTCATCGATTCACTGTCTCGGCACGGCTTCGACCGCCCCATCGACCCGCGCCGCCTGCAATGGTCAGGCTGGTTCCGTTGCGACTCCCCCCACAGCCTTCTCGTTGTCCCCAGCAAGCCCGGCATCTTCGCTATCGCCGAAGAGATCCTGGATTTCGGTAACGCTCATGAGGGGACA